>Ga0209249_1000903_pt1 | contig 31994 bp, 25 predicted proteins | sample SaaInlV_200m_DNA_4_FD_184653 | JGI IMG/M metagenome (GOLD analysis project Ga0209249, IMG submission 184653) | Marine microbial communities from expanding oxygen minimum zones in the Saanich Inlet - SI037_S3LV_200m_DNA (SPAdes) (version 2) | ecosystem: Environmental > Aquatic > Marine >...
CAAATCTAATTTTGAAGAAGAGATGCCCTTAATAATACGCTCAGCGGCTTTTTTTGCATCAACTGCTGTTGCACCTGGTAAAACAATTAAGAATTCATCACCTGCCCACCGACCAATACTATCGTAGGCTCGACTACGTTTTTTTATGACTCTAGCAATTAGTTTAAGGGCTTCATCACCAGTTAGATGTCCATATTCGTCATTAACTACTTTAAACCTATCCACATCTAAAAAAATTACGCTAATCGGTTCAGAAACTCGGCGAGCACGTTCCAATTCGCCACGTGTAAATTTATAAATTGCACGTCTATTAAGCAAGCCTGTGAGGCTATCTACCATAGCCAATTTTTCAAGTTGATTATTTGCTTGCATTAGTCCATCTTCGAGAGCAAGTACTCTTTCACCAACAGCAACACGAGCTTCTAATTCGGTAGTGTTAAAAGGTTTTGTTAGGTAATCATCTGCTCCTGCGTATAACCCCGCTACTATATCTTCATCTTTGCTATTTGCTGTGACTAAAATGGTGTAGACATAACCAGGCAAAGTTGTAGTACGAATTTTTTTGACAAGTTGAATACCATCCATAAGAGGCATATTCCAATCGGTAATGACAAAACGGACCATCTCATCTTGGATTTTCTGCCAAGCGGATTCTCCATTATCAGCAAGTATAGCTTCGTGCCCTAAACGGACAAGTGTTTTCTCTACAATTCGCCGATCTATTTCTTCATCGTCAACGACTAAAACTTTTATCATAATTTTCTAATGCCGTTATATAAGGCGTTCTTACTCACAATATTACCCATATTTTACTACATTACAGCCAAGAAAAACTTTGCTTCTATAAAAAAATCTTTTTTACCGTAGATTTATAAACCCAATTAAGTAAAAGACATTTTTTTCTTCAACTCTTCCAACACAAAAGTTTCCCGGTTTCTCCATGTTGAAAAAGAGTTTGAATTTACTTCTATTTGCTTATTTTTTTCTATCGCTATATCAATATCTACCCACTCTGGCTTATAGCCTAATTTTTCTTCATAATCATCTAAGTTCTGTGCTCCTAACTTTCCTTTAATTTCACAAAAATAATAATAGGAAGTCATCTTAAAAGTCTCGTAATCTTCTTCTTTTTGATTTATGGCATATTCTTGTGTTTTGCCTAATTCTCCAGTCACTTCTGTCATCTCTGCACCACATTCTTCGATTATTTCTCGTCGCAGAGCTTCGATATGCCTCTCTTCTGCATGCACACCGCCACCCGGGAATTTATAGTCACCATAAATTGGTGAATAAATCATCAAAATCTTTCTTGCACAAAAAATAATGCCGCGCACAGCTTCACGGAAAAAAGTTTTTCCTTCTAAATTTATATTTTTATCATGGTAGATGGTTTTTAATAATTTCATTTTCAACCTATCCTTTTCATAGAAAAGTATAATTCACTATGGTGCCTATAGTATAATTTCACTGTCTTCATAATTTAAACTCATGTTTTCGCTGGAGGAAGCAATGTCAGAAGGAAATATCCGTGTTTTGGTTGCCAAGCCTGGATTAGATGGCCATGATAGGGGCGCAAAAGTTGTTGCACGTGCCTTACGCGATGCAGGAATGGAAGTCATCTACACAGGCTTGCGTCAGACCCCTGAAATGATCGCCGAAGCCGCGCTGCAAGAAGATGTAGATATTATCGGCATCTCCATTCTCTCTGGGGCGCATATGGCACTTGTGCCACGTATTCTTGAGCTCACTAAGGCCAACGGACAAGAAGATGTAAAACTCTTTTTAGGCGGCATTATTCCCGATGACGATATAGACGAACTTCAGAAAATGGGGGTGAGCGGCGTTTACGGGCCCGGATCATCCACCGAAGATATAGTTGCCGACATTCGCAAAATTATAAAGAGAGCCTGAGAATCTATGAATTTATCTCAGGCTCTTTTGAATCAAAATAGGCTTGCCCTCACGCGTCTTCTTACACAAGTAGAAAATAACACAAAACAAGGACGCGAAGCACTCAACGAACTTTTTCCACATACCGGCAAAGCCCATCTCATTGGAATCACTGGCGCCCCCGGCACAGGGAAATCGACACTCGTTAACCAACTTGCCCTCTACTATAGAAAAGAGCATGATTATCGAGTAGCGATTCTTGCCGTTGACCCTTCTAGCCCTTTTACGGGAGGAGCTGTTTTGGGCGACCGTGTGCGGATGCGAGATCTCTCTGGTGACCAGAATATTTTTATCCGTTCAATGGCTTCGCGCGGATCTCTAGGTGGGCTTGCGCAGTCAACATCTGCTATGGTTCAGCTTTTTGACGCGGCAAATTACGACGTCATCTTAGTCGAAACAGTGGGCGCAGGGCAAGCCGAAGTGGATATCGCCAAACTCGCCCACACAACCCTTGTTGTCGAAGCGCCTGGCCTTGGAGATGATATCCAAGCCATTAAAGCAGGGATTCTAGAAATCGCTGATGTGCTCGTTATTAACAAAGCCGACCGCCCTGGCGTTGAAAATACCGAACGCGCGCTAAAGGGAATGCTCGAACTTGCTCATCCTGCCCGGCGTGTTTTTCAGCACCATGGTCAAAATATGGTTGTTGAAGCAGAAGAAAAAGATGAAGAGCAAGAAAATATTTGGATACCAGAAGTTAAACGCATCATTGCTAAAGATGGAGATGGAATCGCTGAACTTGGTGAAGCCATTGCTCGCCATGTTGACTTTTTGCGCGAAAGTGATGAATGGAGTCGACAAACGCGCACCCAGCTTCAAACTACGTTGGATGCGCTTCTTCGAGAGAAATTATTTAATCGTTTTCTGGATAAACTATCCCCCCAAGTTTACGCAAAGACCTTATCCCAAATAATAAAAAGAGAAGAATCACCGTGGAGCGCGGTGGAAAGGCTTTTAAGATAAGGCCCGAAACCTTTCAGGTTTCTAATGGAGAAAAAATGATTTACGGAGAAAGAATTCGCTTTCGTAGAGCAGAAAAAGATGATATTCCCCTCTTTATGGAGTGGATTAATGACCCCGCAGTAACTGAAGGGCTAACGCTTTATTTGCCTATGGGTTTATGGGAAGAAGAAGAATGGTTTGCTGGCTTATCAAAGCGTCCCCAAGCCGAAAGACCATTGACAGTCGAAATTCCCGATGATAGTGGCTGGCGAGCGATTGGCAATGTGAGTGTGTTCAATATAGACAGTGTTGCTCGCTCAGCAGAAGTAGGAATCATGCTCGGCGATAAATCAATTTGGAATCAAGGCTATGGCACAGAAACGATGCGATTTTTACTCAAACACGGTTTTGAAAGTTTAAATTTAAACCGCATCCAACTCTATGTTTACGAAAAAAATATTTGGGCAGTTCGTGCTTATGAAAAGGTTGGTTTCATTCACGAGGGGCGAAAAAGACAAGCCTTATATAAAAACGGAAGATATCAAGACATTCTCATTATGAGCATTTTACGTGAAGAATGGAAAAAGGAAAACTAATTATGAGTGGAAATAATCACGACCACGAAATGAAAGCCTATGGAGATATTGCCCTTTTTCCTGGCACCGCCTCACCTGAATTAGCCAATAAAATAGCGAACTATCTTGAAAAAAGATTATGTGAAAGAGATGTGATTCTCTTTGCTAATGATAATTTATTTGTTAAATTACAAGAAAGTGTGCGCGGAAAAGATGTATATGTCATTCAAACTACATCGCGTCCTGTACAACAAAATTTGATGGAATTACTTATATCACTTCAAACAATACGTTTGGATTCTGCCGCACGCATCACAGCTGTTGTACCTTATCTTTGCTATGGACGCTCTGATAAAAAAGACCAACCACGCGTACCAATCACCGCCCGTTTAGTTGCCGATATGATCCAAGTCGCTGGTGCAGATCGTTATATGGTACTTGACCCCCATGCGGGGCAAGTGCAGGGATTTTTCTCTGTCCCCGGTGATGTACTGACAGCCTCTCATATTATCGAAGACTATATCAAAGATAGTTTGATGGAAAAACTCACGAATCCGGTCATAATGACTGTAGACCTTGGTTTTGCAAAAAAAGGTCGGAATTATGCAGAAGGACTTAATATGCCCATCGCCTTTGTTGAAAAACGGCGCGTTGCAAACGACTCAAATGCCGAAGCCCTTAACATCATCGGTGATGTAAATGGACGCGATGTCATTATTGTGGATGACGAAGTTGATACAGGTGGCTCTATATCCCAAGCTATTCAATTAGCACGTCAAAAAGGCGCACGTGATGTTTACCTTGCCTTTGTGCATCCTGTTTTTTCTTCTAATGCCGCCCAAAGACTCGCTTCACTAGACCTTAAAGAAATTATCACTACAGATACAGTCCCCATTCCCGACGAATCAAAAGCCCTCTTTGACAATAGACTCACAGTCTGCTCTGTTGCCCCACTTTTGGCAGAAGTCATATTGCGAGCACATGAAGGACGAAGTGTGGGCGAGTTATTTGATGAATAATCGAACAGGCCTCACAGGTCTTATTTAACAAATATGCCTGAATTACCAGAAGTTGAAACCATCGTAAACCGTTTGCGCGCAGATTTGATTGGACGAAAAATAGAAGCTGCTGATTTGCTCTGGGAGAGAACGCTCGCAAGCCCAAAACCTGCTCATTTCAAAAAAAACGTTATTGGGCAGTCTATATCTGCCGTTAAAAGACGTGGAAAATATATCGTGCTGCCCCTCAGCTTGGATACCCTCCTGATACATCTCCGGATGAGTGGCGATATTCTCATTCGGAGAGAAAGTGAGCCAATCCATAAACATGATCGGCTAGTTTTACACTTTGATAACGAGCATTATCTTGCATTTAGTAATATGCGTAAATTTGGACGCGTTTGGCTCACCCCCACCCCTGAAGATGTTTTAGGGAAGCTAGGACCAGAACCACTAGATGATGCCTTTAGAGCAGAAATGCTCTATGAAAAATTACAGGGACATAAACGTCAGATAAAACCACTTTTGCTTGACCAGCATTTTATCGCCGGGATGGGCAATATCTACACAGATGAAGCATTACATTTGGCGGATTTGCATCCCCTCACCAAATCTGATTTAATTAAAGAGAAACAAGCTCAAATCCTGTGGAAAAGCATCCGTAAGGTGCTAAGAGAGGGCATCGCGCGAAATGGCACATCCATTGATTGGATTTATCGCGGCGGTGACTTCCAAAACTATCTACAGGTTTATGGGCGCAAAAATAAACCTTGCTTTAAATGTGGAAGCCCCATCAAAAAAACTACTGTTGGACAGCGTGGCACACATTTTTGCCCGCAATGTCAAAAAGAATAAGCTAATAAATCTGGAGCAGAAAAATGGAATTAAGTTGGCCAATGATAGGCGTTCTAGTTGCTGTTGGGGTTGTGGGATATTTTTTAGGCTTATTAGAAGTGGCTCTAAAAAACAATAAAAAAGAAGATGAAGAAGAAAGTCTTTTTGCTGAGGAAAAAGAAGGGAGTGAAGCAAAAAAAGAAGAAATACCTTCTGCATTTGAGATAGATGAACTAGAGCCAGAAGTTTTAACGATATTTAAGCGTGTTTCTGGTGCATTAAAACTTCGCGTAAAAGGGGAGATGGTTGAATATAAATCTGACCTTAGCGTAGAGCAACGTGAGTATCTATTAAGTTTGGTACTTTCTCTACGCCCTTGGCTAGATGGTCATAAAGTTGTGCAACCCCCTGCACCTCTTTCCCCAACCATACCTGTTAAGACGCCTCAGCCTAGCATTTTGCCCCTCAGTCAAGAAAACAAAATGGGTGAAGCAAGCGATAAAAACGACTTCCTAGAATTAAGCATGGTTGAGCAAATAGAACTTATTTTACAAGAAAATTTAAAAGAAAGCCCTTTTGCTAAACATGGTGTTCATTTACGTGCTTCTTTGAGCGGAGAGCTTATTTTTCAAGTTGGGCTTAAAGAGTATAAATGGCTCGATGAAATTCCCGAACAAGGCATTCAAGATCTCATTCGTGAAGCAATTTCAGAATGGGAAAATAAAGCTGCACCAAACTAAAATTTTTACGTAAAAACATCCTAATACTTAGTAATGAAAAGGCACAACGCTTTGCGTTGTGCCTTTTTTATGTCTGCAAATTACCACGTTGATAAAAATTTATTTTAATTTAGCCCGCGCTGATAAAATAGGGCAATTAACTGCTTCTGCAACTTCGGCTGTCACATTAGGAGCATAATATTGGCGTAATTTATCAGGATGACTAAAGGATGACCCCATACAAACCAAATCATAATTTTGTGTTTCCAATTCTTCTATAATTTGTTGAACGATATTTCCTTGCCGTACAACAATATTTGTTTCAACACCTTCGTCATCGGCATGTTCTTGGGCTTTTTCCAATGTTTTAGCAGGTTTTTTATCTATTAACTTTTCAGGTTTTTTTTCTGTTTCTTGGGTTGGTAAGTGCTCTGATTCTACAGGGGGGACAACGTGCAAAAATTTTACTTCAGCACCAGCGCGCCGCCCAATTTCAAGTCCAATTTTTTCGGCATTGCTCGTATAATCTAGCCCACCAAAACACATTAGAATTTTTTTTATTGGCAAACGTGCCTCGCGCACATAAAAAATAGGACTCGATACTTTCTCTAAGATTTTTCTGAACGAGCGCCCCACAAACCATTGACGAAATTGTGAACGACCTAGAGGACCTACAAAAAGATAGGTTTTATCATCCCAGCTCATTTTTTCTAAAACATCTTCGGTATCGCCATTTACAAGTTGTAGGTCGTAGGCAATTTTCTTTTCTTGAAATAAGCTAACTGCTCGGCTAAAGATCTCTTCTACTGGATGTTCCATATCAAACTTTTCAACAATACCCAGAAGCGTAAGTGGCATTTTCATTATTTTTGCCATTTCTGTTGCATATTGAATAGTTGCCCACCCTTGAGTGCATCCATTTGTAACAAGCAATATCTTATTATCCATAAAAACCTCCCGAAGAAAAATTTCTCATTTTAATGTCCTCCCCCTCCAAGTAATAGCTGAATTCCTGCACCTAAAACTAGTATGCCTAAAATACCACGTACGAGCAAGAGATTAATTCTATGCACTGTCTTCGCCCCCAGCCAAACACCAGGCAAAGAGCCGATGAGCAGCAACCCAACCGAACTCCAATCCGTTTGTCCTGCAAATATATAGCTAAAGGCACTGATAATAGCCAGCAAGGCACCGTGCATTACATCTAATCCGACCATATAATTTAGCGGCATAGAGAAGAAGAGCAATAATAAAGCCATGATAACTGTTCCCCCGCCAATGGATGTCATCCCCACCAAGATGCCACCAATTGCGCCAATCACAACCAATGCCCAAGGGGGAGGGTAACGAACTTCTCTCTCTTTTTTGGGCCCTAAAAAACGAAAGGTTCGTGCAAGAATGATGACGCTCACAATAACCAAGGTCCACCCCAATAAATTAGGGAGAAATTCATCGATAAGTTGACGATCCTCTGAATGACTCAAAATATATTGAGAGCCAAGGATAGATGCAGGAATGCTCCCCGTAGCCATCCACAGCACCGGCTTAAGTGAAATTTTGCTCTCGTGATGATGCCCAATCCCACCGATAATTTTTGTGATTGCCGCAAAGGCAAGGTCTGTGCCGACTGCTAAAATCGGATCAAACTTCATAACTGTAAGCAAGAAGGGGGTCATTAATGCACCCCCGCCCATCCCCGTCAGCCCAATTAAGAAACCTGTTACTAAACCAGCCCCAATAAAAAGGAAAATATCAGCCATATTATTTAATCTCTTTGACTAGATAGTATTCGCCGCGCGTAAAACCACGATCTATATAATAGCCTCGTGTTCCTACTGCAGAAATAACAGCGATTTTCTCGAAGTCGTGCTCGTTGGCCACTTGCTCGGCAATCTTGACCAGCCGTGTGCCGAGACCAACATGTTGTGCCGCGCCCTCTTTCTCTGCGCCCACTTTCAGTGACTGACCATAAACATGCACCTCGCGGATAATTGCTGAATTTTCTAAGTCTTTTATGCCAAGTTTCGGTGCGTTTTTATCGGGCAAAGAGAGACGCAAAAATCCGACCACTTTATCGTCAGGAGTAATAAAGGAGATGAAATGTTCTTCTGCTCCTTCCCCTTCAGGGGAAGCTAGAAGAGAGCGCGGACTAGTTTGATAAACTAAATCATCCATCTTCAGCTTCTCAATCTCAATTTTTTGACCACGCACTTCACGGCAACGTAAACATTCACATTTTGTGCCACGCTCTGCCATTTCTCTATGCACATCCTGCCGTAAACTTGTTCGCTTATTCCCCGCTACTACATTTGTTGAAGGAATATCACGAATAACCCGATTTGCACGACAATAACGTGGAATGCTTGTTTTAACATCAGCAATTAAAGCAATTAACTCTTCCATGCTATAAGGATGATATTCGCCACACTTCCAGGCTTCGTGTAATTCTGTATTCTCTAATAATTGAGTAGGATATATTTTCAACTCATCGGGGGAAATACCATCCCAAAGGCGCAAAAAATCTTCGCTATCAGAATCCAAAGTTGCACCAAGCAAGTTTGGCATCCAATGAAGCACAAGTTTAAAGCCGCCTGCACGAAGCAATGACATCGCCTCATATAATTCTGCCACAGTATGTCCGCGTTTATTCTGTGCCAAGATTTCATCATCTAAACTTTGTGCCCCCATTTGCACCTTCGTCACGCCCAAATAGCGGAACCATTTTAATTCCTCAGGTGTGATTTCATCTGGACGGGTTTCTACGACTAAGCCTACATTGCGATGCTGGGCTTTTTCATTAATTTCATGCGCTTCTTTAAGATTTGTCACAGCGCTCTCAGAGTCTTTATGATTTAAAGCATCAAAACAGCGAGTTATAAACCATTCCTGATAATCACGCTTATATGAACTCCATGTTCCACCCAAAATCAGTAGCTCAATCTTATCTGTCGGGTGCCCGACTGCGCGCAAGGCTTCTAATCTTGAAGATACTTGCTCAAAAGGATCAAATTTATGATGCAAGCCCCGCATTGCACCTGGCTCATCAGGCAAATAAGATTTCGGCATTCGTATATCATCTGGGCAAAAAATACACTCACCGGGGCAAGGATAATGCTTTGTTAGCACCGTTACCGTTGTCACCCCCGAAAGCGTCCGCACAGGCTTCATACGAATTTGCGCTAAAAGTTCATTGCTTGGCACTATCTCACTGGCGTCTACCATCGCATTATATGCGGCCACCAAAACATTTTTACCAATATAACCTGTCTTAGTAGGATGATGCTTAATAGCAGATAACGTTTCCTCGCCCTCAATAATTTCAGACAGGGCTAAACGTGCCAAGCGCATTTTTTCAGATGTAATTTCACGAGATTTCAACCAACGTTCTTTATCAGACACAGCAACTCTCAGGATATAATAAGATTATGAAAATAGAAGTTATAAGAAAAATAGTAGATATCAATAACCAATTTTATCAGACATTCGGCAAAGAGTTCTCTGCCACACGTGGAAGGATACAATCTGGGGTGAGAAAAATACTAAATGGGATAGGGCGGGATAGCAGCATCTTAGACTTAGGGTGCGGCAACGGAGAGTTTGCCCGCCAATTAGCGGAGGCTGGTCATACCGCTCCCTATCACGGCGTGGATTTCAGCTTGCCTCTGCTCACAGCCGCCAGATTAGTCCCCGAAGATTTTCCTGCCCAATTTTCAGCATTAGATATCACAGAAAAAGAGTGGGGAATAATTAATGAAAAACACTCGATAATTACGGCCTTTGCAGTGCTACACCATATTCCGGGAGAAGAAACTCGTTTAGAGATACTAAAAAACATACACCAATATCTCGCAGATGATGGTCAGTTTATATTCTCAAATTGGCAATTTCTCAACTCTGAGCGATTAAGAAAAAGAATCCTAAACTGGGATTTAGTCAATATCTCCGAAAAAGAAATAGATGAAGGTGACTACCTCCTTGATTGGAGAAGGGGCGGATTCGGCATCCGCTATGCCCATCACTACAGTGAAGATGAATTAACATATCTCGCCAAAATGAGCGGTTTCAGGATTATAGACAGTTTTTATTCAGATGGTTCTACAGGCAATTTGGGGTTATATCAAATTTGGGAGAAAAATTAAAAAGCTACTGCGTAATACGCAATAGCTTTTTTGAAAAAATACTTTTTTAAAAGCGTTATTAAATATCCACTTCATTTGCATTCATAATATATTGCCACCAATTATTATGAATACCATTCTGCCTACCTGCCACATGTGGGATACGTTTTTGCCACCATTGGTGATGCAAGCGTATATCACCATTTCCCCAGTCATCAGCGTTGACTTGATTTAACTGACCTTTGAAATCAGGGAAATTTAGCCAATCATCACAATAGCTTGGCACTTCTTTCATATTCCCCCAGTCATAATCTCTTTCGCTATTTGGCGCAAAGTGGACATTGCCAACCTCTGCTTGCCCAGGATTCCTCTTATCGTAACGTGTATAACGTTCCCATAAATTTGCTTCACCATGTTTTTTAGAAAAAGTTTTCTCCATCATAGATTCAAGCCTATGCCCAAAAGATTCGAGCATTTCACCAACCCCACGCTCATAAGAAAATCCCATAATAATGAAACGTCGTGAAATATGATTTGTGTTTTCTAAAGGATGTGCATTACACCAAAATGCATCTTTACCCGCCATAACGGATTCATGAAATCCTCCGTAGGGGAAAGCAAAAACCCAAACTTCATCTATCTCATCATTTTCAATACGTTCAACGATATTAAATTCTTCTAAAATAGCGGCATAATCTACGTCATAAGGTTGATGAGGTGGGGTAACTCCGTGCAAAGCATCTAAATACAAAGATGGGGCATAACGAAAACCATCTTTTAGCACGGGAAAAGCATCTACTTCTATGCGCTCTACAATTTCATAACGTGCCATACCATGGCTGGTTTGGAGAATATCGGAAGAAAAGCCTACGGCTAAATCGTCTGGATTTTGCCAGCCAGATTGGTCTGTCAGCTTTTCGCCAGTTGCGGCGTTCATCGTGGGATTATAGACAATATTTAAAACACGGTTAACGCTACGATATGTAGGCTCAATAGATGTATCTTTAACGGGATCAGGTTTTAGGGCCACGCTCGGCTTAGAAAGTCCAAATAATTTTCTAAGTAATTTAAGTAAAAATGACATGGTAACTCCTGCGGAAGGTTTCTAATCCAATAGGAAAATGCAAGTAAAAAAACTTAATTTTTGTGGTGCTAAGGCATCCTACTGAATATCAGAGACCATATAAACTTTATCACCTTGTGCCATAAAAAGAATATGACCAGGATTTGATGCCATTGCGCTTAAGCTGCCCTCGGGGATAGAACCTTCGATAGGTTCAAGTTGGTTCTGAAGAGAAAATGAACGTGGGCTAAAGCGGAAGACAGCTTGTGTATCTGGTGCAAAAAGTAAGAGAGCAGCATCGGGTGGGGTCGAGATATGCATTTCTTTAAAAAGTGCTTGCCCAAAATTATTACCGCCACCAGCAGCGGGATGTTCATCAACAAGTTCAACGGGGTTAATACAACGCGTAGGCACAGAATCGAGCAAACTATAGGTGCAACTTGCTAAATGCCCATCGTTATAGAGCAAATATAGATCACTTCCTTTTACGCTCATATCAACAGTATTCTCAATATATTCTGGAGCTTGGGTAAAAAAGGATGTTGGGTAGTCTATAAAGGTAGAGGCACGACCACTATAAGCCCAAACCTCACGTGAGGGAGCATCTAAAATATATAAGACATCTGAATCTAGTGAAATAGCTGTGATTTCTTTTAATCCTACAGGGGGTTCTATTAATTCCATAGCCTGTGGAATTTGGTTTGCTGAACAATATATTAGACCGCCTTGTGCATCTATCCCCATAACCGTAGCCCCCATAGCATTTGTTTTAGGTAAAGATTGCAAAGCAATTAGTGAACCAATATTTTTGCCATTATATTCACCGCTTTCACAATTAAATTTATCATCGTATTGATAGCCGTTACTCACCAAAAAAGCGCGTAAAATTTTTCCTGTATTACCATCAAGCATAAAAAGTTCGGTATCTGTAGCTACCATTGCTTTAATTTCAATACCACGCGGTAAATTATCTACCACTGGCTGAAAATTAAGCCTTCGAATACCTAATAAAATATCTAAGTGGCTTTGCGCTTCAGATCGTCTAGCTTCGCTTTCTTCAGTTTTATCGTATTCCTCAGCAATATCAAGTTTATCTATTGTTTCTAGCCAGGCAGTTCTTTGTGCAATTTCGTCGTCTTCTTCAAGTGCCCGTACTCGCGCTACCTCTACTTCAGCAAATGCAGTTTCATATTGAATATCACGCCCAAAACGGAAATAAACCACACTTGAAATTGTGACCACCACAATGGGAATAATGACCGCTATTAGTCCCATAACCCAATTAGGCAACCTCAATGGGGCATTCGAATCATCTGTGGGCAAAATACGGGGCATCATCGTAGTTAAAAGATTTTTTAGCCAATCTTTTCCTGTGCGTGTTATTTGTATGCTACGCGCTAAACTACGCGCACTCTGGCGTGCAAGAATTTCACTTAGAGAGGGTCCCTTATCTACTTTCTCCTCTTTAATTTTGATTTCAGACTCTTCTACTTCTTCAAAGGTTTGAGGTGAGGGCGAGCTGATAAGCTCTTCTTCTGGGATTTCTGTCTCTCGGGTTCCTTCAGGGCCGGGAATTATTTCTGGCTTTTTACGTGGGATAGAATCAAATACAGAACCTTCTTGTGGAGGTTTGCTCTCGGTATGGACACTTGGTGCCGCCTGAGCAGCTGGTTCTTCAGTATCAAAGGTAGAGATAGGAGCAGGTTCCGGCTGATGGCTTTCTACTTCAACTTCTATATTTTCTTCTATTACTATTTCTGCTTCTTCTTTTTCTGGGGCTGGTTCAGCTGACATTTTACGCGAGATACTTGCCAAAGTTGGCTTAGATGACTGCACTGGTTTCAACACGGTTATTGCCCCACGCCCAGATTGCATTTCGATTAGCACTGCATTGTGGTCGTCCATACTCTGTCGCAACAGGACACTACGAATTGTCTCTAATGATGCTGAGTTATTATCGCGTTTTAAAATCGGCATCCAACCATCAGGAAGTTCGGGGGCAATAAGCAAGCGTCCCCGCGTACGAAGCGAAAGTTGAGAGAGATAAAATTTAGTCGCTTGCCCTAATCCTAATCCGCGCCCGGCCATATCGGGGTCGTGAATATCCTTCCGCTCATCTCCTGCCATCCAATAAGCATGTACGGGGCCTGCTTCTAAGAGATATAGTTGCTCCCCACGCACTACGCCTAAAACAAGGGTGGCTAATGTATAACGCCCCTGTCCACTTGCTTCCATATTGCGCTCTAATAAATCACTATTGATAGTGATGGCTGTCGCACGTAATGCAGCTGTTACCGAACCAGGCGTATTATAAAATTCTTTTGCTGCAGCAGTTGTCATTTGCAAATAACTAGCTGTTGAAAAAAGCGCGTTTCCACCCAAGACAAGATGCATAATGAGCATATCATTCGCACGGCTACGCGCTTTTCGGCGCGGTGGAGTTAACGCCAATAAGCCTGGCGATGAGGGCATCTCATTGCCACGAAAACGATAAAGGGGGAGGAGGGTAAGGTCAAATGTTTTAGGCACGTCTATTTTCCAGTGCCTATATTATACTGGTAAAATCGAAGAGATAAAATCTAAAATATGAGAAATAAAAAGGTTTTTAAAATGGTAATAAAAAAATGAAATATACTCTTATTGACACTGTAGAAAACTTTAAAAAACTTGCTCCTGAGTGGAATGCACTCCTTGCTAAGAGCATTGCTAACCTCCCTTTTTTGCGACATGAATATCTTCTCGCGTGGTGGGATTCGCTTGGTGGCGGAGAATGGGATTTGGGAGAGCTTTCGATTATCACCGCGCATCAAGATGATGAATTGATTGGCATTGCCCCTTTTTTTTCAACCACGCATGAAGGCTCAAAAAAACTGCTTTTTTTGGGCAGCATAGAAATATCAGACTTTCTAGATTTCATCATCCAAAAAGATAATTTAGTAGAGTTCATACATGGCTTATTAGATTTTCTTGATTCACATGATAATCTAAGCTGGGATATGCTAGATTTACAAAATATTGTTGAGGGCTCTGCTACCCTTGCAACTCTCGAAGAAGAAGCAAAATTACGTGGCTGGCATTTCAATCAAGAAACTCTCCAGCCCGCGCCTTATGCAAAATTACCCGGCGATTTTGATGAATATCTAATGAGCGTTAAGAAAAAACAACGTCATGAAATTCGTCGCAAAATGCGCCGTGCCGCAGCAGATGAACGAGAGATTACTTGGTATATTGCCGATGACCCTGAAAAATTAGATGCTAATATCGAAGCCTGTTGCCAACTTATGGCACAAGACCCTGCAAAACAGGCTTTTCTAACAACTTTGATGAAATCGCAAATGAAAGCAACTATCCACGCTGCTTTTAAGGCTGGCTGGCTACAACTTGCTTTTCTCGAGGTAGATGGAGAAAAAGCAGCAGGCTACCTCAATTTTGATTACGGAAATCGTATTTGGGTTTATAACTCAGGGATGGATTTGAAATTTAGAGATTTATCGGTAGGCTGGGTTTTGCTTGGCTATTTGCTTCAATGGGCAAATGAAAACAAACGTGCTGAATTCGATTTCATGCGCGGTGATGAGCGTTATAAATATAAATTTGGGGGCGTAGATAGGTTTGTGGTTCGAGCAGTTCTTTCTAAATAAAAAACTCGGCTTTCTTCGTAATTTTTCTAGATTTTTATACTGGCTCTCTCTTTAAGGCCATTTAGAGAGAGCCTTTTAAATTATTATTCCCCTACTAACTCAGATAAAGTAACCACCTTATAGCCACGTTCTTCTAATTTTGGCAAAATAATTTCAAGCGCTTTTGTGGTGCGCCCACCGCGCCTATTATAGTCATGCAAGACAATAATAGAACCTGGCTTTACATTCCCTAGAACATAATAAGCAGAAAACCAGTAAATACTGATTTGGGGGTCATAGGGATAAACATTGCCTAAGGCACAATGATAATTATGCTTTTCTATCGTTGCCAGCATCTCATCGTTATACCAGCCAGAACCTGGGCGTATCCATTTGGGTTTTTCGTAGAGAGAAATTGCTTCATCGGCTTCTAGCAATTCGCGCTCAAACTCTTCTTTACTCAGTTCAATGCTTGCACGGTCTTCGGTAAGATGATTCCCCAACTCATGCCCATCTGCTATCATTCGCTCAACATATTTTTCATTGCCTGCTATATGATCCGAAATCAAAAAAAAGGTAGCATGTGCATCATATTTTTCAAGAATATTTAAAATTCTCGGAGAGCCACAAGCATCTGGGCCATCATCAATTGTTAGCGCTACAATTTTCTGCTCTGTTTCTACAGAATAGAGAACATCAGGGGACTGTTTGCGCAAATGAGAAATTAACCACTCTGGTTTTAGCCACAGCGCAACACCAAAAGTAACGAGAACTGTTAAAGCCGTTATTACTGCAATTCGTATTAAAAAAGCTTTGTCCATTTTTATTATAAGTTGCCAGACTAAAGTCTAAAATCTATTCTTCCACCAACATTCTTCTAAGCACTTTGCCAACAAAAGATTTTGGCAAAGTTTCTCTAAATTCAATTTCCCAGGGCACTGCATATTCATCTAGGCGTTTGCGGCATAATTCTATCAACTCTTCTTCAGAGAGTGTTGTTCCTGGACGTGGCACAACATAGGCTTTTACTTTTTTACTCAGCCAACCTTTACGCTTTACCCCAACAACAGCCACTTCTAAAACTTTAGAATTTTCATAAAGAACTTCTTCTACATCACGTGGATAAACGCTAAATTCACCCGCCATAATCGTATCTCGTTTACGGCTGATGATTTTGAAGAATCCATCTGCGTCCATCACAGCAACGTCTCCAGTCCGCAACCAACCATCGGATAAGGGCGAAACGTCCGTGTCTTCAGCTTGCCAGTAGCCCTTCATCACTTGCGGACCTCGAACCAGCAATTCGCCAACCTGCCCCGGAGGAAGATCTTTATCCGTCAAGAGGTCGATAATCTTTGCCTCAGTATTCGGGATAGGCACACCAATTGAACCACTTTTGGAGACCCCACCACTCATCGGATTTGCATGTGTAACGGGTGAGGTTTCCGTCAAACCATAACCTTCTACCAAACGCCCGCGCGTTAATTTCTGGAAAGCCTCCTGCACTTCAACAGGGAGGGGGGCAGCACCGCTAATACAAGCTTTAATAGAACCTAAACCATACTCTCGTACTTTAGGCGCATGATTTATTGCCGCATAAATAGATGGAACACCAGGGAAAACACTTGGTTTATATTCTTTGATGTGATCAAGAACTTGTTGCAATTCAAAAACGGGAAGTAATATAATCGTTGCACCAATAACAATAGGGATATTCATTCCCGTTGTCATGCCGTAGCTATGCAACAGTGGAAGCACCGACAAAAAGACTTCTTTGCCAAATTTTACATCGGGAATCCAATGACGGGTTTGAAGAGCATTAGCTACTAAATTTCTATGCGTAAGCTCAACACCTTTTGGGATATCTGTTGTGCCGCTAGTAAAGAGTATCGCGGCTGTATCGTCGCAACTCCCTTCAAATTCGGGACGGGTTTTGGGTGTGTCTAGCATAAGCCTTTCCATCGTTTCTGCTTCTTCAACCCAAGGAAGGTCGTCTTGTGCACCATACCCAGATGCTTCCCAACGGCTCTCCAATTCTTTATAAACACGTGCAGAAACAACATGCCGAAGATCTGCCAAAACGATTTTAGCATTACTAAACTCTTGCACTTTTTTTGCTAAATTAGCAAAATCCTTTAAGGTGATAAAGACTTTTGCATCTGTTTCTTTAGACTGCGCAATGATTTGCTTTCCATCTGCATCTGGGTTTGGCAAAACAACAATGCCACCAACCTTGAGCGTAGCGTAATAAGCAATAATCATTTGTGGGAGATTGGGCATCGAAATCATAACCCGATCTCTAGGGCGAATACCAAGCCCGTGCAAGGCATGAGCAAATTGATTAACGCGACGGTTTAGTTGTCTATACGTTAATTTTTCTCCATAAAAAAGTGTGGCCGTTTGGTGGGGCACACGGGCGGCACTTGCTTCTAAAAATTTATCAAGTCTCTGGCGTGGAATAGGGCTAGTAATTGGCGTATGTGTGCCATAACTCTTTAGCCAAGGACGAGTAAGCGCTAATTTTGCCTTTAGGCTTTCTTCTCGCCAAGAACCTTTTTTCATACCCACATGCACAAAACGATCAATAGAACGATTAACGGCTTCATGTCTTTCTAATTGCACCTTATGTTTTGATGCACCTACATCAATAATATCGGCACCTTTAATGCCTTCACTTACGCGATCAAAAGCCCAACGTGGAAAATAACTATCAAACTGGCCTGTTAAAACCATTGTGGGAGTGGTGATTTTTGGCAATAAGTCCCAAGCCTGCCATTTCCCCATATTATTGAGCATCATTCTTTTAAGTGTATGCACTTCTGCATTCCAGCGCGGACGATATTTCCAGAAGGGTCTTATAATAGAAACGGGTATTTTTGAAAGAATAGAGGCACTTTTCGGAAGTGGATATTCCCCCGCAGTGGCAATAAGCACTAAGTTTTTCAGGCGTTCGGGGTGCGCAGCAGCATACTCAACACATACTGAACCGCCAAATGAATGGCCTACAAGGGTAAATTTTTCAGGAAGCTCAAGCACATCGGCTATAGTATTGATATCTTCTATCAATTCTTCCATCGTATACTGAGAAAAGGGAGCATCACTCTGACCATGTCCACGCAAGTCGGGGATAATAACACGATATTCATGTGCAAAATGATTGATTTGATATTCCCACGTCTCTGCACATCCAGCAAATCCATGCAAAAAGAAGATTGTTTCATCGGCATCTTCGGGATTAATATCAATAACACTTAAAGATACGTCTGAAAGTCCTGCAATAGGAACACGTACTTTATATAAGTCCAAGTCTAATTGAATTTGACGATGCTTGAGTCCACGCAATTTATTCATTTTTTGCTCCTCTTTTGGCGAAAGATTGACACTAGAGTTTAGCATGGAGTTCTATTTCAAGCTACTGGCATTAACAAAAATCATGAACTCACAAAGGCCCCCTCTTTATGCTTTGAAGTTTTCTAATAAAAAAAGAGCGAGTGTTCTGCTATACACTCGCTCTTTTTTTATTATTGCTCCGCAGGTCTCAGTGCAAACTGCGGCATCTCTTTCAGATTTTCAAAGAAGCCCTCCGGCATCGGAATTGGGTCATAATTTACTCCAGAGCCTAAAGTCCCGAAACGGACAAAATAGAATAAAGTATCCGCCGCAGAACCTAGCGCAATATCCTGATAAGCTACCATAAAATGCGTCCCGTCGGGGCTCCAGCGCGCATCACGATAACAGCAGGTGCTTACACCTACTGGGTCTAGCTGCTCGGCCTTATGTGAATGCGTATTATAGGTATAAAAATATCCATAGCCATCATTGCGTTTAAAGGTATTCATCAAGAAAATACCATCACCATCCCAATCAAATTCTGGGATATAAGGCGTATTACTATTATAGCCACTCATTGTAAAACGGCTGGCAGGAAACTCATCCAATTGATCTATAAAGAAAAGTTTATAGTCATCATCTTCTACACTTTCTGCAACAGCCGTGCCCGTGGCTACAGCAGAAGCCGCAGACTGGCAGTTCGTAATATCGATAACTCTTATTAAATCTGCGCGGTTGCCATCTAGAGAAGTGCCTGCAAAGAGTATCGCTATCTGCTCTTCATTATCATGCCATCGAACATCAATCACCGATTCCCCAGCGTAAAAACACCCTCCCTCCATTCTTTGTAAATCTGAACGGGTACGAGCTTTTGCCAATTCATCAAGATTGAATGGCAGAATAAAAAGCTCTCTATTTATACTCATAGCAATTTGCTCTCCGCTAGGGGAGATTTGAAAAGCTTCAAAATATTCTGCTTGTTGAAAACAAGAGACAACATCTACACGATCTTCTTCGACATCCACTGTTTGGATACATTTTCCAACCAAATATATTAGGGTTTTTCCATCTGGCATCCATTGCAATTTTATTTTTTGAGAGCCATCGGTGGTTAGCACTTCTAAATCGCTACCATCAATATTCATCATCCAAACTTCATTATTTGCAATAAAAGCGACTTTATCTGTACCCCCAAGAATAGGATTGTTAGCAGGTACGGGAGTCTCTGTTGGGAGATCAGCTTCTGTTGGGACAGGGGGAGATGTTGGGGTAAGAGAGGGAGGAACAAGTGTATTGGGCGGAGATGTTGAAGCCACGCGTAAAGTTGGGCTTGGCGTGCGTTCCACAACATCAGCGGGGAGAAAAGCTTTGAGAGCAAAACCTAATCCCGCCAACGCTAGCAAGGCAATAATTCCAAAAATCCAGCCAACTTTTTTCTTTTTCTCTTTCTTTGGCGGGACTGCTATTTTTGCCCCTATTTTTGTCATAGAAAGTTTTGTGTGACTAGAAAGCGTTTTAAGACCTTCTGTACTTTTATGATTAGCAAGAGCATCAAGGATATTCGCTAACTCTACCGCAGTTTGGAAGCGTGCATCGGGGTCTTTTTCCATTGCACGATAAATAAAAGCACTCATAGCAAGGGGTAATGCGGGGTTATCCTCGAGAATATCTGGCGTGGGGTCGGTGATGTGTTTAATAGCCATGCTCATGGGGGTGTCGCCACTGTAAGGACGGGTGCCTGTAAGCATACGGTAAATAATTGCGCCCAGCGCGTAAATATCGCTTCTGCCATCCACCTCTTTACCTTGTGCTTGCTCTGGAGACATATAAGCAGGAGTGCCAATAATTGCGCTACCAGTTACATCTTGTTGGGCCCCACTAATCTTAGCAATCCCAAAATCAGAAAGGTAGGGGCGACCACGTTGATCGAATAAGATATTGGCAGGCTTAAGATCGCGATGAATAATCCCTTTTTCATGAGCGTCATCTAAAGCTGGGGCAATGATACTAACAATACGCGCTACTTCTTTAAGACTAATATCGCCTTTGGCGAGTTTTTCAGCCAAAGAGCCACCATCCATATAGCGCATTACAAAATAGTGTAAGCCTTCTTCTGACTCCCCCACATCATAAACAGGCACAATCGCAGGGTGCTCTAAGGCCGCAACTGTTTTTGCTTCACGGTGAAAACGCACGCTAAATTGAGGGTCATGCAAGAACTCAACCGGCAACACTTTAACCGCAACTTCACGTTCAAAACGTTTGTCGTAACCAAGATAAACTGTTGCCATTCCCCCGCGCCCCAATTCCGATTTTATCTCATAATGCCCTATTTGCTTATTCGGTTTTTTAGGCTCTTTTGCCTCTTCTGGTTCTTTGGATGAATTTACAGTTTTATCCACGAGGTTTTCCCTTGATTAAGTAATTTATGAATAATAGATTTTATCATCAAATCAACTTTTTTTGCTTGGCATCAAGTTTTAGAAATGCTATAATCACACGCGCTAGCCCTGGTAGCTCAATTTGGATAGAGCAATCGCCTCCTAAGCGATAGGTTGTGAGTTCGACTCTCATCTGGGGCACTTATTCAAGTCTTTAGATTTGTCTTTAAAATATTATATTTTTCTAATACTTTAAACTTGCTTTTTAAAAAACTTTGATGTATTATATTAGCAGCAAACGACTGGATGCCCCCCTCATCCAGTCGTTTGCTGTTTTAAAAATAAAAGTCGCTGAAAATTCAGCGGCTTTTTTCTTTATATAAGATCTAAAGAACTATCGGGTCTACTTAAGAAAAAAACAGGTGACTATTTTCATAGTCACCTGTTTTAATTATATGTCCTACTTCACTAAAGACTGTCTATTCTACAACTTCACCTTCAACAACGTCATCATCACCATCTTCAGGAGTTGCTTCTCCTTCAACGGGAGGAGCCTGCTCTTGTGCTTCTTGCTGATAGAGTTGCTCGCTAATTGCATTGAAGGCATTTTGTAGTTCTTCAGTAGCTCCTTTGATACTCGCGGCATCATCACCTTCAGCCGCTTTCTTAAGGGTCTCAACTTTTGCTTCAATATCTTTTCTATCACCATCTGAAACTTTATCACCCAATTCTTTGAGGGTTTTTTCTGTTTGATAGCTAAGATTATCGGCACCATTTTTCAAATCAATTAGTTCACGGCGCTTCTTGTCGTCAGCTTCATGCTCTTTTGCATCCTTGACCATTTGGTCAATATCACTCTTGTCCAGATTAGTAGAAGCTGTGATAGTCACTTTTTGTTCTTTGCCTGTTGCTTTATCTTTAGCAGCAACATTGATAATACCGTTTGCATCAATATCGAAGGTTACTTCAACTTGCGGAATACCACGTTGTGCAGGCGGAATACCATCTAAGCGGAAGCGGCCTAAAGTCATATTATCACCAGCCATTGGACGTTCACCTTGCAAAACGTGGATATCTACTGCTGTCTGGTTATCTGCTGCCGTAGAGTAAACTTCGGTTTTTTGCACGGGGATGGTGGTATTGCGTTCAATCATCACGGTCATCACATTGCCCATTGTTTCTACGCCCAAAGAGAGGGGAGTAACATCTAAGAGCAAAATGTCGTTTACATCACCACTAAGAACACCAGCTTGAATTGCAGCACCAATTGCCACAACTTCGTCAGGATTTACACCCTTATGGGCTTCTTTGCCAGTCAATTTCCGTACCAATTCGTGCACCATTGGCATACGAGTTGAGCCACCAACCAAAACGACTTCATTTAATTCACTGGCTTTCATCCCAGAATCTTTAAGAGCAGCTTCAAAAGGTGTTTTACAGCGATTGAGCAATTCTTCGGTCATTTGTTCAAATTTTGCTCGGGTTAGCTTCAATTGCAAATGTTTAGGACCAGAAGCATCTGCCGTAACATAGGGCAAATTGATTTCTGTTTCTTGCACTGTCGAAAGTTCGATTTTTGCTTTTTCTGAAGCTTCACGCAAACGCTGAAGCGCAGGTTTATCTTTTCTTAGGTCAATCCCCTGATCTTTTTTAAATTCATCCGCAGCCCAGTTGACTATAGCTTGGTCCCAGTCATCGCCACCAAGATGAGTATCGCCGTTAGTTGCCTTGACCTCGATAACACCATCACCAACTTCCAACACAGAAACGTCGAAGGTTCCGCCACCCAAGTCAAATACAAGGATAGTTTCGTCTGCCTTTTTATCTAATCCATAACTCAGCGCAGATGCAGTTGGCTCGTTGATGATTCGCATCACTTCTAATCCCGCAATTTTGCCTGCGTCTTTTGTAGCTTGGCGTTGACTATCATTGAAATATGCGGGAACGGTAATCACAGCCTGGGTAACTTTTTCACCAAGATAAGCTTCGGCATCCGATTTGAGTTTAGCGAGAATCATTGCCGAAATTTCTTGGGGGCTATATTCTTTGCCCGTAATCGGGATTTTAACGAGAACGTCCTTATTTGAACCTGCTACGGCTTCGAAGGGCACCATGCCACGCTCAGTCTCTGTCTCGTCGAAACGACGGCCAATAAAGCGTTTAATAGAGTAAATGGTATTCTCTGAATTAATAACTGCCTGACGCTTCGCGGTTTGTCCAACGAGACGCTCGCCATTTTTATTAAAAGCCACCACAGAGGGGATTAAGCGCCCACCCTCAGCAGAGGTAATAACGGTAGGATCTCCACCTTCCATAACGGCAACTACACTATTGGTTGTTCCAAGATCAATGCCTATAATTTTGCTCATTTTTCGCTCCTATTAAGAGATGTATTTTAATGATTTTTTCTAAAGTAATAGCTAAAGGATAATGGATAGATGCAAGAATATTGTTAACTTAAAGTAAAAAAAGCATAAGCGAGGGAATTAAATAAAAAAATCCCCGAAAGATTGAAACCTTTCGGGGATAAAGTTTCTTGATTTATTGAAAAATTAGGGTTGGCTGATAGTAACTGAGTGAATCTCAACATTCACAGGCAAAGTCGCAAAAGATGCAACACCGACGCCAATTTTCCCACTCCTAATTGCAAATCTGCTTTCTGAAAAAGATTTCGTCTCATTCCCATTAATATAAAGAGATAAATTAGTTCCTTGACAGATAATGCTATATTCGTTTTGCTCTTTACCCATTTTGATTTTATTTGAACCACCATTATTGAGCTCATGATAAACAATTTTGCCATTGTCTAACATCTCGGCATAATAAACCCAATATAAGCCATTATTTGCGATATTAAATTCATACCAACCAGCATCTGTGTGGCGACAAATCAAACTGACGTTATTATTATTCACACCACGATTTTCGGCTACTACATCAATTCGAACATCTTCATATTCAAAAGCATTATAAGTTGCATAAGGCCATTGCCCTTCGCTTTCAAGATTAAAAACAAGGCGTTCATCCTCTGTACCCACATACATAGTGCCGAAATCTTCTTCTACAAAAATTGGCGTTGCCTGATTAGCATCAATGAGGAAATAAGTCCACATGCTGGTATCACCAGAGAATTCTTCTGTATAGAATTCTTGGGCAACAGGTGCCGGAATATCTGTTGGTGGCGGAGGAACAGGGGAGGCAACTTCTTCAGCAGGTGCTGAAGGACCTTCTGGTTCTACTTCTGGCTCTGGATCATCTGTTAGTTGTACGCTGCATGCCAAGCCTACGATAAGAATAAAAGCAATTAAAAATAAAAAGGGTTTTGCTAATCGGTACTTCATTTTCTTCTCCTATAAATTGGGGTAAGTTGAGTAATATAGTCAGTATAGCAAAATTCTATAATCAAAACAAGCAAGAAAAATTTAGGCTGCTGAGATTAGAGATACTTTTTATAAGAGCTATAGATTAAATCAGAAGTCCACAAAGTTTTATACAAACTCATATATTTTCATGAGCTTTTTTGTTTTCCCATCCCAAACCATGCACCTACACGAGGATTTGGGGCAATGAAAAATTCGTGGATGAAAATAGGTCCCAGCACCCCAGCAAGATAAGCAAGGAAGATTGTAAGATCACTTTGGCCCATAAAGGGATTAAGTTTATTATTAACCATTTCTTGGATGGGAACATGAAAGACGAGGATGCTGAGCGTCAAACCACCTATATAAGAAAATATACTTGTTAATCGGCTTGAGTACTGCTCGATTTTCTTGGAGAAAGAGAGAATAAAGATAATCCCAGCCACTGCTTCAATGGTGTTGAGTGTCAACGATGTATAAAGACGCATATTAAAATCTACAGGAATATCTAGGGTGAAGACCATAGTAAAGAGAACTAGAGCCGAAGCAAAAAAAGTGATTTTCGAGGCAAAAAACGATTCGGGCAGGGCGCGGTAGGCTTCTCGGGCGAGGATAAAGTAAAAACCGGCAAGCAAGATCAAATCCACGTTTGCTGGCATACCGTATAAACTTAGAGATTTGCCAAAAAGCTCAATATCAAGAGTCCACATATAAGGCAGATATAAAGTGCCAATCCACAAGGTAATAAGGAGAATTATCCAACGAATCCAATCTTTTTTTATAGATTTGGTGAATTTATAGAAGAAAAAAGCATAGAGGTTGACGAGGAAAAGAAGTGGTAAAAACCAAAGTTGCACCCAATTGAGGTAGGGGCCTGTCATATAAAGTGATTTTAGTATTCGTCCACCAGCTGTGATAAAACTCATTTTCCCGAAGAAAACCGAAATGCCATAAATCAGCAAAATTGAAAATATAAGAGGCTTGATTAGGCCAGCAAAACGTTTTTTGAAAAGTGTTTTGAAATCCCGATCGGGATTAAAAAATATGCCCGATAAGAAGAAAAATAAGGCCATATGAAAGGCGTAAATAAAACGATGCAGCATAGGATGATAGGCATTCATATCGTTATGCCCCAGCACAACGAGCAAGATGCCGATTCCCTTGGCGATGTCTATATATTGGACTCTTTTTGGCATGAGACTTCTCAGATATTATAAGTAAGAGGGGTAATATGAAGATTATAAAGCAAAACACCCTTAACGCACGAACCCCTTCCTCGCTGAGAAAGGGGTTCGTATCAGATAATTATTTACTCTGCCAGAGGCAGTTCATTTGGCGGCGTATAAAACTGGCGATGGTAAAGTTCGGCGTAAAGCCCATCAGCTTCAAGCAGGTCAGCATGGGTGCCGCGCTCAACAACTGTGCCGCCTTCTAGCACCAAGGTCTGGTCGGCATTTCTGACAGTGCTGAGGCGGTGGGCAATCACAAAAGATGTGCGTCCCTCTAACAATCTGTCCAAAGCACCCTGTATCAGTTTTTCTGTACGAGTGTCGATGCTGGCAGTGGCTTCATCTAGGATTAAGATACGCGGATCGGCCAAAAGCGCACGGGCGATGGCGATGAGTTGCCTTTGTCCTTGAGATAAAAGACCGCCACGCTCCCCGACATTGGTTTGGTAGCCTTCGTTCATCTTTTGGATGAAGTCATCAGCATTTGCCGCTTTAGCGGCTTCAAGAACTTCTTCGTCTGTAGCATTGAGCCGCCCGTAACGGATATTATCCATCACTGAGCCAGAGAAGAGGAAGGGGTCTTGAGTAACTGTTCCCATCTGTGAGCGAAGACTGTGTTGGGTTACATCTCGAAGATCATGTCCATCTATGAGAATCTGACCTTCTTGCGCATCGTAAAAACGCGCCAATAAGCCCACGATGGTCGTTTTTCCTGCGCCGGTGGGACCAACGAGCGCAACTGTTTCGCCGGGCATCACGTCTAGAGAAACAGAATCAAGCACACTCACGTCCGCATCGTAGGCGAAGCTGACGTCGTCGAAGCGAACACGCCCTTCAATTCTGGGCATCTGCTCTTTGCCATCGAGCAACTCTATATCCTTATCTAAAAGAAAAAAGATACGCTCGGCTGCGGCAAAAGCAGATTGGGCGACTGTCCACATCTGCGCTACGGTTTGGATGGGACGGAAGAAATTTTGCACATATTGAATAAAAGCGACCACTGTGCCGATGCTAATTGCGCCCGAAATGGCGAGAAAACCACCATAAGCAGAGACAAGAGCAAGATCGAGGGTGGAGAGAACATCCATTGCGGGGGAAAAAGCCGAAGTAATGCGCGTTGCGCTAACATTAGCATCACGATTTGCGGCGTTTCGTTTGGCAAATTCACCCACATTGCGCTCAGTGCGATTGAAGGCCTGCGCCACTTTTACACCAGAGACTTGTTCTTCCATCTCGGCAGAGACATCGCCGATAGTGGTTCGAGTTTTGCGAAAAGCGCGACGAGAGAGACCAGAGAAAATCTTGGTGATATAAAAAGCAATAGGAATAACGACCAAGGAAACTAGCGCCAATTTCCAGTTCAGAGAAAGCATCGCAATCATGATGCCGACCAGCGCAAAAATTGAACCAATCATTTGGGCGAGAGACTGACTGAGAAAATTATTTAGCGCGTCAATATCGTTGCTCAGACGGCTCATTAAATCACCGGCTTGACTGCCTTCAAGGTATTGAAGGTGCAGGGCTTGAAGTTTGTTGAAAACTTCGGCGCGCAAATCTGCGAGTACTTTTTGCCCCGCAGTTGTCATCATGCGGATTTGAAATCGCATGGCAAAAAGGGCAATCACATAGACGGCAAAGAGAGCGGCGATAATTTTCGCTAATCCTGCTTTATCTCCTTGCGCAATTGCGCCATCAATGGCTCGGCCAATGAGCATAGGTCCTGCGCCTTGCGTGGCGGCGCTGATAATGACCAAGAGAAGGGCGGTGATAACATATTTTTTATAGGGCGCAAGGTATTTAACCAAACGCCAAACCACTTGGATTGTTTTTTCTGCTGATTCTTCTTCTGTTTGTGCGACACGTTGCATTCCATGCATCATAAGTTGCTCCTAAAAAATTCAGTCTCTGAGCGGAGCGTAGCGCAGACGAAGAGCGATTTCTAAAAACCGTCCTTCGTCTACAGGCTCATTTCATTTACCTTCCGCTCAGGAACTGGCTAATTCTCTTTTCCAAACTGCGTTTCGATAATTTCCATATAAAGCTCACTCGTGCGTTGCAATTCTTCGTGCGTGCCTTCTGCAGCGAGTTTGCCCTTATCTAGCACCAAGATTTTATCGGCATTGCGAACAGTGCTAATACGTTGGGCAATGACGAAGGTGGTGCGTCCTTTTTGCAATTCTTCGAGCGCTTGCTGAATTTTATATTCGGTTTCAGCATCTACAGATGAGGTTGAATCATCCATAATTAAGATGCGTGGGTCAAGCAATAATGCCCGCGCAATGGCGATACGTTGTTTTTGTCCACCAGAAAGCCCAACGCCGCGCTCGCCCACTTCGGTTTCGTAGCCATCGGGTTGCTCCAAAATAAAATCGTGGGCTTGAGCGGCTTTAGCTACTGAAATCACGTCGTCCAAGCTTGCTTCGGGGCGACCGTAGGCGATATTATCTCGAATTGTGCCTGTAAAAAGGGTCGTTTCTTGCAAAACAATACCGATTTGTTTGCGCAGCGAATCGAGCGTCACTTTGCGCACATCATGCCCGTCTACCAGCACCGCACCCTCTGCCACGTCGTAAAAGCGGGGAATTAAGGTAATGATAGAGGATTTCCCCGCCCCTGTTTGTCCCAAGATCGCTACCGTCTGTCCGGGGTCAGCAGTGAAGTTGAGGTTGGAAACCACATCGGATTGCGCGCCGATATACCGGAATCGGACATTCTGCAATTCGACACGCCCTTCTAGCTTGGGCAGGGTGATTGCATCTGGGGCATCGGATACGTCTGATTCAGCATCCAGCACTTCGAAGAGCCGTTCAGCAGATGCCTCGGCACGTGACATCATCGCGCCGATCATACCCAGCATAAACATTGGCATCATCAAATAGGTTAAATAGCCCGTAAAAGCGACCAACTCGCCGAGCGTGAGCGTGCCGTTGATAACGAAAAGACCACCTGCTCCAACCACGATAACTGTGCCAATTCTGCCCATAAAGAAAACGAGCGGGAAAAAGGTGGTAAAGAGCTTAATCATCGAGACATTAGCATCGAGGAGGTCTATATTAGCAGTGTTATAACGCTTAATTTCGTAGCCCTCACGCGCAAAGGCTTTGACGATGCGCATACCAGCCAGATTTTCTTGCAAAATGGTGTTGAGTGTGCCTAATTTTTTCTGCACTCTTTTAGACATGGGCATAATCTTTTTGACGAAGCCCATAAAAACTAGGGCAACACCAGGAATAATGAGCATAACGAGCAGAGTCAAAATCCAGTTCATCGAAAAGAGCATGATGAGCGTGCCAACCATGAGAACAATAGAGGAAATGAGCATGATCAGCCCTTTTCCCAAAAATTGTTGCACAAGCTCCACATCGGAGGTCATGCGAGTCATCAATTTGCCCGTGTGCGAGTGGTCGTGATAAGAGAAACTAAGATTTTGGAGTTTCTCAAAGATGGCGTTACGAAGTTCGTAAGCCACGCCCTGTGAAGCGACTTCGCCAAGATAGCCCTGTAAAAAGTTGAAGAGGCCCCGCACAGCGGCAACTGCCAAGAGGGCAATAACAACACCCCAGACAATACCCATATCTAGTTCGGCGATGCCTTCATCCACGAGACGTTGCAGGAGTTTAGGGGAAACGAGATTTGCGGCGTTAACCAAAAATAGGCTGATGAGCGCGCCAAGGGCGGGAATCCAGTTTTTCTGGAGGTAAGTGAGAGTTCTTTTTATGCCTATCATATTTTTCCTTTAAATTTATCTTTGAAGAATTCCTTGAAGTGTTGTTATGAAATAATCTATTTCTTCTTCTGTATTATAGTAATGCAAAGATGCGCGTACTAACTCTTTCAGCCCGCGCTGCTGAAATGAAACTAAACTTCCGGACCCTTTCGGGGTTGAGACGTTAATTCCTTCAGCGGCGAATAATTTTTTAAGTTCATCTACATCTTTTTGGTCTGTACGAAAAGTGACAATGCCACATTTTTCTATACCTTCATCCGTCACATGAACGCCGTCAATATCAGATAATTTTTCTCGTAATTTCTCGGCTAAATCATAGACACGGTCGCGTATCTTTGCAATATCCCATGAAAGGGCATAATCAATTGCAGTTCCGAGTGCTGCCTTTCCTGCAAAATATTGCTCCCAGCCCTCAAATCGCTTTGCATCTCTCCTAATTTCGTATTCAGTTGAAGAGATTAATCGTGCGGCATGCTGGTCAAGAAGTGGTGGTTCTAATTTTTCAATCATCTCCTGACGAACATAGAGCAAGCCTGTTCCGCGTGGGCCACGGAGATATTTCCGTCCTGTTCCGCAGAGAATATCGCACCCAAGCTCTTCTACATCAAGCGGAATTTGTCCAACACCCTGACAAGAATCCAAGAGATAAGGGATCCCAGCTGCTTTTGCTATTTTCCCAACTTCTGCGGCTGGATTAACCAAACCTCCACCTGTTGGAATATGTGTAATTGAAATTAACTTGACGCGCTCGTCGATTAAATTTTCCAACGCATCAATATCAATCTGACCGCTTTTATCATTAGGGACAAAAATGACTTCAACACCATAGCGTTTAGATTGTTGATTATAGGCAACTACATTGCTTCCATATTCAGCGATGGTGGTTAGAATACGATCTCCAGACTTAAATTTGAAAGAATAAAATGCCATATCCCATGCACGGGTGGCATTCTCCATATAAGCAATCTCATCTGCTTCGCAGTTTAATAATTTTGCAGATGCCGTGTAAAAATTATCCAGAGCATCACCTTCTTTCACCGCAGTCTCATATCCCCCAATGCGTTCTTCTTGATGTAAGTATCCATGCAAAGCATCGCTAACAGAAATTGGCATCAGCGATGCCCCCGCATTATTAAAATGGACAATCTCTTCACAAGCACGAGTTTCTGCTCTGGCACGTTTTATATCAAAATCAGCTTTCATTGCTTTTATATTTACCTTGTGTCCGTATTCTATTGCTTTTCAATCCCTTCCCAAAAGAGATTAACAACCATTTCTATATCATCTTCTAAGATAGCACGTCCTTCTATTCCCGCACAGCGGCGTTGCTGGGCCAATCCATGCAACATACCAAGTAGCATAGAAGCGGCTTCTTCTGCCTTGGGTTGAGTTTTGATCTCATTTTTTTCTTGGGCAAATTGCAAAGCTTTCACAAGTGGCTGGCTAACTCTTTGAATCCATATAGCACGGTGCTGTCCATGTTTCTTGAGATGCTTTGCATCCTTGCGCAACATGAAGATCGGCGCATGCTGCCCTGCAATCGTATTTATATAAGCCTTCAAGATTGCGATAAGTTTTTCTCGTGGAAAATCTATATTCTCCCCCGCAATGGTCATTTTTTCGCGCAAATTATCAGCGTGACGTTGCATCACCTCAGCAAAGAGGCTCTCTTTATCAGGGAAGTGGTAATAAATCGCAGCATTGGTCACGCCACATTCACTCGCGATGGCGCGAATAGACGCAGATTTATAACCATGCTCTGTAAAGAGCTTTTCGGCAATATCTAAAATATGCTCGCGACCTACACGCGGATGTGGGGACATAGACTTTCTCCTAACTTACTGAACGTACGGTAAGTTATACTCCCCCAAAAGGAGAAGGTCAAGAAAAATATATTAGCGTTATATTAGAAAAAACGAAACCCATGAAGAAGTCCCATTTCTTTCTAGAAGGCTAAGGTCTTCTAATGCCCTGCCAATTTCAGATCTTCGGCATACATAGCATCTAATTCATCTTGATAGAAAAATTTTTCTTCACCAAAAGCGGGCTTAAGGTCTGTCATCCATTTTGCTTTTTCGTCATATTGAGCAAAGAAAGGGCGGCCTATCCAATCAGGATTACGACCTTGTAAACCCTCTAGGACAATAACTTTTTCACCTTTGATGGTAGCAATACCGTTAATGCGAACTTTGCCGGGGTCACAGGACATGCTAGGACCACGCACTGTGCGAGCTAATCCACTAACTTGGCTATAAGCTTTTTGAAAAAGCTCAGCAGCTTTAACAACTGGGATCCCAAAATAATGCTGTGCGCCTGTATCACGGGCAATGAACATATAATAAGGAATCATACCCATTGTCACTTGCTCGCGCCACATTTTTGCCCAAGCATCGGCATCATCATTGATATTGGTCATAATCGGTGATTGGGTGCGAATTTCTACACCAACATCACGCAATCGATGAACGGCATCAGCTACAGCTTGCGTTTTAAGTTCATCTGGAGCGGTGAAATGTGCCATTACAGTCAGATGCTTGCCAGCATCAGCTACTTCCTTGAAAAGGGCGATTAATTCATCGGAATCACTGTCGGTTAGGAAACGGTAAGGCCAATATGCCAGTGCTTTTGTACCGATGCGAATATTGCGAAGATGTGGCACTTTTAGCACACTCCTAACGTAGTTGACGATATGCTTAGTACGCATAATCATCGGGTCGCCGCCAGTGAAGATAATATCAGTTACTTGTGGCTGGCTGTTGATATATTCTGCCAACAAATCACTCTGTTGAGTGGCAAATTTTAGGCTATCATCACCAATAAATTGCGCCCAGCGGAAACAATAAGTACAAAAAGCATGGCAGGTTTGCCCTTGGCTGGGGAAGAAGAGCACAGTTTCACGATATTTATGTTGCACCCCGTGAATAAACTCTCCCTTATAATAAGGCACGTTATGCGCCATCTGACCCGCGGGATGCGGGTTTAGCTTTAGGCGAATATCGTGGGCGGTCTGAGCAATTTTCGCTTTATCACCAGCAGTGACAGCATCTGCCATTTCTTCATAATCTTGCGGGATGAGCATGGCGGCTTGCGGAAAGGTAAGATTGAAAACAGGATCCTTTTTATAATTCTCCCAGTTAATTAGCTCATCT
>Ga0209249_1000906_pt1 | contig 31917 bp, 35 predicted proteins | sample SaaInlV_200m_DNA_4_FD_184653 | JGI IMG/M metagenome (GOLD analysis project Ga0209249, IMG submission 184653) | Marine microbial communities from expanding oxygen minimum zones in the Saanich Inlet - SI037_S3LV_200m_DNA (SPAdes) (version 2) | ecosystem: Environmental > Aquatic > Marine >...
CAGGAAGCCAGATATCGAGCAGTACTAAATCAGGTGTTTGCAACTCCAACATTTCAAAAAAACTAATTGAGTCCCGACAGGACATTACCGGATATCCCTCATCCGACAAGACGTTCTCAAGTGTTTCGCGTATTGCTGCCTCGTCATCAACTATGCAGATAGTTTGTGATTTTGTCATGGTAGCGGTTTTGTTAATGTTGTTAACAGGTTCTTTAATTTTAAAAATTATATTTGAGCAAATCGCCCTGTTCGAGTTTCAGTTCAGCAGCACGTCCTGCGTCAATTTCAAGCACAAAATTAGCCTGTTCAGGAGGTTCCAGAATTGTTGGTTTTTCACCTGAAATTGCCGGTTGAACATTACGGAGAATGTGTACAATCCGATAATTGTCCAGCCAGATGATGTCTAAAGCAAACTGCATGTCTTTCATCCAGAAACGATGAGTTTTACGTTTTTCAAAGACAAACAGCATACCCCAGTCTTTTTTCAGTCCGGAACGTTTCCCCAAACCTAAACTTCTTTTTTGCAAAGTGTCAGCAACTTCTACAGGAATTTCAGTTCCCGCTGCAGTAATAACCAGAGCATGTGCATATTTTAGCTGTTTGGCAAACGCAGTTCCACTAGCAAAAAAGACTACTGAACAAAAAGAAAGGGAGATCGTGTAAAAAAAAATACGTCGCAAAATCATTCTTCTGCCTTTGCGAGTTTAGTCAGCCGTTTTTTTACCATTTTCTGTTTGAGCAACGGTAAATGATCGATGAACAGGACACCATTCAAATGGTCAATTTCGTGTTGCAGACAGATGGACATCATCTCTTCTGCTTCCATTTTTTTAGGTTGACCTGTGACATCCTGATATTCAACTATTATTTTTTCCGCACGTTCAATTTCACCTCGGAACTCAATGACACTCAAACAGCCTTCTTCAGAGACAGTAGTTCCGAATTTTTTCACAATTTTAGGATTAATGAAGACATGAGGTTCACGCAGGTTGACATCTTCTTCTCCGCTTTTTAAATCAACGACAATTATGCGTTTGAGGATACCTGTCTGAATTGCAGCCAGTCCGATACCGCTGGAAAGGTACATTGTCTCCAGCATGGACTGCGAGGTAACGGCAAGTTCATGATCAAAAACTGTAACTGCTTTTGTCTGCTTTCTCAATATTGGATCAGGAAAAGTGTATATTTCTAAAATTGCCATTAGTCTTTTTAACGTGAATTATCACTGTCAATACTGAAGTTGTATATTTATTCAGTTTAGATTTTAACCAAACTGATGCTCAAACACAATCCGTGATGTATAAAAAACGACATGGAGAGGCGCTTTGTCTTGAAGGCAGGCGTCATCCTGAGTTAGTATGCGTCATGATTTGGTCAAAATATTTTTCCTTTAAAATGAACGGAGAGCAATGAAAACCGGATTTTACACAAATCCTATTTACCTGGAACACGACACAGGCTCCCATCCGGAAAACGCAAACCGTCTGAGGGCAATCCTGGAGAGACTTGATTCTGAGGACTTGATGGAAAAATTTAAAGTAGAGTCCGGACGTCCTGCCAGTTCTGCGGAAATACAAATGCTGCATACTGAAAAATTACTTACAGACCTAGAAGCTGCCGCTGAAAGTGGCGCTCAAACGCTGCATTCTCCGGATTGTGTAATTTCTACGCAAACTTATAATGCGGCTTTGCATGCAGTTGGATCAGTACTGGACGCAGCACTTGAGGTTGCGGAACGCAGGCTTGATAACGCGTTTTGCGCGGTGCGTCCACCTGGGCATCATGCGGAATTTGACTCAGCTATGGGTTTTTGTTTTTTTAACAACATTGCTCTCGCCGCAGAGTTCTTAAGCAGGGAGATGGGATTTCAACGAGTACTGATTGTTGATTTTGATGTGCATCATGGAAACGGAACACAGCATTTTTTTGAGGAACGGGCCGATATTTTTTACGTCAGTCTGCATCAGGATCCACGCACCTGTTTTCCCGGAACAGGTTTTGCGGAGGAACGCGGAAGAGGAGCCGGCACAGGTTTTACGCTGAATGTTCCTGTTCCTCCCGGTATGGAGGATGCGGAATATTTGCAGTGCTTTTACACAAAGGTTAAACCAAAGTTGACAGAATACAATCCGGACTTTGTTTTGATCTCTGCGGGATTTGACGCGCATCGTGACGATCCTTTAGCTTCCTTAAATTTAACTGAATCAACCTTCAGGGAATTGAGCCTTGAATTAAAGGGCTTGGCCGAAAAAACTGCGGGAGGACGGATACTCAGTATGCTGGAAGGTGGTTATGATTTAAACGCTCTCTCATCGTGTGTCAGAGAGCATTTACTGATTTTAGCAGCAGACGAATAGGCTCGTAGTATTTACGCTACTGTTCTACTTTTTCTTCCAGCTGATCCGCGGGGATTTTGTATTTGCTGTTGTACAGAAAGTAAGGGATACCGCCGAGGAGATAAACTCCAAGTTGGACAATGATGAAAAGATTAAATATGTCGGCGCCTCCGGAAAAACCGGCAAGTTGGTAAAGTGATTCAAAGGCCGCATGTCCGATACCGATTCCTCCCGGCGCTAATGGAATGGCAACGGTGATCAGCCCAATCGGCATCAGAAAAAACTGTGTTGCCAATTCCATTTCTTCGAGCCCCATCAATTGCGCTACCTGGAAAAAAAGCAGTGCGATTAAAGTGTGGATTCCAATGGCCAGCAAAAGTGTCAGCAACAAAGTGGTTTTTTGGTGCTGATAACTCTTGAAAGCTGAATAAACTTTGAGACTTGTTTTTTTTGCAGGTAGCCGCTGGAAGAGGCGGATAAAAGGATCGCGGCCTTCTTTGAACGGAAACAACGCAATCGTGTAAAAAACAACTGTCCCACCAAAAAGAACGATGATCATCCAGGCGAGAGAGTGCAAGCGTTCCTGAGATAAAATCAGTTCGAGGTTTAAAACAAGCGCTAAAAAAGCCATCACGATCAAACCGAATAATCCAACAAATCTGTCAATCAGCAAAGTCATAAAAGCCCGCGTACGCCCCTCTTCCTGCTGTGCCTTAATAACGTAATAACCCTTGACCACGTCTCCGGTAACCGCACCTGGAAGTGTCGTGTTGAAAAAGTTGCCGATCCAGGTCAGGATAAAAGTTTGCTTCGGTTTAACCTGCACACCGATCGCACGCAGCAGTAACCACCAGCGAAAAGTCGTCATTGGCACCACCACTAATACAAGTACTCCTATCATCATGGCAAGTATTTCAGGAGCATCCTTGAAAAGCATTAATTTTTCAAAATTAAGCCGACCACTTTGGACAAGGTAAACCAGAATACTGCCGACAAGCAGCATTTTAATTAACATTATCAGTAGTTTTTTCATCGTAAAATCAGTAATAATGATGTCGTTAAAAGTATTAAGTCCTCTATTTGTCATCTCGAACGAAAAGAGAGATCTTAATGAAATTAGTATTGTCGCTTAGACAAGATTTCTCGCTTCACTCGAAATGACAAATAAATAGTTATCTCTCGTTCCGTGGCTCTGCCGCGGAATGCAGTGGGTGAGGCTCCGCCTCACGATCAGCAGCATGTTTGCCCCGTTCCTCTGGTCCTGTCGATTCTGAGCAAGCTGTGTTTCGAGTAGCTGAGCCTCCTAACCAGAAGAACAGCGAATAGTTACAAACCATCAATAATAATAAACGCCTAGATTTAATATCAACAAAACCGCTCCTGCAAAAAGCAGCCTTTTACGTGTCCGTTTGAAACTCCAACAGTGTCCCAGAATCCACAAAAATGAAAAGTTAATACTGAAAGTCAAAGGCCAGATCCAGCCGTTTAAAAACCAGCCGCAGCCTGAGTAAACCAGAGCATGAACGGTTTCAGTCAAAATTGTTCCTGCACCGATTGCCGCATTGCATTTTCTGCAGTGACCTCTGCTCAACAGATATGACAATACAGGAATATTTTCAAACCAGTTGAGTTGATGTCCGCATGAAAAGCAAAAAGATCGAGCAGGAATTGCTAAACTGAGTGTGCGTTCCCGGAGGTGCTTTTTCAGGAAAGCTGACAATTCAGCGGATGCCAACAAGCTTGAATGCTCTTCATCATCGGCAAATTGCAACGGTAGACGATCCAGACAAACATTGACAAAACTGCCTGCAATCAAACCAAGTACAGTCCAAACACCAATTTCAAAATACTGCACTTAAGCTCCGTTTCAGGCTTATCATCTGTGGCGGGATTTGATAGTTCAATTCTGTTGATACATCCTCAAAAAACTGGCAAAACGCGGTAAACCTTTTTTTGAGGTACCTGTGAATTTGTAGGTAATGACTGAAGCAGGCTGGGGAGGATTCCGCCGCTCGTTGTCACTGAAACCGGAACCGATGCGGAAAATGTGACCGCTTTTGTCCTTTACCACTAACGCACCCATCATTCCGCTGAATTTCCCTTTGCCGGGAAGTATCTCAATCACGGTCGCTTCTGCATCCTGCCAGGGTTTCAGTTTAAGCAGGTCATTGCTTCTGCCACTGTGATAGTGTGAATCTGCTCGGTGCAGCATCAATCCCTCAGCACCTTTTTTAACGAAGTCATCCAGCATTTTCAGCAGTGCCTCTTCCGAATCAAGGCGAATTTGCGGAATTGTCTGGAGCCACTGTATTTTTGCAGACGCAGTCAATTTCTGCATTTTCTGCACTCTCTCACTGAAAGTTCCGCTACTTTCCGGAAGTTCAAATAACATGTAACGCACTTGTTTCCAGTCGCGTTCATCAGGAATCTTTTTGCGTACTATTCCGGAAAGCCGGTCAAATGTTCCGCGCCCCAGCCAAAGCTCACCATCCATTGCTTGAGCAGGAAAATTTTCTGTAAACCAGTTCGGAGCATGAATTAAATTCCCACTACGGAAACGGAGTTTTTCACCATTCCAAATTGCGCGTACTCCATCCAGTTTTTCACTGACCAACCATTGTGAAACATCTTCCTGGCGGTAAACTTTTGCCAGCAACGGTTTTATTTTTTGCTCATTATCACTTACATCCAGCGCAAACAGCGGGGACGAACCAAGAATTAATCCGCCAAAAAACAAATAAAAGATAATTTTGAGATAAAACAGTTTCGGAGACATAGTTCATTTTTAGAAAAGGTTATGCTGAAATAATGCCTCCTGTTCCTGCTGTGCCTCCTGTAAAAAGAAAATGTATCTTTATAAAAATCGGTCTGTGTTTAGTCTTTGTTAACTTGTCTCTCCGGATTTTGCTAAAAGGAAACGGTCCAGCAATTCATTAGCAAGACGTATATATCCGGTTGCACCGGCGGAATTTAGGTGACGCTGAATAACATCAATGCCTAAATTACTGGCTTCCAGGATGTGCGGACAATTCGGAATAATTGTTTCAAAAACAGAATCGCCGAGAGTCTGGCAAATTTGTTTGCAAACTTGTCGGTGGGAGAGGATATTCTCATCATACATAGTCAGTAAAATTCCTGCGAGCCGTAACCTTGGTTCAATCGTTCTCTGCAATTCCTTGAATGCCTGCAAAAAACGTTTAAGCGATTTTATGGCTAAAGTTTCACATTCCAGCGGGACAATAATGAGGTCTGCAGCAAGCATTGCGTTAATGCTCAAAGAACTTGTGGAAGCAGGTGCGTCCATGATAATAAAATCATAGTGAGCCGCTGCATTCTGCTCCATCCACTGGGCGACGTGGTAATAGTCGGAGGCAATTTTATTGACGGTTTGTTCAGTCAGCAGGTCTTGAATATTTGAAAGCAGCAGGTCAAGATTCTGGTGTTTACCGGTGGTTATAATTTCCTGCAGCGAAATATTGGGAGTACAAAAAACTTCACGGATCCCTAAACCGGCAGACTTATCAACACCAAGAGAGTGACGAACGGAACCTTGAGGATCAAGATCCACTAGCAACGTCTTATAACCACCAAGTGCAAATGCAGTGGCCAAATGTACTGCGGAGGTGGTTTTACCGACCCCGCCTTTTTGACTGGCGAATGTAATAACTTTTGCCATTTTGGGGCCGCTCACCTGAAATAAAATAATGCACTGCAACTAATGAAATTCTTTTACGCTTCAATGGGGAGTTTAACACAGGCTCAATGAAAAGCAAACTTTTCTCGGCAGGATGGGCTGATTCAGCTCAAACCGCAGCAATGGCGTTTTGTAATTTTTCACGCACATTTTTTGCGAATTCCACCAAATCAGTACGTCCGGTTGCCTGTACCATCATTTCCGGATCAATAACTCCGATCACGGTTTTCCCATTTTCCGGATGTTCATAAACAATGACATTGCAGGGCAGCAGCAGACCGATGTCCATTTCCTCTGATAATGCCTCGTAAGCAAGTCCTGGATTGCATGCACCGAGGATTACATATTTTGTGAAGTCCTGATCAATTTTCTTTTTTAATGTTGCTTTAACATCAATTTCTGTGAGTATGCCAAAACCCTGCTCTGCGAGCGCAGCGGTGATTTTAACGACTGCCTCTTCATAAGTATAATTTACTACACGCTTAATTCCATATTTTGTTTCTTCTGTCATTTATTTTCTCTTTTTATTTTTAGTTATTCTAAGTTAATTATTTACATTCGAATAGATGTTCCTCTTTGGAAAGCAAAGGTTACGGCTCCATCACTTGCAATTCAATGCGAAACAAATCTTTAGAATTTTGTTCAGTTCTAATTATGTTTGGAAGAAAATCAAACTTCTATGAGTCTACCTGATAGCTCATTATATTGTGGAAATTTCGAATCTGCTGAGATCAACTTTGCTTGCAGTTCCAGAGCAGTTGCAATGATGATTCGATCTTGGGGGTCACGATGGTGTTCTGGTAAATTAACTGCTCGAAAAGAGACGGATGGAGTAACCGGTAACAAAGTAATACCGGAACCGGATAAAGCTTTTTCAAACCACTCCAAACAAGGACAAGGTAAAGAAATTCTCTGATGATGTTCCAACCAAGATACCTCAAAACAACTTATTGCCGAAACTCCAATCTGTCTTTCTTTGGAAATCAAATCTGCCACTGCGGATTTCAACAATTGTTTTTCTTGATTCAGCCACCAAAGCCAAATATGAGTATCCAGAACAATCATTTCAACTGCCCCAGTCAGAAACAGGAGAACTCTCCATGATGTCACCTGTTATCTCCATTTGACCCACAATTTCTAGATGTGGTTTACGTTGCACAACAACTTCAGAGGAGTTCTGTTCCAACACCAGATAAATCGCCTCCACTTTACTGTGTGGTGGTAAATTCGGCAAATCCTTTATAGCTCCAGTTTCATCCGTTTCTATAATCATTCGTTCTGCAAACATTTGCACCTTTTCCTTCCTTCGGTCATTCTTCATTTCAAAAGGACATACCCCTCAGTTGAGATTTAATTCTAACAGACAATTTTGTTTTTTGGTAGTTCAGTGTTTCTTCTTGGAATGATAAGTGGCAACCACATCTGGCAATACTTCTTTTGCCGGACGCATCTTTGACATTTTCTTAGCTGTCAATTCCGGAATGTCTACTTCATCCCACTCTTTTTGCGAAATATTTTCAGGTATTGTTATCATAGCGTTTTAGCTCTCTTGAATTGGCTTTACGTAATCCGATGAGACGGACAGTTTCATCACGAATGGTAAACACAACTATATACAAACGATCCTTTATCCAGCCTAATTGTTATTTTATTGAAAAATAAAAGTTATCTTTTAGTGCTCTTCAAAGTAGAGGATGTTGATTCAGGAGAGTTTGGATTGAGGATACAACTTGCAGGTGAATATCAAGTTTCAAATGTCCTGCAACTCGCACGAAAATATCTTGATTTGCCGTGAACAACTTGCCGGGTCTGGCATAGCTTTTTCGTAGCTGAGAACCATTTGTAAAACTTTATTCTTCAAGCAAAACTGCATTCGGGTCTGAATAGGGATTACTGGTAATTTGACAGAGAATCCAGTCACCACGACCATCTTCTGCCAGCACCAAAGCGGGTCTGAGTTTGACCGAACTCAAATCTGAAAATGGGAACGTAACCAAAACTATATCGCCTACTGCAAATATTCCCATCTGAAAATGGGAACGTAACCAAAACTATATCGCCTACTGCAAATATTCCCATGCCTCATCTTCTTCGGAACGGTTCCAATCCTTTGCCAAAGCCGCCTCACTAAATAATAAGGATTCCGGAATAGTTTCAATATCCTCATCCAAAACAGTGACTAAGGCTTTACGAGATTTAGTAAGTTTGATTTTTTCAAGTAAACGTATTTGACCGTCGCTATCTATCTGAGCTAAAACAGTTTGCAACATTTTATCACTCCAATTAGCAGGTGAGCTACAAAGATAATTTGCAACTAAATTTTATCACAACTACTTCTTTAATTCAAAAACAATAAATCTGTGCATCACCGTACATGAAACGAGTAGGATAAATTTACAGTGTATTCTTTTCTTACTATTTCCCTTTCCGCAGTCTACTTTCCTTTTGACTTTTGCCTCCCCCCTCTACCCTTCCAGCTTTTACACACCTTGAATGGTAGCCCCGCACTACGTGGCGGGGGATGCACGGCCTCGAAACGAGTAAAAAAGAAAAATCAAAACCTACCAAACATCTTTTGGAAAAGTGTTTGAGTATTTTTGATGTTGGATATAAAATAGCAACTCTGGTTAATCTCTAATAATGTTATATATTTTAAGAAGGTGAGCATGGAACTGACAGTTGATATTCCTGATAAATATGTGATTCTTCAATCACCGGAAAAAATAATAAGATTGATGAAACTCAATACAGCAATCGATTTATACCAAAATGCGGAACTCTCTGTTGGTGCTGCGACTGAATTTGTTGGTGATATTGATCGTTTTGAATTTTTGTACGAGTGCAACAAAAGAGGAGTTGAACCTCAAACTTACGAAAGTGTGAATGAGCTAAAGAAAGAAGTTTCTATGCTGGACATTGAGCTGGCATGATTGTCGTTGCTGACTCCTCATCAATTGTGGCCTTGTCACTCTGCAATTGTCTCAATATCTTGGAAGTGTTATTCGGCGAAGTTAAGGTTTCTAAAAGCGTCTTCGAGGAGGTGACCGTTGCAGGAAAACCGGGTTCAGATGATCTCCGAAAATTCTTGGAGGGAAAAAGTATTGCTCCAAATATGGTGGAATTCACAATCGAGGGAGGTTCTCTTGATTACGGAGAATTAAGCTCTATTGCTTTGTATAAGCAACTTAATGCCGACTACTTGCTGATTGATGAAAAAGCTGGAAGAAGAGTAGCAAAGTTAAATAATATCAAAATAATTGGCAGTCTTGGTGTTTTAGTCCAAGCCAAGAAAAAAAGGCTTTTGCCATCAATTAAACTTCAAATTGAAACATTAGCATCTTCAAAAATTTACTTCAGTTCAGCTCTCCTAAAAGAAGCTTTGAAAATTGCCGATGAAGACCAAGATTCAGTTAACTAACACTTGCCGACAATTTTCATCCCAGCTGAAATATACCCCTCCACTCTTTAAAAATATTCTCTGATCCTTCTGTATAATCTTGTTTCATTTTGACTCCTTCCGGACAATCCTGTAAATCTTTTAATGCAGAGCCAATCCAAATAATTTTCTTCATTATTTTACCTCAAGGCCAATACTATGCCATATTTAGCATATTTGGTAAAGATATTATTTTTTTTAAGAATAAAAGGGTAGCGTCCCTTTTTATTTCCTTGAAAATGGTTGAATTTACTTGTTATTTTTATGTTGTTTTTGATAACATAGAAAAATGTTCGCCAATCAATAACACAGGAAAAATGTCATGCAAACCGTTATCATTAAAAACATGCCGGAAACTTTATTTGCTAATTTACAATTTTCTGCAAAAGCACATAATCGGAGCGTAAACTCTGAAATTATTGCTTGCTTGGAGCGAGAAACGCCGATTGAGGTCCTTTCTATGGAGAAAAAACTCGCAGACATCCGAGCCTTTAGGGATCAATTTCCTCCGCTTAATCTTGATCAGGATGAAATTCGAGGGGCTATCAATGAAGGACGGCCATGATTGTTGTTGACAGCAACATCATTGCCTATTTACTTTTGCCTGATGCTCAACATATTCAGGCATAAACAACGGAGGAGGTGATTTTGTGTGTTTGTACTTCTTTATCAATTTCATCACCAAAGCTATTAATGGCAATTTTCATACTGTAATGCGACTGTAAATTAAGCCAGAATTCCGGTTCAATACCAAAATATTTACCAAATCTTAAGGCAGTGTCCGCAGTGATTTCTCGCTTACCGTGAATAATTTGACTGATCCGGTTTGCTGGAACGTTTAAGTCTTTAGCAAATTGGCTCTGAGTAATCTCCAGCGGTTTTAAAAATTCTTCCAATAACACTTCACCAGGTGTGATGGGTTCTAATTTTTTCAACATATTTTCATCCTTTGTGATAATCAACGATTTCGACATCTCCGGCACCTCCATCATGCCAACTAAAACAAATGCGCCAGCGGTTGTTAATCCGAATGCTGAAATGTCCCAGACGATCTCCTGATAATGCTTCAAGATGATTCCCGGGTGGAACACGCAAACTGATTATAGAAACGGCCGCATTCAGAACCTCCAGCTTGATTCTGGCGTTGCGGGAAATGCTTCTGAATCTTTTGACATCCAGATCATGAAACAACTTTTCAGTGTTTTTACATTTGAAATTATGAATCATACTATCATGATATGACGAGTGCCGTCATTCGTCAAGATATGTTTTAAAATAGAATTTATTGTTGCATGAGGCCCCTATTACCCCTTAGTCTCTTCGAGCAACTTCTGCCAGCACCAAAGCCAAATATGAGTATCCAGAACAATCATTTCAACTGTCCCAGTCAGAAACAGGAGAACTCTCCATGATGTCCCCTTTTATAAATTACTGGATACCCTCTAGATTTAGAAAATAATTAACCTGTCCCCTTTTACGCCATTTTCCTTTTCAACTTTTATACACCTTGAATGGTAGCCCCGCACTACGTGGCGGGGAAGCACAGTTGATTAAAGTATTTCAAAAACAATGTTTCAATCTATTTGTCTCGCACACAGCGGACATAATAAGCGTGTTCATAAATAAAAGGGGACAGGTTATATTATCCGAGGCCTTCCCTGAGGTTTTATATTCCAGGACTGACCTGTTTCATTCTCCAAACGTTTGATAAAATCATTGTTTCCCAAAGGCATACCCGTTTTGAAATGACGTCGGATGATTTCGATTTCGGAGGTGTGCTCTTGTAAATACAACTGCCAATCCTTTGGAGACCCGAACCACTCACCTGATGAAGCAATAGGGTCTTGCTGTACCAGTCCCATATGAAATCTTGCACTCGACCAAGGATACTCTTCAGCAGCAGAACACAACCCAGCACGAATGGAGTTCCGTTCCACATATCGTGCGGCTACACTGAGGTGTGGTTGATCCATTGCGCAAGAGAAAAATCTCTCTTGAAACAAATGACCGCTAGTCTTTAGTCGTTTGTTGATCTTGCGGGAATAACGCCGATGAGCGATTCCAATCCCTTTTGCCAGGCTCGTCTCATGATGAGGAATAACAATCAGATGGACGTGATTCGTCATCAAACAATAGTTTAACACTTCGAACCCTGCATTTTCAATTGCTTCCGCAACTAGGGACAAATATAGGATACGATCTTCGTTGCTAAAAAAGAGATCCATTCCACGGACTCCTCGGTGAGTTATGTGATGAGGAATCATCGGAATCACAAGACGGGATTTTCGTGGCATTTGCTAAGACTCAGTTTAAATTACTGGTTACCCCCTAGATTTAGAAAATAATTAACCTGTCCCCTTTTAGATATCTGCCCCGATTATTTATGTAATTTTCGACCACTTCCGGTAAGACTTCAGCCGCCGGACGCATCTGAGAAAATTCTTTTTCTGTAGCTTCCCAGGTATCAGGGTCTGCGTCGATACCTGAGTTAATTGCTGCCTCTTCTTTTTCAGTCGGAGGAATTAGTTTTGATTTTTTCAACATAATGTTTCAACTCCGGTAAATTTAATTTGCGTAAACTAAAAAAAGGGTTGCGTCCCCTTTTATTCTCATTTTTTTCTGTGTTGATGGGGATGTCATATTTCATAACATTTAAGTGCTTTTCAATAACAAGTTGAAGAATTGCAATACATCGAGTCCGAGTACTGTGAGGAAATATTCCCCAAAACATCCTTGTACCAAACATAAAAATTATTGTTTCCGGAATACAAGTATTTTGAACTGCTAACTGTTGCAGACAAACTGATTGTTTCCGAGACAGATGTCCACGAGGACGAACTACTAGAAGGCGTACTCGCAGAAGTGGAAAGATAATAGGCTACAATTGCCGTGCTGTCTGCTGCTGTTAGTGTGAAAGAAACGGTCCATGTTCCAGTGGAATAACCGGGTTTAGTCTTGATTACAAAAGAACCGGTTGGACCGGCCTGATCCGTAAAAAGCGGATCCACAATAACCGGTGTGTATTGATTGCCAGAAGAACCGTAGCCCAACTGTCCATAGGTGCCGTATCCCCAGCACTTGATAGAACCTCCGGAAAGAACAGCGCAGGTGTGATATGCTCCCAACGAAACAGCAGTAGCCGTGCTTACACCACTGACTGAAACTGGTGTGTATTGATCACTGATTCCTGAAGATGAATAGCCTAATTGTCCAGAAGAACCCCTTCCCCAGCATTTGACTGTGCCTCCAGAGAGGAGGGCGCAAGTGTGGTATCCTCCCGCTGAAACCGATGTGGCCGTGCTGATTCCGCTCACTGAAACCGGAGTTGTTTTATTGCTTGACGAACCAATGCCCAGTTGACCGTTGTCTCCGAATCCCCAACACATGATGGTACCATTGGAAAGTAGGGCGCAAGTGTGGTTATATCCTGTTGAAACTGACACGGCAGTGCTGATTCCACTGACGGATACTGGGGTTGTTTGACTGCTGATTCCTGAAGATGAATAGCCCAATTGACCATAACTTCCATATCCCCAGCATTTGATTGTGCCTCCAGAGAGGAGGGCGCAAGTGTGCCTCTCACCAGCAGAAACTGCAATAGCCGTGCTGATGTCGCTCACTGCAATAGGTGTAGATTGATCACCTGTCGAGCCGTTGCCCAATTGTCCGGGATTACCGTATCCCCAGCATTTGACTGTGCCTCCAGAGAGGAGGGCACAAGAGTGGCTATCCCCAACAGAAACAGCTGTAGCCAGGCTGATGTTGTCCACCGAAACCGGGGCATATTTAGTGCTCGTAGAACCGTTGCCCAACTGACCTGATGTGCCCCTTCCCCAGCACTTGACTGTGCCGCCGGAGAGGAGGGCACAAGTATGGCCATCTCCGGTTGAAACTGAGGTGGCGGTGCTAATGTTATCCACTGAAACCGGGGCATATATTGTACTCGTAGAACCGTTGCCCAGTTCCCCATACGAGTTCTTCCCCCAACAAGTAGCGGCACTGCTGTTGTCTATGGCGCAAGTATGAGTTTGGCCCGCAGAAACTGAAGAAAAAATTTCTATTTCAAGGGGCATCACAATTTCATCAATCCAAACCGCATCGCTTCCGTCACTTGTAGTAGAGTCTTTTTCGTAACACCACTTGAATGTATGAGAACCTGCAGATGAAACTGTGTCGGAATACTTAGTAAAACTGCTACTACCGCTTGCAGTTTTAATCACGCTACCATCGAGATAAAATTTCAGATAGTCTGTTGAATCGGAACTGGTTCTGTAATAAAAACTATAAACTCCTACCACAGTTGTTTGGGTGACGCTGACACAGGAAGTTTGACTGTGGAATATAGAGCCGGATTTGAGACTGTGTGTTCCGGAAGAGGAAGTACTGGATGTAACACTCCAATCGGCGTTACCACTCATAGTGAAATTGCTGACACTGCTATCATCAAAATGGTAGAGTAGTTTTGCAGATGTAGCGGTTGTTCCATTGTCCTCAGTTGTTCCATTGTCCTCAGTTGTTCCATTGTCCTCAGTTGTTCCATCTTCTCCGCTTGTAGTTCCATCTTCTCCACTTGTAGTTCCATCCAAATCACTGATGTTATCGGAAAAGTTGCCATTATTTATTGCCGTTTTCAAATCACTGTCCATTTCTGTGGAACATGCGACGATAAGAATACATACTATTAAACTTAATATATTTCTCATGAATTTTCTCAGTAGACAACCATGTGGGGTATGACAAATATTGTAATTTTTAATTAACAAGGGCAGATTACCAGACATAACCCAAGCCCATTGATAATCCTCCAACATAACTATAATTCGTACTGGATTGTCTTATTGGCCACCCAAACTTTAGATTATAAAAAGTCTCTGTCCAGTTCCACTGGTATCCCCCATCAATGACAGGTTGGCTCATTTTTATTGTTCGATTTCCATCTAGCTTTGTTGCTAAAGTCAGTTCTACGTCCTCGTAGCCGAAACTCCAAATCCAATGATTTACGGAAAAGCCATCCGGCAACTTGGAGGCATAAAATATTTTGTTGATAGTGGCACTGGTGGCAATTACCTCTTGAATAGTACTACCGTCAGAATAGTAAAAAGTCGTGTCTACATTGTTGATTTCTATGGAACCCGGCCCTTGGTAGAATTCAAACCTCAAACGTTTCCATTGAAAGCCTATTCCAGGTAATAAGAAGTAATTTAGTTCAATTTCTCTAGTCGTGTTATATCCCAATCTCACAGAACTACTTTGACCTAATAACATCACACTCTGCTTATCTCCAGTCCATTCAAGATTTTTAGTAATACCATCTAGACTTATAGCTGGCCAAACAAATGGTATAACAGGTTTTTTCTTTGGTGAACTGTCCACAAAATCTTCAAACTCAACCTTCGCACTACCATCCGGTTCAATACGGACGGTTTTAGTTTCCGATTTAAAACTGCCTTCTTCTGCACTGAGTGTATGACTGACATTGGCCGTGACTTCAAAATTTTTGACAATGTTACCGTTCATCTTTCCAAAATAATTACCTTCAAGTAGTATCCGAGCTTGTGTGTGTACTGCAGGCACACGCACTATCAATCTTCCTGGTTTTGGTTTAAGCGTATATATTTTAATGCCAAGATTTTTCTTATTGATTGTTAGGGTATCTGAGCTATCTTCGTATTTTTTCAATTGCAACTTCAATTTATGATCTCCATATACCAAGCGCAAATCAGCGGGAGTCAGTACTGCTTTGCTCTGGGAGTCCAACTCTAATTTCCCATCAATATAGATTGTAGCTCCAGCTGGATTGGAAGTAATGCGGATGTTACCTCGTTTACGAATCAGCTTTGCATGTTTCTTACGTTTTTCTCCGGGCTTCAAAACAAATATTTCAGCAAAGTCATTATAACTCTCTGCTACCATAAAAACTTCCAGTGGCTTTCTGGCATCCACACTCAAGTCGAGCGGTGTTTTACCCTGATCTCGGCCATCCAGAAAAACTTGTGCTTGAGGTGTAGCCTCCAAACGCAAACTGGCTTTTCCACGTTGAATCAACATTTCACCTGGACGCAAAGCGGTCAGCATTCCGGAAAGGGATTTGCGTGCTTTGGAGAGTGAACAATTTTTGCAAAGTTCATTACGCCGAGAGCTAACGCCGTCCAAATCCTGGCGCACCGCCGTCAAATCCCAACCCTCGCCGGTATCTATTACTTCCAGCGAAAAAGTGTATTCGACGTCAAGCATTTCTCCCATGACCTTAACGCAGGCATCTTCGGTACAATTTTCAGAAGAAAGTTTGTCTATAGCTGCGTCGCGTGCCTGCTCTATTTCCTTTTCGCTCTTAAGTTCGTAATAGGCCGAGAGTTCTGTCTGGACATGGTTATTCAAGGAGCCCTGCAAACCTTTTTTGTCAAGGTCAACAAAATAGATCGGCAGTAACATTGCGGTCGGCTTGATTTGAGCCTGAAGTGGTAAAGCTAAAAACAGCCACGTTAAGCCCGGTAAAAGATATTTCCTGAGTTTCATGTTTTATTTATTTGTGTTTAAAAAAAAAGCCACAGATTTACACGGATAATCACGGATATCATTTAAACTGGACAATCCATGGCAAAAATACTCAGTTTAAATTTTGTATTAAAAAAGCCACAGATTTACGCGGATAATCACGGATGATGGTTTAGTAAAAAGTGCTGAATTGAAAATAAAAAATCACCACAGAGCCACAGAGGTCACAGAGGTCACAGAGGTCACAGAGGTCACAGAGGAAAATAAATAAAATTAGTTCTATGTGCTCTCTGCGACTCTGTGGTTAAGCACCTTTTGCGCAGTGTTGACTTTTTACATGTTTATCAGTGATGATTTTGTTTAATTACATTAATCGTTCTGGATTCCCGTTTCCACGGGAATGACAAAGGCGGGCATGTAATCCCGCCCTACCATAAACACTTTTACGAATATGTTAACCATTTTAAGGCGGGCATGTAATCCCGCCCTACCATAAACATTTTTATGAATATGTTATCCATTTTAAGGCGGGCAATTAGTTTTCGCCTACTGTTTTTTCTTGCATTAAGTAAAAATGAGTGCTATTTTATGAGCTGAATTTAGAACATAAATAAACTATTTTTTATTGAAACCACACCATGAAATCCGTTTTAGCCAATTTTTCAGCAAGTATTTCTGAACTCAAACGTAACCCTACGGCACTTTTGAAAGAAGCGGATGGCGCCCCAATTGCCATTCTCAATCACAACACACCTTCCGCTTATCTGGTTCCTGCGGAAACCTATGAGTCATTAATGGACTCATTGGAAGACCAGGAATTAGGTCAACTCATTCGCGAAAGAGAAGCCGAAAGAGCGCATGCAATCAAGGTTTCTCTCAATGAGTTATGAGCTAAAATTCCTGCCGACTGCTCTCAAAGAGTGGCAAAGCCTGGATGCAACACTCCGTCGTCAGTTAAAGAAAAAACTTGCCGAACGGCTGGAAAATCCTCATGTTCCTCAAAGCCGTTTGCGCAATTTTCAGCATGCTTACAAAATAAAATTACGTACTTCCGGATACCGTTTGGTGTACGAAGTACAGGAAAAACAAGTTACCGTATTGGTGATTGCCGTTGGTCGCCGCGACAAAAACAAAGTGTATCTCAAAGCACATAAACGGACTTCCTGACAATGTGCATCACTGATCTGTTTTAATCCGTGCAATCCGTGGCTGAAAATCAGTTCGTAATTTGTGTTTAATCCGTGCAATCCGTGGCCAAAAAAATCAGTTTGAAAACTGCTTATTAAATTCCTCACCAAAGGTTTTTTTGATGGTATCACGGTGTTCTTCACCTGCGTCCTTGAGTTGTTTGCGGATGACTTTTCCGTGAACATCTCCCTGCATACGGTCTAAATCAACTTGATTGATAACCACCCAAACGTACAACTCACCGTTTTCCGGATCTTTCCACTGCTTGATTGGTCGTGAATTTTTTAAGCGTAAACTGACCATTCCGCGCACAGCATTTTGCGTTTGCAGAGTCCCCAACTCACTTGCTCCAGCCACACCTTGTTCAATGAGACGTTGGCGTGTTTGGGAAATTGCGCTTTGGATTTTTGTGTCCACATTTTGCGCAAGCGCGTTTCTGGCGGTCAACATCGCGTCATCAATTTGAACTTGGGTTCCCATTCCGGATTTTGGTGAAATCCCAATCGCGCCTTCGCCTTTTTCATAATATCCCATCGACTGCACCCAATCCGGTTTTTCGTCAATGTCGCTTCCTGTTTTAACAGCGTTTGTAGCGGTACAAGCAGATAAAGCCAAAGCGATTACAAGTGTGATAAGTATATTTTTCATTGTGTCTCCTTCATTAGAGATTATTAAAATAACGCAACAATCATGTAGGCCGGTTTAGGCACAACCGTAAACCGGCAAACCCACGAAAGAAGCATCAGTTACATCGCCGGAACAATCGCCAACGATGGTGAAAAGCTCGCTAAATGTCGGCTTACGCAGAGCTAAGTCGACCTACTTGTTGAGAGCTTTTTTCAGTTCTGTCACAAGTTGTTTTTCAAACTCATTGAGTCCTTTTTCAACTGTTCGCAAAAACTGAGCTTGTTTCCGGTCATCATCCAGACTTTCCGGAGCTTTGACCATAAAACGCCGAGCCTGAAAAGACTTACGGAAAAGTGGCGTGCCTTCCTTTCCATAAGCAGCCACATTCAAAAAAACTGTGGCGAGTCCTTTAAACATCTTTCCTTCATACGGATCAAGTCTCACTGAAAGCGAGAGATTCACTACCACACTTCCCGGGTGTTCAGCAATTACTTCGGTCACACGTTTACGTAGAACATTCCCACGTAAATTTTCCCAATCCTGAAATATTTCGCCTGCCGTAAATACAGCGTTTTCACTCCGCAGTGCTTCAAGATATCTTTGCTGAAACAAGCTTTGAGTTTCTTTGCGATTTAAGTTCGGCGTTTTCTCATTGTCGGTAAAAACCAGCAACAAAGACGGAAATGCTCCGGCAACGATTTTTTCAGGAGTTTCCTTTTTTGTTTCCACTTCTTCCGGACGTTCCATACGCGCCAGAGTTTGCAGTTGTTTTTCCGGACGCCAATAAAAATGGGTGAAGCGCACATTTTTCAATTCGATGTTTGCGGCACGTTCACGAATATCGCTCTGAAAGGTTTTGTGTCCATCTCCGCCATCCGGACTTAATTCCGCATAAGTTCTGCTACTCGTTATTGAACGGAGTTTCACGGAAATTTGTTTGCGTAAATTATTCCGTGCTTTGGTTTCCGCTTCCTCACGACAGGAGTTGGCATTTTCACAAAATCCAACAAATGCCAATCCGCAATAAAACTGTTTTCCACACTCAGGAGGAAGTTCACTCACCCAGTCCGGTGAAACCTCACCTTCTTCCAGCGTGACCAGTGATTGCGATTTTTCTTCCGGAAGGCCGATTTTCTCTTCCGGAACGCTGGTGGCGTTATCCAAATTTCCGTCCAGTTCCTGCGCCAGAATTTGTTGATGCTGCTTGTTTGCTGTATCTTGTTTTGCGATGTTTTTCCGGATTTGCTCCACGTTTGGCAAACAAGCGCTGATGAAAAACAGAATTAGATTCGCCGTCAGAAACGTCCGGATGATTTCCCCGAAACGGAGTTCGGGGCTACCGTTTCCGTTGCCATTTGCACTTTCCCCGAAACCCCCGATCGTGTCGAGGGCAGGCTCACCGGGGCTACCATTTTCACCACCATTCCCGTTGCCATTTGCACTTTCCCCGAAACCCCCGATACGGTGCTCGGAGCTACCATTACAGAAATTTCTCAAAACACCTCTTTTATTTTATCCAGAAAACCAGGTCCGGTTCCTTCGAGTGTCAGGGCAAGTTTTCCGCTGCCGTCTATCACAATAATGGTGGGATAAACCACTAAAGTCCCAAGACGTTTTGCTAGTGGAAACGCGCCGTAATTTGACATTTTTTTCAACAATGTGCCTATTTGGTCAAAATAAACATTTTCTGCTGGAATGTTTAGCCGTTCAATAAATTTACGGATTTGACGTTCTGTGTCAGCTGCGTCCGTTATTTTCAGTGCTTTAACGTAAGCATCAACAAAAAGCAATTGCTCCAGCCTTCCTTCGCGGCGCATGAATTTATATAATTCCGGCATTTCTTTAATGCACGGCGGACAGCGGCTAAAAAAGAAAGAAAGTACGATAGGCTGTCCCAGATTCTTCCGTGAATCAAAACGCTCCCCCGAAAGATTGCGAATCCGGAAAGACGGAATCTTCGTCTTTTCCTGTGCCTGTAAATCAGCGCTGGTGCTGCAGAAAATGAACAACGAAAATATAATTAAATAATGCTTCATAATTTGTTTCTACTTGATATTGATTGTTATTCCGTACTTGTTCTTTGACTATGATTGTTTTACTGTAAAAAATGTTGGCTTCTTAAAAACTCCTAAACTAATTATTTGTCATCTCGAACGAAGAGAGAGATCTTAATAATATCAGTGCTTAACATAAAGTAGATTTCTCGCTTTGTAAGCAATGACACGGTCTAATGACTTTTTATTTGTTCATCAATCCTGATAAACCTGAAAAATTTTATTTACTACGCAGTAGGATTTTAACCACAGAGACCCGTTATCCACACTTGTTCTTTGTGCCAGGATGTTTTACTGTAAAAGATAATTTCTTCCTTATTTTTGTGCTATTCACTAAAGGTGTTTTATGGAAACCATGACCGCAACTGAACTCAGAAAAGAAATCTTTCATGTGCTTCAAAATCGCAGCTTAGTTGAAATACAGCATAAGGCCGGTTCCATGATTTTATTTCCCAAAGAAGCTTTAAGCCCTCAAGAACATAAAAAACTTGGCTGCGAAGAAACAAAAACCGTTCTGCAACTCAATCGCAAATTAGAAAAATCTCCGTTATCATTTGCAGACGGTTTCAACGCAGAAAATGTCCGCGAGTTAAACCGCACCTCATGATTGTTGTTGATACTTCAGTCTGGATTGAATTTTTTCGCCAAACTAATCCTTTTTCTTCCCGTCTGAAGAAACTGTTGGAAACCCGTGAAGTTCTTGCGTGCAGTTTTGCATTTGGAGAACTTCTACAAGGCGCGCGTAATAATCGTGAACGTGAAATGTTGCTACACTATTGGGAAGCCTTGCCACATGCCGATGAGTCCGATTTGTTTCTTCAAGCCGGACGACTTTCTGGAGAACAGCATTTTCTTTCTCAAGGTGTCGGTTTGATTGATGTCGCCATGCTGGTTTTCGCCCGCCGTAACCAAGCCGCTTTATGGACTCTCGATAAAAAATTGCAAAAACTGCTTTCCAGCAAAGAACGATTTCTTTAATCTTCATTTTTAGCTAAGAATTGAATTAAAGAATGAATTTGTTTTTCGGTCAAGTATTCCCCATAAGCCGGCATACCAATGCTGATATTCCCTGCTGAAATCATGGACTGTAGATCATGCTTTTCTTCGAAACTGAAATCCGCATCCGGATGACACATCGCGCAAATTGCTGCGTAAAGATCTTTACCTGATTTACCAACACCTGAATCAAGATGACATTCTGCACAAGGTGGTTCAAAAACGGCCTGTGCTTCAGCACCCATTATTCCTGAAGGCAGGGCATGAAATTGCAGTTCTTCAATGTGCGGTGAGTTATTGAGATTGGTGTGAAGCGTAATTGTTTTTTCGACAAGCCCCAGTTTGCCTCTTGTATCAACCACAAAAATCAGCTCGACTTCTTCCTGCGGTGCAACGAGACGCTTTTTTAAACTTAGTGTAGTACAGCCGCAACTCGAACTGACACCGCGAATTTTAAGGGGTTCGTCACCGGAGTTTTTGATGAACAGAGAGCCGCGGAGTTCCTCACCTGTGATAACTGAAGTTTGCGCTAATTGCTGACGGATTTCGAGCTGGGGAACGGCATGAAGAGTTGATAAACTTGAATGAAATACAAGCAGCAAAAATAATAGTAAATAATTACGCATTTTCCACCTCACGCAGGCTTGCTGAAAGGAAAACTGCAACTAAAACAGTAAACCGTAAAAAGTTGGGAGGATTGGAAATGCTGGGGAAAAAAGCTGGGTAAAAAAGGATAAAGCTGGCGTTTTGAAAACGACGGCTTAATTTGCGTGCAAGTTGAGTTGAGTTGAGTTGAGTTGAGTTGAGTTGAGTTGAGTTGAGTTGAGTTGCATAACTAGACTCTCTATTGAAAAGACTAATAAATCTAAAGAATTAATCGAGTCTTACTACTATCAGTTCTTGGCTCAAAACGCAAGCAAAATAACTGTTTATGGGATCAGGTTTGAGATAACAAGAAGGGCTAGTACTGGTGCACCCGGCAGGAGTCGAACCTGCGACCCTCAGTACCGCAAACTGATGCTCTATCCAGCTGAGCTACGGGTGCATTTATTTGGAGAAGTTTGTCTGTAGGTAGAAAAGACAAACTTAACTTTATATGATGCCTCTAACAGGCATGGAAGTCAATTTTAATTTAAACAAAGAAACAGTCTTAATGAACCAGTAAAAAGTCAGGAAAACGTGTCATTGCTTACAAAACGAGAAAGCTATTTTGTGTTAAGCACTGATATTATTAAGATCTCTCTCTTCGTTCGAGATGACAAATAATTAGTTTAGGGGTTTTTTCGAAGCCGTCAGTATTAACAAGTTGTCATTCCCGCGAATGCTTGAATCCGGGAACTTGTTTTAATGCAAAAATGGATTCCTGCTTTCGCGGGAATGACAAACAAGTCTTTTAGCAAATGATGGAAGATTGATTCCTATTTTCGCGGGAATGACATTCAAGTGTGTTAGCAAAAAATGGAAGATGGATTCCCGCTTTCGCGGGAATGACAAACAAGTGAGTTAGCGAAAGATGGAAAATGGATTCACGTTTTTGCAAGTATGACAATCAAGTGTATTAGCAAAAGAGGGAAGATGGATTCCTGCTTTCGCGGTAATGACAAACAACTGTGTTAGCAAAAGAGGGAAGGGTGAACGAATGAATAACGTTCGTCCGGGATGACAAAAGAGAAAGTATTTCAGGCAGAGAAAGTATTGCAGGCGAGAAAGAATTTCCTGAACTAACCGGTCAAGGCAAGTGGTGGTTCAAGCTGCTGGATTTCACGCATACATTCCACAAATGATTTTTCATCTTGGCACTGCATCAAGTTGTTACGCCACTCTTTCGCATTACGGAAACCACTTACATAATTGCCGATATACTTGCGAAATTCGCGCACTGCCACTAATTCACGTTTGAAACGCCTGTACAAATGAAAATGTTTTAGCGCCAGTTCGATGCGTTCATCAAGAGTCGGTTCAGCATATTTTCTTCGATCCTGAAAACACCAGGGATTTCCAATTGCAGCGCGTCCAATCATGAATCCGTCTAGATTGGCCAATTTCTCCAGTCCATGATTAAAATCCCGGATATCTCCATTGCCGATGACAGGAATTTTCAAGTGACGTTTCAGTTCGTAAATCGGCTCCCAGTTTGATTCTCCTTTGAAAGCCTGATTATAGGTACGTCCGTGGATGGTCAGCATAGAAGCTCCGGCAGATTCCAGAGATTTTGCAAAATCAATTAAATTTTTATCGTCTTTCCAACCTAATCTTGTTTTGACGGAAACTTCCAGGGAGCAGGCTTTACGGATTTCTTCCACAATTCTACAAGCCCTGTCTGGATCCTGCATCAAGGCACTACCGTGTTGAGAATGCACAATTTTTTTGGCGGGACAGCCCATGTTGATGTCTACACCCAGAATTCCGCGATCCTCAACCATACGTGACGCTTCCGCGAAAATGTCTGGAGAATTACCAAAAAGTTGCATAAAAAACGGCTGCTCGCACGGTTCAAAATCCAGACGTAAACGTACATGTTCACTGCGTACAAGTCCATCAACGCTGGTAAACTCACTGAAAAGAATGACATCTTTGCTTAAACTTCGTACAATTTGACGGTAAGCAGAATTTGTCACTCCATCCATCGGTGCAAGACAAACAATTGGACGCTTGACTTCGGACCAGCTCATGACATGATTGGGTGAATGCCTTTTCATTATTCAAGCAGTGACAATTTTTTGTTAAAAGTGCAACAGTGCATTAAAATACGGAGTTTGAATTATGGTCAACAGAAAATATTTCTGTTCTTCTGACACCAAAAATCTCTTCAGAGTTTAACTCTTAAAAGCTGAAATGTCCAGTTCGATAGCCATCCCTGAACCACCTTTTTCTGCGCTGATTCCTACCGGTTGGACCAGCTCAGGAACCGCACGCTCACGCTTTGCGGAAGGTTTAGCAGATGAATCACTTAAAAAACAAATCGCGGCTCCAGCCCTGACTGACTCTCTCCTAAAGTTGAGAAAGCAATTTGCCGAAATTCAGCTGGGTAGTGAATATTTTTTTCAGGCTCTGGATTTTCTGAACTGGACTGAGCCCAACCTCAGCAAAGAAAGTCCGGAGGAAAACCAGCGTTTTCATGTTTTATTATCCGGATTGCTGCTGATGCGTAAAGCTAACATTTCCGGAAGTACTTGTCTTCCATGGAAAATTTTACAGAGCGAAATCTCAGCATCGCTGCTCAATTCCGGATTTTCTGCAACTGAATTTTCTCAGGAGAAGTGGCAAAAATGGTTATTGACAAGTTACGGTACTGAAATAGCTGCGGATCCTGCTTCCGTGGAAAATTCTATTTTCAGCGAAAATAATTCTCTGCTTTATTTTTGCAAATTTTGGCAGGCGGAATCCCGCTTGCTTTCACTGCTGCGGAAACGTATTAAAATGAATCCGCATGTTCCGGAAAGTTCGCTCGTTGAAAAAGTTCTCGAAACTGTGCTTGTTGAACAGCCGGTACGTTTCGGTGAGGAAACTCTACGCCTGGCTGATGAACAGAAAGCAGCGGTTTTGCAGTCAATATCTTCTCCTTTATTAATCGTAACAGGTGGTCCGGGGACAGGAAAAACTTCTGTTGCGGTTACTCTGCTCAGGGTGCTGAAAAGGCTTGGTCTGGCGGAACGTCCCGCATTGGCGGCACCTACAGGAAGAGCGGCAAAACGGATGTCGGAAGCGGTTATTAATAGTTTGAACTCCCTTGAGAATTTGAAGCAGTTGCCGCTTGAGCAAAAATTGCTGGAGGATGCTGCAGAAGCTAAAACTCTGCACCGACTTTTGGCTTACCGTCCCGGCACGCATAGTTTTAAACATCACGAATATGACCCTTTGGAACACGACTTGCTGATAATAGATGAAGGGTCGATGATTGATCAGGAGATGATGAGTTCATTACTGCGTGCAGCAAATTCGGAATTGCCGCACCAGCAGTCCGTCCCGCGGATTATTATACTGGGAGATGCTCAGCAGTTACCGTCAGTCGGTAATGGTGCAGTGCTGCTGGAATTGACAAAGAATGCCAGCTCGCCGGAAACAGCAGATATTGAGGAAAATCAGCTGCATGTAGTAAGACTGCATAAAAGTTACAGGCAGGAGATCGGCGATGCCGCGGGCCGCAATATCCTTGGTGTGGCGGAAACGGTCAAAGCAATGGAAGATGATCCCAGACCGGAACTGCTGTTTGCTCCGCAAGCGCCAAATCATGAAATTATCCGCCGGCTAAAAAGTCTTGAAGAGGTTGAGCAGGAAAAGGTGTTGTTGCTGAATCAAGCAAATACTCCGGATCAACTGGATCGTTTTGCAAGTTGGTGGGTGGAGAATTATTTAAGTGATGAAAAATTTCTACTGGAAACTCAACAGGATTTTCCCTACGATGCCTCTGAGTCTTGTGTTGCTCAACTGGATTATCTGTTTGAGTATTTAAAACATTTCCGTGTTTTAACAGCAACTCAGGTTTTGCCAAGCGGATCCGTGACGGTCAATCAGGAAATCAGCGAATGCTGGCAGACGGAAAATGGAGTAAAAGATTTATTTTCGGAACACTATCCCGGTAAGCCTGTGATGGTGACAGAAAATAATTACAGGCTTCAGTTGTTCAACGGTGATCAAGGAATATTTTTGAAATTTATCAATCCTGAAAGCAAAGAAGTTGAGCTGAAAGCAGTTTTTGCGGTTGATGGAGTATTCAGAACTTTTTATCAATATGAGCTGCATCATTTACAGACGGCTTACGCGATTACCGTTCACAAAAGTCAAGGTTCAGAATATGATCATCTGGCGTTGATTTTACCTGCTTTAAGTAGAGATCACGTGGCGGGTGAGGCCGCTTCAAGGAGCATTGCTGAATTAATGAGCCGTGAAATGCTCTATACCGCACTGACAAGAGCAAAGAAATCTGTGTTGATACTTGGTGAGCAAAGTGTGCTGGAAGGAGCGGCACTCAACAAAGTAGCACGTTACTCAGGAATTAGCGCTGCATTAAAGAGTAAATAAAATGATTAAAGATTTGACTTGGTAAAGCGTTATTAATCGCAAATAATATCACTTGAGAGTATCAAGTTCAGTAAAGTTAAAGAATAATAAAAACAGTTAATTCAAAAACAATACACAAAAAAACTAAGTAGCTGAAATGCGTTTTCTCTGTAACCTTTTTCTATTATTATTTTTGACAGGCACACTTGTGTTTGCCGGAGACGAAGTAGATTTGTTTCAAGTTGCCAGAGAGGGTAATGCCGCGCAGATGAGTGAAATGATTGCTTCCGGAGCAGACTTGAAAGGCAAAGACGTTTCCGGAAGGAATGCCCTGATGCAGGCTGTGGTTTTCGGTAATCAGGCAACCACACTGGTTCTGCTGGCAAACTCGCCCGATCTGGAAAGTAAAGACGGATTTGGTTTGAGTCCGCTTACTTTGTCTGTGCGTTACGGTGATACGGAAATGACAAAGATTCTTTTGGAACACGGTGCAAGTGTGAAAAGCACGATGGAAGATGGCTCAACTCCACTTATTTTTGCTGCACTGGAAGGACAAATTTCGGCTGTGCGTTTGTTGCTTGAGTATAATTCTGCAGTTAATTTTCGCACAAATTATGGAGAATCGGCCCTGATAGTAGCCTCCTTTGAAGGTTATTTAGGAATCGTACGTTTGCTGCTTGATTCTGGTGCAGACATAAATGCTGTCAATGAAGAAGGCTTCTCCGCACTTTTAGCAGCAGCCAGTAACGGTTATTTGGAAGTCGTAAATTTTTTGACTTCCAGAGGTGCAAAATCAGAAATGGTTGAAGTGCAAAATAATCTGCTGACTCCGGAAAATTTGTTTGGCAGCAGTCGTGAGGAAGTTGATTTTCAAGATGAGTCATCAGAAATGAAAGTTTCTGAACCGTTTTATGAATTGATAAGCGCAGCTATTGAAGGTCGCTTAAGTGTAGTCAATCAGCTGCTTGCAGATGGAGCTCACGTTAATAAAAATGACGATGTGGGACGTACCGCGCTGATGGAAGCCAGCTCTTTTGGACGTTACGGAGTAGTAAAACGTTTGCTGGAATCAGGTGCAAAAGTCAACCTTGAAGACAATCAAAAAATGACTGCACTGATGCTCGCAACGCTTGAGGGACGGGTACGTGTGGTCAGTTTGTTAGTGGACTGGAAAGCAGATGTTAACGCAGCCGATGCGGAAGGTGTAAGTTCGCTGATGATTGCTGGGAATGAAGGACGGACCGAAATTGCCCGTTTGTTGATTAAGCACGGAGCGGATATAAACTGGCAAAGTAAAAGCGGCAGTACCGCGTTGATGGAGTCCGCTGCGGAAGGTCGAACAGATACAGTGAAATTGCTGATGGACGAAAATGCCGACCCGTTATTATTAGATTTGTTAGCGAGAAGCGCACTTATAATCGCGGAACAACAAGGTCACCTGGACATTGTGGAAATGTTAAAATAGAAATATTAACATAAAGAAATTTTAAACGCCCATTCTCTGCTTGGATCGATAACTCCGCAAACTGTTAAAATACAATCTCCCATAGTTGCTAACTCACCAAAGTGAAACAATCCGAGTGGAAAGAACAGCTAGAGTCCATTGAAGCAGAAATGCTCAGGCTTGGACAAGCAGCGGATGCTCCGACTGTTCTTAGACAATTCGGAACAAGACTCTCCACCACAATTCATCATTTTTTTGCCGAAACCACTTCGTTTGTTCCAAATGCTGCACTCACAGGTGAGCAACAGGCATTTATGCATTCCCTGCAACTTTATGACTTGCGTTCAGTCATGCGTCTCATAGTTAACTACGATGCCAGCAAAGGCCTCAAAGTTGTGCTGCCTGGAATAGAAAAAAGTTACCGTTCATTAATGGTCATTCAGCAACTGAAACGTTTTACAAAAAACTCATGGGAATCTTCTGCTCTTGACTCATATAAATTTCGTCTGGAAGAAGCCTTGAGCCGTGTGCTCAAATGCAGACGTGAAGATTTGTATAAGGAAGATATTCTGGCTGAAAAAATGGTCTTGGTTTCAGGGGCAGCAGAGGTTCTGCTAAATAAGTTCTTTACTGAACGTTTGCGTACGTTATTTTCTTCAAATTACCGAGCCTATCTGATGCTCAAAAACCGCTACTTTTTGAATCGACTTAAAAAGTTTAGAAAGAATCCTGATAATTATAAAACTCAGCAAAGTCGTTTGACAGAACTCGCAGTTCAGTTTGAAAATCACGAAGAATTAAGGCTTGAGCAGGTGGTGGAGCAACTAGATTTCCGTGAGATAGAACAATTAGTAAAAGCCCAGATTTTACAAACTGCTGAGCGTGAAACTGTGCAGGATGATTGCGCCGAAAAAGACAATTCAGACTTAGTGCCTGCAGAAGAAAGTTTAGCAAGCCCGAATCTTTCAGTTGCTCAAACTCTAACTGAGCAGCAGATTCCTTTTGAGCCACCCGCTCAGGAAAATACTGAAGACAACATTTCCGCATACGAACAACTTTGTAGCACTTATGCTGAACCTTTGGAAAAGCTCTCTGCGAGTTTTAGTCCTGTACCGGAATGCTCCTCGCCTTATTTCCGTTCCAGAGTTGAGGATTATTGTGATGAATTTGCAAATTTTTTCCGCCAACTGCACGGTGGGGATTTGCAGGTAATTACCGCAAGTCACAATTTCACGCAGGAATTACTGATCCAGCGTGGACAAGAATACAAAGCTGCTGAACGATGGGGTGTGGTTGCAAAAAATAATCAGGATGAAGAATCAGTCTATTTTCGTTCAACTGACGAAAAGATGCCTTTTGTGGATCGTAAAGCAGAGTGGAGTATGCTGATCCAGGCCAGCTTACCTTTTATGATTCAACTCCCTGTTGAAAAGGCAAAGTCCATCGAAATTGAAAAAGACAAACTCTGTGTTTTTCAAATCGGAACTGCATTTTTTGACCAGGAACATAAAAACAAGCGTGATGAATATCCGGATGTTTTTTTCAAAATGATGTTCGGCGGTCACCTTTTGTCCGGAAAAAATGCAGTGATTTATGTTGAGGAAGATCCTTATTTCACCACGACACTTGAGCAGATGTGGCATTGCCGCGGATTAGTATACCTTTTTATCATGGCAATTTCCCATCGTTTTGCACTTGAACTTTCTTCTGCCATGCAGGATTTTTTAGTAGATATTTTACCGAACACTCTACTTGTCAGTGGTGAAGTACCTTGCACTACGACAATATCCCCTGCTCTGAATTTGGCGGAAACCTCATAAAAACGGACATTAAGGCAAACCCTTTAATTGCAGTTTGCTATTATCTTTTTAGTGCTGACTCTTGCGTTCCTTTATGTGATGCGATAAAACAGATGATATGTTAAACTTATGTAATTCTACAGAATTAAGCAGTTTGCTTAAATGCAGAGCTGATACTCAACAGCATTAATCCCTAAATTTACCTTAATGGAACCACATGTCTGAAAATAATCAATCCGGAAAAAGCGGACACCGCCGCTACTCAAAACTTGTCACTGAAACGAATGCCCGTGCCGCCAGCAGAGGGATGCTCTATGGTGTAGGTTTCAAAAAAGGTGACTTCCAGAAGTCGCAGGTCGGCATTGCTTCCACGTGGGGCACAGTCACACCCTGCAACATGCATATCAACGCTTTAGCAGAACATGCTGCCAGAGGCGTCAGGAAGTCAAAAGGAATGCCTTTGATTTTCGGTACAATTACGGTTTCTGATGGTATTTCCATGGGCACCGAAGGGATGAAATATTCGCTGGTTTCACGTGAAGTTATCGCGGATTCTATCGAAACGGTAGTTGGTTGTCAAAGTTATGACGGTTTGGTCGCAATTGGCGGTTGTGACAAAAATATGCCTGGTTGTTTAATTGCAATTGCCCGTTTGAATCGGCCTGCTGTTTTTGTTTACGGAGGTACAATTCTTCCCGGAAAACACAAAGGTCAGGATGTGGATATTGTTTCTATTTTTGAAGCAGTTGGTAAAGAAGCGGCTGGAGCCATTACCCAAGATGAGTTAGATGAAATAGAATCCTGCGCTATTCCGGGTGCTGGTTCATGCGGCGGAATGTATACCGCAAATACCATGGCATCTGCAATTGAAGCACTGGGCATGAGCCTGCCCAACAGTTCTGCACAGGAAGCAGTTTCTGAAGAGAAAGTAAGAGACTGTGTGGAAGCCGGAGAAGCGGTTTTGCGCTTGATCGAAGACAATATTTGTCCACAGGACATCCTCACTCTGGAAGCTTTTGAAAATGCGATTACGGTGGTGATGGCTCTTGGTGGTTCAACAAACGCAGTTTTACATTTGCTGGCCATGGCTCATGCGGCAAACGTAAAATTGGAACTGGACGATTTTTTAAGAGTAGGCGAAAAAGCACCGGTGCTGGCTGATTTAAAACCGAGTGGTAAATATTTGATGACTAATTTTGTCAAAATAGGAGGATTACCGCCTTTGATGAAAATGCTGCTCGATGCAGGTTTGCTGCATGGCGACTGTATGACTGTTACCGGAAAGACAGTGGCTGAAAATTTGGCAAATGTGAAACCTTATCTTGAAGGTCAGGACATTGTGCGTTCACTTGCGGATCCTATCAAAAAAACCGGACACCTTGTCATTCTCCGTGGTAACCTTGCTGCTGAAGGCGCAGTCGCGAAAATATCCGGAAAAGAAGGTGAATACTTTAAAGGTACTGCTCGCGTGTTTAATTCTGAAGAAGAAGCGCTCGACCGTATTCTGGACGGAACAGTGGTTAAAGGCGATGTGATTGTTATCCGTTATGAAGGTCCAAAAGGCGGACCGGGAATGCGCGAAATGCTTTCGCCGACTTCTGCCATTATGGGGCGTGGACTGGGGCAGGACGTGGCTTTAATTACCGATGGACGTTTTTCAGGAGGTTCCCACGGATTCGTGATTGGCCACATTACTCCGGAAGCACAGGAAGGCGGTTTGCTGGCAATTGTTGAAAATGGCGACACAATTATCATCGACATCCTGAATCGTAAAGTTGATCTGCAAGTTGCACCAGATGAAATAAAAAAACGTCAGGCAAACTGGAAACGTCCGGAAGCGCGTTATACACGTGGGGTGTTGGCAAAATACGCAAAAACCGTCAGTTCAGCTTCACTGGGTGCAGTGACGGATTTAATCTGAAACCTTTTATAAACTAATGCTTTCAGCAGAGAAATTTCAGCGAGACACTTTTGCTGCCTTGAACAATCCGCAACTACGCCGTAATTTTAAGCGGGCCATGGGCGGATTGATGGAAAAGCGGCAGGCGGTTTTTGCGGATGGTGAGGAGTGGCAGGAGCTCAGGGAATTGGGACGTTCAATACGTGCGAATGCGCTGCGGAAACTTCCGGAATTATTGGAGCAGTTGGAAGATAACTGCAGCAAAAATGGTATCCAGGTTCACTGGGCGGAAAGTGTAGATGAGGCAAATACTCTGGTGCTGGAAATCGCACAGCGTCACCAAGTGAAAAGCGTGGTCAAGGGTAAGTCAATGGTTTCCGAGGAAATGGAGTTGAACCATTTTCTTGAACAACACGGGATTGAGGCACTTGAAGCAGACCTGGGTGAATACATAATTCAGGTGGATCATGAATTGCCGTCACACATCATTATGCCTGCAATACATAAAAATAAAGATCAAATCACTCAGTTGTTTCGCGAAAAAGTTGATCCGGTAGCTCCTGCTGAAACCGCAGAAGAAATGACTGCAATTGCCCGGAGAGTTTTGCGGAAGAAATTTTATGAAGCGGATATGGGCGTTTCCGGAGTCAATTTCGCTGTTGCCGAAACCGGAACTCTCTGCCTCGTGGAAAACGAAGGCAACGGAAGATTCTGCACTACTCTGCCGCCGGTGCATGTAGCAGTGATGGGTATCGAGAAAGTTGTTGAGCGGTTTGAAGATGTACCACCCTTGCTAAGTCTGTTGACACGTTCGGCCACAGGTCAGGCGATCACAACCTACTTCAACATGATTAGCGGAATTCGCCAAGCAGAGGAAAAAGACGGCCCGGATGAAGTGCATTTGATTTTGCTTGATAACGGGCGTTCCCAAATGCACGCTGACGATT
>Ga0209249_1000907_pt1 | contig 31903 bp, 33 predicted proteins | sample SaaInlV_200m_DNA_4_FD_184653 | JGI IMG/M metagenome (GOLD analysis project Ga0209249, IMG submission 184653) | Marine microbial communities from expanding oxygen minimum zones in the Saanich Inlet - SI037_S3LV_200m_DNA (SPAdes) (version 2) | ecosystem: Environmental > Aquatic > Marine >...
TTAGAGCTGCATTAAGAGGTGTTGTGGATATTGAATTTTTCCTTTTTAGAGTTGCTAAAATTTATGCTTAAAAACAAAACCAACCCGAATTATGAAGTGAGCCCTCTCTCCCCTTTTGGAACTGGCACATTATCATTGATAATCAGCTTTGTAGGACAACCTTCAGTGGCTTTGTTAATTGGGGTCGGACTCTCTTTATTACTTCCTGTAAAACTTAAAAAAGAGATGTTGTCCACCACAGGATGGCTCGGTCAGGGGGTAATAGCGGCTGCAGGCATAATTATTATTACTGGCAGCGGCGGTGCTTTTGGCAAAGTTTTGCAAGCATCGGGAATTGCTGAAGTTATAAAAGACAACCTTTCCGGCGCACAAAGCCTCGGTATTCTTTTGCCAATAATTATTGCGGCGTCATTAAAAATTGCGCAGGGTTCAGGCACCGTTTCCATAATTACATCAGCCAGTTTGATGGCTCCGCTAATACCGTCATTGGGATTGGATTCTGATTTAGCAAGGGCACTCGTTGTTGTGGCCATCGGTTCCGGGGCAATGATTGCCAGCCATGCAAACGATAGTTATTTCTGGGTGGTTACGCAAATGTCGGGGATGAATGTAAACCAGGGTTATCGTTTGCAAACCATTGGTACATTATTAGTTGGTTTGTGTACTGGATTTGCCGTTTGGATTTTAAGTTTGTGGATACTTTAACCCAAATAATTTGCATTGCATTCAGATAATGTAACTATGAAAAAATATCAATTAACAAAAGTCAGAAATCATTTCCCGGACAACTCATTAAAGGATGTAAAAAAAGTATGCCGGCAGGAATTGGTTAAATTGGCAGGTCTGATTAAAAAGGATGCCTCGATTGCGATTGGTGTGGGAAGCAGGGGAATAGATAACCTAGAAGTAGTTGTCAGGGAGGCAGTTAATTTTGTAAAGGGACAAGGAGCTTTTCCGTTTATAATTCCGGCAATGGGAAGTCATGGCGGTGCTACTGCAAAGGGACAAAAAGAGGTTTTAGCAGGATATGGAATTACGGAAAACACCATGGGTGCACCTGTTCGGTCGTCAATGGAAACCGTTGAAATTACTGACGGAACAGGCTCCAATCGTATATTCATGGATAAATTCACTTACGAATCGGATGGTGTTATTCTGATAAATAAAATAAAACCACATACCGATTTTCATTCTACCTACGAAAGCGGGCTGGTAAAAATGGCGGTAATTGGACTTGGCAAGGAACGTGGTGCAGAAGCTATTCATAATTTTGGGGTTTGGGGTTTGACCAATTTAATCCCTCAAACAGCAAAAGTGATTTTTGAGACTGGTAAAATTTTAGCCGGCATTGCACTAATTGAAAATGCGTACGACAAAACCATGTTGGTGCAAGCGATTCCCGGAAATAAAATAATGAGTGAAGAAATCAAATTGATTGATATTGCTCGGTCAAACCGGCCAAAATTACCAACTGATAATATTGATGTGCTGCTAATCGATCGGATGGGAAAAAATATTAGTGGAGTTGGAATAGACACCAATATTATAGGGCGAATTAAAATTTATGGGCAACCGGAGCCGGAAAAACCCAAAATAAAATCGATAGCAGTTTACGATCTCACAGATGAGTCTCACGGAAATGCCACCGGAATTGGCCTGGCAGATTTAATAACGAGGAAAGTTTTTAATAAAATCGATTTTGAAAAAACATATAAAAATATATCCACAAGCAGCTTTTTGGAAAGGGGAAAAATACCGTTTATTGCAGAAAACGATTTAGAAGCTTTTGAATTAGCATTGCGAAATTGCGGCAATTCTTTGCCCGGAAATGAACGAATAATACGGATAAAAGACACCCTGCATTTGGATGAATTATATGTTTCGGATGCGATATTAAATGAAATAAAAGATAATCCCCAGATTGAAACAGAAGGGGAAAAAGTAAATATATTTAATTCTGATAGAACATTAATTTCATTTTAAAGTTAAAAAATCTTTTGGCAGAACTTCTTATTATAGCAGATGATTTGACGGGTGCAATTGAAACAGGCGTTCAATTGAGTAAACAGGGAATAAACTCCAGGGTGGTTTTAGATTCTGATGTTGAGTGGGGATTAATCCTGATTGATAAGAACACAACAGTTTTGGTTATTAATATTGAAAGTCGGCATTTGTTGCCTGCCGAAGCCGCTGATAAAGTCAGTCAGGTGTTCAATAAAATCAAAGGATCGGGGATCAAATGGTTTTACAAAAAAACAGATTCAACTTTGAGGGGAAATATTGGAGCTGAACTGGAAACATTTATGAAAAGTGCAAATCAGCAAACGCTGCCTTTTGTAACTGCCCATCCAAAATTACTGCGTTTTACCCGAAAAGGATTTCAATATATCGGAGAGACTTTGTTACATCAAACCGATTTTGCCAACGATCCCCTGGAACCTATAAAAAGCAGTTTTGTGCCCGATATTTTAAAAAAGCAAACCGCAGTAAGAGTTTGTGTTTCAGGTACTGAAGGAATTTCGGATTCATCATCGCTTCATACTCATCCCAAAAAAATAATTGTATTTGACTGCGAATCGGAAGAAGATTTAAAAATTATCGGAAAATATGTATTACAAAATAACTGGCAAAAAGCAATGGCAGGTACCGCGGCGATGGTTGAAATTTTACCACAAATTTTACAATTGAAATCATCGAAAGTAAATTACGAAAATCCTAATAGTCCAATGCTCCTGATAAATGGCAGCCTGAATAATTCATCGTTACAACAGGTATTATATGCCAATAAAAAAGGGATGGTTACACTTTCATTTAAGCAAAATTTATTAAAAGTTTCGAATATCAAATCCAATTCTGATTACAAGCAAATCATCAAAACAATAAAAGAAAAATTTGGGGCTGGACAAGATGTGATAATAAATACAATTGACCTTGACATTCCGGATCAGAAGTACAATTTTTCTTTAGACAATTCTGGCAAAGGACATTTCAAATCTGTGTCCAAGCAAATTGGGTTGATTGTATCAAATATTCTTGAAGAAATACCTTTTAGTACATTGGGCGTTTTTGGCGGCGATACTTTAAACGGTATTATGAATTTGCTGGGCTGCGACAGTATTGAACCCGAAAGTGAAATTTATACCGGAGTTGCATTATCTTCAGTTTACACCAAATTTGGAAAAATGCATTTGATAACTAAACCCGGTGGATACGGCAAAAAAGATGTAATACTCAAAATATTAAGTCATATAAAAAAACAAAGTAAATGATTGGAATATCTGTTGGAGATGCAAATGGTGTTGGACCCGAAATCCTGCTCAGAGCTTACAAAGCAGGAAAAATGACGGAGGATTTTATCGCCATTGGTGATTTTTCGGTTTTGAATTATTGTAACAAACTGATGCAGCTGGATATTCCACTAAATAAAATTAATGAGCTTAGCGATTTCAGAAAAAACAGCCTTAATATTTATGACCTGGATTTATTACAAGAAGATGATATTTCTATTGGACAGCTTTCAGAAAAAACAGGATTTGCGGCATTAAAATATGTTGAGGTTGCCACCCAACTTGCTATAAATAAATTGATTAGTGCATTAGTTACCCTGCCTGTTAACAAAGAAGCTATTCGAAAAACCAACCCTGATTTTTCAGGTCACACCGGTTATATTGCTGCACAATGCGAAACGACTAATTATACAATGATGCTAATATCTGACCAATTAATTGTCTCGCATGTTTCAACTCATGTTTCACAAATTGAGGCAATCAATAATGTGAAACAGGATCGTATTATTGATGTTATCCGTTTAACAGACGCAGCATTAAAGAAAATAGGGAAAAGAGCCAGGATTGCAGTGGCCGGACTGAATCCACATGCAGGAGAAAACAATGCTTTTGGTGAGGAAGATTCTAAGGAAATTTCACCTGCAGTGAAAAAAACTAAGGATGAAGGAATGGACGTAACCGGGCCGGTTCCTGCCGACACAGTATTTTATCAGGCAATAAAAGGGAATTTCGATGCGGTGGTTTGCATGTATCACGACCAGGGTCATATTCCAATCAAATTGTTGGCTTTTGAATCGGCCGTAAATGTAACACTCGGATTGCCAATTGTGCGAACATCAGTTGATCATGGCACAGCATTCGACATTGCTTATCAGGGAATTGCCTCAACAGAAAGTTTTGTTAATGCTTTTAATCTGGCCAGGAAATTAATACCTGCAGATTAAATTAAAAACATCAGTAAGAAACTGTTAATAATTATAAATTCATTGCAAATCTATTTTCTGTTTAACAACTTTATTTCAATATAATTTTCACCAATCACAAAAACCCACTTCCTTGACAATGAGATATTGTATGAACCTAACTTTTGTAAAAAGTAAAAATTTTTACCTCTCAAATAAATAAATGTTTTTTTTACTTTTACGATTAGAAGACTAACCAAAAAATTACAACCATGAAACCAGCTTTCACAAAATTTCTTTCGTTAATAATCTTTGTTTTATTTTCTTTTTCAATTAGTGCAAAAACCGACGATTTCGAAATAATAAAAAATCGGGTGGTAGTTGAATTAATGAAATCAATTATTGATGATGGCAGTGTAGAAACAATAATTGACAAGATGAATGAAAATGGAAGTTTTAAAGGGATCGACTATATAGATCTTAGCAGGACTGCCGGCTTTCCACATCGGCGTCACACCTCCGATTTAGTTTATTTAGCTAAAGCTTATAAAAACAAAACATCAAAGTTTCACAAAAACAAAAAGCTAAAGGAGCTAATAATCAAAGGATTTAAATTTTGGGTTGACAACGATTATTTTGGGGATAACTGGCATAATAATCAAATTTCCACACCCACAAACCTTGTTAATTTAATGTTGATAGTTGGTGATGAATTGCCAAAAGATTTAGTTGAAAAATGTCAGCCAATTATTGGACGGGCACATATGAATGCCTCTGGTGCCAGGCCAAGTGGCGACAGAATTGTAATTGCAGGTATTTTGGCAAAAAATCTACTTTTTATTGGCGATAAAATTGAATTCGAAAAAATAATTACGTTGATTGAAAATGAAGTGAAATTTAGTACCGGCCAGCGTGGAATGCAGCATGATTATAGTTTTCATCACCGGACCGACAGGGTAAATAACACAACGTCTTATGGATACACAAAATATGCAAATGCATTTGGCGAATGGTCATACTACGTGGCAAACACAAAATATGCTTTCTCTGTTGAAAAAATAAATCACCTTGTAGATTATTATTTAGATGGAATTTATAAACAACTGGTTTATGCAATTTACCCTGACATTAGTGTAAAAAACAGAAGTATCTCGCACAAAGCAACTTTTGAAGCGCGTGATATTCTTGAAATAGAGAGGCTTCTTTTTGGTACTGACTATCGTAAAAATGAATTAGAAGCGATTATTAAATTACGAAAAGGGGAAGCCAAACCAAGTTTATCATTCGCAAAATTTTTCTGGCAAACGGAGCATTTTGTATTTCAACGCCCGAATTTCTATACAACAGTTAGAATGTTTTCAACGCGAAACCGAAATATGGAAGTCCCTTATAATGGACCCGGAAAAACAACACATCACAGAGCAGATGGAACAAATTATTTAATGTTGAAAGGTGATGAATACCATAATATTTGGGCTGTTTACGATTGGCAAAAAATATCGGGTACCACAATTATGCAAAAACCTGAACTTTATGGGCCTGCCGAAATTCAAAAAGATGGCCTGACCGACTTTGTTGGAGCAGTAAGCGACGGTTTATACGGTGCCGTTGCCTTCGACTTTAAAAGCCCGCACGATATGCTGGAAGCCAAAAAGGCATGGTTTTTTTTCGATGAAGAATATGTTTGTTTAGGTACAGATATCAAATCAAGGCCAGACTTACCTGTTGCAACAACAATAAATCAGGTACTAATGAAGAGCGATGTAACAATTTTGCGGGATGGAAAAACAGAAAAACTCCCTAAAGGAAATCACCAATTGGAAAATGTTAAATGGGTCCATCAAGATAAAATCGGGTATATTTTCCCAGGGCCAACAATTATTAATTTATCAAATCAAACCGAAAAAGGACGCTGGTCTGATATAACAGATCAAAAAAATATCTCCGAGGAAATTGTAAGTGAAGAAATATTTATTTTATCCGTCAACCATGGGAAACGTCCGAATAATGCTTCGTACCAATATATTGTAGTACCCGATGTAAGTGTGACAGAATTAACATCGGGCGCCAATAATAATCGCAATATTAAAATTCTTTCAAACACTCCCGACCTGCAAGTGGTAAATAACAGTAAACTTGAAATATGCCAGTGTGCATTTTATAAAGCCGGGGAATTAGAAATCTCAAGTGGTTTTAAAATAAAAATGGACAGTCAGGGAATGGCAATGCTTAAAATGCAGGGAAATAAAATTGATGAATTAACTATCTCCGATCCCTCAAGGAAACTAAATAGAATTACGATTACTGTTCCTGGCATTTACAATAAAAATGGGAATAATTTTATTGCACTCCCCAATAATAATCAAAACAATACATTGTTTTTGGTTGACTTGCCTCAAGGTGTTTTTGCGGGTAAGAGTGTAACAATTAAACTTTAATCAGAAAATTTTATGGATACTTATAAAATTGGCGTCATTCAGGGAGATGGGATCGGAACTGAAGTTATTCCCGAAGGAATAAAAATTCTGGAAAGTATAAGTTCCAGGTTTGATATCTCTTTTATTTGGGATGAGTTTGATTGGAGTTGCGAACATTATGCCAAAACAGGAAAAATGATGCCTGATGATGGGTTACAACAACTTGCACCAAAAGATGCTATCTTTTTAGGAGCCGTCGGTTTTCCAGGTGTTCCCGATCATATTTCTTTGTGGGGACTGCTAATTCCTATTCGAAGGGCCTTTCAACAATATATTAATTTACGGCCAGTACGTTTATTTGATGGTGTTCCATGTCCATTAAAGGGGCGAAAAACCGAGGATATTAATCTAATGATTGTGAGGGAAAATAATGAAGGAGAATACTCGGAAATTGGCGGCAGGATTTTTAAAGGGACTGAAGATGAAGTTGTAAACCAGATGAGTGTTTTTACACGTAAAGGAGTTGACAGGGTTTTACGTTATGCTTTTGAACTGGCAAAAACACGTCCTGAAAAACATGTTACTTCAGCCACTAAATCAAATGGGATTGTACACACAATGCCATTTTGGGATGAGCGTTTTGAGGCCATTAAAAAAGAGTATCCGAATATCCGTACCGACCAATATCACATTGATATTTTAACAGCCAATTTTGTACTGCACCCCGATTGGTTTGATGTAGTAGTGGGGTCAAATCTTTTTGGCGATATTTTGTCCGATTTAGCGCCCGCCGTTGCTGGCACCATCGGAATTGCCGCGTCAGCAAATATTAACCCTGAACGAAAATACCCTTCCATGTTTGAACCCGTTCATGGTTCAGCACCTGATATTGCTGGCAAAAAAATTGCAAATCCTATTGCTACAATCTGGTCGGCGGCAATGATGATGGAACATTTGGGACAAACTGATGCTGCCGGGTACATTATGGAAGCAATAGAAATTGTACTAAAAGAAGGGATAGCCCACACGCCTGATATGGAAGGTAAGGCAAATACAAAAGAATGTGGCGATGCAATTGTTGAGGTGTTAAATGATTTAATTTAAAAGTCTATTTACTAACCTGAACTATTCCTAAATTTATCTATTCCGAAATCAAACTGCTTTGAATAAAGAGAATGCTCGATTCTCGCTTCTCAAAATAGCTAAGGCTATTTCTGCGAGGCTCAACTCTGTGCTTCCCTTTATTCTGTGCATTTTGAATTCTCATAACGAAAAACTCATGAATAATTCAGGCTAAAATAATTTGTATCAAGGCAAACATATTTTAATTACCATTTTAAAAATAAAAATCCCGAAAGTTGCCCCCCGGGATAAGTTTTATTATTAATTTTTTTTCACTTGCTTTTACAACTGAACGACCAGATAAAATTATTTCTATTTACTCAAGATAATCTGGTAAAGTTCTTCGCTAATTATAGTTGGTGAATATGTTATGTCGTAAACTTTCAATACATTGGTAAATGCCTTAAGATGAAACTCGGATCCCCTCAATATGTTTCCATAAACCCTTAAAATATTGTCGCTTTGTGTTTGCTCTAAATGATGCAGCAGATCGTTAATGTCGAATTCTTCTACAAAAGCCCCAACTTTTAAAGCTTCTATCAGGCTTTCAGAACCTTTTTCTGTTAATTGGCCATAAAGTTCGGTAAAAAGTGGGTTTGTAAAGTTGCCAATTCCATCCTGAAGCGGATCTTCCAATCCGTAACCGTTAATAAGCCAAAGAACTGCTTTTGTGTGTGCCGCTTCACTTTTTGATATATTATTGAAAACCGGGTGTCCATATAAATCATAAAAGAACAGATAAATATCTTGGGCTAGTTTTTCTTCTTCGCGCATTTCCAGTAAACCTGCTTTTTCCTCATCTGTTAAATCTCCAGTAAAAGCATAACAACCATCAGGAGAGTCTGTATCACCGTTATTTTCAAAAGAATTATCCGAATTATTAAGAATGGCCTCGTACAAATCTGCTGAAATAATTGTTGGCGTATAGCTTTCGCCTAATCTGTCCAATGCATTTGAAAACGCCCTTATATGATTTTCAGAACCTCTTAACAAGTGGCTATAAACCCGTTCTACATCTTCATTTATAGTTTCTTCCAAAAATTTTAATAAATCGGCAATATCATATTCTTCGATAAATGCAGCAACTTTTAGTGCTTCAACTAAACTTTCCTCACCCTGTGTTACAAGTTGTGTATATAATTCCGCAAAAAATGGATTGTTAAATTCACCTTCGCCGGGCAAGGCCAAATCCTCAAGCCCATAACCATTTATTAAATACAATACAGCGCTGGTGTGGGCATTTTCGCTTTTTGCAATGTTTTTAAAAACGAAGGATCCATATATTTCATAAAATTTCAAATATACGTCGCGGGCCAGTTTTTCTTCCTCGCGCATCTCAATTAAACCTTCAATTTCTGCTTCGGTCAGAGTTCCTGTAAAAGTACAGCTGTCGCCTGGTGCTGTTTCTGATTCTGCACTTTTTTCAATATCTGAAATTGCAATGTCACTTTCAATGTTTTTTAACTCATCTTTGCAAGAAACAAATATCAAAGTTAGACTTGCTAATGCCAAAATGAATCCTAATTTTCTTGTTTTCATGTTGTAATAATTTTAATTGTTTAATATTAATATGACACAGCTTACCTTAAAAACTTGCGAGGTTTAAAAACAAAAACCCCGAAGTCAGACTCCGGGATCTTAAAATAACAAACTTTTATAGTCATGAAACGTGTATCCATCTTTCGACAGACACAATTGGATTATTATTAAAATTATTTTTCTACAGGTTCTTCAATTGTTTCTGTTTGAACTGGATTATATCCGCGACCAAATCCTCGTCCAAAAGTTGCATTTCTACCATAACCCCGACCATAACCAGCATTTACTGCATTTACTTGTCGTGCTGGTCCGCCGCGGTTAAATCCCCGGTTGTTAGCCATTGAAATATTCCCTTTTCCCGGACCACGAGCAAAGGTTTGGTTATTTCCTGCATAGCGGGATCCCCTGCCTGCGGTAACAAAGCAATTTCCCCTGCCTGCACCACGCATATTCGCCTGATTCATTCCAACAACACGATTGCCGCCCCTATTGTAAGCAACATTATTGTTTCCTCTAACTGCGCCTCTCACAATTGCCTGATTATTTCCAGGACCGGCACCATAAAACTGTCTTCCCTGTGCATAATTCGGATTTGCATAAGTATGTAAAAGATCGTATTGATTTTGCTGTTCTTCATTTAATAACGATTTTACTTCGTTTTGATGTTGGGCTACCATTTTATCCATTTCTTCACGAAAATTGTCCTTTTCGTTTAAATTTATTGTCGAGCGGCGCTGTGTACGAAATTCATCCATTTTGGCCTGGTGCTTTTCTTCTAAAGAAATTATATCTTTTACCTGTTTATCAGTTAAATCAGTAATTTGATCGATGCACGTTGGATGAGTAATCGCAATCTGATTATTTACAAAACGATTTGTATTATTCCAACGTTGGCCAAAAGTTGTTGATGTTGCAGTTGCTAAGATTACTATTACCATAGCAAGTTTAGTTAAATCTTTTGCTTTCATAATGTTAAGTTTTAAATGATTTATTATTAATTTCTGTTGGTGTTACCCCTTCCAAATTGGGGAAGGGAAACATCTTCGTTTTTTTTCAACATTGATATAAAAATTTCATTTAGTTTAATTTGTTGTTCTTCGCTACAAACCACTTTCAATTCTAAATAATATTTAATTGTCTCATTTTTTAAATCGGTATGGAGTTCGCCAATATTTTTAGAAATAGAATCGAGCCTTTTGTCACGTGGGTTTTCTTTCCCCAGTTCTCTGACCATATCTGCGCGAAGTGATTCTAATTGGTGCGTAATCCTCCAGGCAGTTCGATTAAATTCCCGGTTTAATTCCCTGAAAATATCCATTTGATCACGTCCCAAATTTAGCTGATCCCTAAAAAACCGGGTTCGCCTTTCCGATGGAACTTCAATGGCAGCCTCCTCAAGTTGGTCCATAAACTTTTGATCTTGTTTCTTGTGATAGAGGAACGAAATTGCCATTGACAGGTTTGTGGCTAATAAAATAACACTCACCCAGATTAATATTCGATGTGTATTTCGATTTACCATGATTTATTCCATTAAAAATCCTTCAATAGGCTCCGAATCCATTTCGTTTAAAAAAGAAATAATTTCCTGATCAGCTGCATTTACGCTAATCATTTGTGCAGGAGTTGGCTGGCCAATTTTTATACCGGTATAAATTCCTAATATCAATAAAACCGAAAATAGAACCGGTTGTAAAACCCTAACTAACTCTGGTTTCCAAAAAACCTGTTTTATTTCTGGTTCCCGATTTTCAATTTTAGCTTTTAATCGTGTGTAAAAGAATGGATTAACGGCTGGCGATCTTTCGGCTTCCAAAATTCCCAGTGTTTTTTTCATCTCCTCGGCAAACAAAGCACAATTGCTACATTCTGCGAGGTGAGTCTTTACTAGCTCCATTTCTTTTTCAGGTAGTTCTTTTTCAAGAAAGAATATTAAATCTTTATGTAAAGTTTTGCATTTCATATTTATTAGTATTTGATTTTAGACACTTTTTGTAATTAAAACTTGCGGTTAAATACACCTTTTTTTATAACACACATATAATTTTTTTTGCAGGTTTTTTTTAGCCCGGTGAATCAATGATTCTACAGATGATACTGAAAGTTCCATCACCCCGGAAATCTCCTGATACGATAATTCTTCGTATTTGCTTAATGTAAATGCAACCTTCTGGTTTTGTGGCAAACTATCAATGGCTTCATGAAGCAGTTTCGCGCGTTGCGAATTTTCTAATTCAAATCCAGGGTGGTCGGTATTTTTATTTATCAGGTTTTCGTGTACCGCATTTTTGCTTTGCACCGAATCTTCAAACGACTGAAACCATTTACTGCGTTTGTTGTCGCGAATAAAATTTAGCGAACGGTTAACTGACATCCGATACAACCAAGTGGAAAGTTTTGAATCGGCCCTAAATTTATGGATTGAGCGAAAGACTTCAATAAAAACTTCCTGTGCAATATCTTCGGCATCTTCAATATTATGAACCATACCAAAACAGGTATTTACCACCAGTTTCTGATAGTTTTCAACCAGCTCTTTGAAGGCTTGTTCATTACCTTGCTGTAGTTTTCGTATGATTTCCGTCTCGCTCATTTAAATTTCAACATCCAAATTCTTATACTTTTTTATTTCTCAAAGAAATCGTGAATATCCCTGGCCTCAATGTTATTGTTTTCTCCAATATCGCGGAGTGTTTGCCCTTTTTTTGCCTCAATATTATTCTCCTTCAATATTAACAAAACCTCTTCTATACTTAAACCTTCATCAACAGCAAAATTATCGATAGTTTTTCTACCAATACCACTGCCCCCACTATTTCCACTACTCCCCTGTCCCCGGCCTTGTCCACCCTGCCTGTCGGATCCTCTACTTATTGAAGATCCACCTTTTTGAGTAATTTGCCCGTAAATTTTAATTGGTGTTGATCCGTTTAAATGGGCTATTTCCTGAAGCGTTTGAACATTTGTATTTTCATATTTAATTTCGTGGGTGTCTAATTTACGTGTGATTTCATCTACAGAAGAATATTCGAGTTCCTCCGCTAATTCGGTAAGAGTAAGTAACTCGGCATGTGGGATAGGTGCTTTTTCCTCCGTCTGCTCCCACGATTCAGTTAGATATTCACCAAAATCAGTAACATATTTAAATGGCGGAACAGAAAAAATTATTCCGAAAAAAAAGATTAAAGTTAAAATCGTTGACCAAAAAAACTCCCGGGTTTTATTAACGCCATTTCTCTTTTTCGATTTCAGGTACGATAAAAATGATTGCCAGTTAATTGTAAACAAATGAAAAACAGACAGGATTGCAAAAGTAAAAGAGAATATAATATGCAATGCTTGCCAACCTTCTTTTGTAAAGCCTAACAATTTCCACTCAACCCAATGTGCATACCGCCCTGGTGGAGATGTGTATAACATTAACCCGGATATGAAAATTATTAAAAAAGAATAAGTTAACCCAAAACTGATAAATACCTTCCAGCTAAATTTTTTTCGCATGCATACACTTTTATACATTAATACAAAAAACAATTGTTTTTATTATTGGATATGACACGTTAAATGGAATAAACTTGCGTTTAATTTTCAACTTTTTTTATTTAAAATAAAATTCGCCGAATTTAAGAATATTACACGATACCATAAAACAACTTGTCTGGTAATTTAGATTTCATCCGAACATATGTCTATTTCACGCATTTCTACGAACAAACAAAGAGCCTGCTAATTTGGCAAGCTCTTTTTAAATTCAAACTTCATTCTCTTATTATTTTGTATAAAGTTTTGTTTCGAATTTTGCCATTTTTTGTACCTCTTCCCAACTAAACGGATCGGCATGATATTGATTATTTATATACAACCCGGTTTGATCTAGGTAATAGTCGCTGGCCGGAATTCCGCTTGTTCCGGTTGGGATTATGGTTTTTGAAGCGTCCCAGTTGTTTACATCAAAAATATGACGGTGCGAGGCACCATGATTAACTTTGTACAAATTGTTGTAAGAATAGGAATATGGACAAACAGTATGGTAACTTCCGGGTACTTCGAATGGCCCTTTGTTTAAATTCAGTATTTTATCGAGTGTGCTCACAACCCCCAGCGGATGATTTAAGGTAAAAGTATGAATTTTACCCCAACTCCAATCGTCTATGTTTGGGCCTAGTTCTGCAGATAAATCAGAAACTGTTTCTTTAAAAGAACGAACAACAATCATATCAAACGTTTCTATTTCCGGTGTATTTTTGTCATCAATCCATTCCGAAGTTTCATTGGCAAGTACATTTATCATTAGATTTTCGAGCAACATTCTTTCTCCTTTTAAGGCTTTAAACAATCCTGTAGAAAGGTCATCTTTTATCAAATTTTCGCATGTTTTACGATAAAGGATTTCATAAACCGATGCTGCCTGACTATCTCTTGTTAATGCAAAATCCCAGCTTTTAAGTTTCTGTAAAGCTGCCGATTGTGTTCCGTCCCAATTGGTTTCGCTTGTTAGGGCAGCTAAAAATCCGGGCACAAATTTTTTGGCTTGCATTGATGTAACATCCTTGTGCATTTCCTGAAAATCTTCAATTCCTAATTTTTCTTTTTCATCGAGAATTTCCCTTATTCTGTTAATACGATCGGGTACAGCAAACCAATGGCTAATATAATGTGGATAATCAGCAGGAACTGTTTTGTTGTTTGCCGAAGAAACGTAGCCCCGTTCTGGATTAAATTCAAACGGAAGTTCTTCAAAAGGAACCAACCCTGTCCAATCATATTTAGAAGTATCTCCTGGATAGATTTGAATGCCGCTACCTGCACGCATTGGAACTCCTGCACAAGTTTGCAAGCCGATATTACCCGCAACATCGGCATAAACAACATTTTGGCTAACTGCTTTAAATGTTTTTAGTGCATCTTTAAAATCGGTCCAGTTTTTTGCCCTGTTTAACAAATACACCGATCTCATTTCGTTGCTCATTTCGTTTCCCAACCAATGTATGGAAAGTGGGATTTCTTTTTCGTTTTTAAACCGGTTTACAATTGGTCCGCGGTGTGTGAATTTTAGCGTTTCACTTAATTCATCGCCCTCTTTAGTTTTTATGCTTACATTTTTTACTAAAAGATCTTTCCATTCACCATCTAACAAATATTTAGTTGAATCTTTATTTAATGTTTCAGCGTAAAAATCCAGGTCGTCAACCATTACATTTGTCATTCCCCAGCCAATTGAATCGTTATGACCGGCAATTACAAAAGGCTGACCGGGAAGAACTAAGCCGGTGACATTCAATTTTCCTTCCACTACCTGGTGCATTTGATACCAGATTCCAGGGGCAAACAAACCCAGGTGCATATCGTTTGCCATTAGTGGTTTGCCGGTTTTACTCTTTTTGCCTGAAATTGCCCAGTTGTTACTTCCACTAAAAACTTCAATACCCAGTTTTTCCAGTTCACGATTTGCAGACAATATTGTTTCATCCAAATTTACAATCGATAAATTAAAATCAGGAAAAGAGGCCGTATTGTGTTTTTCCAGATCTGGAATAAGATCTAGCAATTGTTCCATGTCGATTTCTTTTCCCATCTCGTGAAGTGTCATTTCGGTACCCCACCCCGATGTTAAATCCCACGACATGTAGCCAATTAAATTAATGGAATGTACAGGCTTCCACGGTTCAGGTTTGTAAGCCAAAACTTTAAATTCGGGAGGAAGCGGATAATTTTCGATGTATTGGTTTAAACCATCAGAAAAAGCTTCAAGTGCTTCAACGATTTCCGGCTGGGCCCCGGCAAATATTTTTTCCGATTTTTCCTGTATTCGAAGAGAGCGCATCAACAAATCGGTATTTACCTGCTCTTTCCCTAATATTTCTGAAAGTCTGCCCTGGGTAACACGGCGCAATAAATCCATCTGCCACAAACGATCTTGTGCCATTGTAAAACCAACGCTACGATATAAATCTGCATCATTTTCAGCAATAATGTGCGGGACTCCAAACGAATCGCGAAGAACAGTTACTTCTTCTGTTAGCCCCGAAATTCGATGGTTTTTATTGTAATCGGGAACAGCCCCATTTCTCAAATTATTCAAAAGAAAAAAGCCAATAAAAATAAGGAGGGTAAGCAAAATAAACAGTCCTGTTAAAATTTGTTTGAAGACCTTCATTTTTGATAAATTAAGTGAATTTTAAAAAAGATGCAGAATTATACAGATTGAATTTCAAATATTTATATATTTAGTCCGCTAAAATAAAAAATAATATTATGAAACAAGCCGGGGTAATAATTATCGTAATATAAAAATTATTCAAGGCGGTTTCTTCCGAATAATGGAAGCTAACAAGTATTTTTAAAACTTAAAATTATATTAAAATGAAAAAACTGATTATCCTTTTTCTTTTGGGAATTTATGCTTTTGCAGGTGTTGCACAAGAAGCAGACAAAATTGTTGGTATTTGGTGGAACGATGAAAAGACCTCTAAAATTCAGGTCGAAAAGGTAGATGGGAAATACATCGGAACTATTATTTATATGATTCCGGAAAAATACGAAAATGGCGAACCACCAAAAGATGATGAAAATCCTGATGAAACTTTGCGCGATCGCTCAGTTCTTGGATTGCAGATTTTAGATGGATTTAACTACAATGCTAAAAAGAAGGAGTGGGTAGATGGCACCATTTACGATCCTAAATCAGGCAACACATACGATTGTTATGCATGGCTTGAAAGCGATGATTTGCTAAAACTAAAGGGTTTTGTTGCAGGAATCCGCTGGCTGGGACGTAGTTCGGAGTGGTACAAAACTACTTTATAACTGCTTCTGTAACCATAGCGAAAAGTACCAGTCGGTAACCCGCAAATTTTTTTGATTGCTAAGTAAACTTTTTTTGAGAAGGTTTTCTATTCCCGATTTTACCGAACTGGGTGAACCAAGATTATATTTTTTTATGAAACTGTTGGAAAGTGGCTTTTCAACAGTTTCTTCTTTTGCAACAGCTTTCAAAATTTTATATTGTAGCGAAGAAACCAATCCCCTGTAATTGTAGTAAAATATCTCGTTTTCTTTAACAATTTGATTCATGAGATTTTTCACACGTTCTTCTGAAATTGTTTCGTTGTCGAGCGCAAATAATCTATTGCATGTGTATTGCATATTGTAGGTTATTCCACGGTTAATTTCATAAATAAATTCAGCGGTGGTCAAATTCAAATTTTTGCGATTCTCTTCAAAATGAGCCGAAATAAAAGGAGTATATTCTTCTTTTTCAATTTTACCCAACTCCATTACTTCGGTACTTTGATAAAATGGCCGCGAATATTCGTTGAACATCGAAATTAACAAATGGGTTTGGCTACCGCTGAAAACAAAGCAAGTTTCGGTATCTTTTTGAATTTCAGAACGAAGAATTGCCTCCACATTTTTTTCCGGATAATTCATAATTTGTTGAAATTCGTCGAAAGCAACGCTTACTTTCTTCCCGGAATTTCGAATATATTCGAAAAGCATGCCAATCGATTTGTCTGCCTCCGCTTTGTTGCTAATCGAAAATTCAAGATTAGGAGAACCAGAAACCGGGTCGAACGAAAATTTTGGGTTGAACGCCGAAAAAAAACCTGTAATTTTTTTCATTACTTTTTCAGAAAAAGGTTCAAGTTTATGAATAATACCGTTTGACAAAAGCTGGATAAAATCATTAAGATCGAGACTTGGATATAAATCGATGTAAATAAAAGCAATATCGCCGGACAACTGGTTTTCTACATGTTTTAAAAGACCGGTCTTTCCCAGGCGCCTTTCAGAAACAAGAGTTACGTTTCTAGAATTTTGAATCGCGCTAATTAATCTTTTGGTTTCTTTTTTTCTGTCGCAAAAATATTTAGGGCTTTTATATCCTGAAATAATAAATGGATTCATGTTATTGCGTTTTTTTCGTTACGAAAATTACGCAATTTTTTCGATGAAAACAAAGCGACACCGATCGCACCAAACAAAGCAATCTGCTTCAGTTATATCATTGCGGAAAATTCGTTGCGGAAAAATCACAATTATTCAGGCAGAAACCTGGACGTTAAATCCGGATTCTTCAAGGCACGCTGCAATTGAATTTAACTCTTGTTGCGAAATTTTTTCTATGGTATTTATTGGGGTATCCCTCGCGATGGTATAAATCATTACCTGCAAAGGATTTATTTTTTTAAGGAGTTCAATCCATGCTGAAATCTCCTTTTCAGTAGTATTATCGAACGATTTCCCGTTTATACTGCCACGCACAAACATGGTTTGAATAATCACTTTCCCATCAAATTCCATCAATTGATCAACAATTTTCTTCAAACTGAAAGTTCCTCGCGGGCAATCCAATGTCTGAATAGTTTCTTCAAATGCAGAGTCCAGTTTTTGAATATTGTCGTTTATTTTAAGTAAGGCCGAAAAAATTTCCTTTTTATGTAACATGGTTGCATTTGAAAGAACTGCAATACGGGCTTTGGGTGAAAGTGAATCGCGTAATTGAATTGTGTCTTCAATGATTCCTGCAAATTCGGGATGAAGTGTGGGTTCGCCATTTCCGGCGAATGTTATTACATCTGGCAGCAAATTTTCAAAAGCCATCTCTTTGAGTTTCTTTTTAAGTTTTTGAAAAACCTCAATTCTTGATGGTAAAATGGCTTTTTCTTCATATTTCTTTGGCGTCCGCCCACATTCACAATAAACACAGTCGAACGAACATACTTTATCATTTGTGGGCAGCAAATTCACACCAAGTGAAACTCCAAGCCGGCGGCTTTTTACAGGACCAAAAATTATTTTATCGAAAAGAAAAGTTGCCATAATAAAAATTGTGGGGCAAAGATAGAATGAAGATTTCCGAATAACGAATAAAAAATGTCGATTATGCCAGCCGTTTTACTTTGCTTTTGCGCAATAGTTTTAAATTTTGTAAATCGACACCGGTAATCAGATTTATTCCGGGAGTTTTCCCTGGCTCAAAACTGCCAAATTTATCTTCTATCCGAAGTGCACGTGCGCCATTAAAACATGCCCAGTTAATTAATTCTTCCAGTTCAATTTCAGGAAAGTTTTGTTGAAGGGTAATTATTTCCCCTAAAACAGATAAATTTTGATTGGAAGCTAAACTATCGGTTCCAAGGCAAATATTCAAATTTTCGCGTTGAAATAAAGTGACCGGTGGAAGTTGGTTTTCGATATACAAATTTGAATTGGGACAAAGCACAAAAAAAGTATTTTGCAACGACCGCTGCTTTTTTAATGTTTCAATATCTCCCTTTTTAGTGAAAGTGTTGTGTACTAAAAGCAACTGATTTTCAGCAGGTAAAAATTCAAGGATTGAAACAAGCGAACTTTTGCCGGTAGGTTTCCAATGCGAAATATCAATTCCCAGATTGTTTTTAAGATGATTTGCAATTGGCCCTGTTCCGTTTTTGAAAAATTGCCTTTCGCCATTACTTTCCTGATTGTGAATAGTTAAAACACTTCTTTCTGCAGAAGCATTTTCTTTAATTTTATTGAAAAGGGATCCAGAAACTGAATATGGCGAATGTGGTACAATCGATGCTTTTAAACCTAATTCCCGAAAATTGTTTTGAACAAGCCTTGAAATTTCAAAGGCCCTTTCTGCCCGTTCAGAAAGAAATCCAAACGTTTCAACAAAAGTATGGTAAAATATTTTACTTTTTTGTTTCGCTTTTATTGTTGATCCCGTATTGGAAATATCTCCAACGGCAGCAATCCCGGCAGCCCACATTCTACGATCTGCCTTGTAAATTTCACTTTCTATTTGTTCATGATCTGCATTTCGCGATTTATTTATTTTCCCGATAAAATTACCAATTCCGGTTTTTTCTTCAACTTTCCCTTTTAGGTGCGACAACTCCAGGTGGCAGTGTGCATTTACAAAACCTGGCACAAGTATTCCGCTGTAATATTCAAGGTTTGCCTGTTCTTTTAATTCGCCCTGATTTTCAATAATTTCAACAATTGTTCCGTCGTTTTCGCAAATTAGGATACCATTTTTAATGGGTGGTCGGTTACCGGAAAAAATGTATGTAGCTGCAATTTTTCTCACTTAGTTTTTATTCCTGGCCTCCAAGATCGAGCAGGTCATTTTTTCTTCCTGAGAATTCTTGTTCCATTTCATTAAGATTGTTCATTACAAGGCGGTACATTTTTTCGAAATCTTTAGGGAAACTGGCATAATAAATAAACGATTTTTCAAAAAGCGAATCGGGCACTTCATATTTTTCCAGTATCGAATAATAAAAATTGGTGTGTGAGCTATTCTTTACCCAGTCATCTTCGTATCTGCGGCTGTTAAAAGTTGTTTCAGCAATATGAATGTCAACCATCATCTCAACCATTTTTGATTTTTTGATTAAGTTTTCAGGTTTTTCCACAGGTGGTTCATCGCACGAAAACACAATAAAAATAGATAATATAACTAAAAATCTGCTCAACTTCATCTCATCAAAAATTAATTTTTTCAGTGGATTTTGATAGTTTATCAAGTTTGTTTGGGAGAACTCGCTTATCATTATCCACACGCATGAAAAATTGTTTCTTACTCATTTTATCTAACAAAAAAACAGGTTGCCAAGTTATAAATTGTCATTCCACAAATCAAAAATTGTTTGTTAAAAAATATTATACCAGACCAAAACTTCTTTTATTTGCTAAAAAGAGTTCTAAAAACCTCATCGACACGGCCCACTTTAACAATGTCAATTTTAAAATCGGAAGCAGTGTATCCTTTGTTCAGCTTTGGGACGTATATTTTTTTAAAGCCAAGTTTTGCAGCTTCTGCAATTCGCTGTTCAATACGGCTAACAGCACGTATTTCCCCGGTGAGGCCTACTTCGGCAGCAAAACATGTTTTATGGTCGATAGCAATGTCAATATTCGATGATAAGATAGAACAAATTACGGCGAGGTCGATTGCAGGATCATTAATTTTTATACCTCCTGCAATATTCAGAAAAACATCTTTTGCAATTAGTTTAAACCCCGCCCTTTTTTCTAAAACGGCCAAAAGCATGTTTAACCTGCGCAAATCGAACCCGGTTGATGAACGTTGTGGTGTTCCGTAAGCCGCCGAACTAACAAGGGCCTGTATTTCAATTAAAAAGGACCTGGCACCTTCAACAGTCGAAGCAATTGCAGTTCCGCTAATATCGTCGTTAATTTTCGATATTAATTGTTCCGATGGATTTGTTATTTCACGCAAACCATCGCTTCGCATTTCAAAAATCCCTAACTCGTTGGTTGACCCAAAACGATTTTTATTCGCCCGTAAAAGACGGTACAAAAAATTGGTGTCGCCTTCAAATTGCAGTACTGTGTCAACAATGTGTTCCAGCACTTTTGGACCGGCAATACTACCCTCTTTATTAATATGCCCAATTAAAATAATTGCAACATTGTTTTTCTTTGCAAATTTTAACAGAACCGAAGTACATTCACGCACTTGCGAAACCGAACCCGGCGACGATTCAATGGTTTCGGTGGAAAGGGTTTGAATTGAATCGATAATTAAAAGGTCGGGCTTAATTTGTTCGGTATGTGCAATTAAATGTTCAAGTGAAGTTTCGTTTAAAAAAAGACAATTGTTATTGCTGATTTTTAACCTTTCGGCACGTAGTTTAATTTGCTGCAAACTTTCTTCGCCCGATGTGTATAATATTTTTTCTTCTTTTAATTGTAATGCCAGTTGAAGCACCAGAGTTGATTTCCCAATGCCCGGTTCGCCCCCCAATAAAATAAGTGAGCCGGGCACAATTCCCCCGCCCAAAACCCTGTTGATTTCATTTATTCCAACTGAAATCCGCTGGGTTTTTACTGCTTTAATATTTTCGAGTGTAAGTGCCTGATTTTTTGATAATTGAACGGACAACTTGCCTTGATTTTTTTTCTTCTCAATAATTTCTTCAACCAAGGTATTCCATTCGCCACACGATAAACATTTGCCCAACCATTTTGGAGATTGCGCCCCACAATTCTGGCAGGTATAAATGCTTTTGGTTTGAGCCATTAGTCAAGCGATTTTATTTTATTAATTATTGAGGATGTAGATATTCCTGAGATTAAGTCGATGGTTTCAACCTTGCCACCATTTTTGAGTACGATTTCGTGTCCTGCTATTTCGTGGATGGCATATTCTTTCCCCTTTGCCAATACATCGGGTAGAATTCTGGCAATCAAATCGGCAGGTGTTTCTTCGTTAAAAATAATAACGGCATCAACAAAGCCAAAAGCTGCTAAAATGGTTGCACGTGCTAGTTCATCAAAAATGGGAAGATTTTCACCTTTTAGTAAGGACACTGATGTGTCTGAATTCAAACCGACAATAAGTTTTGTCCCAAAATTTGCTGAATTAATGAGAGAATCAACATGCCCATGGTGGATAATATCGAAACAGCCATTTGTGAAAACAATAGTTTCGTTGTTGGTTTTCCATTTTCCCAGTATTGGTTCGAAGGATGAAAAACTTGTGAAAATTTTTGGTTTAATATCTACCTTCATTTTATTTTAATCAATCTTATAAAAATAAAAAAACCTTACCGCTAAAAAAAATGTAAGGCAAAATATTGTAATAAATCAAATAATCAAATCAATGTATTTGTTTCCAAATCAGGGAAAATTATACTGGGCTTAAATGTTTTAGCTTCCTCAAAATCCAATAACGCGTACCCGATAATAATTACCACATCGCCAACGGCAACTTTCCGGGCGGCAGGCCCGTTGAGGCAAATTGTTCCCGATCCACTTTCGCCTTCAATTACATAAGTTTCGAGGCGTTCACCATTATTAATGTTTACCACTTGCACTTTTTCGTTCTCAATCAGGTTGGCGGCATCCATTAAATCTTTATCGATGGTAATGCTGCCTACATATTGCAAATTTGCTTCGGTAACAGTTACCTTGTGTATTTTCGATTTACAAACTTCAATTTGCATGACTTTTTTTTTCAGTTCAAAATAATATTGTCAATTAATCTGATTTTTCCACAAAAAACAGCAATACAACCGATTTTTGTATTTTTCTCGCTCCAGCTTTTTATCGGTTTAAGTCGCGTGTCGTCAACAACTTCAAAATATTCAACTGTTAAGAACGAATTTTTATTGATGGTTTTTAGAACCCAATGCACAAGCTGTTCTACGGATTTTTCAGCTACAAAGTTTTTAGCCAAAAAAAGGGTCCGTGAAATCAAAGCTGCATTTTCCCGTTCTTCGGTTGTTAACAGTTCATTCCGCGAACTCATTGCCAGCCCACTTTCTTCCCTAATAATAGGGCAGGAAACAATTTCTACGGGCAATTTCAATTGTACCACCAGATTTTTAATAATAGCCAGTTGCTGAAAATCTTTCAATCCGAAATATGCTTTATCTGGTTTTACGATTTCAAACAATCTGCTAACTACTTGAGCCACACCGTTAAAATGCCCGGATCGGTGTTTTCCTTCCATTACAGAATCAAGTGTGCCAAAATTAAAAATCCGTCGATCGGGTTTCGGATAAATTTCGTTGACCCCGGGGGCAAAAACAAATTGACAGCCTGTGGATTTTAATAATTTTAAATCGCTTTCTAATGTACGTGGATATCGTTCTAAATCTTTTGAGTCGTTAAATTGGGTCGGATTTACAAAAATACTTACTACAACAACCTGGTTTTCATTTATTGCCTTTTCAACAAGCGACAAATGACCACTGTGAAGTGCACCCATTGTTGGCACAAAACCAACAGTTCCGAATTCTCTAAAACTGCCTAATTTTTGCTGTAATTCCTCTTTTGTTTTTACCAGTAACATAACCGGATTATTTTTGAAAGTGCAAAGTAAATAAAATTATTTCGCAAATTACCAACAGGCAAAATGCCCGTTAATTACCTTAACTGTCTTAAATTTAATATTAAGGATATTTTTATTATCTTTGCCCCCTCTAATAAACAGTGTTTACTGGTTCATGGAAAAGAAAAAAATTCTTTATATTTCACAAGAAATTACCCCTTATTTACCCGAAACTGAAATGTCTGAAATTGGACGTTATTTGCCTCAGGGTGCTCAGGAAAGAGGTCGGGAAATCAGGACTTTTATGCCCCGTTACGGTTGTGTTAACGAGCGGCGCAATCAATTGCACGAAGTAATCCGCCTTTCGGGGATGAATCTGGTAATAAACGATACTGACCATCCACTAATTATTAAAGTTGCCTCGATTCAGGCTGCCAGGATGCAGGTATATTTTATTGACAACGAAGATTATTTCCATCGAAAATGTGCATTAACCGATGAAAAAGGCAACGAGTTTAGCGATAATGATGAGCGGGCCGTATTTTTTGCACGTGGTGTTTTAGAAACCGTAATAAAATTAAGATGGGCGCCCGATATTATTCATTGCCATGGCTGGCTAACCTCATTGATTCCTTTATACATAAAAAAATACTATTTTAACAACCCACTTTTTAAAAATTCAAAAGTGGTGTATTCAATGTACAACGACGATTTTAATATTACTTTAAATTCGGGGTTCAGGGATAAACTGATGATGGAAGGTATGGCCGCGGGGGACATTGATGTTTTAAGCGATCCAAATTTTGAGAATGTCAGTAAGCTGGCCATAAATAATTCTGACGCAATAATTAAAGGCTCGGAGAAAATTAATGACGAAGTTGATAAATATATTCAATCTTCAGGGAAATTATTTCTTGATTTCCAACCAAAAGAAACATACATTGAAGCATACAACAATTTTTATGAGAAGGTTTGGTAGGTGCTTCTGTTAAAAGATCGAATTTAAGTTTAAAAAATCCAAATTTAATATCTATTCAAGATTGCTGGCGTAGTTTTTTTTTTACGTTTGTGTAAATTTTTTAGAAAAGTTTGGATTGGTATAAATAATAACAAAAAGCAAAAAAATTAGTGGAAACTACAATAAATCTTAAATATCGATTTTTAGCAGGCTTGGCATTTTTTGTAATTATTTTGGCAGGCTGCAACCAGGTTAACGACCTTGGCATGGAATTACTGCCTTCAACCGATTTAATTGAAGTAAAAAACGTGGTCCTTAAAGAAAGTATTTCTTCGTTTACTTTCGGTGAAGATTCGATTAAAACCGGTGCGGGTGGAAAAAGTTTGTTAGGTAGTTTTAACGACCCCGTTTTTGGAAATACAACCATTGATTTTGCAACCCAGTTCCGCTTAATGGCTTATCCCGATTTTGGTGAAAACCCGGTTACCGATTCAGTAAAGTTATTTTTGTACTACAGGATAGTTTACGGTGATACAATTACCCCACAAAAATTTCGGGTTTACGAACTGGAATCTGCAATTGACATTGATAATGACTACTACCAAAATGTAGATTTAAAATCGATGGCATCGGATCAGTTGTTGGGTGAAGTAGAATATACTCCGGTGGTCGGTCTCGATTCACTTTATGCCGACACATTTTATCAACTTATCACAATCCCATTAGATATTTCATTGGCTGAAAAGCTTGTCAATGCTGATTCCCTGCAAATGATCAATAATGATATTTTCCTTGATTTTTTTAAAGGTCTATATATTGAAACAGAGAAAATAACTGACGAAGGCGGGGCAATTTTAACACTGGAAGCATCTTCAGTTGGTGATTTTCAGGGTTCGGCACTTTTGATATACTATGACAACGATGAAAACAAAGCAGAAGAGTTCCCCGATACTTTGTCGATGCCATATATTGTTTCGGAATTTAGTGCTCGTGTTAACCGCATAACCCACGATTATGCAGGGACAACTTTTGAAGCTAACCTTAATTCAGAACTGGAGCAAGATTCCCTTATTTATATTCAATCAACCGGGGGGCTACAATCGAAAATATTAATTGATGATCTTTCGCATTGGCAAGATTCAACAAACATTGCAATTAATAAAGCAGAATTAATTTTTCAAATAGATACTATTGCTTCCGATCCCGATCGGCCATTAGTTATTGCAGCATCCGATCCTTTAAAATTTGCACCACCTTCTCAACTTTTATTTACGGTGATTGATGAAAACGGGGATGAATTTTTACCCATCGATTATCTTTTTAGCCCGTCGTTTTATGGTGGATACTTAAACGTAGGTTATACTTATCGATTTAATATTACACAGCATTTACAACAAATGATAGAGGGGCAGGCTGAAAACTATGGATTTTTCCTTACAACTTCACAAAAAAGCAGCGAAGCCAACCGTGTTGTTTTAAAAGGAAGCACCAGCGAAACTGGTATTAAACTGATAATAACCTATTCGAAATTTTTGCAATAAATTAAAAAGTATCTCATCAAAAAAAGGGGCATTATTTATTGATGCCCCTTTTTTAATCCTGTTTTCAATTGGCTATTTTGTTTTCACCCGAACTGTGGTTTTCCCTCCTTCTTTTTCTGCTTTATTTACTTCAACGCTTTCAATTTTTTCGCTGTCAAGTTCTTTTATTTCTTTGGCTTTTACTTTTTTCCCATCCAGATAATAAACTGTATTTGTGTCGCCAGGATAATTTAAAAAAATGGGTTCGCGCTGGTATTTCTCTGCCATTTCGCGGTATTTTTCTGCCATTTGTAATTGTTTCTGTGCCATCTGTTCGGCTTGTTCCTCAATTTTAACTCTTTGTTCATCGGTTAAAGCACTTTGTCTTTCAACCATTTCTTGCTGGCGGGCAACCATTTCTTCAATTCTTTCTCTTGAATTTGCACCAATTCCAGCAGACGCAACTCCATACATTGCACTGCTGCTGTTGTCTATTTTATACAAATTTTCCAGTCCTCGTAAATTTAATGCCTTTCCTAATTCAGATACCGTTTTTAAATCAATGTCACCTTTTAGTTCAACAAGGTTGGTTGTCATCGAAGAGGCTGTTATTAAAGCCATGGTTTGAATTTTATCATGAATTTTTAGAAGATATACTTTCACATCTTCACCCATTCTTTTTTCAGTTTTTAACAAAGTAAAACCACCGTTTTTATAATGATCGAGAATGGTTTTGTGTAAAAGATTAGTTGTATTTTCCTTCTTTGCATCGTCCGTTGAAATACCAGCAATTTTACCAGTAAAGTTACTTTGCGACACAACCAGAATTTTATCCAGGTTTTTTAACGCTTCAAATACTGGCGATTCTTCTTCAATGTTTCTTTTTTTCAGATAAAGATCAAACATATCACTGGTAATCATAGTGGCGCTAAAACCATCTTGATCGGCATATTTATCAGTAAGCTGTTCAAATAAGTTTGCTGTGTTTTGAGCTAGAATGGGCAGGGAAATAATGACTGCCAATGTAATTAATATTAATTTCTTCATGGTATTTTATTTTTAGTTTATAATTATTTCAACATTATCGTCAACCCAAAGTACCAGCATTTCTTCTTGCTCTTTTGGTTGAATACTTTCTGAAATCTGAAAAAGTGCCTGTTCCATTACAAAAAAATCGTTTTCAATTTGTGTGGTTTTTGTATCCCTGAAATCGAGATAAACACTCAAAAAAATGATAATTACTGCGGCTGCCGAACTCAGGCTGTACAAACGCATTCTTATGGTTTTCCTTTTCTTAACTTTGGTTTCCAGATTTACAAAAATATTCTCTTCCAAATCAACGGGAATATTCTTTTCATTTTCAAAATATCCAAAAATATCGTGCTCCGAATTGTGATTCATATCGTTTAGAAAAAGTTTTTTTAGTTCCTTTTCTTCATCCAACGAAGTTTCGCCATTATAATATTTGTTGAGCAATTTCTCTTGTTTTGTCATAATCGTAAATTTTTTCAACCTCTTGTTTTACTTTTAATCTGGCCCTTGATAAAATAACTCGCAAATAGGGTATTTCAAATCCGGTCATTCCTTTTATTTCTTCAAAAGAAAAACCGTCAATGTCGCGCAACTGAATGATTGTCCGATATTTTTCGGGTAGATTTTCAATTGCTTTTTGAACGTGCTCGTATTTCTCTTTAATATCATGGTGAACGTCACCAGATTCAATATTTAAAATTTTGTATTCCTCTTTTTCACCAATTTTATCCGGTCGTTTTTTCTTCAATAAATCGAAACTATAGTTTTTTGCCACTGTAATAATGTATGCCGTTTGATTGGTGCATTTCTCCAAATCACTTTTTCTGTTCCAAAGTTTTACCATTAAATCCTGCAATGCGTCGCGGGTTTCCTCTTCATTTTTTAATATCCGAAACAACATCGGGTACAATTTTCTGGAAAATGGTATTATTTTATTTTTAAACTCTTCGGCAGTCATCTGTTTTATTTGACGAATTGATTTCAAATTTATAACAGTTACTCGGGTTATTTATTTTTGAACAATGATTTGTAAAGGCAATTTTGCATTTTTTGCCAGAGTTATTCAGAAAGTTTTATTTTTACAGCCTTTATTTAAAAATGACGATTACACAATTAATAACATTTTTTCTCATTGGAATTGGATTGAGTTTCGATTCTTTCGCGGTTTCTGTTTCTTGCGGACTGATGAAACGCGAAATTAGATTTCTGCAAGCTGCTGTTGTAGCTGGTTCTCTTGCGTTTTTTCAGGCTGCATTCCCGGTAATTGGTTGGCTGATTGGAAGTACCCTTAAAAATTTGATTGCTTGGTTCGACCATTGGATTGCTTTTAGTTTGTTGGCATTTATCGGGATTAAAATGATAATTGAAGGAACTAAAAAAGACGGAACGCTAACAGATTTTGACCCATTTAAATTAAGTGTTTTAATTGGACTTTCTATTGCAACAAGTATCGATGCCTTGGTAGTTGGGCTAAGTTTTGGATTTTTGGATATGCCAATTTTGTTCCCGGTAATTGTAATTGGGGCGGTTACTTTTATTGCGTCGATGTTGGGAATGTTATTTGGAAAAAGTATTCCGGCAAAACGAAGTCGGCAATCTTTAATTTTGGGAGGGATAATCCTTATTTCAATTGGGATTAAAATTTTGGTGGAACACCTTTGGTTTTGACCTGAATTATTCATGAGTTTTTCGTTATGAGAATTCAAAGCAGTTTGATTTCGGAATAGATAAATTTAAGAAATGTTCAGGTTTAGTCTATATTTCTTCAATTTTTAAGGTTACCAGGTAATCTTCCAATTCAATTGTTTCCGTGGAAACCGGGTAGGGAGAAACATCAATTAATTCAAAAGAATAGATCCCAAAAGTATCAATCAGATTATTGTATGTACTTAAAATTATGTCTCCTTTTTGCGGCGATTCAATTTCAATTTTCACATCTGCTTTCCCTGCCCAAATACAAGTAACATCACTTGGGCAGCGCGAATCGTTAATTTCAGTAATTGAAAAATTTAACGAATTATCATCCGATTGATATATTTTTCCCTGCTGAAACACCACTTCTAAACCGGTTTTGAAATTATCCGTCAATTCTTCATTATTGCATGAAACAAAAAATAATGAAACAAAAAATGTTGCAAAAAATAGATTTTTCATAGCTCAAATTTATAGATAGATGGTAAAATATAAAAATAGGTTGTGTTAATAATTAAATTTGTGGACAGAAATTTTATTTGTAAATGAGAATTGGCAATATTGAATTAAAGGGAACGCCGCTGTTTTTGGCTCCAATGGAAGACGTTACTTACAAGTCTTTCAGGTGGATGTGTAAAAAATATGGTGCCGATGTGATGTACACCGAGTTTGTTTCGTCGGAAGCTTTGGTTCGCGATATCGAAAAAACCAAACAGAAAATGAATTTATTTGATTTCGACCGTCCTGTGGCAATTCAAATTTATGGGCATAATATTAATTCAATGGTGCGGGCCGCGCAAGTTGCAGAAGAGGCAGAACCCGATTTTATTGATATCAATTTTGGATGCCCCATGAAAAAAATTGTTCGTCACGGTGCCGGTGCTGCGATGTTAAAAGATTTACCTAAAATGCAGGAAATGGCTGCCGAAATTGTAAAAGCAGTAAGTCTTCCGGTAACGGCAAAAACACGTTTGGGGTGGACCGAATCGGACAAACCAATTGTTGAAGCCGCCGAACGTTTGCAAGATGCAGGAATTACTGCTCTGGCAATTCACGGAAGAACACGCGAACAACTATATACCGGAAAAGCCGATTGGACTTTGATTGCTGAGGTAAAAAACAATCCCAAAATTTCAATCCCAATAATTGGGAATGGAGACATTAACAGCGCCGAAAAAGCAAAACAATTTTTGGACGAAACAGGAGTTGATGCTTTGATGCTTGGAAGAGGTGCAATTGGCCGACCGTGGCTTTTTAAAGAAATAAAACATTTTCTTGAAACAGGGGAATTAATTCCATTTCCAACTGTGACCGAAGTGGTAGATGTTTTAAGAGAGCAGATTCGACTAAACTTAGAGTGGAGAGATAATGAACGTGTGGGAATATTAATGTTGCGTCGACATTTTGCAAAGTATTTCCCGGGATTGTCAAATTTTAGAGATCTGAAAATAAAACTATTACGTGCCGACACCAGCGATGAAGTTCATGAAATTTTGGCTAAAATTGTAACTGTTTATGGTGATTATCAACTCGATTATTCGAATGCAAGTTTAAGATAATGGATAATAAATATTCAAAATATTATTCCGAAAACGGACTTTGGGAAAAGATAAAATCGGTTTCTAAATCCGCGGGGTCAAAAGTGGTTTATGCAGCATTATTGCTTTTTTATGCCATGAAAGACAAAAGTGTACCAATTAAAACCAAGCTTACAATTGTTGCAGCACTGGGTTATTTTATTTTGCCTACCGATGCAATATTCGACTTAACGCCACTAATTGGATATTCCGACGATTTTGGGGTTTTGCTTTTTGCTTTGTCGCAAATTTCGGCCAGTATTACTCCGGAAGTAAAAGAAAAAGCTGTGCGTAAATTGAAAGACTGGTTTGGCGATATTGATGAAAACGAATTGTTGGAATTGGAGGATAAGATATCTTAAAAAGCTTCTTACAGTGTCTTATATTTTTCTACATATAACAAAATAAAAAAGTATTTATGTTTGAATTGGACTTTTCGATGTTGCAATGGATTTTACTGGCAGTTTGCGGTCTTTTTGTTGGAATGTCGAAAGTGGGTGTACCCGGAGTTTCAATGATTGTTGTACCAACTCTTGCAATAATATTTGGCGGGAAAGTATCTACCGGAATTTTATTGCCCATGTTAATGATGGCCGACTTATTTGGTGTTGGTTATTATCATCGGCATGCTCAATGGAAGTACCTTTGGAAATTACTTCCCTGGGCATTTGTTGGTGTTGGAATAGCACTCTGGGTTGGCGAAGCGGTTAACGATGAGTGGTTTAAGAATATAATTGCCATTTTGGTTTTTCTAAGCATTGGACTTATGCTTTGGAAGGATCGAAAAAAAGGCAAACAATTTTTCCCTGACAAATGGTGGTTTGCAGCATCAATGGGTGTTTTGGGAGGTTTTGCAACAATGATTGGAAATGTGGCAGGACCCGTTTTTGCAATTTATTTATTGGCCATGCACCTTCCAAAAAACAATTTTATTGGCACAACTGCCTGGTTTTTCCTTATCATTAATTTTTCGAAATTCCCCTTGCATATTTTTGTTTGGAAAACCATTAATTGGAATTCATTATCATTGAATATTGTTTTATTACCGGCCATTGCAATTGGTGCTATTTTGGGAATTTGGCTGGTTAAAAAAGTTTCGGACAAAATGTACAGAACAGCAGTTATTGTAATTACCGCACTTTCTGCTTTTTTATTATTGATTTAAAAACAAAAGAAAGAAGCAGATGAAACAACTTATTGATTTTTTTAAAGATAAAACCGTAAATAATGTTTTAGATGTTGGCACCGGAACCGGCAATTTTCTTGAGATCTTACAAGAAACATTTCAGGCTGCGCAAATTACGGGAGTCGATCCAAATCCCGAATCACTGCAAGAGGCAGAAAAGTTATTTCCTGAAATTTCTTTTCAGAAAATGGTAGCCGAAAAATTAGAGTTTACCGATAATTCTTTTGATGCAGCAAGTATTTCTATGGCATTACACCATTTACCTGATGTTCAAAAGGGACTGCAAGAAATGCGGCGAGTTGTAAAACCCGGAGGTTGGATAATTGTCAATGAGTTATTTAGCAATAATCTCAATCCTGCCCAGGAAGTGCATAAATTGTATCATCATTTTGGAAGTAACATTGACCGGATTTTAGGTGTAAATCACAATTCATCTTTTAAAAAAGAGGTGATTTTACAAGCGGTTCAAGAATCAGGCTTCGCCATTCAATTTCATTTTGAGCATAAAAAAGAAGTTAACCTGGTTGCCGATAAAACGGAACTTGAATCAAGGATTGAAAAAATGAAACTTAATTTGGAAAAAATAAAAGGATATCCTGAATACGAACAATTAAAACTGCAAGTTGAAATTTTCAAGGAACAGGCTTTAATTCACGGTTTTCAACCAGCAACAAAAGTTGTTGTTATTGGAAAGAATTAGTTTCAGCAAATACTTTTTTTAATTGGCTTTTTCTTGAATTAACCAGAATAATATTTTTTTTGCATATAACTTGATAATGGATCAGTTTAATTATCGGGTTGGTGGGATAAAAAGTTTTCTTTTATCTTTCATCCATGGAAATGGAAATACTACTACGCCACTTACTGCCAGAAGAGTTA
>Ga0209249_1000908_pt1 | contig 31886 bp, 30 predicted proteins | sample SaaInlV_200m_DNA_4_FD_184653 | JGI IMG/M metagenome (GOLD analysis project Ga0209249, IMG submission 184653) | Marine microbial communities from expanding oxygen minimum zones in the Saanich Inlet - SI037_S3LV_200m_DNA (SPAdes) (version 2) | ecosystem: Environmental > Aquatic > Marine >...
GATGGCGCCGCGCATGAGATCATCACCCACGGTGTGGACGGTTTTCTTGTCGATGCGAATGATGCGAAGACTCTCGCCGCGCATTTGTGTGAGTTGGCAAATGACCGCGAAAAGCTCGTCCAAATGAGTTTTACCGCACGCAAACGCTATTTGGCGCATCCGACTTGGGATGAGAGTGCGGCGAAGATCAGAGCGTTTTTGCGTAAAAGATTAAAGGGATAAAGCCCATACTACAAAGAGAAGCCCTCGTAGTAATCGCTTTAGCGATTATTTGTGAATAAAATTATGTCTGACTATAACAATTTCCCCCGTTACTTATCCTCCAAAAAAAGCATAGACAACCGCGCCCTCAACCAACGCGCCTGGAATGCCCTCGCCGCCTCCCTCGATACTTATGAAGATGTCGAAATTCTCGAGATCGGCGGTGGCATCGGTACGATGATCGAGCGCCTGCTGGAGCGGCGTGCGCTTCAACATGTTCGTTATACGCTCCTCGATGAGCAGCCCGAAAATATCGCCGAAGCCCGCCGACGTTTACCGGAGTGGGCGGAAGAAAATAATTTTGTCGTAAGCTGGCAAGATGAAATACTGATCTTGTGGCGCGGCGGACTGCAGACCGAAATCCGCTTTATGGCAGAAGACCTTTTTGACTTTTTCGCGCACCGCAACGCCGACGAAAAATATGATCTGCTCATCGCGCACGCCTTTCTCGATCTGGTCGATATCCCCGCCACGCTGCCGAAACTTTTTGAACTTCTAGAGCCAAAGGGGAACTTTTATTTCACCATCAATTTCGATGGCGAGACCATTTTCGAGCCAGCGATCCCGCACGACGAAGAGATTCTCGCGCGCTATCATCAAACGATGGATGAGCGCATCATCAACGAAAAACTCTCTGGCGACAGCCGCGCGGGTCGGCACCTTTTCTCGCATCTACGCGAAGCGGGCGGCGAAATTCTCGAAGCGGGCAGCTCCGATTGGGTCGTTTTCGGCGAGGCAAATGGCTATCCCGCTGACGAGGCGTATTTCCTGCATTTCATCGTCAACACCGTCCACGGCGCGCTGCTCCGTGACGGAGAGATTGCCCCTCGCCGCCTCGACGCCTGGGCGAGCGCGCGCCACGCCCAAATCACGAGCGGCACGCTGGTATATATCGCCCATCAACTCGATTTTTTCGGGAAAATCCCATGAAAGTCATCATCAACGTTGCCATGACTCTCGACGGAAAAATCGACAACGTTGCTCGTCGGGGGGCGAAAATTTCATCCGATTCGGATTGGGATAGAGTGGATAGATTGCGCGCAGAAAGCGATGCGATTTTGGTCGGTGGGCGCACGCTTTTGGATGAAGACCCGCGCCTAACCGTCAAATCTGCTGCGCTGCGGGATGAACGGGTCGCACGCGGATTTGAGCCTGATCCCGTTAAAGTGGGCATTGTCTCAAACGCGACATTAACCGTTAAAAGCCGCTTCCTGAGCGCGGGGACGGGGAAAATCATCATCTTCACCACCGAGCAGACCTCTGCGAAACAACTCACATTTTTGCGCGAAGCCGGAGCAGTGGTCTGCGTCCTCGGCAAAAAACGCGTAGACTTGAACGCCGCGCTGGCATTTTTGGAAGAATGGGGCATCGAAAATCTGATGGTCGAAGGCGGCGGCGGGATGAACGCCGCGTTGCTCACCGCCGGGCTGGTGGACGAGATACAGGCATATATTGCCCCGCTCATCTTTGGCGGCGCAACCGCGCCCACCCTCGCCGACGGCGCAGGGATACTGGATGGGGAAAAATTGGATTTACTGGATTTGAAGAAGTTGGATGACGGGGGAGTTTTGTTACGGTATCAGGTTCTTAAATAAGCTCGATTATTTTTAAGAAATTTAGTGTGATGCGTGCCGTCGCGCCCCAAAGTAATTCCCCGTCGAAAGGGTGATAGGCGATGGTGGGATGATTGGCTTTGGGGTGCTGAAATTGCCAATAATGGCGTGGGTTTGCCAGCCAGTTTAGCGGCATTGTAAAAACACGGCCGACTTCAATTGTAGAAACAAAAAAAGAATATGGAGATTGGAAAACACCGACAACGGGTGTGATCTCATAATGCGTGACTGTCACGACTTCGTTGATCTTTCCCAATATCTCTACATCTTGTGGCTTTAGCCCGATCTCTTCTTGGGCTTCACGCAACGCGGTTCTCTCGTGCGTTTCATCTTCGAGGTCGCATTGCCCGCCGGGGAAGGAGACTTGCCCGCTGTGATCGTTGAGCGTATTGGTACGACGCGTGTATAGCAGATGCCACTCGTCTTGGTAGAAGGTTAAGGGGATCAGTACAGCCGCGCATTTTAGCGATTTTTTGTCCCCTTTAGGTGGACGACGAATATACCCGTCGGTAGCTGGAAGATCGCTCTCGTGATAGCTGCGCCGCAAATACTCGGCGATTTGGGCTTGAGTGATGTTCTTGATCTTAATTTTCTCCTCGAACGGGGCTGTCGCAATAAATGCATTCAGCAGTTTTCTGGTCTATCCACTCGACCTCATCTGTGCGTAAGGGTGCGCCGCAGCCAGGACAATGTGTTGGTAGTGTTGGGCGGGATCTTGCTTTTGCTGGCGAAGCTGTTCCGGTTGGGAGTTTTTCGGCAAGGTAGGCGGCGATCTCGTCCGATTCTGTTTGATAGCCTAATTCGCTTAATTCATCAACGGCGCGTTGACCGAAATTTTGTAGCGGCTCCCAATGTTTTTTTGCAGCGATGGCAGCCAAGCCTTGTTTGAGATGTGGCATTCCTTTTTGGGTATCTCCGGCAAAGATATAGGCGCGCCCGGCGCGGAGATGGAAATGGGGTGCGCGCGGTCCACGTCGGGCGTCGGCGCGGCGGGCAATCTGCTCAAAGGCAACGGCTGCTTGTGCGTGGTGACCAGCGTCCATGAGTTCGTTTGCGCGGCGCAATTCCGGTGGGACACGCTGCGGTCCTGCACGTCGAAATGGGCGTCGGATGGGTCCACGTCTTCGCATAATATGCTCCTATTCTGCTGGGCGGAATTCGATCAATTCCATTGTCTCATCTAGTGCGACGGGGAATGTCATTCCCTGTGCCTCGACATTGACCTCGTTGATCTCCATTTTGACCATGCCAATATAAGGCTCAAACCAATGGGTGGAGTTGATAAAGAGCGTGCTGTTCATTTGCATTATGCCCATATCCAGCTTGACTTCCGCGGTCATTTCGCGGGTGACTTTTATAGCATTTGTATAGGTGCCGGCTTCGACTGTGATGGTCTGTCCGGTTTCAGCGATCTGCCAATTTGCCACAACAGGGGAGTTCTCGATTACGACCGTAACAGATTCGCCCTCGTCTTCGACGGTGATCTCTCCGTTCATCACGAACTCAGTTGTCCAAGCAGTTGTCCAGTTGTCAGCGATAAAGGTTTTTTCGGCTGGGGCAACATAGCCGGAAACATAGTCCATTGTTATGGTGCCTTCGACCATATCGTCCATTAAGGAGCCTAATGTATTTGTAGGGTAGTTTTTGATCGCGCCGGATTCACATTCTGCGGTGTATTCTGACGTGATGCCGGTTGCCAAGTTAAGCATATCCATTGTAGCGAAATTTCCATCGACGCTGGCAACCGTGATGCCCGTTTGCGACATTCCTTCAGAGCTATTGCTTCTGTAGATCATCTGTTGCCTGGGCAGGAGTGGATAAAGAATATTATTACAGGGACCATCTGTGGCAGGCGGGGCAACTTCGTTGGGTGTGGCTTCTTGCGCAACTGTTGCTTCTGCTGCGGGAACTTCTTCTTCTAAAGTCTGATTCTCTGTAAGAGATGATGCAAGGCTACATGCTAAAGAAAGCGTTAGCAAGATCATTAAGGTTAGGAATAGCGTTTTCTTTTTCATATTTCCTCCTGCGTGGGCGGTGTCTCATCTGGTGTTTCGGAAACTTCTACGCGGCGTCCAAAGACCAAGAAGCCTGTATGGGCGATCATACGATCTGTTGGGCGCAGACGTGCGGGTTGCGGTTTGTAGTAGCGCAGCATGATCTCGCAAGTCTCTATAAAGGCAAAATTATGCTGATTGAGCGCGAGCAGGAGTTTTTCAACCTGATTAAAAGTCGGTACAAGGCTGGCGAAAAAACCGCCTGGTCTGATAGCTGCGCGGGCTTGGGGAATATAATCGTGCGGGGCTTGCACGTCGAGAAAGAGCATGTCTATATCGGTTTCGTCGAAGCCTTCTTCAATATCACGTAGCTTGAAATCCACGCGTTCCTGTAGACCCAATCTTTTCAGGTTTTTCTGGGCAAGTTTTTGCATGGGTTTACGCACTTCGTACGAGTAAACTTGTCCAGTATCACCAACGGAATATGCCAGGGCTGTGGTCAATGATCCTGAACCGGTGCCCGCTTCAAGCACGCGCGATCCGGGGCCAACTCCCGTTGTAATGAAGATGAATCCAATATCCTTCGGGTATAGGATTTGCGTATTGCGCGGCATCTCCCGCAGCACATCCGCTAGCGAAGGTTGAAAAACGTAAAACGGGTTGCCCATGTGGCTTTGCAGCTTCGTCCCCCAGAGCTGACCAATGATCTCATCGTGCTTCAAAACGCCGCGATGGGTTTGAAAATCCATGCCGGCTTTGAGTGTGATGATGTAATGCTTGTGGCGCTGCCCGACTAGCAGGACAAGGTCGCCGTCTTGAATATGTGTTGTGTGTAGGTTCCAGGTCATTTTTTTATCTTACCACGATGCCGAGCCAAAGTTGATAGATGCCAAAAAGGGATAAGGCGATGGATGCGAAAAGAAGCAAACCGCGCCGAATGCGCTCGCCAATTTTACTTGCTGCGCCCACCAGAACAATAAGCACGAGGTTTAACGAGATCATTGTTCCATAAAACGCGACAATAAAGCCGATCCCCTTGGACGGTGCTTCTGCTAACCCCTTAAGGAGGATGGGGCCGCTAACCAGGCTCCAGAAAATATAAGGTCCCGGGCTGATCAAATTCATCATCGCCGCTTTCCACAGGCTTTGCTCTGAAACTTCTTTCTCAGCGTTTTCATCGAAGCTGCGCCACTGTTGAAAAGATGACCACGACAAATAAAGGATAAATAGCCCGCCTGCAATATAAAGTCCGCGTTGCAGAGCATCGGGCATTTGCTTTAGCACAAAGAAAGCCAACAAGATAATGGGACCATCGCTAACGAGTGGGGCGAAGGCTGCAATGAGTGTTTTGCGCCAGCCATTCGCGAGCGTTTGCGTGATGATATAGGTTTGAAAGGGTCCCGGCTGTGCACCGGCTGCAAGTCCGAGGGTAAGACCTTGTAGGATATACGGGAACATGGATGGCTCTTTTCTTTTTAAATTTTGCTATTTATAGAGCGTTTTTCTAAAAAGAGCAATGCCTAAAAGGATATTTCTTGCGCATAAGCATAAAAAGAAAAGATGTTCTTGACAGAAGGTTCCTTTTTTTGTATACTGAATGAGCGTTACCCGATAATTTGCATATTTGGGTAAAGATTGTGTTCGAGTAAATTATTTTAGAATTGATATATTCCTAATAGAGTGAGAAAAAACTATGAATTCCATTGAAGTAAAAAATCTAAAGAGAATTTATCGTGCCACGACTGGCGTGATCCGGCGGACAACAAAAGAGATTGTTGCTGTAGATGATGTTTCTTTTGAGATCAAAGAGGGTGAGCTTTTTGGTTTGCTCGGGCCTAATGGCGCAGGGAAGACAACCACCGTTAAAGTCTTGGCGACCCTGCTCATTCCCGACGCTGGTGAAGTGCGCGTTAAAGGCCTGGATATTGTCAAAGATGCCAATGAAATTCGAAAGCATATCGGATTTATCTTTGGTGGCGAGCGCGGGCTTTATTGGCGACTTTCTGCTATTGATAATTTACGCTATTTTGCCAGCCTCTATCATGTTGATCCCGAAATCTCGAAGAAGCGCATCCCGTATTTGCTGGATATGGTCGGTTTAAATGGGCGCGGCGATGAACGTGTTCAAGGCTACTCTCGCGGGATGAAGCAACGTCTCCACGTGGCGCGGACTTTGCTTCACGACCCCGATATTCTCTTTCTCGACGAACCGACCATTGGGCTTGACCCTGTTGGCGCACGTGAGTTTCGGGAAGTCATCCGCAATTTGCAATCCGAAAAGAAAACCATTTTGCTTACTACGCACTATATGTTCGAAGCCGATTCCCTTTGTGGCCGCGTCGCAGTGATCGACAAGGGTTTGATTGTTGCATTGGATACTCCCTCGGCATTGAAGAAACACGTCAGCGATCTCTCGGTCGTTGAAGTGGAAACCTTTGGCGTTGCCGAAGAGGTGGTTGAAAAGATCCGCAATCTTCCCTTTGTAGATGCGCTTTCAGTCAAAGACCAGGATCAGCGTCAGCTTTTGCTTGTGCAAACAAAATTGGGTGCAGAAGCAGTTCCGGATGTAATGGCTGCGCTGGATGGAATGCGCGTGGGGCGTGTCACTGTCCGTGAACCAACCCTTGAAGATGCCTATGTCCGTTTGGTGGGAGGGCAAGTATGAACTTTAAAAACCTCTTCGTCTATTGGCGCACCGTTCTCACAGTAGCTGAAATTACGTTACGCCATCAATGGAACGATAGCTTTATCCTTTTTGCCATTCTCGTGCAGCCAATGATCATTGCTGTACTGGCGCTCTTTATGCTGCGTGGATTGGGCGGCGACTACGCTATGTTCGTCGTCGTCGGCAGCGGGCTGACGGGACTTTGGAGCAGCCTGCTCTTTATCTCTGGCAACAGCATCAATGCTGAACGCTGGCAGGGTACGCTCGAGTCGCTTGTGGCAATCCCGACACCTTTTGAAGTGATCATTTTCGGCAAAAACCTGGCAAACGTTGTCCAGTCGTTGATCTCAATGACCTCTTCCTATTTGTTGGCAGCGCTCCTTTTTGGCTACACATTAAAAATGGTTGAGCCACTTCTCTTTCTTGGCTCAGTGCTCTTGAGCGTTTTCGCCTTCATTAGCTTTGGCTTGGTCATCGCACCGCTTTTCATCATGTATCGCGGCATTCAGCAGTGGCAAAATGCGATGGAATTCCCCGTTTATATCCTGGCGGGATTTCTCTTTCCAATCGCACTGTTGCCGAATTGGACGACGCCCATCAGTTATATCCTGCCACCTTATTGGGCAGCGCGTGCGCTCCACGAAACGTCCACGGGTGCGGGCGATGTGCAGAAAGTGATCTTAGCTTGGGGTTTGATGCTCATTTTCAGCGTGATCGACCTTTTTATAGCCAGCAAGTTATTCAAGGTCATGCTCTATAAAGCGCGCGTGGATGCCACATTGGAGACAGAATAACAATGAAAACGATAGCAAATAATCTCCGACTTTTCTGGCAAGGTACGATGCTTTCCTATATCGCGCTCTTTGCCTGGCTGCGCCCGACGACTTATATCGCATCCAAGATATTGATGCCGCTTGCGCAAATTCTCTTCTTCACCTTTTTGGGAAGTTACGCCTCCGGCGGATCGAACGTGGACTTTTACGTGATCGGCAACGCCATACAGATCACTGCCGTAAGCGGCATCTTCGGCGTGACGATGAGCATTGGTGGCGACCGATGGGCAGGCACATTGCCCTATCTTTTTGGCACACCCGCCAATCGTCTGATGATGTTCTTTGGGCGTGCTTTCATGCACATCATCGATGGCGCGTTGGGCGTGGTCATCGCCTTGATGTGGGGCGCACTCCTCTTTGGTGTTGATTTCTCACAGACAAATATGTCTGCACTGGGATTGACGATTCTCGTCACAACGATCAGCACTTGTGGGCTAGGGCTCCTGATGGGATGTCTTAGTCTCATCACCGCAAATGTAATGTTCGTGAATAATACAGTCTATTTCTTGCTACTGATCTTCTCCGGTGCAAATGTTGCGCTGGATACGCTGCCTAATTGGATGCAGGCTTTTTCTCAAATCCTGCCACTGACCAGAGGGATTGCCTCTGCGCGCATCCTGATCGCAGGCGGCAGCTTTAGCCAAGTCGCGCCGATGCTGATGAGTGAAATTGGTATCGGTCTCATTTACGGTTGGTTGGGTTATATGCTCTTTAAATGGTTTGAGCTTCAGGCGAAGCGCAAAGGCACATTAGAAACCGTTTAAGGTTTGGAGAATATGAATAATTTACTGGAAAACGCAAAGAAAGTTTATGGCGAGTACCCGCGCGCCTTTTGGACATATAATATTATCGTCTTTATAGATCGCTTGGGGGGCTTCATGCTCTATCCCTTCTTCGCGCTTTATCTCACGCAAAAATTTGACCTTACCATGTCCACCGTTGGTATTCTCTTTGCGATCTTCTCTGTCTCAGGTTTCGTAGGAAGTGCTATTGGTGGAGCCATTACGGATCGCATGGGACGCAAAGGTGTGATCATTGCGAGTCTTGTGCTTTCGTCCGTCAGCGCCCTTGGGATGGGTTTTGCGCCATCGCTTGAGTTTTTTATTTGGATTACGGTTATTGTTGGCACGCTATCCAGTATCGGTGGACCTGCGCACGAAGCGGTTGTAGCAGACTTACTGCCCGAAGAAAAACGCGCCGAAGGCTATGGCATTATTCGTGTGATTTTCAATGTAGCTGTCATTATTGCCCCGCCGATTGCAGGCTTATTGATCGCTCATTCGTATTTGACTCTCTTTATCGTAGATGCAGTTATCAGCCTGGTCGCTGCGGCGATCGTGCTCATTGCTTTGCCTGAGACAAAACCGCAAGGTGACCCGGATGCAGTACCTGAAACCATGCAACAAACTTTCAAAGGGTATGGTCGTGTTTTTAGGGATACGCCCTTCGTTCTCTTTGTTGGCGTCACGATCATGATGACGCTTGTATACATGAATATGAACTCAACGCTCGGAGTCTTTTTGAGAGATTATCGTGGTCTGCCAGAGATCGGTTATGGTTCTTTGTTGAGCATTAATGCCGTCATTGTTGTTGCGCTTCAATTCTGGCTTACGCGTCGGCTTGAAAAGCAGAAGCCTCTGCTTATGATGGCGTTGGGCACTTTCCTCTACGCGATTGGTTTTGCCATGTATGCCCTGATCGGTGGTTTTTCACTCTTTGTTACCGCGATGATCGTTATCACAATTGGAGAAATGGTCGTGGCCCCTTTCCAGCAATCGCTGGTGGCGAGTTTTGCGCCCGAAGATATGCGTGGACGTTATATGGCGGTTTCAGGGCTTACCTGGGGAATTGCCTTTGCGATCGGGCCTTATTTTGCCGGGTTGCTTCTCGACAGCGCGAATCCGAATATGCTTTGGATCGTCAGCGGATTTATCGGGCTGCTTGCCACGCTTGGGTTTGTTATTCTGCATAAAATGCATAATCCTGACCCTGTCGTTGAACCAGCACCTACGATTTAGTTTGCTTGGTAAATAATTACAGCTCTGATTTTCATAGACCGGAGCTGTTTTTTATTAAAAAATGCGCATGAATAAAACTTTGCGGTAAGATATACACAAGGAGAAAAAATATGACAAAACATCTCGTTGTCGTTGCCGGAAATATTGGCGTTGGTAAAACATCGCTTACAGAACGGATGGGAGACCGTCTTGGCTGGCGTACCGATTTTGAATCGGTGGCGGATAATCCCTATCTTTCAGAATTCTATGATGATATGCGCAAATGGTCATTTCATTTGCAGGTTTTCTTTTTGGGTCATCGCGCAGAGCAATACCTAGAAGCTGCTCAAGATGCTCGTTCCTCCATTCTTGACCGCAGTATTTTTGAAGATAATTATATTTTTGCGCGCGCTCTACACCATCTGAATAATATCAATGAGCGTGATTATCAATCTTATCGACGTCTCTTCAATCTCGTTGTAGAAGGTTTGCCGCGCCCCGATCTGCTCGTTTACCTGAAAGCGCCTGTGGATGTTTTAATGGAACGCATCGAACGGCGCGCGCGTGGCATGGAAACGGGTATCACCTCCGAATATCTCTCGCTGCTCGATTCCTTCTATGACGAGTGGCTTGCTCACTTCGACCTGTGCCCGGTACTGACGATCCGCACCGATGACCTCGATTACGTCAACCAGCCAAAGGCGCTGGAGATCGTTACGGATCGTATTCGAGAGAAATTAGCAGGCAAGGATGTTGTTGATTTGCGCGGACAGGAATAATGACTGCTGAAAAAATTCTCAAGGAACTTGAAGAAGCGGGTACGGCACAAAACCGAAAGGTCTATGCGCGGCATGGGGTGGGGACGCAAATGTTCGGGGTCAGTTTTAAGTTTCTTCGCCAGAAGCAAAAAGAATACAAGGGCGAACACGAACTTGCATTGAAATTATGGAGAACCGGCTATCATGAAGCGCGTCTTTTGGCGGCTATGATCGCTGATCCCCAAAAAATGGATGCTGAAATTGCTGAAACTTGGGTGCAGGATTTAAATAATTACGTTCAATGTGATGAGTTCTCCAGCCTGATCGCGCGTACAGCTTTTTCGCAGGAAAAAATGGAAGTGTGGACACTTTCTGACGCGGAGTGGATCGGCCGTGCGGGCTGGCATTTGTTGGCAAATATTGCGCAGCATGATGCGGCTTTGCCGGATAAATACTTTATTGCTTATTTAGAGCGGATCGAAAAGGAAATCCATCAGCGCAAAAATCGCGTACGAGATGGAATGAATAATGCCCTGATCGCGATCGGCATTCGTAACTCACTGTTGACGGCGCGCGCGATGCAGAGCGCGGAGAAAATTGGCAAAGTTGAAGTCGATCATGGTCAAACGAGTTGTAAAACGCCCGATGCGGCTGGGTATATTGAAAAGACTTTGGCTTATCGTGAGAAAAAGAAGACAAAGAAGAAATAAAGAGTCGAGGAGAATAATGGACGCCCTGAAAAAACTTTCGAAATCTTTTGGTTTGCATCCCCTTGTGGGATTTGGCATGTTCGCAGTCGATATGATGCTTTTCGGTGCAGAAACGCTTACCTTCGAGCTGAGCTGGCCTATTTCTGTTGCGGTTGGCGCAGCTTTGACGATTCCCAGTATTTTAATCCAGCGCCATAGCTTCAAGGATAATTGGGGTGCTGCGATCGGCAAAGGGATGTTGGTTGGCGTGCTGACTGGCATCCCGACGCCGCTGCCTGCAATTGTTCCGCTTTTGGGCGGGACGTTGGGGACGATGCAGATGCTGAAAGGCAAAGAAGATGCCCCTCCTATGATCGAAGCTGAAGTTGTTGAAGATGAACCGCTTGCAATAGATGGAAAAGTTAGGGAAGAGTAACACTCACGAAAAATAAAAAGACACCAAGTATTTTTAAATACTCGGTGTTTGCTTTTAAATCAGCGTAAATCTGCTAAATCTGAAAAATCCGCGTTCTATTAGTTAGAGCAAATCTTCGATCAAGCTCATCGGCAAAATTGCTGCGCCGACAATGCCAGGTCCCGTGTGCACGCCCAAAACAGGCGAGATACGCGTTACTTCGAGTTTCGCAATATTCAAACGCTCCTGCAAAGAACTCGACATCATCTCGGCACCCTGCTCAAAGCGTCCGTGCAAAACGGTTGCCCAAAGCGGAACGTTGCCATACATCTCTGAGAGATGATCGACCATCATGGCTACATTCTTCTTTACGGTGCGCCCCTTGCCAACCGTGGTGTATTTTCCATCGTTGCGGTCAACGCGGATGACGGGCTTGATATTGAGCAATGAGCCAGCCAAAGCCTGCACTCTGCCAATGCGTCCGCCGCGTGCCAAATATTCGAGTGTTTCGAGCGTGTAGATCACTTCGGTCTTCGCGCGGATCGCATCCAAGCGCTCTTTGATCGTGTCCAAATTCCAGCCAGCCTTGGCAGCTTTTACGGCAGCTAAAACCTGAAAGCGTTGCCCACCAGAGAGCGTCATGCTGTCCACAGTGGAGACCATTTTCTCTTTCAGTTGCGCTGCGCCAGTGATGGCAGAGTTGAGTGTGCCGCTTAAACCAGAAGAGATATGGATCGAAAGAACCTGCTCTTTTGTCTCTGCCAGTTTTTCATACAGGCTTTGAAAAATGCCGGCAGAAGGTTGTGCCGTTGTCGGGATAGCAGGGCGCATTGCCTCAAGGCGATCATAGAATTCATCGGGGGTAATGTCGGTGGCGTTGATCTCGCCTTCGGGGAATTGGATAAAGAGCGGGGCTTCCACCACGCCGAGTTCCTTGCATTCTTGCGCAGACAAGTCTGCCGCGCAATCGGTTACGATTTTCATTTACTTTTCCTTTTATTTGTTTAATTATTCACAATTGGCATTATACCTGATTCGGCTGATAAAATAGCCAGATGAAAAGCCCCCAAACCTCTGTCATTCTACCTTGTTATAACGCCGCAAAAACCCTCGAAGAAACCCTTCAGAGTCTCGCTGCACAGACATTATCCGATTTTGAAGTGATTGCCGTGGACGATGATTCAACAGATCATACAGGATTGATACTGGGTGATTGGGCGAGAAAGGATCCCCGTTTCAAAGTCATCTCCCAGCCCCATAGCGGAGTCATCTCCGCCTCGAACGCCGGGATGCTTGCTTCCGTTGCCCCAACGATTGCCCGAATGGACGCAGATGACCGCGCGCATCCGCAGCGTCTTGAGAAACAGGTTGCCTTCCTTGAAGCGAATCCAGATTATGCGTTGATTAGCTCGCTAGTTAAAGCTTTCCCTGAAAGCGATGTTGGCGAGGGTTTTCAGGTCTATATTCGCTGGCTAAATTCGCTTGTGACAGACGATGAGATCAAACGTGAGATATTTGTCGAAAGCCCTTTGCCAAATCCCAGTGTGATGTTTCGGCGTGAGTGGCTCTTGAAGATGGGCGGTTATGAAGAACGCGGTTTCCCCGAAGATTATGATCTCTATTTGCGGATGTATCTGGCTGGCGCGAAATTCGCCAAGATCCCCGAAGTTTTGCACGAATGGCGCGAACACCCCGAACGGATCACGCATACCGATAGCCGTTATTCGCTGGAAAACTTTTTACGCGCGAAAGCCTATTATCTCGCGCTCGGTCCGCTCAAAGGACGGGATGCGGTCATCATTTGGGGTTCCGGGATGATGGGACGCAGATTGGCAAAGCAGCTTGAGCGGCAAGATGTGCCCTTGGTGGCCTTTGTGGATATAGACCCGAAGAAGATCGGGCGCACGCGGCGCGGTAAACCGATCATCGCGCCGGATGCGTTGGCAGAATGCTGGGGGCAGTATCAAAACCCTGCGCTGCTGGCAAGTGTCGGGTCACGTGGGGCGCGGAAACTTATCCGCGAAAGATTGAATAATTTTGGTTACGAAGAGGGGAAAGATTGGTGGGCGGCTGCTTAAATCAAAAAGAGCCGCTCTTACGAACGGCTCTTTGCGTTTATTTCGTTTTATTCGTAGCCAGGACCACCATCGAAGTAGTCGTAGTTAGGTTGAATATCTGCGGTGAGATCAACTTCTTCACCAGCCTCGAGTTTTTTAGCGGTTTCGAGAACAACAGGATTTCCGTGGTGATCGGTATTTTCGTAGTGACCGGTAAGACCAACGCGGGAGATGAATTCGCCGCCTTCAGCAACGTAAGGATCAGGAACTTCATCTTCAACAAAAATAGCGTTGTAAGGGCACTCTGGAATGCAGGCGCCGCAGTCGATGCAGGTATCAGGGTCAATATAGAACCAAGGATACTCTTCTTGCGGGGTGCCGGGGACGATGCACTCAACAGGGCAGACTTCCACACAGCCGCTGTCGCGTAGGCACAAACTGGTAATAATGTGAGTCATATTTTTCTCCTCTTAGGAACGATTATTTCAAGCGAACGCCCCTATTCTACCTCATTTTGAAAGAGGAGGATGAGTGAGTTTACTCATACGAGTGGGCGAATATATTCATGTTGAGATGTTGCGAAGTATATGAAATTTATAATAATATTTATGAATTTGTTGACAAAATTTATCTTTATTAGTATTATTCCTCTTGTGCAGGGGATACCCTCCATTTGATGAAATTATTATGAATGAAACCAAGTAAGAAGGAGAAAATAATGTTCTACCATTTGTTTGAAGCGCTTGACGAGAAAGCTACTTTTGAACGTGCCCAGGCACATTGCGACGTACCTTGTGGTATCTATGATCCCAGCACTGCCCAGATCTCTGCACTGACCGTTGTCCGCATGATGGATTTGATGGCTGCTGAAGATCATGATGGTGTTGCCCATGAGAACAGCATGGGGCGCTATATCACCGTAAAAGAAGAACACGCAGAAAAAGCCAAGCACGAAGTGCGTATTATTTGGGGTGATTACTTCAAGAAAGATAAGCACCCGAACGTGGACGAGTTGGTTCACAAGATCATGCAACTTGGTTCGACATGCCGCCAAAGCGCAGACCGCGAAGTCGGTGTCGCTTTTGTCGCTGCGATCAATGAATTCTCTGCGATCTTCTGGGAAACCAAAGGTGTTGCCACCAAGAAAGCGAATGCGCCTTACGCACCCGCACTTGAGATGGTTTACCCTAACCTCTAAGCTGATCCGTTTTTCTAGGTAAAATAAGTGACTGTCATTTTCAAATTGGCAGTCACTTTTCATTACCACAGAGTTCACTGAGCGCACAGAGAGAAAAGAAAAGCAGAGAAAAAAACTCTGCGCTCTCCGTGTGCTCTGTGGTGAATTGTTTTTTTGTTGGAGAGGTAAGGCTCATGTTCAAGGTTTTGCGCATTCAAGGGGATAGTATGTCTCCTGAGTATCAGCACGGAGACTTTGTACTCATTCTGCGCACATCTCAACCCAAAGTGGATGATGTGATCGTCTTTCACAACCAGCTATACGGGACGCTCATCAAGCGGGTGGAGAAGATCACGGAACAAGGTATCTATGTGGTCGGGACGGGCGAAAATAGTCTTGATAGCCGCCGTTTGGGACCGGTGAATCCAGACAAGGTGCAAGGAAAAGTTGTTTGGCATATTCGCAGGAAGGAAAAATAATGGCAGAAACTGAATTGCTCTGGAATGATCCGACTTGGCAGGAGAAAGTTCACGCCTGGATACGCACTGGAGCGGAGCGAAATGGCTTCCAATTAACCGGCGAGATCGAACAGCCGCATATCCGCCATTGGTCGACGGTGATGTCGGTAGAATCTGATCAAGGGGAAATATTCTTCAAGGCTGTTGCACCAGAGTCAATAAGCGAGATTGCATTGACCGAGAAACTTGCTGAATGGTATCCGGATGATATGCTGCAGCTCATCGCTATCGATGCCAAAAATGGCTGGTTGCTGATGCGAGATGCGGGTGAACAGTTACGGTCATTGATCCGTCCAACGAAGGATATCAAACCTTGGGTGCCGGTTATCCAACGTTACGCCGAGTTGCAGATCGGGCTTTCTGAACACCTTGATGAGATGTTGAACACAGGCATTCCAGATCGTCGTCTTGCATCATTGCCTTTGATTTACACGGAACTGCTTGCTGATAAAGAAAGTCTGATGCTTGGACAGGAGAAAGGTTTGAGTTCTGATGAGTTTTTGAAGTGTCAAGCTTTAGAATCTCAATTTGAGCAAGTTTGCGCCGATTTAGCTGCTGTTGGAATCCCCGAATCGCTTAATCATGGCGACTTTCATGATGCCAATGTGCTGGTCAAAGACGGACGTATTACCTTCTTTGATTGGGGTGATGCCGATATAACGCACCCTTTCGTTTCTTTGCGTACTTTTTTCGTTAGTATTGAAATGTCGCTCGATCTGGATGAATATGTTTTTACACCAGAGATGGCTGAGTTGCTTGATATTTACTTAAAGCCCTTTGAGAAATATGCGCCTAAGGATGATTTATTTAGGGCTTATGATCTTTCAAAACCAGTTTCTTCGATTGTCAAAACAATAGCATGGAAAGAAAGCATTACTCAGATGGATGAAATAATGCGTCCTGAATATGCGTGGATCGTTCCTGAATTGTTGCGGGAGTTTTTCTATCACATGGATGCACTTTCATGAAAATAAAAGAGCTGACAGGTTTTCAAAACCTGTCAGCTCTTATTTGTTAATCAAAAACTCGTGTGAATTCTTTAAAATCAGTGGGCAACAATAATGCTATTTCCTTATTCTCCAAAGCGTCTCAACACCTCCGAAATCGCATTTGTCCCAAACGCCATCGCTGCAACGGGGACGCGCTCATTCGCGGCATGAATTGTATCTATTAGCTCTGGTGGGATATCCATTGGTAAATAGCCATAGGTTTGGATGCCAATTCTGGAGAAGAAACGTCCGTCTGTGACGCCGCTCAACAACATGGGGATTGGCGTGCCACTTGGGTCAGCTTTTTTCAAAATATCAGCCAATAAGGGGTAAAGAGTCATATCTGGCTCGCCCGCACCCTTGTCATATTTGGTGACTTCCAACTCAACTTCGTCTCCCAATAATTCTCTTAACTCAGCCAGCATATCATCGGGCGTATATTGGGGCAAAAGACGACCATCGAGTTCTACCGATATTTCAGCAGGAATGACGTTGATCTTTTCTCCGCCTCGAATGATATTGGGGCTGACGGTATTATGCAGCAGCGGGTTAATGATCAAGCCCTTATCACCGAGTGCGTCCAAGATGCGATCTGTAAAGGTCGGGTTGAGCAACATTTTGATGCCCAAATTGGTTGGGAAAGAGAGAGAATTTGCTATTGTAGAGAGCATTTTCTCTGTGACCGATGTAATATGAACGGGCAGTCGTTTATTTTCCAGCGTGTCGAGCATTTTGGCTAACCTGGCAGTTGCGCCGCCGCGTCTGGGCATGGAGCCGTGTCCAGCGGGACCGCGCACGGTTGCGCGCATACTGCACATTTGCTTTTCGGCGACCATGACGGTATAAAATTTCTCTCCACCCATGTTAACGGTCAGACCGCCGCCTTCGCCGAGAGCATAGCGCACGCCCTCGAAGAGATTGGCATGGTTTTCTACCAGAAAACGTGCCCCAAAATCGCCGCCGACTTCTTCGTCTGGCAGAATTGCCAAAATGATATCGCCGGGTAGTTTTTCTCCGCTGGCATGAGCGCGCAAGACTGCTGAAACCATCATGGCGATGCCCCCCTTCATATCCAGCGCGCCGCGCCCCCAGATCATATCGTCTGCGATGAGGGCTTCAAAGGGCGGATGCGTCCATTTTTGGCCTACAGTGGTTACTACATCTACGTGCCCGTAGAGCAGGAGCGGTGGCGCGTCCCCGCGTCCTGGCAGGCGTGTGATGAGATTGGGGCGGTTCTCGTCTTTTGCCAAGATCGTGGTTTTTAGACCGGCATCTTCAATAATCTCTTTGAGATAGGTGATAATCGCTTTTTCGTTGCCGGGTGGATTTGTTGTGTCGAAGCGGATTAGATTTTGTAAGAGTTCAACGGGTTTTTGGTAGATAGGAATTGTCATTCTTTATCCTTCTTTTGTGGATGAAAAGCTGCTGCGCACTTAATTTGGGCTTGGTTGCTGATGGTGAGCTTCTCTTTTGGCGAGAAGAAAAACTGCATTGCATTTGCAAAATGCGTTGCAGTTTGGGTTAGCAAAGAGTACTGGCTGAACTCGTAGTGCAACGCATCTAAAAGCAGATGCAACGCACTATTGGCATTTTTAGCAAAAAGATGTCCACGCCGTGAAAATGTTGACCAGCGGAAGCAAGTTTAGGTCAAGTGCGAGCCGAGGCTTTTTATCCAGCAAATTTCTCTCTTTCTTTTTGAAGCCCGCGTAGAGCAAAGAAGAGGATAGGAATGAGTACCAGATTGATGAGGGCAATTGTGCTGAAAACGCCGGAGAAGCCGAGGTCGTCCACAAAGCGAGTGGCGAGAGCTTCGCCTGCACCGATGCCGATATTGCCGACTGTCATCAGGATGGCAAACATCGAGCCCGCGATGCGTTTGTCGGTGATGCCCATGGAGTAGGTTGCGTAGACGGTCCAATGAAAGGCGACCACAACGCCCCAGAGAACGGCAGCGATCAGGATTGCGTTAAGATTAGTGGTTTTGCTGAAGATAAACCCACCTACGGTGACCATCGAGACAGTGCTGAGTGCCGCATTTTTGATACCTATTTTATTGATTGACCAGCCTAAAATGAGCGCGCCGATGACCATCCCCAAGCCTTTGAACATGCCATATCGTCCGATGAGTTCGGGGCCGATCTTTAGCTCGCTGCTCATATAAAGTGTAACTAAGCCATCTATGCCTTGGAAAGTTGTCCATGCCAAGACGATGAAGAGGATATAAACCAAATAATTGGGGCGGATGAGTTGTTTGAAGGCACCCCATTCAAATTTTTCACGCTGGGCGCGTTGTTCAGGTTCTTTGACTTGGAAAACCATAATGAGTGGGAATAAAATAATGACACCCATAACGAGAAAGATCGCCGAGTATCCATAACGTGCAGCGACGAGACCGAAAACAGCCGAGAGAATAATAAAACCGGCTGCTCTGCCGCCTGTCATCGCGCTTTGTACGAGACCATGATCTTCTGGTGTGGTTATATCTACAGCAAGGGCATCAGCAGTTGCGTCAAATAAAGTCATGGCTGAAACGCCCACAAGAATAATGACTGTCATTGCGCCAAATTGATCGGCGGGATTGATCCAAAAAGCAGAACCAAAGGCAAAGGCGGAGAGGATTATCCCTATGATCATATAGGGCATCCTGTAGCCTTTGCCAAAGAGATTGACGCGGTCGCTGAGGATACCAAAGAGCCATTTGAGCATAAAGGGGACTAATGCCAGCCCCGCCAGCGTTGCGATGCGGTCTGCTTCGATGCCGACTCCGTCCAGATGAGGCTTGAAGAAGTTGAGTTGGTAGGCCTGAATGACACCTTGAACGAAATATAATGCGCCGAACATGATGAAAAGGAAGTTGCGTGATTTATTGGTTTGCATAGGAAGGCTCCTTTATGTTTTGGTTTGAATGATTGTACCAAAGTGAAATTCATTTAGCCGGTATACGCATTTCGTTTTATTTATCCTTTATAATTGCGCCATTCTGGTAACGAAAAAATCGGGAAAGTCATATGGGCCACATCTTCATTAGCTACAGCCACAAAGATAAAAAATACGTCGAAAAACTCGAAAAGAAGCTCATTGATGAGGGTTTTGATGTTTGGATTGACCACCGTATTGATTATGGCGATAAATGGCCAGAAGAAATCGAAAAAGCTATTGATATTTGCGATGCCTACGTTGTCGTGATGTCGAAGAACGCCGCGGAGTCGCAATGGGTGGGACGTGAAAGAATTCATGCCGAGAAACGGCGAAAACCTTTCTTTCCGCTTTTGTTGAAAGGTGAAAACTGGTTCTCTTTGGGGGATATTCAATATGTGGATGTAAAAGCCGGAGCAATGCCTCCTGAGAGATTTTATAAACGTTTAGCAAGTGTTATAGACCGTAAGGAAAAAGACAGATTAATAGCATTCCCTATCAAAGGTGAAGCCGTTTTTCATAAAAAACCTTTGGGCGATAAGAATAACTCGAAACTAAGAAGATTTAATCTCGTGTTTGACTATGGACCTGTTGGTATTGGTCCTGTACATCAACACTATGATTTTTTGTGGAAATTTCAATTAGATATAGGTAAACCCTTCAAGATTCAAGATGGTATTGTTATCATTCGAATTAAGGATCACACAGCACACCGTCTGGCAGAAGGAAACGTTGACTCGTCTCCTGAAAATTCAAATAGAGCGATTTCGAGATTAACATTTCATGTAAGTGAACGACTTAAAAACAACCTTTCTTTACCTTCCCCTGAATTAAAACAAGATTTAACCCCTTCTTCTCACGATATTGAAACTTTAATGGGTATAGATCCTGATCGTGTTCAATTTGGTGAGTGGGTATCTTGTTCTAGTTGATAAAATATGGGTGAAAACGTGTAAAGTGATAGAGAAAATTTGCGTAAACTGATACTACTAAAAGAGGAATTATTAATGTCAATTCAAGAATACGACACCATCATTATCGGCTCAGGCGCAGGCGGACTAACCGCCGCTGTCGCGCTCGCCCAAGCCGGGCAAAAAGTGCTCGTCTGCGAACAGCACGGCAAACCCGGCGGCTGGACGCATTCCTTCACTCTTAATGGGTATCGTTTTAGCCCGGGCGTGCACTACATCGGCGGGATCGGAGAGGGCGGTTCTCTCGACCGCACCTATAGAGGCTTGGGCGTTTCTGCACATATCGAATTTTGCGAACTCAATCCGGATGGCTACGACCATATCGTTATCGGTGATAAACAATATGATTTTCCCAAAGGCAAAGAAAATCTTGTTGCCAAGCTGAAGGAATATTTCCCGCATGATGCTGAGGGTATTGATGGCTATATCGACATGGCCGAAAAGCTGGTTACAGGTCTCGGCAATTTGGGCAAGGTCAAAAACCCAACTAGTGCAGTAAAGGCAGCGGGCGGTGCAGTATCTGTTATGCGCTGGGCCACTCGCTCCGGGCAGGATTTTATCGAGCATTTCATCACCGACCCCGTTTTGCGGGGCATTCTCGGCGGGCAGGCTGGCGATCATGGCATGCCGCCCTCCGAAGTCTCCGCTTTTGTGCAGGCGGGCATTCTGCATCATTATTTCAACGGTGGATATTTTCCGCGTGGCGGGGCTTTTGCTATTCCCCGCGCATTTCTTCGGGAGCTGAAGCAAGCCGGGGGTGAGATCCGTCTCAAAACGCCTGTAGAAAAGATCCTGCTCGAAGACGGCAAAGTGATTGGAATCAAGCTATCCGACGGAGAAATTATCCACGCGAAAAACGTCGTCTCAAATGCGGATCCGGAAGTCACCTTTGGCAAATTGATAGGACGCGAATTCCTCAGCAAAAAGCTGGTCAATAAACTGGATAGAGTGACGTATTCGGTCTCAGCCCTGAGCTTGTTCTTTGCAGTGGATATGGATTTGCGCGAAGCCGGGCTGGATTCTGGTAACTTCTGGTTCTACGACAACGAAGACGTAGATGGGCAGTACAAGCTTGGTCTGACCGACCACACCCTGACCGCTGACGAGCCACCGATGATGTTCTTGACCGTGACGACGCTCAAAGATCCCTCGAAGATGCACTCCGGGCATCATACTTGCGAGGCCTTTGCTTTTGTCGGTTATGAAGCCTTTGAAAAATGGTCTGATTCTAAAAAAGGCGACCGCCCTGCCGGCTACGAAGCTGAGAAAGAAGAGTTGGCTGAAAAACTTTTTAGAAAGCTTGAGCGGCATGTGCCGGGCATTAGCAAACATATCGTCTATTGGAGTTTGGCAACCCCGCTGACGAACGACCATTACATCAATGCCACACGCGGCAACCTGTATGGGATCTCCAAGAGTCGCAGGCAAGTTGGGCCGGGTGCTTTCCCGATCAGAACTGAGATTGATGGTTTATATATGTGTGGTGCAAGTACGCTCAGTCATGGCGTTGCCGGAGCAACTCGTTCTGGTTTAGCCGCTGCTGCGAATATCCTTGATTGCAAAACAAAAGACTTGCTCACCCAAAACGGCCCTCCGATGGAAATTTACCCATCAGACGATATTTCAAAATGGCCCGAACACTTGCAAAAGAAGATTGCAAGAGGGCAGGAATAAAACATGGGCGAAATGGGGAATGTTGGGTTTGCTGCTGATTTCTCTGAGAATCAAAAGTTTGTAATGTTAGCATCTCCAACTGAATGGGATGATTATGCTCAAGAGTTGTATGATGCAGCGTTGCTTCTTTGGGAACATAGAGAGGAGCAGGTAAGTTCCTTTTCGCATCCTCTGAAAGATGGACTTACACGAAAATCGTTTATGTCACGAACATTCATCTTGCTGGCGGCATTGAGCATTGAAAATCTAATAAAAGGTTTATTGGTCGCTCAAGAGCCTTCTCTGGTAGCAAATGGAGAACTTGGCAAAAAGCTAAAGCATCACAAGTTGAAAACTTTGTTTAATGGTGTGTCTGAAATAGAACTGACTTCTGATGAAAAAATATTTTTGGGTATGATTAATGAATCCATAACTTATTGGGGTAGATATCCTATTCCTCTTCATGCAAGACATATGGAAACCGAACTTGTTGCTACCAATGAGATATATGTTTGTTACAAAGCATTGTTTAGTAAGTTACAAAACAAATTGTATCTTTTTTTGAAAGATGGCTGGGATGGCCCACATGATATGAAGTTGACTACTTGGAGATACGCTGCTGAGTAAAATTTTATCCTTGGGTAAAGGCAAGGGCGAACCTAAGGCTCGCCCCTGTACTTTTATTTACCCGCGAAAATTCGCCAAATCTGTGTCATCCGTGTTCATAAAATGCGATAGAATTAATGCTATGAGGATATTTCTTGATTCTAAAAGCATCCTCTCGGACGCATTGCACATCTAAATTGTTTATTAGGCATAACGAAGAAATAAAAAGAATAACAGATGCCAGAAGAAAAATATTGTGATATTTGCGCACGCTTTGAACACGAGCTGCCCGATCCCGCTGACGCGAAAAAGCCCAAGTTAACCATCGACGAAGATGGTCTTTGGCTCTGCAATGAATGCGGCGGCAAAGTTACCACCGAACCAATTGGCGACGGCTGGGATGTGGCGCTGGATGAAAAAGTTGCCGCGCTGATCGGAACAAGCGCTGCTATGATCTCGCGTGAGCTGGAGTTGCCCGATGAGCCTCCGTATCAGATCGTGCTGGCGGCAGCAGCCAAGCTTGCCTTTGGCGATAACGCCTTGATGAGTAGTTGGCTCTTCGTCAATCAATGGCTGGATGGCTCAACCGTCTGGCGGGCAGAGGATGGGCGTGGCTTGGTCATTGTTGAGCCGAATGGCAGTATTCAACTTAACCCTGATTGGTTCACGGATTAAATAATTGGCGCTGAGGCTCAGACCCGCCCTGCATAGTTGACTTCACTTCTGGGAATCCGCAAATTTCTTTCTTCCCTGAAAATGCGATAAAATCAGCCCCTATGAAAATCTTCCTCGACTCCATTGGTTGCCGACTCAATCAGGCAGAAATAGAAAGAATGGCGCAGCAATTCCGTACAGCGGGGCATAAGATCGTCGGTGCTGCTGAGGACGCTGATTTAGCCGTCGTCAACACCTGCACTGTCACCTCCGCAGCTGCGGCAGATTCGCGCAAAGTCATTCGGCGCGCAAAAAATGCGGGCATTGATGAGATCATCGCCACCGGTTGTTGGGTGACGATGGAGCCGGAAAAAGCCGCCGAGCTTTCCAATCGAGTTGTTTTAAATGATGAAAAAGAAAATCTTGTTTCTGATTTTTTGAATATCCCCTCTGAAACTTTCGACCTTGAACCCCTCGAGCGCATCCCCTTGCCCGGCCTACGCTCCCGCACGCGCGCCTTTATCAAGGTGCAAGATGGCTGCGATAACGAATGCACTTTTTGTATCACGACCCTCGCGCGCGGCGAAGGGCATTCTCGTTCTATAGATGAAATTCTTGCGGATGTGAGATCTGCGCTGGATGGTGGCGCAAAAGAGATTGTGCTTACAGGCGTACATCTCGGCTCATGGGGACAGAATTTCCGGCACGCGCCTGATTTGAAGTTGCCACTCTCCGAGTTAATTAAATCCATTCTCGAACAGACTACTGCCCCGCGCCTGCGACTCTCCTCCCTCGAACCCTGGGATTTGGAACCCGATCTCTTCGAACTCTGGCGCGATCCGCGTCTGATGCAGCACCTTCATCTTCCCCTTCAATCTGGTAGCGATAGCGTTCTCCGCCGAATGCGCCGCAACACCACAAGAGATGAGTTCCGCGCTTTGGTCGCTGCTGCTCGCGCCGTGTTGCCCTACGTTGCCATCACCACCGACATTATCGCAGGTTTCCCCGGCGAGACCGAAGAAGAATTTGCTGAAACCCTTGAATTCGTGCAAGAAATAAATTTTGCTGGCGGGCATATCTTTACCTACTCTCCACGAGAAGATACCCCTGCTGCACGGATGAAAGGACAGCTAGATAAGCAAACCCGCAAAGCGCGCAATGCAACTTTGCGGGATGCCTTTGCTGAAATGGAAAGCCGTTATCGGAAGATATTTGTCGGCAAGACGATGTTCGTTTTATGGGAATCAAGTCAAAACACGGAGGAATCGGGCTGGCAAATGAGCGGATTAACGGGCAATTACCTCCGCGTCCACGCCACTGCCTCTGAGCCGAGATGGAATCAAGTCGATCAGGTAAAGCTGTTGAAAGTTGAGGGGGATGTGATTATGGGTGAAATCATCTAGATGTGCATTGCATCCGACAGGATGCATTGCACATTGGGGCTTGCAAAAAACGGACTGCAACGCACCTTCTCAGGTGCAATGCAGTCCTAAATTTTTATAAACTCCCGCAAATCTGTTTTCAGCATCCACCCCAGTTCACTGGCATTCTCGGCGCTTGTCTCCATGAAGAGAAAGCCGAAAATGGGATATTCTTTATGATCCAGCTTGCGCAATTCAAGGGGATTTTCAAGGCGTTTTAGGAGCGCGTCATAATCGAAGGATTCGATTTCTTCGTTTGTAAGATCGGTGACGTTATCAAGAATGACCATGCTGTAAGTTTTCCCCGCTCTCGTTGATAAAATCTGATCCCAATCGGGGCGTTTATTCTCAAAATAATAGGCGTAGGGGTTGAATCCATAGGATGCGGCAGTCGTATCGGCAGTCGTACACCAGCCCCCAAAACGGAGCGGATTAACTTCGATGGGCACGATACCTTTCTGCGTGCGGCGGACTTCTACGTGGACCGGGAAATTTCGTATCTCGACTAGCTTGCCGATCTGACGCAACCATTCGCTGAAGTCGCCCAGATTTTCGTTGACAATCGTTGCCGATGTGCTATACATTCTGTCTCCAACATCATCAGCAGATGAGAAGACATGGTGATAAATGCCCAAAATGACAGGCTCACCCTTCTCGTTAAAATAAGCATCAAAAGCGAATTCTTCGCCCTCGATCATCTCCTCAATGATGTAGGTAGCGGTATTGAGCACTTCGGTGGGATAAGTAGCATCTCGCTCGGCGATTTCGGCTTTGATGGCTATTTTGGTCGCTTCCCAATCGGCTGCGGTATTCACGATATGCACGCCCAAGCTAAAAAAGCCGACATTCGGTTTGATGACAAAGGGTAGCGGAATATCGCTCACGTCCAGCGTATCTAATTCGTTGACGGGCACTTCTTGAAAATAGAAATCGGGCAAGATCGGGCGCATCAACTCGCGGAATTTGGCTTTATTTTTGAAAACTTTGATCTTTTCAGGCAGGTCGGTGAAAGCAAGATTTTCCACGATCCAGCCGATGGCGTTTTCAGATGTAGTGTAAGTGCGTGCATCAGGGTTTGCGCGTAGATGCGCAACCGCGTCTTTTTCGGAAATTAAGTTATCGCCTGCGCCCAAGCCAAGCTCCCGCGCGGCGGCAGTGCCGATGATGGATAAATGATGTTTTTTACTTGTTTCTTTTAGGAAATTTGAAACGTAGGGTTTGTCTACAAGGATCATTCTTGCTCCTGAAAAGTAATGTCACTGCGAGGAGGGCGCAGCCCGACGTGGCAGTCTCTTCGCAATTTTGGAGATTGCCGCGCCATCGAAAAGCTGCGACGGCTCGGAATGACATGTAATTTACAAGTTTGCGACTTGCTACTTTGCCGGTCTATCCCCAAAATACTGATAGTACGCCACCTCAATTGCCCCATTGAATAGCTTGCGTATCTTGCTCGGACGGGCGCGCTTGAAATAATCGGGGAACTTTTTATCAGCCGTCAAGATATATACCGACCAGCCCATTTTTTTACGAAAAGTCTTGCTAAACGAAATATAGATCTGGTTCAAAATACGATAATCGCCCATCTTCACGCCATAGGGGAAATTCGAGATCACGACCCCATGCTCTTGGTCGATCCATAAATTATGAATATCTTTTTGCGCAAAGATGATGTCATCACCAACACCGGCTGCCTTTGCGTTGGACTGGCTGGCGAAGATCATCTCTTCATCAGCGTCATAACCGAAAAGCTGAAGTTCCAAATCGGATTTGATCGCGGCACGCGCCTGGTTTCGGGCTTGCTTCCACGCTGCAGAGGGGATGCCCGCCCATTCTTCGGATGCGAACGAACGATTCAGCCCGGGCGCGATATTGCGTCCGAGCATCGCTGCTTCGATCAAAACCGTTCCCGAGCCACACATTGGGTCAACAAGCAGACGTTTCTTATTCCAAAAGCTGAGTTGAACGAGCGCGGCCGCCAAAGTCTCCTTTAACGGCGCCACCCCGGCATGGATGCGATATCCGCGTCGATTAAGCCCTGTGCCAGATGTGTCGAGCGTTAATGTGGCAATATCATTTCGCAATGAAACCTTAACGGGAAACTCGGCACCTGTCTCTTCGAACCAATCTGTGTCGTAGGCTTCGCTCAGGCGTTCCACGATCGCCTTTTTGACGATAGATTGACAAGCAGGCACACTCTCTAATTGCGATTTTACGGAAACGCCGTTAACGGTGAAAACACCATCTTCAGCGATCCAATCTTCCCAAGGGAGGGCGCAGGTGCTCTTAAAAAGCGTGTCGAAGTCTCTGGCTTCGAACTCGCCCATTTTTAGCAGGACGCGGTCGGCAGAGCGCAGCCATAAGTTAGCCGTTGGGATATCTTCAAGAGTGGCATCAAATTCCACTTTGCCGTCTGAGACGCGCAAATCGTGAAAGCCAAGGGCCTGCAACTCGCGTTTGACAACGGCTTCAAGCCCAAAGGAGAGCGTGGCGATAAGGGTGATTTTATCCATAGGGGGGTATTGTAACTGATGAATGCAAGCAGCGCGTAGGGTTTGGTGAATTCTTTTTGCACGGAGGCAAACCGAAAGGCGAGCGAAGCGGTCATTCATCCTAAATATGTCTGACAATTCTCCTTTTCCTCTATACTTCTTAAATTTTTTGGTATATAATTCAAGTTGTCTGACAACTTGAGAGAGTTTCTTTTCTCTTTTTCGTATATATTTTTTGATCCCCTAGGAGACCCAAATGGCTAAAATTGACCTGACTGTGATGAAAGAGCGTCGTGAACGCGCTGTCCAACGCGCTCGTGAGAAGAATATTATTTTGCCGACCATGGCGCAGATGAAAAACCCGGATTTGATCCCTGATAAGATCAAAGAGCAATTAAAGGATGTCGGTTTGTGGGATATCAATCCCCTGAATCTTTTTCGCATTAGTTGGCATAATGAACCGGTTGCCAGTGGTGGGCAATTTGGTGGCGTGAATTATCTTGAGCTGCCCAGCGAGTTGACTGGTGTGGATGCTCGTATCATTGTTATGGTGGGGAAATGGTTCCCGACTGGTGCACATAAAGTTGGTGCTGCTTACGGTTGTTTGGCGCCCCGTTTGGTGACTGGTCAATTTGACCCGACCACCCAAAAAGCTGTTTGGCCCTCTACCGGTAATTATTGCCGTGGCGGTGCTTACGACTCTGCGCTTTTGGGTTGCGAATCTATTGCTATTTTGCCAGAAGAGATGTCGAAAGAGCGTTTTGACTGGCTGGCAGATGTGGCCGGTGAGACGATCAAAACCCCCGGCAGCGAATCGAATGTGAAAGAGATTTTTGATAAATGCTGGGAATTGCGCGGTTCCGGTCAGGATTTGATGATCTTCAATCAGTTTGATGAATTTGGCAATTATCTCTGGCATTACGAAGTCACTGGTCACGCCATGGAAGAAATTCTCAAAGATGTCATGGGACCGAATGATACCTATCGAGGTATGGCTTCTGCAACTGGTTCTGCCGGCACGATTGCCAGCGGTGACTACTTGAAGCAAGTTTTTCCTGATAGCAAGATCATTGCCAGCGAAGCACTCCAGTGCCCAACCTTGCTCGAAAATGGTTATGGCGCCCACCGCATTGAAGGTATCGGTGATAAGCACGTCCCATGGGTACATAATGCCAAGAATACTGACATGATCGTAGCGATTGATGACAATGCTGTGGTCAACATAAGCCGTCTTTTCAACGAAAAAGCAGGGCAGAAATACCTCGTGGCGCAGGGCGTTTCCCCTGAGATCGTCTCACAGCTTGATTTGCTCGGTTTCTCTGGCATCTCGAACGTTCTCTCCGCGATCAAAGCTGCCAAATACTACGAGATGGGCGAGAACGATATTATGCTCACCGTATTGACCGACTCGATGGAACTCTACCAGTCCCGCCTCGAAGAGATGCACGACGAATTTGGTGAATACACTGAAGTCGACGCCGCTGCTGACTTCGCTCGCTGGCTGCATGGGCAAAGCACTGATAACCTGCAAGAACTCCGTTATACTGATCGCCGCCGTGTTCACCAACTCAAGTACTTCACCTGGGTTGAACAGCAGGGTAAAACTTTCGATGAAATTCAGGATCAGTGGTACGGTAAAGATTATTTCACTGGCATCCAGGAACAGGCTGATGAGATCGATGAACTCATCAACGAATTCAACAAGGATGTTGGATTGCTCTAGTTCGTTTAAGAAAAGAATATTTTTATAAAATAAAAGGAGCCAGCTCTAAAGCGCTGGCTCCTTTTATTATGTTGAAAGGTAAGGGTGGAATACTTCTTATTCTTCGTCTATGATCTTGATAAAAGTCTCAACGATTTTCGGGTCAAAACGTGAGCCGCTTTCGTTCTTGATATAGGCTAATACTACTTCCCGAGCCCAGGCTTCACGATAAGGGCGATTTGTAAGCAGTGCGTCCCAGACGTCAACTATTGAAAAGATGCGAGCCGCCAAAGGAATTTCTTCTCCTTTTAGCCCGCGTGGATACCCGGAACCGTCCCAGCGTTCGTGATGACAATAGGGAATATCTGCTGCTGGCGCAAGGTATGCGATAGAAGAGAGCATTTCGGAAGCAAACTGTGGGTGCTGTCGCATGATCTTCCACTCATCTTTGGTCAGCGGACCTGGCTTGCGGAGAATGTTGTCTGGAATACCCATCTTGCCAATATCGTGAAGTAAGGCACCGCGATAAATATGAATGAGATCGTTTTCAGAAACGCCCATTTTGCGAGCTATATTGAGCGTAAGCTCGGTTACGTTAAGGGTATGCCCTTGGGTTTCTTTATCACGAAGTTCAAGGGCTTTTCCCCAACCTGCCAGGGTTGTGTCATACGCAAGAGCGAGTTCTTCGTTGCTGTTCTTTAAATCTTTAATAAGGCGATTGTTTTCGATAGCAATGGCAGCCTGGCCAGCAAGCGTTTGCAGGAAGTCTACCCATTCTGTTGACGGTGTGAAGATGTCACGATGGAAGATCTCCAGAACGCCCAGCGTATCTCCTTTTGCAATTAGAGGAACGCAGTAATATGAGCGAAAAGCCTCTTCTGCAAATTGTTTCTTGCGGAGGCTATCTTCATGTGTAGCTGGGTGCAGAACGTGCTGGTCGTCACCATTTCTGAGGGTTTTTCCAGGCAACCCGCTGTCGAAGCGTAGGTCGCTTTTTGAGAAGCCTTCTGTTTTGAACCCATCACCGATGAAATACTTTAGATTCTTTGTGGGCTTTGTCGTCAGCAAAATGCCGACAGCATCAATTTTTAGCTGCGCAATGGTATGTTCGATTATTAAACGTAGCGTGGCTTTAAGGTCAAAGATTGAGCTAATAGCTGTGTCTATGCTACGCAGTGCTGTGAGACGCTTAACTTGTTGCTCCGTATGAGAGTGAAGTTTTGCTCGATGAATTGCATTTCCTGTAATTTCGGCAAGAATGCCAAGGAGCTGAATATCCGTTTTTCTGAATTTGCGTGGAGCTGCTGCCATGATGCCAATAATGCCGATGATCGCATGTGTTGAGCGGATCGGCGTCCAGGCTCCAGTCCAGTTATCGGGAATATTTTCCCGATCAGAGCTTTTGATATAGGGGTCAGTTTTTATATTTGGAGAAATGTAAAAGTTGCCTTCTGTATAAATGTGCCCAATAATCCCTTCAGTATCTTTTTGACGTTGAGGGGAGATATCTTGTGCCCAGCCAGATGCAAGTGCTTTGTAGGCCTCATCACTATTTGGGTCACTTAGCCAAATAGTGGAGACGCTAATATTTAACGATCTGCTGATTTCGTGAAGAAGCATGGGCAGCATTTCGTCAGGAGATTCGGTTGTTCGCAAAGAAGCTGAGATTTGAGAAATGGCTTCAAACTCTCTAAGACGATCGGTGATTTCTTCAAATTGTTTGGCGCTGTGTACCGCTCCAGCCAACTGCGTTGCCAGAAGGGTCATGATCCTTTCGTCATTATCTGTGAAATAGCGTGTGTGTGGATGAACTTCATAGAGTGCCAAAACGCCAATAAGCTTACCGTTATAGATCATCGGCACTTCCAGAACAGAGGTGAAGGGAATACCTTCGTAGGATTCTGATTTCTCACTCCATGTTTGGTAATCATCAATACGCATGGGTTGAAGGTTTTCGGCGACTTTCCCGGCCATGCCTTTGTTCTTTTTCAAACGTGCATATTGAATTTTTTGCTTATAGTCTTCTTGAAGACCATAGATCGCATTCAGGATCAACTCTTCGTTGTCTTCATCGTAAAGATAAACACTGCCACATGAAGCCCCCAATAAATCTGTAGTACGTTGCAGTATGGTTGTAAGCAAAAGATCTAAGTCTTGTGGGTTAACTAAGCCTTGTACTACTTCGTAGAGTTCAGCAAATTCTTTCCCGCGTCGTTCGGTTTCCTGGAAAAGGCGCGCATTCTCAATTGCGGCTGCGGCATGCGATGCCAGCATTTCCAGAAGAACTTTTTCTTCTGCGGCATAAACATCTGGTGTGTAGCTTTGCGCTGAAATTGCACCGATCAGCTTGCTGCCGACATACATGGGAGAAACAAGCAAAGAACGGACTTTTTTCTTTGAACCAAAATGTTTGCTTTTTTGTTGATATGCATGGACTTGGAGATCTTCGATGATGAAGGAATCTTTTGCTTCTTCAACTAATGTGATAATACTGGCAGCTTTTTTGATTTTAGTTGCACTATATCGCTTTCCAAGGTCGACTAGATAGACAGATTCGTCTTCTGCTTGATCTTGTTCACGAAGAGAAATAATAAATGCATCGCAGCGCATCAGTTCTTCTGCGGCATGATGAATAGCCTTATAGGTCTGCTCAGGCGATTGTATTCCGCGCAAAATATCCTGACTAAGGCGATGCAAAACAGCGCGACGCTCGGCCGTTTCTAATGCATCCTGGTATAAGCGTGCATTTTCAATTGCAGAAGCTGCCTGGTGCGCAAAAGTTTGTGCCAACTCGGCGTGCTTCTTTTGATAAGCACCGACCGTGCGGCTGTCTACTGTGATATAGCCGATTACTTTGCCACGCACGATCAATGGTATACCCATCCAGCCATGCACATAATCAGTGCCTCCCCATTGTTTGAAGTGAGGACTGCTTTGCGCATCAGCAAGGATGACAGGGTGCGCAGTTTCAACAATTTCAACCAGAAGGGTATCATCAAGGGAGAAAGTTTTTCCTATCTGTTCTTTTAGATCGGGTAAATTAATTCCGCTAGTGATTTCTACTGTATCTCCCGAAAGGAGCATAACAGCTGCGCTGTCGTAGGGGATGACACGCTTGATGGATGCAAGGATCGTGTCTAGCACTTCTTGGAGATTAAGCGATGATGAAATGGTGTGAGCTGCTTGGCGCAGCGTTTCCGCTTCTTGACGTCGGGTTTGCTCGGCGTTATAGAGGCGGGCGTTTTCTATAGCAATGGCAGCTTGGTAAGCAAAGACTTGGGCTATTTCTTCGCTTTCTTTTGTAAAGTATCCTTTTTCTTTGCTATCAACGGCTAACATACCGATCACTTTGTCGCGGAAGATTAACGGAATGCCCATCCAGGAGTGGATGTAGTTATGCGGTGGCAAGCGGAAAGGGGCATGTTCCCGCGGAGCGTCATCTAGAATAACAACGCGCTTTTCTTGCAGGACGGTTGTGTTTGGGTTGTCACCAGGAATAGGCAGACGC
>Ga0209249_1000915_pt1 | contig 31704 bp, 31 predicted proteins | sample SaaInlV_200m_DNA_4_FD_184653 | JGI IMG/M metagenome (GOLD analysis project Ga0209249, IMG submission 184653) | Marine microbial communities from expanding oxygen minimum zones in the Saanich Inlet - SI037_S3LV_200m_DNA (SPAdes) (version 2) | ecosystem: Environmental > Aquatic > Marine >...
CTCAAACAAGAGAAAACTGCAAAAGGTGGTCTTCATGCCAAGCAACTGCAAGCCGCTTGGAATAATGACTACCTCTGCAAGATATTAGCCGTTGGTATTTAGATGCAATCGCCCTGGATATTCGCCTAGGTAATCAACACGGATTTTGTTCCAAAATCATTCTGGCCGAACGTTTTAAGAAAAATTATAAGTTCTGATACAAAATACCCAAGAGTACAATAAAGCGTAAAAATTTACCCGTTATCACCCAAAAAGTAAACAGTCGCCAATCAACTTTTAAGACACCGGCGACAACAGCAAGGGGGTCACCAATAAAAGGAAGCCAAACAAAAAATAGAGCCCAATTGCCCCAGCGCTGAAAAATACGTTCAGCCTGTTCCCATCGCTCTGGCTTGATCTTCACCCAGCGCGAAAAGAAAAAATCGGTACCTTTTTTACCCACAAGATAATTCAGCAGCGATCCCAGATAACCGCCAGCTGTACCCCAAATGGCTGTCCACCAAATGTCATAGCCTAAAGCTGGCATAGCTGCTACAACAACCTCGTTGGAGAAGGGTATGAGGGTCGAAGCAATAAAGCTGACGAGAAAAACACCTGGGTATCCCAGATTAAGAGCTAATTCGGAGAGTTCGTTCATAAAGTTAGCAGAAAAGAAATGCCCTTGCGAAGAATTTAAGCCTTCGCAAGGGTATGAAGTTTGAGAAGAAAAAGGGTTATTTAGCCAAGCATATAGGCAAGCACATCTTTAGCAGAGTAGTTGCGTTTGCCTTCTTTGAAGAATTTCAGAATAGAAGGCAGACCTTTGCCTGAACTAACAAGGGGTTGCTCAACATAGCCATTTTTGCGATGCTGAGGGTAGCCTGCGCTCGCACAGAGATTATTGCAAAGGCATCCGCGCCCTTCGAGGTCTTCAGCTTTGCCCCCCTTCTTAATATATTGATCTTCAGGCTCGGCTTCACATCTATAGCCGACAGACCCATCTTCACGTTTGTAGGCATCCCGCAACAAACCAAGATCGCAAAGGCGAGGTCGAGCCGCGTAGACTTCCGGCACAGCCATTGTGTTTTCAAGCTGGACAACCTTAAAAGGATAGCCCGTTGGCGAAACACGGGGATCTGTAAGCACCACGGCGCTTTCTTCAACTACCTTTTGGATAACTTTGCGCTTCTCATTATCCGCCATGCCCGATTCATCACAAAAAGCGAAGGCTGTTCCAAGCTGAACACCTTCTGCCCCAGCTTCTTGCGCTTCTCTAAGCTTTTCAGGGGAATCGTATTCACCCGCCAGCCAGAAGGGCAACCCCAACTCTTTGATCTTTTCCAGTTTCGGGGTGTCTTTTTCACCAAAGATCGGTTCACCATTTTCATCCAGTTGCATTTTTCCGCGCGGAGGTGCATTATGTCCCCCCGCTGTATGTCCTTCAACCACAAACCCATTCACCTTACCTGTTGATCTGCGCAGGAGTGTTTTTGCCAAAACGACAGAGGAGATAATGGGCAAGAAATTAGGGCGCAAGAGTCCTTGCACTTTCTCAAGAGCATTTGAAAATACTTCTTTGGGGTCAAAATCCATCAGGAAGTTGTCATCTGCTGTTGCTCCTACTACATCCATTCTATAGCTAACTTTTTCGTGTTTTGCCAGCTTGTCGAGGATGCCCGGAATTTGAGTCGGGATACCCGCACCCATAATGACGTAATCGATCCCGGCAAGCATTGCGCCATAGAGAGATGCCATCGTTGGCATTTGCACTTTTTCAAGCAAATTGATGCCAACGGGGTTTTTATGTCCTTCTTTAGCAAGAAATGCCTCAACAAAGTTGGCGATTACTGTCAACTCATTCAATTTCTTAGAGGGTTTAAAGTTCCACATCGGCGGGCGTTTATAAGTCGCGCCTTCTTGAGGATTTTCTCGATAATATTCTTTTAGAATCCATTGAACGGGGTCATGGAAAGGGAAGTGACTCAGCGCACGCCGAACGTGTCCACCGATATCTCCTTCCATAAGGCGAGCGACCATAATTAAGTGAATTCCTGTACCTGAAATAACCCCTAATTGACCTTCCTTGGAAACCGTTTGTGCTAATTTCCAATCGGAAACGGCAACCCCCATCCCACCTTGAATGACTTGGATTTTATTCATATTTTTTTTAGTTGGACACTGCTCAGTGTCCAATCTCCTTATATTTTGTTTTTACTTGCATATAGACAGCAAGATCGTTGCAAAGGTATAACCCCGAAAAACAAATAAAGGCACGCCAATAAACGATAAGCTCCCTAATTTCTCAGGGAGCTTATCGTTAACACTGCTTTCAAATCAACTTCTCTTTTTGTCCACATATAAAAAAAACGCTGACAAAACCTATGCCAACGTATTTTTTTCATCGTCAAAATATATTTCTGATGTTATTCCTTTTCTTCAGAAGAATCGTTTTCCACTTCTTCTTCATCTTCTTTACCTTCGCTCAATCCATTACGGAAGTTACGAATACCGGTGCCTAGCTCACCAGCAATTTTACCAAGACGACCGGGGCCGAAAAGAAGCAAAACGATGACGAGAATAATCAGCAGTTCTGGAACACCAAATTTTGTGAGCATGTATTTCTCCTAAAAGCAGTTTTCTGCAACGCATTGATTTTACTACAAAGTGAATGCGAGGGAGTCGCGATAGACAATTAAACCCTATCGCCCAAAACGTCCCCAGATCAGCCCTTCGATAACGCGCACAATGCGCAACAGAACTGAGCGTATCCGCGCCAGGAAAAGATGCCAACCATGAAGCACTTTGCGCTCTGATGGCAAAGGTCCGCTCCACTCAGCAGTGAACGCTCCCCAAGTTAACCCGCCACCAAAACCTACAAAGACAATCTTATCGCCAGGGTTTATACGTCCGCTTTCAAAAGCCTCGACTGTAGCGATCGGAATAGAAGCTGTAGAAGTATTCCCATACCGATCGAGATTGACCACAAACTTCTCCATTGGCAATTTCAAGCCACGTGCCGCTGCTTCGATAATGCGCGTATTCGCCTGATGAGGCACGATCAGATCAACGTCCTCTATCTCCAGCCCAGCTTTCTCTAAAGCCTCTTTAGTCGCACGCGCCATCACGCGCGTTGCAAATCGAAAGACACTCTTTCCGTCCATCTGGATAAAATGCAAACCATTGCGGATCGTTGCTTCGCTAGTAGGCAATTTACTGCCACCTGCGGGCAGAGAAAGCAAATCACCACCAGAGCCATCAGAGTGCATCACAGCCGATAGGACACCACCCGGTTCATCATTTGCTTGAAGAACAAAGGCTCCTGCACCATCCCCAAAAAGGATGCAGGTATTGCGATCTGTCCAATCGACAAAACGAGAGAGAGTTTCCGCACCGATGACGAGTGCATTCTTAATGGCGCCACTACGAATAGATTGCGCTGCCATATTGGTAGCGAAAATAAAACCCGTACAAGCTGCAGAAAGGTCAAATGCACCCGCGTTGATCGCCCCGATCTGGTCTTGCACAAGTGAAGCCGTTGCAGGAAAAATATGCTCAGGAGACGAACTGGAAACAATTACCAAATCTATATCTGCGGCTTTTAAATTTGCCACTTCGAGAGCACGCAAAGATGCCTCTACAGCCAAAGTAGCCGAGCTTTCCCCTTCGCCAGCAATACGCCGCTCAGCAATTCCTGTACGCGAGCGGATCCACTCATCATTCGTATCGACCATTTTGCTCAGGTCGTCATTCGTTAAGATCTTTTCGGGGACAGCCATCCCCCAACCAGTAATATGTGCGTATGCCATTTTATGCCTCGTATCGACTTATGATCAACGTCGCATTGTGCCCGCCAAAGCCAAAAGAATTTGAAAGCGTATGCTGCACCTGTGCTTCACGCGGTCGATTGGGGACATAGTCCAGATCACATTCTGGATCAGGCGTCTCATAGTTGATCGTCGGCGGGATAATGCCTTCATTCAAAACCTTCGTACAGACCAACGCTTCCAATGCGCCGGATGCGCCGAGAAGATGACCCGTCATCGATTTGGTGGATGAGACGGGAACGTGATAAGCACGCTCACCAAAAACGGTTTTGATCGCTGCTGTTTCGCCCCGGTCATTTAACTTGGTACTCGTACCATGCGCATTAATATAGCCAATATCATCTACCGTTAAACCTGCGCTATCCAGTGCGATCTGCATGCAAATGGCAGCACCTTCACCCCCCTCTGCCGGGGCAGAGATATGATAGGCATCGTCGGTTGTGCCATACCCCGAAATTTCAGCCAAGATCGTTGCGCCGCGCGCTTGTGCGTGCTCCAACGATTCAAGGATCAGCACAGCTGCGCCTTCGCCCATCAAAAAGCCATCACGATCTGCATCAAAGGGACGCGATGCCTTTGTTGGCTCATCGTTACGTGTGGAGAGTGCGCCCATCGAATTCATGCCTGCCATTGTTAGCTTAACGATAGCAGCTTCCCCACCGCCCGCTATCATTGCATCTGCGCTACCACGCCGAATGATTTCGGCTGCTTCGCCGAGGGCATTTGAACCCGTTGCACAGGCGGTCACTACCGACATATTGGGACCCCGTACACCCAGGTTTATCGCGATCATGCCAGGGGCAGTATCCGCCAACATCATCGGAATCAAGAAAGGGCTCACGCGCGAGGCGTCGCGTTCCCGCATCAAATCCGCTTGCTCAAGCAAAGTACTCACTCCGCCGATACCAGTGCCGATGAGCGCGCCGATCCGACCGCGATTCTCAGCGTTAATCTCCAAGCCAGCATCTGCCACGGCTTGCTGCGCTGCGGCTAAAGCAAATTGGCTATAGCGATCCATACGACGCGCTTCTCGCCGCCCAAAGAGTGCGTCGGCATCAAAGCCTTTCACTTCTGCCGCAAAGTGGGTTTTATGATCGCTGGTATCAAAATGTGTAATTGGCGCTGCGCCCGATTTTCCTGCCAGCAGCGCGTTCCAGGTATCTACTACGTTTAAGCCAACCGGGCTGATTGCGCCCAAGCCAGTAATAACAACTCGTTTTCGCATTTGTTCTCCTATAAAAATAGGACAAGCATATTGCTTGTCCCTAAGGTCTGAAAGATATAACCCAACTTGAGAAGAAGGGATACGCTCAAACTTGCGTATCGCTCAGGTAGCGCGCAAAAGCTTCTGGTCGTAAAAAGAGCAAAATGGCAACCGAGGCAAAGAAGCCACCCAAATGCCCCCAGTAGGCAACTCTATATCCTGCCTGCGCGTCATTGAGCAAAATATCCATTGCTGGAATGATCTGTAAAGCAAAAAAATAAAGAACCACCCAATAAGCACGCAACCTGGGCCAAGAGGGGATGAAGCTCAGCCAAAAGATCAAGGTGCGAATACGCCCCTGTGGATATAAAATCAGGTAAGCGCCCATCACACCGAAAACAGCTCCGCTCGCGCCGATCACAGGAATTTCAGATCGAGCATTTACAAAAACATAGATAAGATCTGATCCAAAGCCCACTAAAAGATAAAAAAGTAAAAAGCGCCAGGGGCCACAGGCATCTTCAACACGGCGGCCAAATACCCATAAAGAAAACATATTTCCAAAAAGATGAAAGAAACCGCCGTGCAAAAACATGGAAACCAGCCCCGTCAGGAACCCACCACTCACACGCGCAAAAACCATCGCAGGGACTGTGGCAATAAATAAATGCGGAATACGCTCTGAAATAGGGAATACAAAGTGGATAAGAGCATTGGTAAAGATCAAGAGCAATGTCATTACGGGAATGTCGCTATAGCGATTCGGCTCTGTATCATTAAGAGGAAACATTGCTTATCACCATTCAAATCCCAAATAATCAAAAACTGAATACCAACGCTGAACAGCCTCAATGCCCAAAAGCACAAAAGGTAGCAAGATAATCAACATCCCCACCACTCCGACAAGCAAGCGAAGCGGTTTAGTAGCTCTGCCTGCTGCATTCCCCAATCGGCGCCACAAAGTGTGCTCCCCACCAATTGTTGCCAAAGCCAGCAAAAAGGCTCCGGCAACAACCGCCAGGAGTTCCAGCCCCATCACAAGGGTAAAATAGCTAAAATCGTAGCCAACCTGCGTGACGATCAAAAAGAAGAAAAGAAGAGGTGGCCCTGCCGTAAGCCGAATAATGGACAAAAGCGGCGAAACATATGCGATACGCTCTTTTTGGAGATATTCCAACCGACTAACCTCGCGCATAACATGATCCCATTCACGTCGACCACTAGTATTTGTCGCCACCCCATCAAAGACCTTTATGGCCTTATCCCATTCACCACGTTCTTCATAGAGTGCTGCCAACTCCAGAGGATGTTCCTTAAAATAATGCAACCGCTCAAGCACAGCCCTTTTTTGCTCGTTCTGCGGGTCAAGTACAGAAAGGTCTTTTAATGCTTGCACTTGCTCGTTCAGGTCTGGCGAATATTTGGCCAGCAATGCCAAAGCACGTTCGGCACGAGGGACTTTTTTTAGAATTTCTCGCAGGCGGATCAAAGCAAAATCAATTTCCCCATCCTTCAACAGAGAAGAGGCTTCACGCAACTTCTCATCGGTCCAGCTCTCAAGCTGGGCTTTCTGTGTACGACGCAACTCACCCAAGCGTCGTTGAACACGTGCATCAGCAGGGCCAATGCGCAGGATATTCTCACAAGCACTGATCAGATCATCGGTATTGTCCAACAAACCCACTAACCAAAGCCACGCTAATTTGTTATCAGGCTCGTCGTGCACAATATCCAAGAAGAGATCGCGGGCACTTAGCTCATGTCCCGCTTTAGCTTTGGCGATCGCAACCTGTAATCTATCTTGGCGAGACATAAATCTCTCTATTTTTTGCGTTTCTTCAGCGTGTTATAAACCTGTCGAATATGAACGCGATCGTGCTCTGCCGTGAACCCCAATTGCTCCTGCAAGGTGATCGGCCCAAAAATGGCGTGGCGTCCTGAACGCTGCCAGTCAAATTCTGATAAACCTTCTAAAGCTGCAATAGTATCTAAACGGGTAGCGATAAAATCATGCAGGATAGCTTCACCATCCTTTTGGGCATAACCACGCTCGGCAACCCATAGGTCTGTATCATCTGCAGTGATAAAAGGATTCTCTTCATGCAAAAAAGTTTGAATACGCGGCAAATTTACTTCCCGTTCCACATCACGTAAATGTCCTAAAATCTCAGTTATATTCCATTCATCGGGGTTAGCAGAGTAAATCCATTTTTCATTTGGGATATCTTTAAGGAGTTGCTTCAAAATTGCGGGAACAGCCTTAGTCGTCGCGACGATCGACGTTTTGGCTTGATACCGAGGCAAGAGCATCTCTTTGTCGAGAGACTCTATCCACGAACGTACCCCTCCAATGCTTCCCCGTCCAGCAATAGGTGCGCGTCCTTCGGGGATCTGAGCATCTTCATCTGCGATCCAGTACATGGCAAGCCCCAATTCTTCAGCGGCGAGCATATCGCGTACTTCATCATCACCCACGACAAGAACAGGCCCTTCAGGCCAACCCATTTGTCCTAAAACTTCTGCCAAATAAGCAGGGTTTGGTTTGCTAAAGTGGAAGCTCTCGAAAGAAGAGATCACTTCAAAGGGATATTTTTCTGGTGCCAAGCCCGCCCAACGCAAACGATGGTCGATCGCTGCGCGCGGGAAAAGCGGATTTGTGGAGATCGCCACGCGATGCCCTTGCGCAAACGCCCACTCGACCAGATCCACTGCTTCGGGACGCGGTTTAGTGAGATATGCTAAAGTCGGGAAAATTTCGGCGTAGAATTGAGCAATTGCGGGATCGAGAATATCTCGCCCTGTGTCAAAATGTGGGTAAAAATCGCGCTCAAAAACATCCTGCAAGGTTTCATCCGGGCTATCATGAGAGACCATCGCATTTGTGCCAACCATTAGGTGCTTGAGCATTTCTTCAGAGGCAACATAAGGAGACATTGCCTTCCCCAAAGCGTGAAAATAGGCAGGGATAAATTCGTCCATATTCGCGTCGAGCAGGGTATCGTCGAGGTCGAATAATAGGGTCAGGGTCATTCTTTCACCTTGAAAATAGGCGGCAAAGGGTGGCACTCGCCACAACCGATCTCCGGCTGATCAACAACTCTAGCTGTTTTTTCACAAAAAGCACTAATTTGCACACGCCGTTGAAAAAGATCGAAAACAGAGCGTGTCACTTCTGCATTCAAGTGCATGGTTTTGCAAGCATTGGCACGCAAAATGCCTGGCACCGGGCAAGTCTCGCAGAGACTTGCTACCCAGGCCTGAGGGGGCTGTGAAGCTTCCAACAAACGACACTCTTCGTGGTCTCGTCCACGATGGTAGTCTCCGTAAAAATGAGGGCATTCAAATCCGGCGGGGGTACGCATTTAAACCTCCTGCGTTATAAGATAATGTCCCCTTGCGGGGACATTATCTTCCAGTTAGAAAAACTCTTAGACGCGAGTCAGGTATTCCCCTGTGCGCGTATCAACTTTAATTGTATTCCCTACCTCGATGAAGTTTGGTGCTTGCACTTCCAAGCCTGTTTCGCAGGTCACTTTTTTGGTGACTCCTGTGGCAGTATCGCCACGCACGGCAACTTCAGCTTCTACAACATCAAGCTCAACAGATGTGGGCAATTCAACATCCAAGGGTTCTTCACCGTAAAAGGTCAGCTTAACATCTAAACCTTCCTTCAGGAAGCCGACCAATTCACCCAGCATTGTTTTACTGATCGCAGGCTGCTCGAAGGTTTTATTATTCATGAAATAGTAAAACTCTCCATCATTATATAGATATTGCACTTTGTGGTAATCCAGGCGAATATCCTGAACACGTTCACCAGAGTTGAACGTACGTTCGATGTTGGCACCGCTGCGCAGGTTTAACGCCTTGACACGGATCGTCGCGCCGCCACGTGCGGTCTTGTTATGGTGATAATCTTTTACTTTGTAAAGAACGCCGTCCAGTTCGAAAATAACCCCTTTGCGTAGTGCATTTGCATCAATCATAAAATAACCTTCCAATCATACATAAATTTTCAACAGCGCGATTATATCAGGCTTTAATGACCCGCTTCAGCGTTTTCATCATCTCGCAACAGCTGGATGGCATGCCCCAATACAGGCAGAATAACTTGCAGGTTTTCGCGCGCTGCCTTGGGACTGCCCGGCAAGTTAATAATGAGTACGCGCCCCCGAATTCCGGCGATAGAGCGCGATAACATAGCGTGGGGGGTGACCTTTAGACTTTCGGCGCGCATGGCTTCAGCAAGCCCGGGCGCGAGTTTGTCGACAACAAAGCGCGTGGCTTCGGGTGTGATGTCTCGCGGGGCGAAACCTGTGCCGCCAGTGGTGAGGATCAAGTCCATATCTCCGCTATCTGCCCAAAGGGAGAGCGTATCACGAAGTACATCGAGGTCGTCAGGAACGATGAGTGCTTCAGCGACGTCCCATTTTTTTTCTTGCACCATCTCAACCAAAAGGGGACCGGAAGCATCATCGCGTTCACCACGCCATGAACGGTCAGAGACGGTTAGTATACCCACACGAAGTTTCATTAATCCAAGTCCTTGGCAAAAGCGTAGAGATCGTCCATATTTTCCCAGCCACGCGCTTGGTAAAAGCGGATGGCTTCTTCGTTATCTTTGGTGACGAGCAAATAATAGCGGATACAGCCTTTGGCTTTGAGCCGCACTTCGAGCGCATCGACGAGAAGATTTGCGACTCCCTTGCGGCGATATTCAGGCGCAACCGCGAGATGATACATCATCCCGCGCCGTCCATCGAAGCCACCCATTACCGCGCCAATCACCGAATCTGCTGTTTCGGCTAACAGAAACAAGTCCGGGTCACGAGCGATTTTCTTCTCTATTTCAGCAGGAGAATCTGATCGGCGCAGATGAATTCCATCGCCTGATCTTTCCCAGAGGGTGTATACATCCTTGTAATCTTCAGGAAAAGAAAAGGGGCGAATGGATATTCTGGCTTGAGTCTGCATTTCAGGTATCTGGGTTATTATGAATATTTTTTAAGAATCTCGATCAGTTCGTCAGGCATATAGGGCTTGAGCAGGAAATGGTCGGCACCGCTTTTAAGGGATTCTTTTTCAAGGCTCATCCCTGATACCATGATAATGCGGGTGTTTTCAAAGAGTGCATTCTGACGCATTTCACGCGCAATATCCAAACCACTTTGACCAGGAAGATTAACATCGAGCAAGAGAATTTTCGGAATATCCTGCTTTAATACAGAAAGCAAGTCACCTGCAGAAACATCAATACTGATTACTTCAAAGCCCTCAATGCCTAATAATGTTTGTAACAAAACAACCATAGTCTGGTCGTCTTCAGCCAGAAATACTTTTGGCATTTTCTTACTCGCTTTTCTTGGTGACTTTTTTCTTTCTGACAACTCTCTTTTCGAGAGCAGCTTCAAGAACTTCGTCTACGGTTTCGACCGGGATGAAGGTCATTACTTTCTTGACTTCATCAGGAATATCATCCAGATCAACTTCGTTGCGTTTCGGCAAAATGATCGTGCGCAAACCGAAGCGATGCGCTGCAAGAACTTTTTCTTTCAAGCCACCAATCGGGAGGACACGTCCACGCAAGGTGATCTCACCTGTCATCCCGACTTCCTTCTTGACTTTGCGCCCTGAAAGCAAGGAGACAAGCGCAGTGATCATTGTTACGCCTGCGGAGGGACCATCTTTGCGTTGTGCACCTGCCGGAAGGTGGAGGTGGATATCGGTCTTATCATAAAATTCAGGATCAATGCCCAGATCTTCAGCACGCGAACGAACATAAGAGAGCGCAGCACGCGCTGATTCTTGCATCACGTTGCCCAAGGAACCAGTGATCTGGAAGCCTTTTGAACCCGCCATGCTGCTTGCTTCGATAATGAGTACATTGCCGCCATAGGCGGTCCAGGCTAAGCCGGCAGCCACACCCGGGATCGAAATGCGCTTCTTCAGGTCTTCTGCATCCAAGTAAATGGGATGATCGAGATATTCTTCAACTGCTTCCGGCGTTATCTTCGGGGAATATTCTTTTCCCTCAGTAATAATCGTACCGATCTTGCGGCAAACCGAACCGATCTTACGTTCCAGATTTCGAACACCGGCTTCACGCGTATACTGGCTGATGATCTTACGCAAGCTCGCAACTGTGAAGCGAACTTCCTTTTTGAAAAGGCTATTTTCTAAAATCTGACGTGGGATAAGATAGCCCTTTGCAATCGCGATCTTCTCTTGCTCGGTATAGCCAGAAAGGAAGATGACTTCCATACGATCCAGCAGCGGACGCGGGATCGTGCTGAGCGTGTTCGCTGTCGTAATGAACATGACCTGCGAAAGATCGTAAGCAACTTCAAGGTAATGGTCACGGAATTCTGAATTTTGTTCAGGGTCAAGCACTTCCAATAATGCAGAAGCAGGATTGCCTTGTGTGTTAGCAACCAGCTTATCAATTTCATCCAGCATGAAAACAGGGTTTTTCGTTTCAGCACGCCGCAAGGCTTGCAAAATGCGTCCCGGCAGGGCACCAATATACGTACGACGATGCCCACGAATCTCGGCTTCGTCGCGCACGCCGCCCAATGATATGCGGATAAACTCGCGTCCCATCGCGTGGGCGATAGAGCGTCCCAGCGAAGTTTTTCCAACACCAGGTGGGCCTACAAAACAAAGGATGACGCCCTCGCGCTCGCGCCGGATCATATCCTTGCTTTTCTTGAGTGTATCCTTGCGCTTGATGCGCAAACCGCGAATTGCAAGAAATTCTAAAATTCGTTCTTTTACGTCTTCCAAGCCGTAATGATCGTGATTCAGAACATCGCGGGCGTGCGTAATATCAAGATTGTCCACCGTCCCCTTTGACCAAGGCAAGGAAACCAGCCAATCTAAATAGGTGCGGATCACCCCATATTCAGCAGCAGCCGTTGGCAAACGCGACATTCGATCCAATTCGTGGAGTGCCTGCTTTTCGGCCTCCTCTGTCATTTTGGCTTCGGCGATCTTCTTGCTAAATTCTTCAACTTCAACGGCTTGTTCATCACGTTCGCCAAGCTCTTTTTGAATGGCCTTGAGTTGCTCACGCAGGAAATATTCGCGCTGTACCTTTTCAATTTCGCCGCGTGCTTCATTCTGGATCTTCTGTCCCAGCTGCAAAACCTGATTCTCACGCACCAAGATGCCAACCAATTTGCGTAATTTCAATTCAGTTGAATCAATCTCTAAAATTTCCTGTGCATCATCCAACTCCATACGTTGGAAGTTTGCAATGGTATAAGCGCTCTCTAGCGGGTCTGCTAAATCAGAAATGGAGTTAATTAATTCCTCAGGGAAAGAGGGGATCAGTTCAGCAATTTGTGAAAATTGATCGCGGGCGTTGCGTGCCAGTGCATCCACTTGTAAGCCGGTTTCTTCGATGTCGGGCGCAAGATGAATTTTTGCTTTCAGGTAAGGCTCGGTTTCAACCATCTCGCCAAGGCGAAAACGCTCAAGACCCTGCACAAGTAAACGGATCGTTCCGTCGGGCGCACGCAGCAGCCGATGAACGGTGGCAATCGTCCCCACATTGTAAAGGTCGTCGGGACCTGGCTCATCCAGATCAGGGTTGCGACTGGCGACCAATCCCACAAGCTTATTCCCTGCGAGAATATCATCCACCAGCTTTACCGAGCGTGGCTGCCCAATTGTTAACGGGGCAGCGGTTTGCGGGTAAATAACCACACCGCGCAAAGGTAAAATTGGCAGGGTATCTGGCATTTCGATATCGCTTAAACCCGAATCGCCCGATGAATCATCATCGGCGTTTTTCTTAAGATCAGAAAAAAGTGAAGGTAGTAAATATTCCATAAGAGAGGCGTCGTTTTCCCATATCCAATCAAACCAGTCGGCAATATTTGTATGCCAGCGTGAGGCACTCATAATTTTATTCTTCCTCTATCGCGATCTGATTAGGCTTTAATTTTGGTAATGTAGCGACAAAAAAACCATCTTCGTAAGCTGCATTGGCATTTTCAAGATCAACCGGTCCAGGCAAACTGACCGCACTGGAAAATCTGCCGCAGCGGATCTCCATCTGATGGTAGGCGCGTCGCTCCTGGACATCGGGCCTGTTACCGCTTATGACCAGAAAACTGCCTTCAACGCTTACCGTGAAATCTTCCTCGCGCATTCCGGCGATTTCCATTCGAATAATATACGCATCTTCTATCTCGTACATATCCGTTGGCGGACTCCAGACCTTTGAGCGCACCTGCATTTGCCAGCCAAGTGCCTGCTTAACGGGGTGATGGTCTTTTTTTATATCAGATCGTTTTACGATTTTACGGATGATCTTTGACATCGCGTACTCCTTCTTCAAAACTGAAGGACAACAAAATAAAAGAAACCCGGTTCTTTTTTTAGCATTCGAGTTTCTCTTATCATACTAAATTTCAGTCACCCGGGGGGCGATTTGTATATAGAATGCCATTATACCGTCAAAGCTTTATGCTTGTATTAGTTTTGTGCAAGATTTTGGTTGTACTGCGTTGCGCAGAAATCTCTCTTTCGCCACCTGCTAGCTCTTTAAACGGAAGCCAGCTAAAATTACGTATGTATCGCTTGATACATCAAGTGCAAGCAAGTCCTTCTATCCTGTTTGTAAATTGACGGAGAAAAAAAACGATGAGTGAAGAAAAGAATCCCGGCTTTGGTACCTTATCTATCTGGAGCGGCGAGGAGAAAAAAGACGGCTGGGAACGAACCACACAAGTTCCGGTAGCACATAGTGTAAGTTATGGCTATAAAGATTTGGATACCTGGCTGGATGTCGCTCTTGGAAAAGCTGAAGGGCATATTTATAGCCGCAATACCAACCCAACTGTGACAGTCTTTGAAGAGAAGATGCGCCAACTCGAAGGCGCGGAAGCCGCAACGAGTTTCTCAACGGGTATGGCGGCGATTAGCAATACGCTCTATTCCCTGCTCAAACCCGGTGACCGCGTTGTGTCAGTAAAAGATACTTATGGTGGAACAAACGAGATTTTTACGCGATTTCTGCCACGCCTGAATGTGGATGTAGCTCTTTGCCCCACCACCGACCATGAAGCCATCGAAGCGGCTGTGGCGAAGGGCTGCGATGTTTTATATCTGGAAACGCCAACCAACCCAACCTTGAAAGTGGTTGATATTGAACGTTTGGCAAAAGCAGGGCATGATGCGGGTGCAATCGTGCTTGTAGACAATACTTTCTCTACGCCCATCAATACCAATCCAATCAGCTTGGGCGCAGATGGTGTTATCCATAGCGCAACCAAATATATCGGCGGTCACGCAGATGCTTTGGGCGGCGTTCTGTGTGGCTCTGAAAAGATCGTAAAAGGAGCCTACGCTTACAGAGAGATCAATGGTGCAACATTGCACCCAATGGCGGCTTATCTAATGATCCGCGGAATCAAAACGCTGGCATTGCGCATTGAACGGCAGAGCGAATCGGCAATGAAGATCGCTCGCTTCCTGAAAGCCCATCCCTTTATTGAAGATGTCTTCTATCCGGGCTTGGAAACGCACGAAAACCATGAGATCGCCAAAAAGCAAATGCGCAGTTTTGGCGGGATGATGAGTTTCTTCTTGAAAGGCGACTTTGACAACATCCGCACTTTTTTGCCACGTTTGAAATATGCGCATCTTGCTGCAAACTTGGGCACAGTAGAGACTGTTGCCGGTCCGCCGCGCACAACCAGCCATGTAGAAGTCTCTCAAGAACAACGCGCTGCGATGGGCATCCCCGAAACCCTGATCCGCTATTCAGTAGGTATTGAAGATGCAGATGATCTTATTGCTGATCTGTCGCAGGCTTTAGAATATGCAAAAAATCACTAGTAGAAAAGGGCGTTGAGATATACAATTCCCAATGTCCTGTTTTTATATTGAAACTCAATAAGGAGCAAACCCCAATGAGTGACCGTAAGAAAGTAACCCTGCGAACCCTTTTTTCCAAGGCTTCCAAAAACGAGCCGATTTCCTGGCTGACCTGCTACGATTACCCCACCGCCCATTTTCAAGAAGAAGCGGGCATCGACATGATCCTCGTCGGCGACAGCCTCGGTATGACCATGCTCGGCTACGACGGCACCTTGCCCGTCACGATGGAAGATATGATCCGTCACACGCAAGCCGTTCGTCGCGGCTCCCCGAATGTCTTCCTCGTTGGCGATATGCCCTATATGAGCTACCAGCCCAGCAACGAAGATGCCGTCCGCAACGCCGGTCGTTTTATGGCAGAAGCAAATTGTGATGCCATCAAGCTCGAAGGTGGCAAGGCAATGGCGCCCCGCATCAAGGCAATTGTCGATGCCGGTATCCCCGCCATTGGGCATCTTGGTCTCACCCCGCAGAGCGTGGCAGCCCTCGGCGGCTTCCGGGTGCAGGGGCGCGGCGCGGCGCAGGCAAAACAGATCATGGATGATGCCAAAGCCCTCGAAGAAGCGGGCGCATCGTTGATCTTGCTCGAAATGGTTCCCGACCGCGTCACGGCAATGATCACCGAAGCCGCCGACAACTGTCTCATTATGAGCCTTGGTTCCGGTCCCGACGCGCACGGTCAACTCCTGATCTATCATGATATGTTCGGGCTTTATCCCAAGTTCAAACCTAAAATGGCAAAAGTTTACGGCAACGCCGGTGAAGTTATTTTGAATGGCTTGACCGCTTACGCGAACGAAGTCAGCGACAAAACCTTCCCGCAGCCCGAGAACTGGTTCACCATCAAAGATGATGAATTTGATGATCTGAAGAAATTGTTGAATTAAATAATGAGACCTGACAGGTTTTAAAAACCTGTCAGGTCTGGAAACTAACCATGACCTACGCCACCCGAACCAACCACCTGAAAGCCGAGGGCGCATACGCCGTCCTCGCCAAAGCTCAAGCCCTTGAAGCGGATGGGCGGGAAATCATCCACTTTGAAATTGGTCAGCCCGATTTCGACACTTTTGCTAATATCGGCAAAGCCGGGATGGATGCTATCGCCAGTGGGCGCACCCGCTACACCCCGCCCGCCGGAACACCCTCCTTTCGACGTGCTATCGCTATGGATGCATCTGCCCGACGAGGAATAGACATCTCGCCCGAGCAGGTCGTCGTGGGTCCCGGTGGCAAGCCGCACATCTTTTTCCCCACCCTCGCCCTCGTCAACCCCGGCGACGAAGTCATCTACCCAAATCCCGGCTTCCCCACCTACGAAGCAATGATCGGCGTGGCAGGCGGAAAAGCCGTTCCCGTGCCCCTCGTCGAAGAAAATAATTTCTCCTTCGATCTGGACGTCTTCGACAGTCTCATCAACGAGAAAACGAAGCTTATCATCATCAACTCGCCCAGCAATCCCACCGGCGGCATCATCCCCCAAGCGGATTTAGAGCATATCGCCGCCGCCGCCAAAAAATACGATGCCTGGGTACTCTCCGATGAAATCTACGCCCGCATCGTTTACGATGGCATGGATGATGCCCCCTCCATCTATGCCCTACCCGGCATGGCAGAACGCACCGTCATCATGGACGGCTTTTCCAAAACCTACGCCATGACAGGCTGGCGGCTGGGATACGGCATCATGCCCGAAGAGCTGGCACGGCGTGTGGGGCTGCTGCTCACTCATTCGGTCGGGTCTACAGCGGAATTCACTCAATTTGCAGGCATAGAGGCTTTAAACGGCGACCAAGCCCAGGTCACGGCAGTTATCGCCGAATACGAACGCCGCCGCAACGTCATCGTGGACGGCTTGAATTCCCTGCCCGGCATCACCTGTCAGAAGCCGCAGGGCGCCTTTTATGTTTTCCCCAACATCAAAGCCACCGGCAAAACTTCCGATGAATTCGCAAACTGGGTCTTGGAAGAAGCAGGTATTGCCCTGCTGCCCGGCACATCCTTTGGCGAATTCGGCGAAGGATATTTGCGCCTTTCCTATGCCAATTCGATTGAAAATATCGAGAAAGCGATAGAGAAGATAGCGAGAGTTTTAAAGTAACATCCATTTTTTAGAGTAAGGGCTTTCTGAAATGAAACCAAGAAGCCGATAGAAGAATATTCTTCTATCGGCTTCTTGGTTTCACACAGCAGACAAAACCTAACTCTGCTTGAATGGTAGTGCCCCCGGGGGGATTCGAACCCACGGCCTACGGATTAGAAGTCCGTTGCTCTATCCAGCTGAGCTACAGGGGCATTTTTCTAGGTAGAGCAAGGGCGCAATCCGCGATAAACGCGCAAGCCTGCGAGTGTTTTCAAAATCGTCATCTCAGGGCGTCCTAATTCTTCTGATAATTCACGCGCAGACTTTGGCTGGTTTCCGTTGATGAGAAAAAGCCGAAAAACAGATTCTACCAGCGATGTTTTTGCGGTAAGGAAATCGGGCGCCAGAGCACAGTGCATCATGAGTGTGTGTTGGAAACCGTCCACAACCTTTACTTCGGCAGTTTCAGGATCAACCCAATCGAGCATTTCGTCATCTTGCCAATTTGTAAAAACTTCTTGGTGTTCTGCGCACATCAATGAACGCAAATAAACACGCCAATCTCGGTCGTTTTGCTGCCACCAGGCAAAATCGATATGAAAAGGTGTATCCAGATCGGGCTTAATAAAGCTAAACGCTTTTTTTTCAGACATCTAGACCTCTTCCTGAGTTTCTTCATCCAAGTGAAAGTAGAGATCGCCAACATGTGTGACCCAAGGCTGTGTTGCCAGCAAGCTAAATAGTGGCGCGGGCGGACAGCGTTTCAATAAATTCACTGCTGAATATAAGTCCTGAGCATGGACATGCGCTTGCGGGTTAAGTTTAGTCAGCTCTTTCATAACTTTACGAACCAGGGTCTCAAATTTTTGGTTGCTTTCCTGCGCTGCTCTCCAAGCGTTGTCAAGTGCGTCTGGATCGGGAATAGCAAGCATCATCCGTTCATCATACTTGGCGTTTATAGATTGCTTGAGCGCAGCAAAAACCAAACCACCATCTGACCCTGTAATTACTGTGCGCACCCAATCACGTTTACTGCGATGTGACTGTGCTTCGATAATAACTTCGCCGGGAGCCTTGCCGTGCCTGATATCGATCAAATTACCGGGAAGCAAGCCTTTTTCTTCGTACCATTCTTTCAAACCAAAAACATAATGACTGTCTTTCACTACCCAAGCCGGCATTTTTTTACCGGTTTTTCCATCTACCAGGGTAAAGCGAATACGTGGGGATTCGTAGGCAGAGGGGAAAAAGGAGCGAATCCGCTCTGAGATCGGCAAGGTGCCCAAGCGCCAATGCGGGTATAGCAAGCTGATCGTTGCGCTTTTTTGTGCCTGTCCGGTAATACTGATCTTACTCAGCTCATCATCTAATTGCGCTTCAAGAGCTAACATCTCTGCATCAAGCGTAGAGCGATCCAGTTCGACCGGGACATAACGCAATAAGGCAGGAACTTGACGGACTTCTTCTGGCTCCAGACGTTCAAGGCACCAAAGTACTTTTCCGGTTGAGCCTACTTCGTCGAAACGCGGGTCTTCCTGCAAGGCATAGTTGAGCGAAAATTCTGTCAGGTGTGGGTTATCACCCTGCGGAAAGTCGATATCTTTCATTATGACGGCTGTTTCAAGAGGCTCACCTTCAGCCATATCGAGGATTGCTTCTGCTAGATTCAGGTGACCGATATTCACATCTACAAGAAGGGCACGTGGGAACCAGTAGCCAGCGATGCTCACTAGTTCATCCCCTGCCTGTATAACGGCAGCAAGTTTCTCTTCCAGCGCGGTTCCGAAGCGGTTCTGTATATCCTCGAGATCAACCTGTCCATCCGCATCCGCTGTTTCGCTGACATCATTCAAGGGATGTTCTTCCACGCCCATCGCAAAAAGGCGTTCACTTTTATCTTCCATTGTAACGGTCGCAACTTCAAAGGCTCCTACTTGCGGATTACTACCTTCACGCGAGGAGGTGACTGTCCCTTTTTCCCAACCCAAAGCCGAGAAAGACAACTCATCACCCGTTTTATATTTTTCTTTTGGGAGATAAACTTTGCCTGAGCCTTTTCGTTTTTTCAAAATTGCTTCTTGCTCAAAACGTACGCGCTCAGAGATCAGGGCGGCGATCATATCATTTGTAGCCAGAGGGGTTTCTAACTCAAAAAGATGTGTGAGTAAAAAGTCGGAATCGCTTTTTTTGATTTTTAGCGATTGCCAATAATCATCAGGAAAGGGGGTTGTAACATTCATGTTTTTTCTTGCCTTTTGTGCAAAATTTGCTGTGGAAATGATGGTTTACTTGCTTAGAAAGCAAGCGTCTCATTATACCGCAGGCACTCACAATCTTCAATTGTTCTTTTGAAGTTTCGCCTATTTTCAATAGATTATCGAAAACAGCCAGATACTCAGCTATTTTTTTCTTAGAGGCTATAATAGTTTCTATTCTGGAGACTATATGAACACACCTGTATTGGTCTTGAATGTAAATTTTGAACCTATTAATATTTGCGATACTCGCCGTGCGATTGGTCTGATCCTCACAGGAAAAGCTGCGATGGTCATCAATGGACGCGGAGCTATATATTCTGTCTCACAGAGTTTTCCTCGTCCTTCGATCATCCGCCTGGAATATATGGTCAAGCGTCCGCGTCCGCGCGTGAAGTTGATGGCAAGTGAAATTTTTCGCCGCGATAATTTCACTTGCCAATACTGTGGTCGCAAAGACACCAAATTAACTATCGATCATATTCACCCCAAACGCCTGGGGGGAAAACATATTTGGGAAAATGTTGTGGCCGCTTGCCCAACTTGTAATTACCGTAAAGGCGGTAAAAAATTGAAAGAAACCTCTTTGTCCCTACTCAAAAAACCTGAAGAACCTGCAAGTAGCCTTGTATATTATTTTTCTCAATACCTAAATGAAACGAATGAATGGCTGACCTTTATCGAAGGTTGGTAATCCCTTTTCTTTTTTGTTCACTGATGTTATGCACTTTGATTTGTATTCTCCCTCTCTTGCCCCCCCCATTTTGAAAAGCAAAAACAAGATGAGTTAGCAAAAGAATAGAGGGTCGCATTGCACTTACGAGTTGCAATACGACCCTCTATTTATGCTACTTTCAGTCTAGCGGTTTTGAACGGCTGGCACTTGCTATACGAAGCCGTTAAAACAAAAGCGTTAAGAATTTTTCTTAGCGCTAAAAATTTAAAATCATCAGGTCTTCAGCCAAAACCACGTCTCCATCGAAATTCCGCTGCGCATCTTCAAGTGTATTTTCTTGCCAATATTCACCGGTTGGATAATGAATTAGATATAATCTTTTTGCATTTGCCTGTGTCGCGATTTCAGCAGCCTGTGCAGATGATGAATGCCCTACAAAATTGCCTGAGGCCTCGTGAATCAAGATGTCGGCATTTTTACCTAAATGAACAACCTCATCGCAAGGTTCAGTATCGCAAGAATAAGCAACTACCTTTTTCGCTTCATTAAACTCAATTCGCATCCCAATTGTAGGGATCATATGGCAAACGGGTGAACTATAGATCTTGAAGTCTGTACAATCAATCACAGGATTAAGTGCCACAGACGGAAGCTTGTTAAAAGTCACGGGGAAAAAGTTAGGCCAGTTTTTCCAGGAAAAGGCATCCATCAAGTTTTCCATTCGCTCAATCGTATGCGGCAGACCGTAAATTTCCAGAGGGCTTTTACGCCCCCGTAACCACATATCCATGAGGAAGAGAGGAATGCCTGAAATATGATCGGGGTGAAAGTGGGTCAGGATCAAATCAGTGATCTGCTCAAACTCAATCCCAATATCGCGCAAACGCAAAATTGGATTACGTGAGCTATCCACAAGCACAGTGCGTGTTTTGCCAACACAAATCAGGTGTGCATTTTCGTGATTTTCATCTGCTATCGCATTTGACGAGCCTAAAATAATAATCTTTGCCATATCGCTCTACCTATCGCACTATAGTTGCTAAAATATGCGGGGTTATATTAACTTCGATCAATGCGGCCAGTGCTAAAAGCGGCACAATAACGCCCACGAAGATCTTCAACCAATCTGCGGCAACAGAAATCACAACCTCGCCCATCGTTCGTGTAGGGTTGGGCGTAACAAGAAGAGCCCCGAAATACAGAATACTTGCGCCGGCAAAGATGATCGCCGGAATCTCAAAAATACCATGAGGTAAAACTCCACCAAGAAACAAGGTCCATGCAGGCAGACCCATCGCGCCAAGAACGGCCAAGACACCGCCCACAACACCAACATTGATCGCGAAAACCAATTCGCCTAATACGCCAAGTGAGAAAAGGCCAACAATAAACATCACCAAAACGGCTCGGATATTATGCCCAAATATAAATCCGAAGTTAATATCCTCTTGCTCAACTGACAGCCCCGCAGCCATACTCATTCTGCCCAAGACCTTGTCTACCTCTTCTTGAGGGATATCAGCCAAATATATTGGTGCAACAGAGGACACCCACTGAAATGAGACGATGCTCCCGATCAAAGCGATTACAGCCATCAGTATCAGGGGAGTTTTGAGTCTGCGCAACGTACCTCCGACCTGGGTTTGATACCATGCAAAAACTGAGTGCGCGTCCCCAACAAAAGATTCCTTAAAGGTCTGCCAAATCCATCTCACGTTAAAAGAATCGATTTCGCGCCCCAAAAGGTATTCACGTTGAAAGTGCGCAACACCTACTCGCATTAATAAGCCTGCCAAAACAAGCACCGCTATGACCGCCATCCAAAGAATGTCGCCATCTCCCCAGAAAAGCAATACACTCTCACCCTGGATCAGAAAAGCAACTGGCAAAACAATAAAGGAGGCCATTAAATTCGCTGCCCGCACAGAGGTTGCCTGTGTAGAAATTGCAATCGCGCCACTCACCATCAAGATCGCATGAGAAGCTGTAAGCGCAAGCAATTGAATAATCTGACTGATAGGCGGTAAATTTAAATCCTGCTTACCCACCATAAAAATATACAACCCAATTGCCAGATAACTCGCAACCAGCGGAAATATTACACCAACGACCAGTTTCCCCAGATAAAGCTGCCAATCGAGCAAAGGTGTCCCCAAGAGAGGTTCAATTGTGCCGCGCTCTTTCTCGCCGACAAAAGATTCGAGGGCAACTACTAGCGAGATAGTTACGGGGAAAAAGCCAATAATCAAAATGGAAAATGGCACCAAGCGATCAAGGATCAAATTGCCGCCATATTTATTCATAAAGTCAACAGTTTGCCCGGCAAAGGAATTCATCAGAGGAGGGAAGAGAAGTGTAAGCACTATTAACGGAAAAAGGATGCGCCAATCTCTAAACTGATCATGTAATTCGCGTTGTGCCAACAACCAAACAGGTCTTAGTTTCTCTTTCATACAGCTACATTCTCCACAGCTTCTGCCATCACCTTTAAGTAGACTTGCTCAAGGCTGCGTGGTATTTCTTGTAAAGACAAAATAGGCGCTTTTTTCTCAGATAGTTTTTGCAAGAATAGCGGGTTGGTCTCTTTAGGGTTTTCAGAGCGAAAGCGAATTCTCTTGGGGCTCTTCTCAAGCATCTCCACCGCAGAAAGATGCGCAAAATTCTTAACATCCCATGCAGATGAAAAGATTACCTCATACTCGGGTTTACCAAGCACACGATCCTTTAGTGCATCCAGCTTCCCTGTAAGAAGAATCCTCCCGTTATAAATAATGGCGATCTCATCAGCAAGGATCTCAGCCTCAGCGAGATTATGGGTGCAAATCACAATTGCACGTTGCGAAGAACGCAAATTCCCGATCTCGTCACGCACCAAGCGTGCGCTTTCCGGATCCATTGCGGAGGTGGGTTCATCTAAAAGTAAAACGGGCGGCTCGTGGATCAGAGTACGCGCCAAGGCTAATTTCTGGCGCATCCCCTTTGAGTACTCACCAATGCGGCGAGTAGAGGCTTTTGCCAAACCGAAATAGTCGAGCAAATAATCATTGCGCATTTTGCGTGTGGATGCATCCAACTCGTAGATCTTTCCGAAGAAGTCGAGGTATTCATCTGCTGTCATTCGCAGGTATAACCCATGTTGTTCAGTCAGCACGCCCACAGAAGAGCGTACCGCGGTTGGCTCATCCACGACATCATAACCGGCAACACGCGCCCAGCCTCGGGTTGGACGCAAAAGCCCAGTCAACATCCGGATCGTGGTCGTCTTGCCAGCCCCGTTTTGCCCGAGCAAAGCTAATATTTGTCCTGATCGAACATTTAAATTAACGTCATCTACTGCTAAGAAATCGTTAAATGCCTTACTAAGATTTTCAGTTTCTATCATATATACCTGTTCAACTTTAGGAAATTGCGCGCAATCAGGATAGCTACGAGTAGCGCAACAGTCAATAAGACAAGAGTCCCTCTAAAAAAATCAGGGATGCTTATTTTTTGCGGTGCCGAAGAAATAATGCGGTAAGCGCAAAGATCGCGACGCCTGCCATAAAGGTTTGATTGGCATTGACTCCGCCCAGCATCGCAGCGTCAAGACGCAGAAAATCGAGCAAAAAACGTCCAAGCGGATAGATCACCATATATAACAGGAGTAAATCTCCTGCTTTGATACGGTCTGCATAGCGCCGCCCTGCCCATAGCAAGATGAACATATTCCCTAAATTCCATAGGGATTCATAAAGAAAAAGTGGGTGGTAATATGCCTGATCTTGATATTCAGCCAAGCGATGGAATTCGTCTATGTACATTTTCCACGGCAAAGAGGTAGGCGCGCCGTAAAGTTCCTGATTGACAAAGTTTCCCCAGCGACCGATTGCCTGACCCAAAGCGAGCCCTGGTGCAGCAATATCTGCCCATTCAAGAAAAGATAATTTTCGTTTGCGCGTGAAGGCAAAAAGAGCAAGCATGCCGCCAATCACCGCCCCCGGAATACCTAAACCACCTTTACGCGTGTCAATTAATGCCCAAGGGTTCGAGAAGTAGTATTCTGTAGTGATCCCTTCAGCTATCAAAGAAGGGGAGGGCGTGAAAATATGCCAAAGCCGCGCGCCAATTATGCCTGCAATCATCAGCCAGATAATTAAGTCCCAAACAATTTCGGGGTCATGCCCTCTACGTTTTGCCTCGTAACGCGCCAGAAAACTGCCCCCCAAGGCGCCAAAAGCAAGCAATAAACCATAAAAACTAAAAAAAAGAAACCCTATCTGAATACCGTCAACCATCTAGTTTCCTTTATTAAAAGTTTTTACGCGCCTGTTGGCGAACATACCAAATTCGCTGTAGCGCAGTAAAGTTTGCCAGAATTGCGATGATCCACATCGCAATAATAGGAAAGTTGAAGACCAGGCCTGGTGCTAAAACAAAATAACGTTCTACGCGCGTCAGTGCGCCGATCTTGGCTTCAAACCCCAAGGCTTCTGCTCGCGCTCGCGTATAAGAGACCAAAACCGAGCCAGAGGCAGCCAGAAAAACAAGCATAGATGCCAAAGGTTCGCCTGCTGCCAAAAAGTAATAGAGTAAGCCACCGAAAATCACTAATTCCGAGTAACGATCGGTAACAGAATCAACAAAACCGCCAAAGTCGCTTGGTTCCCCTCGCAAACGCGCCATCGTACCATCCAGCGCATCAACGGGCCACATGACCAAAACGATTATGCCGCCCCAGAGCATATTTCCCTTAGCGATAAAAATCGCCCCGATAATATTACCTACTAATCCCAACATCGTCATTGTATTCGGGGTTAGTCCAATCCTATTTAAAAACGTGCCGATCGGATCCAGCATCCATTTAAATAGAGTGCGCAAACGATCTGTTAGTGAAACTCGTTCAACTTTTACCGTATTTTCCACAAAGTACTCCAGCGTACAAGATTGCACTATGATACTACAGACAGAAACTAATACTCGTCGCCACCATCGTCAGGCGAGATCAAGACATCACGTTCACGCCCGCCGCCCAAAGCCGGGCCGACAATTCCCAAATCTTCGAGGCTGTCGAGCAAGCGCGCGGCACGAGGGTAACCAATCCGCAGACGACGCTGCAAGAGCGATGCCGAAGCTCGCTGCGATTGTTGGATCACTTCAACTGCCTGCTCTATCAGGCTTTCATCTTCGTTTTCATTCCCTTCGCTCAACATCGTTTCCCACGGCGAGCTTTCTTCAGCATCCTGTCCATTTTCATGCCAGTAATTGATCACCTTTTCGATCTCTTGATCTGTAATCATTACCCCTTGCACGCGGGATGGAACGCCCGCCTCGGGACTCAAGAAGAGCATGTCTCCGTTTCCGAGCAAATTCTCAGCCCCAACGCTATCCAGAATAACGCGCGAATCAACACCGGAGGTAACCGCAAACGCGATCCTGGCTGGAAAATTGGCTTTAATCAACCCTGTGACCACATCGGTGCTTGGGCGCTGCGTTGCCATCACCAAATGAATACCGGTTGCACGCGCCATTTGCGCCAAACGGACGAGGTTATGCTCAGTCTGATCAGGAGCGCTCATCATAAGATCGGCCATTTCATCGATCAACACAACGATACGCGGCATTAAAACACCATTTTTACGACGCAGCACCTTTCGATTGTACGTGTGAATATCGCGTGAACTTTCTTTCTCAAGCAGCTTATAACGCCGCTCCATCTCGACAACGACCCAGCGCAAAACACCTTGAATGCGATCGATATTTGTCTCTACTTTACCAAAGAGGTGTGGCAAACCGTTAAAGCGGATCAACTCAACCATCTTCGAATCAACCATCACCATACGCAGATCATCAGGGTGATTATTCATCGCCAAAGAAGTCGCAATAGATGTGATGCAAACAGACTTACCCGATCCCGTAGAACCAGCGATCAAGAGATGTGGCATCTTTGCCAAATCCGCTACAACTGGATGCCCGGAAACATCTCTGCCGAGTGCAATCGCAAGCGGGGAACGAGTCTTTTGAAAGGATTCTGATTCCAATATCGAACGCAAGCGAACAACTTCGACGCGCGCATTGGGGACTTCGATCCCGACAAAGGAGCGTCCCGGCACAGGCGCTTCGATGCGCAATCGTTGCGCAGAAAGAGCAAGTGCTAAATCTTTTTGAAGTGAAGCGATCTGTGCAACGCGTACTTTCATCAAACGTTGTTCTTCAACGCCAGCCAGGCTTTTGTCGATAAAACCGGGCTGCACAGCAAATTGTGTGATCGCTGGGCCAACACGGAAACCGATCACTTTAGCAGGGATGCCAAATTCATCCAGTGTTTTTTCGACCAAACCCGCTGTTTGGTTAATGGTACGTTCATCCAGTCTATTCCTGCGCTCGCTAAGTAGAAAATCCAAGGGGGGTAAACGCTCATCGCGTGGTAATGGCTTGGCAGGCCGCTCATCTTCCTGTTCTTCTATAGAAAAGGATTTGCGAAATTCTGGCGGAAGCTTTGTTTGCGGAGCTTTGCGCGGCTTTTTCTTTACTTCGTCTTCTGGCTCTGTTTCGAAACTTTCCTGGTTATTTCTCTCTCCGCCAACACGCAGAAGCCAGGCTTCAAGATGACGCCAAAGGTTAAATCCACTCATGACTGCAAAAAACCAACCGATCAAGAAGATCAGCAAGCTTCCAACAGGACTAATAAGTTTACTTAAAATTTGATCCAAGCCCCAACCAAGCCGCCCGCCATCAAGACCTGCTTCTGCTCGGAGCAAATCGCGCCCCCCCATAATGGTCAGCAAGCCCAGGGTCAGGAATGCCGCGAGTTCGAGTGTAATTAAACGCCCCCACGGGAGAGGCTCCTCAGAGCGGCGCAGTGTTAATATCCCCAGCATCCCAATTGATATGATAACCAGATAACTGCCTGCCCCAAACCAACGGCTTATGAACTCTATCCACGGTGTTAGCCAGTCGCCTTCGGTCCAGCCAAAGAGAGCTAATATTGAGATGAGCGCAAAAGCTAGCAGCAAGACGCCACCAATATCGCTTGCAAAACGACCAAAGTGCAATTTTAATTTAGTGAGGCTGTCTAGCCAATCACGCGACTCAGATGAGAATTTTTTAGTCATTTTTCCCTTGTAATTTCAAGCTCAAACCCATGCGTTGTTTTTTCGGATCAACATGTAGAACGCGCAATTGAACGTGGTCATCCTGGCGTAATTTTCGTTCTTCAGCAGGAATTTCTGAGCTATGCACCAAGCCTTCGATGCCATCTTCCAGACGCACAAAAAGACCAAAAGGAACCAAAGCCGAGACCTGCCCATCCACTATCTGATCGATTTGATATTTCTCTGTTGCTTTTTCCCAGGGATTATCAATAAGACGCTTCATACTCAAGGCAACGCGGCAACGCTCTGGGGAAATATCAAGAACTTGTACGCGGATTTTCTCTTTTATCTTGACAATTTCACGTGGATGCCCGACACGTCCCCAGGAAAGTTCTGAAATATGAACCAGCCCTTCTACGCCGCCAAGATCAACAAAAATGCCAAATTCAGTAATATTTGTAACTTCGCCAGAAATTTCTTTCCCACGCGTTAATGTAGAGAAAAGCTCCCGACGGCGCCCCTCACCCGCCTGTGCTGCCCGCTCAGAAAAAACGATGCGTCCATCTTCGGGCACACACTCGATCACCTTCAAGCTTAGCGTCGTGCCTTCGTAGGTAGAAAGTGTCTCTTCCCGTTTAGCGGCATTGCTATTCTCCTGCAATTTAATTAAATGAGAGAAGGGAACAAACCCCTTTAGCTCTTCTCCTTCTACCAGGACGCCCCCACGATTATGCCCTATCACACGCAGGGAAATGATTGCATCTTGCTTATAGAGCGACTGTGCTTTGTCCCAATTCAGCAATGGTGTGTCTTCTTCTTTTGTTTCCAGCACATTTTTAGTTTTTATTTCAGACCCTTCAGCTGAACAACGATTTTCATCAGCCAAAATAGATGCCCACCAAAGATCATCATTTTCGGTCTTTTCCTGTTTATACACTTTCTCGTTACTAACCATTAAATCCTCCTCCGTTTCTAAGCTTGCTCTTTTCAGTTTCGTCCCTTAGTTAATCTGGTAATTTGATCTCTGTTTCCATTTCTAAAACTAATTTTGCAACTGCCTCGACAGCAACGCGTTGTTTGCGATATAAGTCCGCTTCAGACATAGCAAGGCGCGTAGCGACATCGCGCACTTTACGCCCCTCGATAAATTTCATCTCAAGAATATTGTAGAGTATCCACTCTCCCGTAAAGCGTCGCTCCCCTTCCGGGCGGATATTATCCACACCTTTACGCAAAATCGACCGCAAGGCATTGACTGTGTTACCGTCGTGTTCAGCAGCTGTTTTCTGGACAACTTCCAGCTCCATAAGGGGACTGTCGCTCAATTTAGGTCCACCCCAATAATGGCTCAGGGCATCTTTGACCCAATTTGCTAAATCTGCTTCTGGGGGCAGAGATTCAGATAACATGCTAACTTTGCTATCATAACGCCCTGAAGCGCGCCAGCGCTGCAAAACTTCTGCCTGGGGTTGTAGATCTTGCAAAGATTGAAAAACGCTTTGTTGAAGTTGGCGATCTTCCAAAGCGAGCGCAGCACGTTCTGCCAGCAACCAGAGTGAATCACGCTGATCATGTTCGATATCACCTTGTTCATTCTGCATCACGCCCAAAATCCCCAAAAGCGGAGGGGTTTCATCGCGATCCATTTCTCGTTTTCGCTTACGCAAAGGCAAGATCAAGAAATCGCCCCAAGCAAACTCTTGGCGTTCTTGGCCTGATTCGATTTCGGAAACACGCAAAAGATCGGGGATATGATCTTGATCGAGTAAAGCCTTATTGCCTGCCATAGTGATCGTAGCCAAATCACCCTCATCCAGCGCGGCTATAAATGCCAATGGAGATTGCAAAAGGTCACGCACCGCCGCTAGAACCGCATCTAAAAACTGGCGCAAGTCGCTTCGTGTGAGTAAACGCTCTTCAATATTCTGAAGAAGCATCAACTCTTCGCGATCACCGCCAAAAAAGAGTGCCCGTTCCCATAGAGGCGCGAGGACAGTGATCGTATGCTCAATAAGCAAAACGCTGACGATCATCGTGAAAGGCACCAAAGCAGAATAAGGGTTCCCATCATAAATTTCGCCGCCACGTCGCACGACCGTCATCACACCCAAGGTGATCGAGGCTGTTACTGGTCCACGTAAAATCCACTTAAAAAGGCGACTCTTCACCAAGCGGTCGGGCCAGGAAACGCCAAAAAACGCAACCGCGTATGCCATGACCACGATCAAACCACCGACGAAAATATTAATCGTTAACGCAGATGTCCAGAAAAGGAAAAGGTGTTTCTCTGCTATAGAAGAGCCGTACATCAAGTAAGGGTATGAGCCCAGCGCGGGTGCAGTTGCGCCTGCCATCAAATAAAGCATTCGCCGCCTGCCGGAGCGCGTTAGCATCTGATTGAAGGCACGCGCAAAATTGATCCACGCCCAGACCATTGCCAAAACATAGTACCCTGTAAAAACTTCAGTCCAAAAAGTTCGCCGTAAATGTGGGGCGGGCTGACCATTTGCAACGAAATCTCCAAAAAGAAGACCAAAACCCAAGAGTAATAAAAAAATTGCCGAAAGAACATAGACCAAACGTACAGCCAAGCGCCTACGTCCCCGCGAGGGCATGCCCGCTGTGATAAGCAATGAATCAGAAAGATGTAAATAAGCCGCGGGCAAGAAAACAATCCCAAACCACTGAATTTGAAGCAATAACTCCAACCCCCAATTTGGCACAGTATTATTTTGCATTGACTCTGCGGTGAAAACAACGACCACACATAACATAATGACCGCAAAAGAACGCGCCACACGGTTGCGTAAATTAAAAGTTAAAGCATAGAGAAATAACGAGAAAGCCGTGATCGCAACACCGGCAGTAAGTATCTCGTTGAGCACACGTATCCCCACCAAAAAATTGCTCATCTCATCCGACCATTAAACATGAAGAGACTCCACAAAAAAGAAAATCTACTTAATAAGCTTTCCAAAAAAGAGCGCCACATCTTGTGTCGCATAATAGTGATCATTATATCCGCTAAACTCAAAACCCATTTTTTTAACCAAACTGATCATGGGATGATTCTTGGATGACATCTCAACAAATAACTGGCGATTATGACGTTCCAGCCCCCAATGCCCAACATACTCAAGCAAAAGGGACGCAACTCCTTTTCGGCGTGCTTCCGTTGCCACAACCAAATCCTGCACCCAAATAGCAGATGCACCAACCTGCTCCAAATAACGGATATATCCGATCGGCGTGCCTCCACCAAGCGCAACAAATGTGCGAGCATTTTTCTTCCACTCATCTGCCAAAGAAAAGTGATCGCGGGGATATTTCACTTGTACAGGGCGCGGCAAGCGGACTTCGCGCAAAGAGATCGAAATCTCGCTGGATTCTTTTTGCAAATCCAGTTGCCAAACATAATCGCTACCAACCTTATGCTCAAATCCAACCAAACGCGGAATATCGGTTGAAAGAGCCGAGCGGATCTTGATATCCAGACTCATTATTCCTGCCCCACTACACGGATCGGGATCACACAAGGAGGTAATGCCTCGCCAAGGCTATCCGTTAGAACCAAGCGTAAAGAATAATCGCCGGGTGTCAGCTCGCCTGTATCAATACGACCCAAAACATCATCGCGGATCACATCACGCCCAGCAAAGATCGTTGACCAATTCTCTGCACCGGCCGGAGAGACTTCGAATTTATAGAATCCAAATTGGGGAATATCAACTGTGCCAACCAGCTCAACGATCCCGCTCAATTCCTGCCCGGGGGCGGGTGAATCGACGATCTTTTCGCCAGGGATGCAGCCTTCGCCAAAATCAGCCGCTTGCGGCGTGGGGCGCGCACCTAATGTGGCTGCCATTTCAACAGAGATCGTTCCTGTAGGGGTGACAAGCAAATTTGCTGTTGGGGTGGGAATAAATGCTGAAGGGGGCATCGAAGGGACGATAAATGAAGCGACGACAAACTCTCCTAAAATGAGAGCAACCCAAAACAGGTTCGAGGCGAGAGCGCGGGCAAAACGTCGCTGCGAGATTTCTCGTTCTAAACTATAGATCGCCCTGCGCCATGTTTTCCAGGTGCGCCAAAGCCAACGCCCTAGAAATATCCCACCCAGGATAAGGAGAAAGTAGATCAATCCCTCATAGGTTGAGAGAAAACCATAAATGGCAACCATGCATGTCCCGTTTTTTATGGATATAACGCTAAAAAGTTAAATGGTGCGTAACACGCCGCGAATGATGGTTTCCATTTTAGGGACAATTTGCTTGCCCGCTTCGAGAACATCTTCGTGCGTGGCAACGAAAGAGAGATCAGTGTGTGCTTTATTGCTTATGCCAGAAAGACCCAGAACACGCATACCGCCATGACGGGCAACAGAAACTTCGGTAACAGTAGACATACCTACAGAATCGCCGCCGATCATTTTCAGGAAACGCAATTCTGCCGGGGTTTCGAAGGAGGGCCCGCTTAAGCCAACATATACGCCTTCATGAAAAGGTACATTATTTTCATTGGCAATTTTGCGTGCGAGATCAAGCAACTCGGGGTCATAGGCTTGGGTCATATCCGGGAAGCGAGGCCCAAACTCATCAAGGTTGGGGCCGTGCATTGGGCTTTTACCGATTAATCCGGGGAAGTTGATATGATCAGTGATCAGCATTACATCACCGGGCTGATGTGCATCTGCGATGCCGCCGGCGGCGTTGGTTACAACCAGGA
>Ga0209249_1000917_pt1 | contig 31679 bp, 45 predicted proteins | sample SaaInlV_200m_DNA_4_FD_184653 | JGI IMG/M metagenome (GOLD analysis project Ga0209249, IMG submission 184653) | Marine microbial communities from expanding oxygen minimum zones in the Saanich Inlet - SI037_S3LV_200m_DNA (SPAdes) (version 2) | ecosystem: Environmental > Aquatic > Marine >...
TCGCTTAGTGGGCGAGAGAGGTTGGCTGTTGAGGAGTTTGCTTCGGCTTTTGATTTTATTCCTACGACTTTGGCTGAGAATGCTGGGATGGATCCGATTGATGTTTTGACGGAGCTTCGTGCGGCTCATGATATGGGAGAGCGGAATGCGGGGTTGAATTTGTTTTCTGGTAAGGTTGAGAATAGTTTGGTGAATGGGGTGATTGAGCCGTTGAAGGTTAAGACTCAGGCTATTGCTAGTGCTGCTGAAGTCGCGATTATGATTTTGAGGATTGATGATGTTGTTGCGGCTCGGAAGGGGAGTGGGGCTTCTATGAAGAGTGGTGGTATGGATGGGTATGAGTGATTTAGAGGATTTGTTTGGTGCCCAAAAGCCGGTTATTGGGATGATTCATTTGGCGCATAGGTGTGAGGGAGATATGGTTGGGGATGCGTTGAAGGAGATGCAGATTTATGAGGATGAGGGGGTTAGTGGGGCGATTGTTGAGGATTATCCTTATTTTGTTAATGGGCGTCATTGTCGTGCTTCTCCTAAGGAGATTTGTAATGTGATGAGTGCGATTAATGAGGCTGATTTTGATGTTGTTGTGGGTGTTAATTGTTTACAGAACCCTAGATTAAGTGCTGCTGTGTCCAGAAGTTATGGGGGAAAGTTTGTTCAGTATGATAGTGTTCAAGGGGATGGATTTGATTTGGAGGCATTGGGGCAGTTTGTTTTGGGTGGTGTTGGTTTTAAGTATCAGCCTGTGAGTGGAAATTCTGCGGAGTATGATTTGGCGGAAGGGATGAAGAGGTGTGATGCTGTTGTTACGACTGGAGATGGGACTGGAATTGCTACTCCTATGTCTAGGCTTACGGAATATAAAGATATATTGGGAGATTTTCCTCTTATTGTTGGGGCTGGGGTTAATCCTGATAATGCTTACATTCAATCTAAGGTTGTTGATGGGGCTATTGTTGGAAGTTGTTTTAAGTGGGGTGGGGATACTCGAAAGATGGTTGATAGGGGACTGGTTCGGGAACTTGTGGGAAAGTGGCGAGAGGGTGGGTATGAGTGATTTAGAGGATTCTCTTAGTGGAGAAAGTATTTCTGGAGAATCGGATAAGACATATTGCTATAAATGTATTGTTAATAAGGTTTCATTTAAAGATTCAATCTATCTAATTAAGGATATGAAAAAAAGTCATTATTCTGATGCTGTTATTTGTGTTGGGTGTTTTGACAAGGAGAGAGCTCGTCTTGAGTTGGTTGGTAATTTGAGAAAGGATGGTTAGGGTTATTTTGGTGTTATTTTGAAGTAGTAAAATTTATAAAAGGAATTTTTCCTTTATTGTTATGGATGTTGTTCAATATGTAAATGGTAATGGGAGTATTTTTTGGGGAGGTAATTTGTTTTATCAGGGAATGGAATTTGAATATGATGAAACTGTTAATGGCGGAGCTTATAGGCATGCGTTTATTGGTAGGACTGATGAGGCTAAGGCTGGAGCTCTTGTTTTAGATAGTGTGAATGAGATAAGGGCTTGTGATGGGGAGATTAATCTTAATTTTTATGGGTATTTGTGATGGTTGTATTTTTGAGTTAATGGTATATTTTATTTGATAAAAATGAATGCGCGAGTCAAAAATTCTTCGAATTAAAATCTTTCAGGTTCGATTTAGGGGCAAGCTTCGCTCGCTGGGAAAATAAATGCGCGAGCGGGGACTTGAACCCCGGTCCCATCGTTGGCAACGACAGATTCTAACCACTAAACTACCCACGCGTGCTTTGCATAAGTTTTTTTGGATTTTTAACCCTTTAGGTATTTCTTCTGGTATCTAAGATTTGGCAGGAGGAGTAATTTTATATACTAGATTTTTGTTTTGTTTTTATGAAGAACGTTGCTTGGGTTTTTGTTTTTGTTTTCTGTTGTAGTTTTGTTTTTGCGGCTTATTCAGATGATGGTAAATATATTAGTAGGTATGATGTTGACAATGAGACTGCGTGTGGTTGTTCGATTGCGGGTGCGTATTTGATGTGGGGTTCGCCTAGTGATATAACTGCTAGCTGTACTTATTATCATGAGCCGGAAGACACAGTTGAGGGTGCGCAGATTAATTATTTACATGCTAGTTTTACTAATTGGGATGATGCTGAAGATACTAAGGATGTAATGGAATCACATAAAGAAAAGTATGCTTCTGATTTGGGAAGGACTGAGAAATCGGATAGCTGGGTGGCAGTTGAGAGGTTTGTTAATAAAGATAGTTTTTCATTGATTACTCGTCCTGTTAAAGTTGGGAATGAGTATAGAAATGGGGATAAGAAGCAATTTTCTTATGAGGTTAATAGGGAGGTTCGTTATGATGATTATGCTTTGATTACTATAAGGGGAAGGTGGAGGACTAATGGGGAAGAGCCACAGGATTCTTCTGTTATTGCTACGATAGATTCTATGGAGGCTTGTATGAAGGGGGTTATTGATAGAAGTCTTAGAGAGGGGGAGAGTGGGAAGGCGTCGATTAGTGTTGAACAGCAGAATCCATTTCCGTATCTCAGTGAGCAGACTTGGCTTTCTTCTAGTGGTTCTTTGGTTGGAGGGGAAGTTCGTGCGACTGTTTTAGACGAGGATGGTGATGGGGATAAAGGTAAGTTGGTTGTTTTTTATATTGAGAAAGATGATTTGTTGCATGGGGCGATAGCTAGTCGGAGTTATGAGAGGTTTGCTAAGAGCACGACGACTTGGAGGGAGATTGAGAAGAATGTTGATAATGTTGATTTGATTTCCTATGTTGGTTCTGGAGTGACTAACAAAGATGGAGTTGTTTCTATTAATTATCTTTTTGGAAAGAGGATGAATATGCAGAAGCTTTCGGCGAAGATTATTGCTGGAAAGGGTGAGGTTGCTGGGAAGATTCATGTTGCGGTTGTTGATTTGAAGAAAAAGGAAGTTGTGGTGGATTCTTCTGTTGATTTGAAGTTTGATCATATTGCGGAGATTGTTAGGATTAGTGGGAAAGGTGTTCCTGATGTTCTTCCCGCTGGAGACATGCAGGGAGTTGTTTCGGGTCCTGGTCAGGTTCGAGTGAAGAGAGTTTTTGTTGAGCCGTTGACTTATTTGGAAGCTAAGGTTAAGTATAAGCTGATGCCGGGGGATATTATTAATGTTGATGCTGATAGTGAGGTTGAGATTGTTTGGGTGAATGGGGACACGGTTGTTGCGAAGTTTCCGCGTTATGTTTCTGTTGCTGAGAAGGTTGTTTATCCGAGTGCTAATCTTGTTTTGTTGGCTGATGCATATTCGAGTGGGTTTGCTTCTACTCTTGATAAGGTTGAGGAGATTGTTTATGGCATTACTGTTGAGAAAGGTGTTAGTTTTCTTATTGATACGGTGAAGTCGGAGATTCCGGGTAGTGGTGTTGCTGGGGCTGGGTATGATTTTATTGCTAATATTGCGAGTAAGATGGATGAGTATGAGGCTGCTGATTTGTCGAAGTTTTCTATTATTTCTAGGATTCGGGTTAAGTCGCAGTTTGTTGTTGATACTTCTGGGGATGAGATGAAGATTAGTGTTATTGAAGGAAATCCTGATGTTGAAGTTTCTAGTGGTGAGGTAAGTCTTCAGAGTGGAGAGGCTGTTGTTTTTGGGGAGGATGTGATGGGGGATGTTGAGAGCTCTAGTAAGAGTGATTTTGAGAGTTGGGAGATTCCAGAGGTTCGGGTTGGGGAAGATGTTGCGATAAGTGGTGGTTTTTCTTTTGGTTGGTTTTTGTTTTTGGGTGTTGTTGGTTTTATTCTTTGGTTGGTAGTAAGTGGTAGGAAGAAGAATGGATTTAAGGATAAGCTTTCTCGGATGGTTGAAGGGAAGTAGCTAGATTTATAAATAATGAGAAAGAGTTAGCATGATGAAGGTAAATAAGAGTGAGTGTATTGGGTGTAGTGCTTGTGCGGCTGTTTGTCCGGATGGTATTGAGATGAAGGATGGGAAGGCTGTTGTTAAGGATTCTGATAAGTGTTTAGAGGATTTTGTTAGTATTTGTCCGGTTGGGGCGATAAGTTGAATTTTTGTTAACGATGTTTGCGAATATTTATAAGTAGAGGAGTTCTTTAGTTGTTAAGATGGGAAAAACTGAGGAGAATTTGAAGGTTGCTTTTGCGGGGGAAAGTCAGGCTCGGAATAAATATAATTATTTTGCTAAGGTTGCTAAGAAGGAAGGTTATTTGTATATTGCTAAGATTTTTGATGAGACTGCTGATAATGAGAGGCAGCATGCTAAGGACGAGTTTAAGCTTTTGAAAGGGATTGGGAGTACTGAGGATAATTTGCAGGCTGCTATTGATGGCGAGCATTTTGAAACAGAGAGTATGTATCCTGATTTTGCGAAAGATGCTGATGAAGAAGGTGAGGTTGAAGCTGCTAAGTTGTTTAGGCAGATTGCTAAGGTTGAAAAGGAGCATGAGGATCGGTATAAGAAATTGTTGGTTAGAGTTAAGGATGGTACGGTGTTTAAGAGAGATCGAGCCATAAAGTGGAAATGTTCTAAGTGTGGTTATGTTCATGAGGGAACTGAGGCTCCGATGGAGTGTCCTTCTTGTAAGCATCCTCAGGAGTATTACGAACCTGAGAATTTGGATCTTTGAGGTAAATTATATGAAAAATAAAGGAATCTATAAGTGTAGTGTATGTGGTAATATTGTTTCTGCTGTTGAGGCTCATGATCCTAATGTGATGTGTTGTGGTGTTGAGATGGTTAAGCTTGAGGAGAAGAGTGGGGAAGAGGGAAGTGAGAAGCATCGGCCTGTTGTTGAGAAAATTGAGGGTGGTGTGAGAGTTAGTGTTGGTTCGGTTTTGCATCCAATGGAGAGTGAACATTTTATTGAGTTGATTGAGTTGGATTGTGACGGTGAGATTTTTTGTAAGAGACTTAATGTTGGAGATGAGCCGGTTGTTGATTTTGTTTGTGAAGGTAGCGTTTTGAAGGCTAGAGCTCTTTGTAACGTGCATGGGCTTTGGTCTAGTTAGTTTTTTAGAAGTGTTAATATTTTAGCTTGTGTTCTTCTTTGTACCACAGTAAGAATATGAATTCTATGGCTAGTAGGAGTGCGAATTCGCAGAGGACGCTTGGGAATTTTATGTCTAGGGCTGGTAGGAATAGTAGGAAGATGTAGGTTGGTATTGTGAAAATGAACATGCCGAGCATTCCTAGGCCGGATAGGACTTTTTCATGTTTTGATTTTGTGTTTGCGGATACGAGGTAGAATATTATTATGGCTGCTAAGAGGTATACGAGGTAATAGAGTGCGAAGAATTTTCCGAGTAGTCCGAAAATTGGGTATTCTATGAAGACAGTTGAGCATGTTGCTGATTGAGTTAGAGTGTTAGACATTGTGAATGCTAAGATGAAGAATGCTGCGGGGGAATATATTAGGAGTTTCCAGTAGTATTTTATTTTTTTCCTTGACATGACTAAGGCGATTGATATTGCTAGTACTGGGAGGATTGCTGTTGTGCTTATGGCTAGTTTTGTGAATAAGTTGATTTTTGTGACGCATATTAGGAATTCGTTTAGCTGGTAGATTCCGAGGAGGAAGGAGGTTAGGGCGATGATTTTGTTTAGTTTGTCTTTTGGATTTTGAAGAAGGAAATATGTGGCTAATAGGAATTCTATTATGAAGGTTGATAGTGAGATGTATGGAGCGAAACACATGTTTGTTTGTGGTGATTCTTATATTTAAAGTTTTACGGAAGGTTTAAATTGGTTTGATGTTTTTGTTTGTTATGATAAAGAGGGAGAATGTTTGGTCCGATATTGTGCAGATGAGTTTTGTTGTTTTTTTGCTTGGTGTTATTTTTTCTCTTATTAATAATTCGGATTCTTTTTATTATATGGTTTTGATTCCGGATTGGATGGTTTGGAGTGTTCTTCTGTCGATTTGGGTTTGTTTTGTTTTTATGGAATTTTTTGTTCAGGTTGATTTTTGAGAGGTTGAGGGGGTTATACTTTTGTTGTTGTGGATATCTAAGGAGAAATAAAAAGTCTGTCCTTAAATGTTACAAAAGTCCTAGACGCCCCAACCGGGGATTGAACCCGGATCTCGGCCGCGACAGGGCCGTGTACTAACCACTATACTATTGAGGCAATGAATATTAGTTAGCGTTTTAGTTTTTAAAGTTGTTGCTGGAGATTCTGGATTACAATAATTTAGTTAAAGGGCGGGAGTTTGTTTTTGATATGTATAAGTTAGATAAGGACGATGTGCCGGCGTTGGTGATTTTGGCAGTTTTTGCTTTGGTTTCTTTTTTTATTGTGAAGAATTTTATTGTGCTTTTGGCTTTTACTGCGATTTTGACTTATTTGTATCGTCCGGCATATGAGAGGATTAATGCTATTTTTAATAGTCATTTTTTTACTTCGGTTGTTTCGATTTTGCTTTTGTTCTGTTTGTTAATTGTGCCGGTTGTTTTTGCTATTTTGGAATTTTCTAATGAGTTTTCTCATATCGAGGCAGCGCAGGCAGCGCAGAGTCAGAGGGATTTTACTAGTATCCTTAGCAATAAAATTGGAGTTGATATTTCTAGCGAGTATCATAAGGCGCTTGGTGCTATTGGGAGTTATTCTAGGAGCATGATTTATAGTCAGCTTCCCGAGGCTGTTTTTAGCATTGTTATTATGATTTTTTTCTTTTATTATTTTTTGAAGAATTATGATGTTGGGGAGAGACAGTTGAAGGGTTTGATGGGAGTTAGATGTTTTGAAAAATGGACTGGGAAGATTAAGCGACTTCTTGATGGGATAGTTTATGGACAGATTCTTACTCGTTTGATACAGGCGATTGTTGCTACGATTTTATTTTTGTTGTTTGGAGTTGGTGGGGCGGTTGTTTGGGGTGTTTTGACTTTTTTTGCTGCTTTTGTACCTATTGTTGGGACATCTTTGATTTGGGGCCCTTTGGTTTTGTTGAATGTTTTGCAGGAGAATTATTTTTTGGCTAGTCTTGTTTTGATTGCTGGTCTTGTTATTTCAACGATTGATAATTTTATGCTGCCTCATTTTATATCGGAAAAAACTAATATTGGACCTGTGACTACTTTGGTTAGTATACTTGGGGGACTTAGTTTGTTTGGGATTTATGGGTTGATACTTGGACCTTTTTGTTTGGGTATTTTTTTGATTTTATTTAAGGAGTTTGTTTTTAGAATGAGGCGGAAATATCCTGAGATTGATAGACATATTTGGAGTGATTGGGAGCGTGCGAGATATAGGAGTTTGCCTACGGTGAAAGATAGGGATGATTTTAGAGATAAGCTCAATAAGCAATATAATAATTAATAGAATTGATTTTTTATGTTTTCAATTATTTCTTTTTTTTTACAACTTTTTTCTTAAGTTTTTTCCCAACCTTTTTCTTAGCAACTTTTTTGATTATTTTTTTCTCTGTTAATTCTCTTCTTAGTTTTGTGATTTCTTCTAAAAGTACTGCATGGTTTAAAGATAAATGTTGTACTTTTTCATGTAGGTCTGAGAATGCGTCGTTTAACATTAGCATGTCCTTTTTTACGTAGCCAAAACTTGCCGACATGTTTTTTTCTATTTGGTTAACTGTTTTTTCCATAATATTTTATAATTTGTAACTTTATAAACTTTTGTGATGGTTGTAACTATTGAATTGCGACAGAAATTTATTTAAGACGAATTGGATTTTGAGTTTGATGAGAAAGGAAACTTGGGGTGGGAAGTTTGGAAGAAATTATGCGATTGTTGTAAATTCTGTTATTAATAGTAGGCCTGTCGAAGAAAGAGAGTAATATAAAACTAGTTTTTTAGAAGAGTTAAAAACGTATTCTTTAGAGGGTAGGAAAAAAGGGACTCCTGAAAATTCTGGCTGTGTTTGGGAGTTGGATGGGATTGAGAAAATTAGTCTTGATAACCCTGTGGAATTTGCTCGTCTTGTAAAAGAGCAGATGCATTTGATGTATCAAAAGAATACTACTCGACTTGTTTTTGAATCCTTGATTACAAATCTTTAAAATGTAATTCTTCTTTCTTATTCTATGAAGTATGAATTGTTGGCGCCGGTTGGGGATTTTAGAAATTTGAGAGCTGCGGTGGATAGTGGTGCTGATGCGGTTTATTTTGGGGTTCGTGGTTTTAACATGAGGGATTCTGCTCGAAATTTTTCTTTGCGTGATTTGGATAAGATTCGAAAAATTTGTGGGAAGGTTAAAATGTATTTGACGCTTAATGTTGTTGTCTATGATGCTGAGTTGAAGCGGGTTGAAGAGATTCTTAAGAAGGTTAAAGATAAAGTTGATGCTGTGATTTGTTGGGACTTGGCTGTGATTGGGTTTTGTAAAAAGTATGGTATACCGTTTCATGTTTCTACTCAGGCTTCAGTTTCTAATGTTTCTGCTGCCGAATTTTATAAGAGACTTGGGGCTGACCGAATTGTTTTGGCTCGTGAACTTAGTTTGAAGCAGATTAAGAGAATTGCTAAGGTTATAGCAGTCGAATGTTTTGTTCATGGGGCGATGTGTGTTGCTGTTTCGGGTCGGTGTTTTATGTCGGAGTATTCCCATGGTTTGTCGGCTAATCGGGGGAAATGTGCTCAACTTTGTCGTCGGAGTTGGAATATTAAGGATGATAATGGGAATGAGTTGAAGCTGGAGAATTCAAGGGTGATGTCGGCTAAGGATCTTTGTGCTTTGCCGTTTGTTGATAAGATGAAGGCTGCTGGGGTTGTTAGTTTTAAGATTGAGGGTAGGAATCGAGGTCCGGAGTATGTTTCTACTGTTGTTGGGGAGTATCGGAGGGCGCTTGATAAAAAACTTAGTCATAAGGAAATTACTCAAGGGATTTCGAATTTGAAGCGGGTATACCATCGTGGTTTTAGCTCTGGGTTTTATTTGGGTGTTCCTACTAGTGATGATTTTTCGTTTAGTGAAAATGGGGAGCAGAAGGAGAGGAAGGAGTTTGTGGGGCGAGTGTATAAGTATTGGCGGAAGGCCAAAGCTTGTTCGGCTTTGATTAATACTGGTAAGTTGAAGGTTGGTGACGAGGTTTATTTAATTGGGGATGATATTGGGGTTAAGCGAGTTAGGGTTAAGAGTATTGAGCTTAAGGGGGAGAATGTTAAGTTTGCGAAGAAGGGAGATGATGTTGGGGTTGATTTTGGTGTGAGGGCTTCTAATTGCGAAGTTTATGTTATTCGGAAGAAATAAAAAGCTTCGATGCTTTAGTTTTGTATGAAGGTGACTAAGTCTAAGAAGGTGATGTTTAGTGTGGCTGTTGCTTTTGTGTCGGTTTTTTTCTTTGCTTATGCGATTGCTGCTTTTTATCCGGCTCCGCAGTATGAGGATTTTTGTGATAATGTGAACTATAAATTTGACTTAAATAATTTTTCTGAGTGTGAAGGGCTTAATGGGAAATGGATTGACGAAGGTGGAGTGTATTTGAGAGATGCTGAAGGGTATTGTGATGTTAATTATTTTTGTAATGAAGAATACCAAGAGGCACGGAAGCCTTATGAGAGAAATGTGTTTTTTGCGAATGTTATTTTGGGAATTGCTTTGTTTGTTGTTGCTTTCTTCTTGGCATTGGAGAGTGTTTCTAGTGGGTTGATGGGTGGGGCTGTTATGTTGATTGTTTATGGGAGTTTGAGATATTGGGGAGAGCTTAGTGATGTTTGGCGGACGTTGATGCTTGGGATTGCTCTTGGGATTTTGATTTGGCTTGGGTATCGGAAGTTGAAGGAGTAAGATTTGTAGATAGAAATAAAAAGGAATTAGTCCTGTATTTGTTATGAAGGTTACGAAATCTAAGTTAGTGATTTTTAGTTTGGCTGTTGCTTTTGTTTCAGTTTTCTTTTTTGCTTATGTGGTTCAAGCTTTTTATCCCGCTCCTGAATATGATGATTTTTGTAGTCATATTGATAATGAAGTTGACGCAGATTCTGAATCTATCTGTGAGCTTGCTGGAGGTAAATGGACCGAGCGTCCTAAAATTAATGAAGGTGACTTGGGTGGTTCATGTAATTTAAAATTTTATTGTCGTGAAGATTATAACAATGCAGATAGTTCCTATGAAAGGAATATATTTTCTGCTAATTTGATTATTGGTATTATTGTTCTTATCATTGCTTTTTTCTTAAGTATTGAAGCTATTTCTAGTGGCCTTATGGGTGGGGCCGTTATGTTGATTGTTTATGGTTCTATTAGATATTGGGAAGAATTAGATGATGTTTTTCGTGCATTTATGCTGGGAGTTGTTCTTGTTATTTTGATTTGGCTTGGGTATCGGAATTTGAAGGAGTAAGATTAGAATTCAGCAAATTTATAAAGTTGACTGGGTGCTTGTGGTAATGAGAAGAGTAGACATAAAGACGGGTTTTCTGTGTAATAATAATTGTAAGTTTTGTGTTCAAGCTGGTAGTAAGTGTGAGGGCAATAGGAGTTTTGAAGAGATTGAGAATAACTTGAAAGAATGTCGGGAGAGGTGTGATCAGGTTGTTTTGACTGGTGGAGAGGTTACAATTAGAAAGGATTTTTTTGAGATTGTTAAGTTGGCTAAGGATTTGGGATATAAAGAAATTCAGGTTCAGACGAATGGGCGTATGTTTTCAGATTTCGATTTTTGCAAGAAAGCTATTTCGTCTGGTGTTACTCATTTTGCTCCTTCTATTCATGGGTTTTGTGCAGAACAGCATGACTATCTTACTGAATCTGAAGGTAGTTTTTCGCAAACGGTTTTAGGTATTTTGAATTTAAAGAAGTTAGGACAGAGTGTTGCTGTTAATACCGTTATTGTTAAATCTAATTATGTGGATTTGCCTAAAATTGCTTCGTTGTTGGTAAAGTTGGTGACTTTGATAATGGTATTACTGCGTTTGCTGGGACTATTGCTCCTGGAGATGCCCAAGTTCTTCTGGAGGGAACTAATAGTAAAGGGTTACCGTTCAAGGTTTATTTAAATATTATGGTTTTGAGTATGACTGGTGCGAGTTATGACGATGGAGAGTATGTTGCTGCATGTGTTTTGAAACCTGAAAATTTCCAGGCTATAGATGGTATTGTTGTTGATTTTGATGCGTCTAATACTAAAGGCATTAGGGTTACAGATGGCGTTATCGATGAACTCTTTCCTGGTGAAGATAATTTTATTTGGACTTGGAGATTTTTTAATCCTATGGGTGTTGAGTTTGTGTCCAGCCCATATGTTAGTGAAAATAATAATGATTTTATGGCTTATATTTTTTCTAGAGTTTTTCCTGCTGCTGGAAATAATTTAGCTTCTCTTTTTGTTGAAGTTGGAGATCCTTAGGGTTATTTTTTACGTAGTAAGCTTTAAAATATCTTAATGTTTTATTTTGTTAGGTGTTTAAGATGTTAGAAGAATATATTGCGAATTCGTATTTGAGGGCAGGAACTGTATTTTTAGTTGTATTTTTGGCAATTAGAATTTTGATGTTTATTTTGGCTAGAGTTGTTCCTGTTTTTACTAAGAGGACAAAGACTGATTTGGATGATGAGATATTGAAGAGAATTTCTATGCCTTTGACTATTTTGGCCTTGCTTACTGGACTTAGAATAGGTGTTGGGGAGTTTAATTTAGAGGAGTCTTTAAGTGGTACGATTGAGGGTGTTGTTTTGACTTTTATGATTGTTGTTGGCTCGGCTTTGGTTTATTATGTTGTAGATGCTTTGGTTACAATTGGATATAAGGACTTTGGGCATAAGGTTAGAGGTAAGATTAATGAGAGTTTGTTGCAGTTTTTTCATAGTATGCTTGTGATTATTGTAGCTGTTGCTGCTTTTTTGTTTATCTTGGCGAGTTGGGGAATTGAGATTGGGCCTCTTCTTGCTGGTCTTGGGGTTGCTGGTATTGCTATTGCGTTTGCTTTGCAGTCTACTCTTTCAAATGTGTTTGGTGGTATTTCGATGCTCTTAGATAGGTCGATAAATGTTGGGGATTTGGTTGATTTGGATGATGGGACGGTTGGGCATATTATGAAGATTAATTTGAGGAGTACGAAAGTTCAGACTTTGAATAATAAGCTTGTGATTGTTCCGAATGGGAAGCTTAGTGAATCAAATATTAAGAATGTGGCACTTCCAAGTCCGGAGACTAGGGTTGTTGTTCCGTTTGGTGTTGAGTATGGGGCGGATATTGTTGAGGTTAAAAAATTAGTTTTGGGAGAGGTTAGGAAGGTTAAGGGGTTATTGAAAGATAAAGATAAGAAACCGGCTGTTCGTTTTGTAGAGATGGCTGATTCGAGTTTGAATTTCAAGGCTTATTTTTATATTGATTCTTTTGATGGGGTACCTAAGGCGCTTGATGATGCTAATACTCGGATTTATAATATTTTGAATAAGGCGAAGATTGGGATACCTTTTCCTCAGATGGATGTTCATTTGAAGAAGAAGTGAGTGATTAGGTAATTAGTTTTTTATAGATTGTAATTGCTGAAGTTAGGATTATTCCTCCTAGAATAAAACCTGCTAATATGTCAGTTAGCCAATGAACTTGTAGGTATAATCTTGCTAAACTTCCTATGAGTATTATGCTAGTAGTTATTATTATTGTTTCTAATTTGTATTTTTTGTTCATAAATAAAAAAGTAATTAGTCCGAAGAATACTACTGCCATTGTTGCGTGCCCGCTTGGAAATGAATAGTTGCTTCCTAGGGATATTGCTTCTAAAGGTCTGGTTCTTTGGATAATTTGTTTTAGTATCAAAACTATGGCTCCTGTTAATATCATTGTCAAGGCAAGAGTTATGCCCTTTGCCTTTTTGTTTCTGATGCAGAGTATTATACATAGAATTATTGAAATAATGATTAGGAATTCCGGTTCAAAAATTATGTTAATAAAATTCGAAAGATTTGTTAGGATTGGCGTTTGAATTTGCTGTATTAAAGTGTTTGTTGCGGTATCTATTGTCATACTAATCGTAGCGATAAAATATTAATAAACCTTTTGAGTCATAGATGTAGATTGAGTCGCCGTCTGTGTTCCAAATGTGGGAGAAGTTGTTTGTGTACCTGGAGTTTGGGCCTATTGTTGCTTTGTAAATATGGGTTGCGTCGTCTTTGTAGGTGATTTTTAAGGTGGAGTCGCAAGAATTTTTTAGGATTAATAATTCTGGTTCGTCGGTTTTGAACTCTGTGATTTGGATGCAGTTTGAGTTTGGGGATTTTTCCCAGATGCCTAAGCCTAATTCTCTTGCGTGTTTTTCGGCTTGTTTTAGTTCTTCATAATGGGAGTCTTTGTCGTAGTAGTATAAGGTTGCTAGGCCGTTTGAGAGGATCGCTGCGTTGATGTTTTGGTTATTTAGGAAGATATATCCTAGAGTTCGTTGGTATTTGTCTGGGCCGTGGGATTCGAGTTGGATGGTTTGGTTTTGGACTAGATTTATTAGGAGTTGTTTTGCTTCTTGGTAGAATGGTTGGTTGGATTCTGGGGTGTTGATTCCTAGAAGTCTTACTTTTTGGTTGTCTTCTAATTTAAGAGTATCACCGTCGATGATTTTTGTTACTTTGTGGGTTTTTAGTGTTGAGGTTGGCTCGGTTAGGTTGTAATAGAATGCTAGGGAAGTTAGGAAAAGGATTGTGATTATTAGGTGTTTTAGCCGCATGGAAATTTTAAGGTAGTAAGGTTTAAAAGTGTAATTTTTATCTTCTTGTTATGATGACCGTGCGTATTAAATTGCAGAGTGTGGAGATCGATAAATTGAATGCAGTTATTGATCGGATAAAGACTATAGCTAGTGGAGCGGGTGTTCCGATTAGTGGGCCGATTCCTTTGCCGACTAAGAGGCTTAAGGTTACTACGAGGAAGTCTCCTTGTGGAGATGGAACTGCGACATTTGATAGGTATGAGATGAGGATACATAAGAGGATTATTGATTTGCCGGCTAATGATAGGATTTTGCATAATATTATGAGGATTAATATACCTCGAACTGTTAAGATCAAAATCGAGATGACTGATTAGATTTTCAGTATTTTTTCTGATGAAAAAATTATTGGAAAATTTCTATAAAAATTTATGATGATTTGAGCAACTTATAGTCCGAAGTTATCTATGAAGTTTAGAATTGTTTTATATTCGGCTAGGAATTCTTGACCTTTTTTTGTTAGGGAGAATTCAACTTCTTTCTTTGTTATGAATTTCTTCTTTGTTAGCTCTTGAATATATTGCTTGAACATTTGAGGAGACAAGTTTGATTTTTGAAGGAGGCGGGTTGGGCGGATTGTTTTGTGAGAGTTGATTACCTTTAGGATGTCGTGTATCACTTCTAATCTTTCACGTTTTGCCATTTTATTTTATTGTTTTTAGGGTTCCGTAGAGGAAAATTGAGAAGGCGGCTATTGTCATTGCTTGGGAGGTTAGTTCTGAGAAGTTGATTAGGGTTAGGATGCTTGAGGTTAGGAGGAGTGCTATTGCCATGAGGTAGAACTGGGAGAAGGTTGTTTTCTTTTTCTCGTAGTTGGTGTAGGCTTGGATTGCTGTTATTGCGTAGATTGCTGTTAGGACTAAGGGGAGGATTTCGTTGAAGTTGTTTAGGATTGTTGTTAGGAGAGCAATGATATGGAGAGGTGAAGCGTCTTTCTTTTGGTTTTTCCAGAATAGGGATGCTGCTAGGTAGAGAGCTGCTATTGTGAATAGGTAGGTTTGTAGAGGTTGTGTTAGGGCTGTTAGGATTGAGAGCTTGGCTATGTTTAGGGATGAGGTTGAGGTCAGGAAGGCTGTTATATACGCTAGAGAGAGGAAGAGGAAGGCTTGGTTGATTAGTTTGATTCCTTGGTGAGAGGAGAGGCGGGAGATGTTGCGGGTTTCTATGTAGATTGACAATGTTGTTATGATTGCTAGGATTAGGAAGAGGGTTGTTATCATGGGAGTTTAAAGAGGGTGGGGTTTAATTGGGTTTTGGTTTGATGGTAACTTAAAAAAGAGAGGGGTCTAGAGGACTTGGTTTTATTTCATCTATTAGCCAAGACTCGTATGCAGATTGTACTAAAGCGTCCTTTTTTTGTTTATTATTTATGTCTATGAGGGACCCATCTTGATTACAGTACTCTCCTGTGTTTTTTATGGCTTCGAATATAGGAATATTTGGAAGAGGACCTTCGAAATATTCCTCTAAATTTGATATTGCGTTGATATCTCCATGTCCTTGAGGTATAACGAGTCCGCTTGGAGAAACTCTAAGTGAATCTGCTATAGTATGAAACATCATTTGGGGGCTGGCGATATATTCTTCTCCAAGAATTTTTTCTGTGGTTTCTATAAGATATTCTATGTCATGATCTTCTCCATTGTATCTTGAAGATCCTCCTGCAGGAATCATTACTACTAAATGATATTTAGATTTTTGGCTTTTCAAGTGACCCCTTAATTTATTGATTAAATCTTTATCCATGTTTCAAGAGATGAGTGAATCTTTTATAAATTATATTGTGCTATAGTATTACTTGGTTTTATGTAGGATTCCTACATATTCTTTTTAAAGAAAAGTTTCATAGTTATTTTATGAATATGAAAGGCAAAACTAAGAGATTATATCGAAGTGAAAATGAGAATATGATTGGCGGAGTTTGTGGTGGGATTAGTGAATATTTTAAGATTGATCCGGTGATTGCTAGGTTGGTTGCTGTGGCTCTTATTTTTGTTCATGGGATTGGTGTACTTGCTTATTTGATAGGGTGGATTATTATTCCTTTGAAAGATGGTAAGTCTATGGTTGCCAGTAAGAAGCTTTATAGGAGTTCAAGTGACAAGATGATTGGTGGTGTTTGTGGAGGTTTGGGTAAGTATTTTGATGTGGATTCTACTCTTGTTCGGTTAGGTGCGGTTTTGTCTATCTTTACTGGTGTTGGGCTGATTGCTTATTTGATTGCTTGGATTGTTGTGCCGCTTGATTCGGGGAGGGGTGTTAATGAGAAGATTAAGGATAAAGTGCAGAAGATAGAGAAGGGGCGAGTTCAGAAGGTCAAGAAGAAGCGGGGTGGTTTTTGGTTGTTTTTCGGTGGGTTGTTGGTTTTTATTGGGTTTGCTAATTTGTATAGTACAGAGGTTGTTTTTCCTTGGGCGATTTTGATTTGGGGTCTTTATTTGATTTGGGGGAGTATTGAATGGTGAAGCTTGTTCGGCCCTTTAGGATGTTTATTGGTATGCTGTTTGTTACTATTGGTATGATTTCTATATATGATTTATGGGGTGCTTTGGCAATGGAAGTTCCTTGGCAAGTTTGGCCTATTGGGGTTATTATTGTTGGGGTTTTGTTTATGGTTAGGCAGAAGGGGTTGGCTGGAGTCGCTATCGGTTTGTTGTTGGTTTTGGGGATTTTTTCGGCTGGCTGGCAGTGTTGTGATGATTTGGAGAGTAGGGAAGTTGTGAGAGGTTTTGAATTGGATGGAGCCCGTTATGTTGATTTGAGCTTGAGTTATGGTGTTGGGGATATTGTTTTGGGTAGTAGTGATTATGATGAAATAATATTTACTGCGAATACGAGGGATTTTGAGGATCCTAAGATAGAGGAGGAAGTTTTTGAGGACGGGGAGAAGAAAGTTATTAGTATTTCTAGGGAAAGTGGGGCTGGTTTTGGGGACGATGAGAATTGGAAGATTTTTTTAGGGGATGGTGTTGTTTATGATTTGGATTTGGAATATGGTGTTGCTGATGTTAGTTTGGATTTTAGGGGGCTTGATATTCGGAAGGTGGATATTAGTCAGGGAGTTAGTGATACACGGATTGTGTTTGGGGATTATCCTACGAAGGCTTATGTTGAGGGTGGGGTTAGTGATGTTGATTTTGAGTTTGCAGAGGATAGTGGTGTTGTGATTGAGGTTGATGGTGGATTGTTGGATAAGGATTTTGATGGGTTTGAGAGGAGAGATGGTAAGTATTATAGTGAAGGATATGTTGAGGGTGGAGATAATATTGAGGTTAGGTTTGAGGGCGGGGTTACGGATTTGAGAAGTATTTTTTATTAGGTTGATTTTTATAATAGGTTATGTTCAGAATAATATGGGAATGTTTAATTTTTTGAAGAAAAAGAAAGCTCTTGAAACTCAGAAGGAAGTTGTTTTAGATGAGATGATTTTTTCTGAGGCTTTAGGTTTAGTCGGAAAGAAGATTAAGGTGGAAAAAGAGAAGGAGAGTTTGGGTTTGGATGAAGTTCGGAAGAGGATTGGTGTGTTTGGTGTCGAGATTGCAGAGAAGGTTATTATTTTGGAGAAATTTGATATTGATTCCATAAGAGATGATGAGAGAATTAAGAATGCAGTTAGAGAGGCTAGGAAGATTTATGTTAAATTCTTGAAAGTTTTGGTTAGGGATTTGAAGAAGGTTGATTCTTTTGAACTTAAAAGATTTGTCCATGAAGTTAATGGTATACTTGTTAGTTTTAATAAGAAATCTTTCAGAAACTATGAGCGAACTACTTTTTTGATTGGTGATGAAATGGTTAGTATAAAGAATTCCCTGAAGTCTTTTTCAACTGATGTTTTGAATATTTTTGAGAGTAATAAGGTCGTTATTAGTTCCTTGAATAAACTTAATTCACTTAAAGAGAAAATGAATTTACTTGTTTCTAAGGATGAGGTTTTGGCTGGAATTGATAAAGTTATTTTGAAATTGAATAAAGATATTGATATGAAAAGGTTGGATATTGTTGGGTGGGAGAAGGAGTTGGTAGAGCTTAAGAGAGGTGAGGTATACTTGAATAATTTATCTAAAATGGAAAAAAATAATTTGCTTAAGAAAAGTTTGAAAAGTGATATTTTGAAATTGAAGCAAGATGTTGATTTTAAGGGTTTGGCTAATTTTTTTCATAAAGATTCTCGAAGGATGAATGTTGTTAAGAGATATAAGGATCATTTTTTGGAGAATTTTGAGAAGGATGATGGTTTGGAATTGATTGATATTTTGGATGAAGCTGATATTGGTGATGATTTAATTCTTGGTAAGATTGAAGGTATAAGATTGAAGGTTGCTGAGATTGAAAAGTTGAGGGATGACATGGAAGAAGATGAGAGTTTGGTTATTATGAATAAGATTGATGAGGTTGGGTTGGAGATTTTGAAGTTTGAGAATAATCGAAATGTTGAAGAGAAGAGAATTTTGAAGTTGAAAGAGAGTAGGGAGAAGATGTTTTCTGAGGTTTCGTCTGAGCTGGTTGAGTTTGGGATTTCGGTGATTCGTTAGACTTTTAAGGGGTGTAGATTTTTATTTTTGATGATAGACATTAAGGATTTGAAGGATCAGGTCGATGATTGGATGGGGCATTGGGAAATTGCTAAGAAACATGGTTTTATTAGTTATTCTTATCAAGATACTGTTGATTTGGTTTGTGACTCAATTAGAAGTGGGATTAGGAAGGAATATGATGAATATAATTTGGATGGCGTTGTTGAGCATAATGGGCGTTTGAGTCAAATGGTGAGAGAATTAGAGGGAGCTAGAGCTCTGTTGAAGAAGTAAACGCCTGTACCCCGAATCGGCTTCACTTCAGAGAAGCTCGCTGCTTGCTCTCGGGTTCGCAATCAAACGGCAAGCTATTCGATTCTAGAATTCTACGCCTGTACCCCGAATCGAACGGGGATGCCCAAAGGGCCCGGGTTTCTAGTCCGGTGCAATACCATTATGCGATACAGGCTTGGGGTTTGGAGTGGGTTTTGGTTTTTAAGGATTTGGTAGAGTAAAGATAAATTTATAATCTTGGAGTTCTTTTATCTAAATATGAAGAAAAAGAAAAAAGAGGAGTCGAAGTTTTTGAAGTATTTGGGAAAGGGTTTGCTTTTTGTTGTGAAGCTGCCGTATTATTTTGTTAAGGGGGTGCATAAGTTGGGTAAGAAAGTTTCTGAAAAAGATATGGAGGTTAAGGTTGCTAAGAAGAGGCGGAAAATTGGGTCGAAGCATGAGGAGTTTAAGGTGGTTCATGTTGTTGAGGGTGATTATTTTGATTGGGTCGATCATGTGTCTAAGAGTGACAGTCAGATAGGAATTATTCTTGGGGCGAGGGGAACTGGGAAGACTGCGTTTGGGGTTAAGTTTTTGGAGAATTTTCATGCTAAGTATGATAAGGAATGTTTTGCTATGGGTTTTAAGGAAGAAGAGATGCCGGCTTGGATAAATGTTGTTGACGATATTGAGGAGATTGGGAACGATTCGGTTGTTTTGATTGATGAGGGAGGGGTTTTGTTTAATTCGCGGAGTAGTATGAGTAATGCGAATAAGCTCTTGAGTGGTTTGATGATGGTTGCTCGACATAAGAATATTAGTATTATTTTTATCTCGCAGAATTCTAGTAATTTAGAGGTTAATATTTTGAGGCAGGCGGATTTTTTGGCTTTGAAGCCCTCGAGTCTCTTGCAGAAGGATTTTGAGAGGAAAATTGTTAAGAAGATTTATGAGTCGAGTGGGGAGCATTTTGAGAAGTTTAAGGAGGATGAAGGGTTGGTGCATATTTATGCTGGGAAGTTTCGAGGGTTTGTGAGTAATCCGTTGCCTTCGTTTTGGGGAGAAGGGGTTAGTAAGGGGTTTGCTTAGAAATTTATTTATTCACGAATTTTACGCCCAGACCCGGAGTCGAACCGGGGCGCCCCGAGGGGCCAAGAGTTCCAGTCTTGTGCAATACCGTTATGCGATCTAGGCTTTGTTTTTGAAAGTGGGTTTTTGTTTTTAAGAGTTTAGTATGGTAATTTTTATAAGGGTAAAAATTTGTTGTTTCTTATGGGATATGACGAGATAAAATATAAAGCGATTTCTGATTTGGAAAGATCTGGGGCGTTTTTTGTTGATGATATGAACGGTATTTTTTGTAATAATTCTAGCAATAGCCTTCTTGGGTATTTTACTGGTTCTTCCATGATTGAGATTAACTATGCTTCTTTTGATAATGAATCTCTTTCTAGGGCGTTGGATTTTAGTGATTATGTTGCTGAGAATACGCCCTACCTTGAATTGATTGAGATTGGCAAAGAAGAAAGATTTTGGGATTTGGAGAAGGAAGTTGGGCTTGTTAATGAGTTGCTAGATAGGTTTAAGGGCGGGAAGAAGTAAATTTTGTTTTTGATAGGTTTAAATATTGTGGAAGTTTATGTGTATCAAGATGGTTGATGGAAAAATGAGTTTTCGGGAGAGGAATAGGGCTCGGTTGGCTAAGAAAGGGGTGGTTTCTGTTGTGAATAAGAAGGTGATGAGTGGTGCCGATGTTTATGAAATAGAAAAGAGGTCGAAGGTTGGGGATTTTTTTATTGGGTTTGGGATATTTTTTCTTGGTGGGATTTTTAGCTTGATAGGTATTATAATTGCCTTGGTAATTGTTTCTATTTATTATAACGATTGGTTTGGAAAGAGAAGGTTTGTTAAGTATGGGATGATTAGTTATTTTGTTATTGTTGTTGTTATGATGGTTCTTGGTTTTGTATATTTATCTAGATATCTTTTTTGAATGTTAAATTAATCTAGCTTTGCGTTTAGAACTCTAACATCTGGAGACCATAAATCTACTTTATCACCTTTAAATCTTACTCCTCTTGAGACTTTTTGGATTAACTCACGTCTTGCTTTGTCTAGATAGAATTGCATGAATTTGTCTGGCTGTTCTTGTTTGAGGATTTTCCAGAAGAGGCCTTGGATGTTTGGGTATGGGAATTTTGTGACGATGATTGAGTTGCAGGTGTCGCCGGCGAAGTCTACTCCTCTTGCGCATTTTGTTGAGAATAGGATGTCGGATTCTTTGCTTGTGAATTCATCTATATTTGTATTGCCTCCTTTTTGGAGTTCTAGGAGTCTTTCTTTTGTTATTATGTTGTCTAGCATTAGTTTTTTGTTTTCTTCTTCTGTGGGGAGGTCTTTGAATGCTGAGACGTGGACTAGGGTTGGAGGTGTTGCTCTGGCTAATTGCATGTCTAGGATTTTTAGGTAGCGTTCTCTTGTGATTGTTTCGTTTTTGAAGTTTGCAAAGGAGCAGTTTCGTTCGGCGCCTGTTCTTTTTTTGTTTATTGTTCCTGGGTTTTTTGATTCGGCTTCTATTATTTTGAAATCCTTTAGTCCGAATATATCTTTTAGGACAGTTTCTGAATGCAGAGTTCCTGACATCATCACTAGGACATTATTTTGTTCGATTAATTCTTGGAGCTTTTGTGCTAGGTTTATGGATACTAAGGTTATTATGATTGGGTCTTCTTTTGTTCTTGATGATTTGCTATAGAGGCCTTTTTGGGGTTGGTATACCTCTTGTTGTTGGATTGAGATGTATGTTTCTTCTAGGAGATTTTCGAAGGACCTTGCGATTTCTACTATGGTGTTGTAATAGTTTAGTTCTTCGTCTTCGGCTAGGTTTGGGTTTTCTATTGCTAGTTCTAGTATTTGGAGGATTGGAGATTTATCTAATCTTTCTATATCTGTTATTGGAGGATTAAAGAGGATATCGTTGCAAAGTTTTAGGATGTTTTTTAGAGCGGTTCGTTTGTCTTGGTCTTTTGGCATGAGGTTTGTTAGGGCGGAGGCTAGACGGTTTATGTTGATTTTTCGTTCTGAGGAGAAGGAGTCTAAGAATTCGTCGCATTCGTCTATTATGTCGAGGTCGGTACGCGGTTTTCTTCCGAGCATGTTTTCTATTTGGTATTTCATTGAATTGAAAATTAAGACGTCTGCTTTTGCATAGGCTTCGTACTGGTCTGTCCAGGGGCAGCCTTTTTTTCTAGAGAAAAGTGCGAATTCTTTGCCGGATACTGCAGTATACTTGATTTTTTTTACGTCGGGTAAACCTTTTGGGTTGATTTCTGTTGGCATGATTGGTGCCCAGTAGGGACAGGTTGGTGCTACATTCATCCGTTTTATATCGGAGGCTTTTGAGAAGTCACTCGTTTCTGTTGCTGGGTTTTGTTCGATGTATTTTAGAAGTTGGTCGGTGTTTTTTTCTTTGAGTTCTATTGTGCATGGTAACTCTGAGTCGTCGGCTCGCTCTCCGTTGAAAGGGCATCTGAAATTGTTTCGGCCTTTTATGATTGCGATGTTTAGAGGTTTTCCATCTTGTTTAAGGATGAATTTCTTTTTTGTGTAGTCTGTTTCGTACTGTTCTTGAAGAGATTTTATTGGGACGACTATGGAAGTTTTTTTGAAGTGTCTTGCGAGATTTAGTGCCATTGCTGATTTTCCTGAGCCGCAGACTCCTCGGATGAATATTAATTTGTTGCCTTTTTCGATTTCATCTAGAACTTCTTTTACTATATCGGCTTGGGTTTTGTTGTTTGAGAAGGTTAGGGGGTTTAGGCATTCGCCAGTGTTGTTTAGAATTGATTCTGAGTTGGAAGTTTTTTTATATAATGACCACATTTTGTTTCTCTTTAATTGGTTTTGAGTTTAGGTTTATAGGCTTTGTTATAGTAGTGTAGTTGTTACTTTAGTGTGGTTACAAATAGAAAGGTTTATATATGAAAAATGGGTTTTTTGTGGATGGTAAATGGACATATTCTTGAATTAGAAAGAAAGGTTTCTGGCGATGAGCTTGACGAAATACTTATTGGGAAAAATGATCCTGTTGAGAATTTGCGTTCTATAATTGATTATTTTGATTCAAGTGGTGCAGATCCTGATAAAGTTAGAGCTGCGTACGGTGAATTGAAGAGACTAAAGTCTTCACTTTTTAAGGATCCTTTGACTGGGTTGTATAATAGAGGATATTTTAATGATTCCTTAGCTGGAGAGATTTCTAGGGTAGGTAGGCGAGGTAAGCACTCTTCTCTGGTTATGTGTGATATTGATTATTTTAAGAAATTTAATGATAATTTTGGTCACCTTGCTGGGGACAGGGTTTTGAAGGGTGTTTCTAAGGTTATTATGGAATCAGGAAGGAAGGAAGATTCTTCTTGTAGGTATGGAGGTGAGGAATTTGCGATTATTCTTCCTGGGGCGTCTGGCGATGGTGCGTATGCTTTTGCTGATAATTTACGGAAAAATATAAAAAGTAAGGAGTGGTTTTATGATGGAGATTACTTGGGACAGGTTACTATTAGTGCGGGTGTAAGTGATATTGTTGCTGGTGAAAGAATAGAAGATGTGATTTCGCGGGCGGATAGTGCTTTGTATTCTGCTAAGAATGGTGGAAGAGACCGGGTTTCTCTTTACGATAAAATGAAGGAGTTGATTTAATGGTGAAGAAATATCTGAGTGATATGCTGAGAGAGAAAGGTTCTTGGGCTGATGTTGTTGAATATATAGATGATAAGTATTGCAATGACCCGTTTTATAAAATGTATTTATTGCAGAAGGCTTTGCCTTTGACAGAGAATGACCCTAGTTCTTATGTTATGGTAGAGGCGGTGAAGAAGCTTGTGGAGTCGGAAGTTGTTGATATGAAGAATTATTCCTAGTGTCATTTTTTTTAGTAGTGAATTTTCATGGCAAAATTTATATAGATGAGTGTGTTATAGTGTTGTATGAGTGTTGTGCGTAATTTTGTGGGAGTATGAATGTTAGATTGAGAAGGGATTTCTCGTGTGTTTGCTTTTGCCGTGTTTTAGGCAGAAAGGTTATAATTAATCCTTTGAAAGGGGGTTTTTTTAAATGAAAAAATTAATGAAGAAGAAAGTTAGTTTGATGGGTAAGGAGTTTTCTGTTCTCGCTTTTGTTGCGGTTATGATGGTTGGATTTGCTAGTGCGGCTTTGGTTACATATTTGTCTAACGAGGTTAGTGCCGATGTTAAGGTAGATAGTCCTATTGAAATGTTTATTCGTGCTGAAACAAGTGACCCATGGGCATACACTGCAAATCTTGCTGATATGTATGGTGGACAAGAAAAAGTTTTCTACACTAGAATTGTTAATAGAATAAATGAGCCTATCTTGAATAAGCCATTTACTGTAACAATTACAAATGTGGCTGGAGATGCAACATGTGCTGATTTTACTATGATGAGTATTGGCGCAGTAAGTGGTGTTCCTGTTTTAAATAGTAATTGTTTTGAAGCTACTGCTGGAGTTGTAACTATTCCAGGTGTTCAATCTCTTGCGGCTTTAGAAACTGATGATGATACTATTGGATTTGAGTTTGCACTAAATGTGAAACCAGATACATACACGTTCACTACTCAGATTATGAATGCATAAGTTCAAGGAAGTAAATTAAATTTAAATTTGGACCCCATTAATTTTTGGGGGTCGGCGAAAGCCAAGAGGTTGAGGAGTAAATAAGAAATGAAGAAAAAGATAATGACGGGAATTGTTGGAATGGTTTTGATTAGCTTGGCTAGTGCTGGTGTGTTTGGTTTTTTGAGTAATGAGGTTAGTGCTGAGGTTGAGGTTTTGGGACCGGTGTTTTATTTAGATAAGGCGGAGATTATGGGTGATGATTCTTATAGTTTGAAGTTAAATGATAATGGTGGTCTTACAGGGAGTTCGTTTAGTTTGAGAGATGGAGATATTTTGGCTAGAGAGTTTTTTTCGGAGAGTTTGGGAGTTAGTGGTTTTTATCCTGCTGAATTTGAGGTGGTACTTGATAGTGAGATATTTACTAATATTGAGGATGTGTGTGATATGCTTTGTAGGTATGATATGATTTCTGAGGCTGAGAACATGACTGAGGGTGAGTGTATTACGCATTGTGAGGCTTTGGTTTTGAGTGATGTAGTTATGAATTATCAGTTATCTGGGACTATTGATGCAAGTTTGTATTTGGTGAGTGAGAGCGGGAGAATAGTAGATGAGATTTGTAGTGCTTTGATGATTGGGGTGATTGGTCGGGATGATTATGGATTTAGTTGTAAGGATGAAGATAATGTTATGTCTGGTATTGGTTCTAGGGATAGGTTGAGACTTTTATTGAGTGATGGGAGTTCTTCTGGAATTGGGACAAAGACTTATATTGGGGATTCGTTTATTCAGGTGGTGGCGCAATGAGAAAGATAATTTTTGCTTTGATGGGTATGGTTTTGATGTTTGGGATAGTTAGTGCTGAGCATTCTTTATCTAATGTTGTTGGTATTGATATTCCGAGTGATGTTGTTGCTGGAAGTGAGTTTGAGGCTGGTTTTAGTTTTGATTATTATTATGGTGGGGATAATGAGGAGGGGTCGCCTTTGATTATTCGGTTGAATATTACTTCTGTTAATGAGAGTTATCCTGTTGGGAAGGGTGAGTTTGTGATTAGTGGTAGGATTGAGAAGAGCTGGTTTTTTAATGTATTAACTGAGACTGTTGATTTTGATTGTAGTGAGGATGAGCAGCAGACTATTGTTCATCCTTTGGATGCGCAGAATGTTGTGGCTCCTGATGGCGTGTTTTATTGTTATAATGAAGATGGGGATTTGGCTTTGAATGAGCATGATGATGTGTTTTTGGATATTTCTTCTCATTATGCTATTTATCCTGGGTTGTATGATTTTAGTGCGGAGATGTTTTATTTGAGTGACGAGAGGGCGCCATTTGTGAATATTACGAATAAAGATATGTTTGTTAGGTATTATAGAGAGATTGATAATGTTTTGGTTCGGGCTACTATTGAGGATGGGAGTGGGATTAGTCAGCAGTGGTCTAGTGTTATGATTAATGGTGTTGAGGTTTTTCCTTTGACTTATGATTATTTTGATAATGGGGAATATTATTTTTCTAAGAATACGCCGGTTGATATTGCTGAAGCTGATTATGAGTTGTTTGTTTTTGCTGAGGATGATTATGGGAATAGGGGGAATGATTCGGTTACAATGAAAGTTGACCGGACTGCGCCTGAAATTGAAATGTTTAGTGCTCCTAGTATTGTTAGTGGGTTCTTTGTTTGGCCGTTTTATATTACGGACGAAAAATCTGGAGTTGATGGCAATTCTGTTGAATATAGATTGAGGGAAATGGATGGTTCTAATATTTGTCCTGAAGATGGAACTGGTAGTTGGGTTTGTTATAATAGTGGATGGATGCCTATGAATTTTGTGTCTGGTGACGAGTATGAAATGTCTGTTGATAGTAGTAATCCTGTTTTGAATGGTGAATATTGGTTAGAAATTAGAGCGGCTGACGTTTTGGGAAATTTAGGAGTTTTTGAGTAAATGGTGAAGATTGGATTATTTTTGTTTTGTTTTGTTTTGATGATGGGAAGTGTTGATGCGATTAGTCTTTGTATTGACAATGAAGATCCTGGAGCTCCTGGGAATTTAGCTGTTAGTGGTGAGTCTGGAAGTGTTTTGCTTGCATGGACTCCTGCTGTTGATAGCCCGGTTTGTAGTGGTATTGCTGAATATGTGATTTCGAGGGATGGGGTTGAGTTGGGGACAGTTGATAGTAATATTTTGGGTTTTGTTGATAATGAGAGTTTGGGTGAGGGAAGTTATAGATATACGGTTTATGCTGTTGATTTGGTTGGGGGAAATGCTGGAGCGAGTGTTATGAATGATATTGTTGTGGAGGAAGGTGGTAAGGTTAGTAAGGGAGGAAAGAGTAGTAGTTCTAAATGTGATGTGAACTGGAGTTGTGGTGTGTGGAGTGAGTGTGATGATGGGTTTATGTCTCGGAGCTGTAAGGATTTGAATTACTGTGGGACTACTAATTTGAGGCCGGATATTTATTCTGAATGTGAAGTGGTTGACATAGGAGAAGAGGATAGGAATGAGTCGATAGAATTAACTACGGATGCTCCAATTATTGGTAGAGGAATTACTGGTGCAGTTATTGGTAATTTGAAGTCTCCTGGAGCGGGGATACTTATTTTTATGTTAATGATTTTGGTTGGCGGAACTTACTTATGGGTGAGAGGTAAGGCAAATAAGAAGATTTCTTGAAAAGGGAAATGAGTTTTTGTCTTATTTTTGTTGGGGCTTTTATTGAAGTGTTTTAGAAAAGTTTAAATATTAATTTAACTATGTATTATTATGAAAAGACAGGTGTCCGTTTTTATGGGAGCTTTTTTGTTTATGATGTTGGTTTCTGCTTATTCCGTTGTTTTTTATCCTATGGCAATTAATGTTAATGTTGCTTATGAAAATGGGAGTATTGTGGATGGTGCTAATGTTACGGTGACTTGTGGTGGGGTTGATTTTAGTGGGAAGAGTGATTCGGTTGGTGAGTTTGTTGCTGGTTTTGAGAGTGAGAGTTGTGACTATGATATTAAAGGTGACTTTGGATCTTATTATGGTACTCAGTCGGGTAGTTGTAGTAGTGGTGTTGATTTTACGGTTGCTGATGCTGTGATTATTGGGACAATTTCTTGTGATGCTGATTTGGTTTTGAATAATAAATATGTTGATTTTTATGGAGTTATTTATAATACTACGAATGGTGGAGATGTCGTTGCTGGTGCTGATGTTGGAGTTGTCTGTGATGGTGTTTTGTTGAATACTACTAGTGATTCACTTGGGGAATATGTTGTTTCGTTTTTGGAAAGTGATTGTGAGAATGGAGATGGTTATAGTGTTTATGCTGTTAGTGGGGATAGTGAAGGGACTGAGAGTGGAGTTGTTGCTGATGCTGTTGAGGGTGTTAATGTGGATGTTGTGATTGTGAAGGCAGATGAGCCCGTTGAGGAAGTTTCTATTTTATTTAGGGGGGTTGTCTATAATGTTACTCTTAGTGGCGAGGTTGTTCAGTCGGCTGTTGTTAGAGTTACCTGTAATGGTGTTGTTAATGAGACTTTGAGTGATGAGAATGGTAGTTATAGTGTTTCGTTTTTGGAAAGTGTTTGTAGTGGTTATGATTTGTTTAGTATCAAGGGGATTAAGGGTAAATATTCTGAGAGTCTTAACGGGTTGAATGTTAGTGATGGGACTATTATCGATTTGGTTTTGAATTATGTTGCTCCTGTGGTGGTTGCTAAGTCTAGTGGGGGTGGTGGGAGTGCTGCTGCTTGTGCAACTAGGTGGACGTGCGATGAGTGGAGTGAGTGTTCATCTGCTTAGTATCAGACAAGAATTTGTTCTTATCCTGTAGGATATTGTGAGCCTAGTGTTAAGGTGAAACCAGAAGAGGGAAGGGAATGTGTTCCTCTTGAACCTGATTTAACTGAAAAAGAAGAGACGTCTTTTACTAATGCAACAACTACGACCCCTCCAACTATTACTAGGGGACTTACTGGTGCAGTTGTTGGTAATTTGACATCTCCTCAGGCAGGAGGAATTATTGTTATATTGATTCTTTTGACTGGTGGAGCTTATATATGGGTAAGAAAAAAAGCTGGTAAGTAATGTTTTTAATAAGAAACGGTATATAGATAATTTTAAATAATTCTAACTCTTTTTTGAATTATGTTAGATAGGTTTATTCTTGATATTGAAGAGGGTCATAAGTATGTGCTTCTTGTTCCTATTACTTTTGTTATAACGATTATTTTGGCGTTTTTTAATAAGTTTATAGGGGGGAATGCTCTTTTTCTTGTAGCTTTGGTTTCTCTTGCTTTGTCTTATCCCATAACAAGTTTTGCTCGTTCGATGGAAAGAAAAGACATTGAGGAGTTTAATAAATCGAGGAGTTTTTTTAAGCGATACGAGAAAGAGCTTGTTCTTTTTTTGTCTATGTTTTTAGGAGTGAGTTTTGGACTTTTTGCTTCTATATCATTTATTTCTGATTTTAGTTACCAGGAAGCTTTTGCTGGACCTATAAATGAAGGTGTTGATGTTGGGGAAAGTATTAGTGGGAATGCGATTAATACTGAGAGTACTTTTTTTCTTATATTTATGAATAATTTAAGGGTCATTTTCTTGACTTTTGTTTTGAGTTTTTTGTTGTACTCTGGGCTGATTTTTATTTTGGTTTGGAATGCTTCGGTTATTGTTTATGTTCTGTCTAATTTTGGTTCTTATGATAAGGTTTTGATAATGGCGATTTCTATTTTACCTCATGGGTTTTTGGAGATTGCTGGATATATTGCTGCTGGGCTCGCTGGTGCGATTCTTTCGTTTAGGTTGGATAATGCTTATTCGAGTAAGTTTTACAAGGTGTCGGATGAGAAAGGTAATATAGAAATGCGGCCAGATAGACGTAATATTTTTAATAAGATTTTGAATAAAAGGCTTTACATGGATTTAATATTGTTAGTTTTTGTGGCGCTTGGACTTGTTTTTTTTGGAGCTTTGATTGAAGCTATTTAGGTATTTTAATTTGTAGAATTTGTTACTACCATAAAGTTTATATAACTGTAAGAGCGTTTATTTTTATTAATATAATAACTGCGCAACAATGAATACATGGATTACTTTTCGAACCTTTGGTTTGATTTTGATTATAGAGATGCAGTTGAAGTAAATATGATATTTCGGGTGTTACTGAGTTTAGGCTTGGTTTGATATTTGGAATTATGGGATTTTGCTTTGGGACTTATATGAAATAATTTATTAATTTAGGAGGCCGTATGGAGAAATTTTTGAGTACGTTGACTTCCTGTGTTGTGTCGATTTTTGGGTATTCTGTGGCTTTGATTTCTTGGAGATGGAAGAGGTTGAGGTCATTTGGGAAACTTATAGTTGTTTTGATATTGGTTTGTTTGGCTGATGTGTTGGTTTATTTTTTGGTGAGGTTTTGGTGAGAGAATTAATTTAGGAGGGGTTTTATGAAGATTGAGATGTATGATTACCAGGAAAAGGCTCATGTTGATATTTGGAAGGCGTTTCTTGTTGAGAGTAGAGCTCTTGCTGTGATGGCTACTGGACTTGGTAAAAGTATTGTTGCTGCTTTTTGTGCCCTGACTTTTTTTAATGAGAAATCGGGGAATATAAAAAAACCTAGGGTGCTGTTTTTGTGCCATGATAAGTATATTTTGGAACAGTCTTTGAAAGAGTTTAGACGAGTTCTTGGAGAGAGATTTTCTCTTGGAGTTTTTCATGGAGATGAAAGAGTTTATGATGAGGTTGATATTTTGTTTGCATCGTTTTGGATGTTTTCTGGGAAAGGTGATGCTGAGGGTTGGAAAGATGCTCATTTTGAAGATGAGTTTGATTTTATTATTGTGGATGAATCGCATCATAGCTGTGCTAAAACTTACAGATCTGTGCTAGATTATTTTAAACCTAGGTATTTGCTTGGTATTACTGCTACTCCGGATAGAATGGATAGGCAGAATATTCGGGATATTTTTGGTGCTGAGATTGTGAATTATCCGCTGGAGATGGCGATTGCTAGGGGTTGGTTGACTCGTGTTGATTATAGGGTTGTTTCTGATAATTTGAATACGCCTGCTCTTAGGAAGATGGCTAAAGCTGTTTTGAAGGATGGAAAGAAGATTTCTATTAAGCAGTTGAATGAGACTATCTTTGTTCGTAAAAGGGATAATTATATTGCTGCGGAGATTATGAAGTATGATAAGAAGACTATGATATTTTGTGAGAATAAACTTCATGCTGATAATTTTCAGAAATATATTCCTGGTTCGAGAGTTTGTCATTCGGGGAAATCTTTTCAGGAAAATCAAGAAACGTTTCAAGAGCTTAAAGATGGTAAGGTCCAGTATTTTATTTCTGTTAATCAGTTTAATGAAGGGAAAGATATTCCTGATGTTGAGTTGGTTGTGTTTTTGAGGTGTACTGATTCTGAAACTGTTTTCTTTCAGCAGCTCGGTAGGGGACTTCGGAAGATTCTTGGGAAGGAGAAGGTTACTGTTCTTGATTTTGTGGCTAATTGCAATAGGGTTGCTATGGTTAAAAAGTTGCGGGATGGGGTTAAGAGTGATCCTGTTGGTGACTTTGAAAAGGATGCTTTGTATTTTTCTGGGGATAGTTTCGACTTTGTTTTTAGTGAAGAGTTTCGAGTTCTTTCTGATATTGTTGCTAAAATTAGGTTGAAGAAGTATATTTCCGATATTCCTGAGCTTGCGGCTGAATATATGCCACCTCCTAAGAATTTGTTGGCTGCTGATGAGGTTACGGCTGGGAGCAGGAAGAAGGTTTGGTGGAAATGTAAGTGGTGTGGTTACGAGTGGGAAAAAAGGGGCGAATATAGACTTAGGGTTACTGAATGTCCAGTTTGTGCAGGTAAGGTTGCAACTAAGAATAGCAACCTGGCAGTTACTCATCCTGATCTAGCCAAAGAATATATGGAGCCTCCTAGGAATGAATTGCCTATTGAGAAGATTACGGCTAAAATGTATAAAGGGTTTTGGTGGAAATGTTCTAACAAGGAGTGTGGTCATGAATGGAAGGCATTCACTAGAAGTCGTATTGGGGGTAGTGGTTGTCCTGGCTGTGCAGGTAGAGTTGCAACTAAAAACAATAACCTAACAGTTACTCATCCTGATTTAGCCAAAGAATATATGCCTCCTCCTAAGAACGAGTTGCCCGCAGAGAAGGTTTTGGTTGGGACAAGCAAAAAACTCTGGTGGAAATGCAAAGAGTGTGGGTATGAGCGGGAAATTCCTGGTAAGGTCCGTATTTATACTAAGTGTCCAATTTGTATTAAAAAAATTGTAACTAAAAAGAACAACCTAACAGTTACTCATCCTGATTTAGCCAAAGAATATATGCCTCCTCCTAAGAACGAGTTGCCCGCAGAGAAGTTTATATTCAAAACTCATAAAAAACTCTGGTGGAAATGCAAAGAGTGTGGGTATGAATGGAGGACGAATTGTTATCACCGTGCCAAAGGTCAAGGCTGTCCAGTTTGTGCAGGAAAAGTTGTAACTAAAAACAATAACCTAACAGTTACTCATCCTGATTTAGCCAAAGAATATATGCCTCCTCCTAAGAACGAGTTGCCCGCAGAGAAGGTTTTGGTTGGGACAA
>Ga0209249_1000919_pt1 | contig 31621 bp, 27 predicted proteins | sample SaaInlV_200m_DNA_4_FD_184653 | JGI IMG/M metagenome (GOLD analysis project Ga0209249, IMG submission 184653) | Marine microbial communities from expanding oxygen minimum zones in the Saanich Inlet - SI037_S3LV_200m_DNA (SPAdes) (version 2) | ecosystem: Environmental > Aquatic > Marine >...
ACAGAATTTGCATTTATGTTTATGCCTGCAGAAGGAATATTTTATAATTTAATGATTTATAATGTAGGTTCTTTAAGTGTGAACACTCAAGATTTGCACGAATATGCATTTAAGAAACATGTTATTATAGTTTCGCCGTCTTCTTTCTTTGCATATTTACAGACTGTAATACAAGGGCTAAAGGCATTAAAAGTAGAGGAATCGGTAAAAGATATACAGAAAAACGTTCATCAGCTTAGCAGGCATTTAAATGCGTATTCAGAATACATGCAAAAAGTTGGCGGGCATTTAGGAACCACGGTTGGGGCGTATAATAATGCCACAAAAGAATTTAAGAAAATAGATAAAGATGTCTATAAAATAACCGATAAAGCCGCAGGAGGAGATATAGAAGTAGAATTGTTAGACAAACCACAATCAGACGATTAAGTATCTATCCAAAGAATGAAAGCAAGATTAAGAGGAGGCTCTATTTTAAAATTGTCATTCTTCCCTTGCAGTCCCAGTCACGAGGACGGGGCAAGTAGAATGACAATTATGTAGGTCATATTTTAGAGAGACACTTCTCTCTTGTTTTTTTTGTTATTATCTGGTATTAAAAAGGTGCGTAACCTATAGAGGAGGAAGGCGCATGTTCTTTAACGTTTCGAGGCAGACCTACGGTATAGTGCTGTGGGTCGTTTCTATTGCAGCACTAGCGCTAGTCGTTTACTATTTATACCTATCAAGACTCGTTCTGGTCTCGTATAACCCGTATTGCCCTCATGTGGCTATTTCAAGGCTAGGGATTTGTTCATGAGAGATGACCAAGGCAGTAAAGAAAGTAAGATGTGGGATCGTAGTGTCCTAGGGGGCCTGATGATCATAATTGTCATTTTTTCCTTCGGGCGCTCATCAATGCCCTTTATTCCAGGCTGGGATGCAGGCCCACTTATTGCCAACTCATTCGTGATTGTCATCTTGCTGTGTGGAGTCTTTGTTGGGCTTAGTGGGGTTGTCAATCGGAATGCAAGCCTTTCCTGGGCAATAATTTTGGGATTCCTAGTTCTCTTCTGGGGGAAAACGTCTGTCTATTATTTTGGCCCACTCACTGTTAACCAGAAGGCATTTGTAATTGTAGTTATTGCACTTGCCATGCTCGATTCAAGCATTCTCGTAAAGCAGAGAAAAGCCGGCAAGTTTAATGATCCTGACACCACAAGCGAACTGGATCGCACATAAGGAGTCACGAGGATGAGACTCGATCTACGATTGGCCGCAGGATACGTTGGCTTCTCGATTTACGTGGCAGTGCTGTTTGCGGCTTTTCTTCTGGTCGTTGTTTGCCCATCAAGAATGTTGGAAGGCCAATCTGGACTTTTCAATACCAGCTAGGCAACAACGAAACCTGACCGTACAGAAGGAGACACGGACATGAAACTAAGGTCGCTGCGTCTGAGTGTCGGGGTGTTGATGGCGGGTGTCGTTTGTCTTTGCGGTCGAGTTGCCACAATAGAGGTACTGAATAGGCCATTTGAGCCTCTGCTGCTGGTAGGTGTATCTTGTGGGGTCGTCGCGATGATTCTCGCCACAATGATGGCAATAGACAAACAGTACAGCCCTTGGTGGACTGTTCTGTCGGTGATCCTGACGGTGGTGTGGATACCTCTCTTCATCGAAGGTGTGTGGCTGCCGCATTGGAGTGAGGCCACGCTTTTGGGCACTTTGCTGTTAGGCTCACTCGTTGATCGGATCCTTCAAAAGCGGCAGGAAGAGCAGCGTCGGCGAATGGAAATGCATTGCTCAATGAGCTGATCAGCTTGGCTCAGGGTGCCGGAAACAAGAACGAACTCAACTATGGGGAGTCCGCAAGGATCCCCTTCTTTTTTTTGAAAAAAATTAACGGCTCACCACATGAGCCGTTAAAAAAACAGAGATCCTTCAGGCATGGCCTTCAAGATGACGATTATTTTATTATGTAGCAAGAGCAACGCCGCCTAAAGAAATAACAGTAACGATAAGTGCAGAAGCAAAAATGCCAAGCAAAATAGAGGGAAAGGCGCGGCCAAGTGGAATACCAAATAAATAGGCGAGTGCAGTACCTGTCCATGCGCCAGTTACGGGCAATGGAATAGCAACAAACAATGCCAAAGAAAAGAAGGCCATTTTCTGGTGATCATGCGCCCATCTACGATACGATCGACGGAGGAAAAATGAGTACAGTACAAATGCAAAAAGTAAAAATTTATTCGTAAGATGTTTTTTTATTTCCTCTGGTTTTTCGAGAACAGTTTTAATAAATTCTTCTCTGTTGTTTTGAGCAAGATCGAAGGTCGATTCTATAGATTTTTTAATGCGCTTTTCTATCTCTTTTAAAACAATATAGATAAAAAATACCGGCACAAGATTGCCAGCGGCAGCAATCATGAGCGTTAGCCATGGATCGAGTTTATAAACGGCAATAGCAACTGGGATAGCTGCACGGAGCTCACCTATCGGTGTCATGGCTAGAAAAAATGTATACAGGATATGAGATAGCATAGAGGTTAAGAATTTCTAATTCCTAATATCTAATTTCTAAACAATATCAAAACTCAAATGTTGAATGTTATAAACGTTTCGAATTTCACATTTTGGTCATTAGGGTTTGTTTATCCCCCTTCGGAGATCGCCATGGGGGAGCATTTAGGTATTAGTGCTTAGAATTTTTAGCCATTATTGTTTTGCTTCTATCATGTCTTTTACCTTCATTAAAGTTACAAGCGCTCCACGTTCTTGCTCTCCTAATTTGCTTTCAATATATTTAATCGTAACTTGCATTTGAGGAATATAGACATGCTCTAATGCATTTACTCGCCTCCGTGTTTTTTCTATTTCTATAGCAAGCAGGCGAGCTGAGTGCTCGAGGCTTGCTAATTTTAACATATCTGGAAGGGTGTTAGAAAAAGTCTCTAATGCAGTGTCGATTTGCCCAGAGGTGGTAAACAAAGAATAGCTCTCGTGGTGGCCTTCTTCGGAGTAAGTGAATTCTGGAATATATACGCTCATCACGTTTTTTGTTTTTGCCTCTAACGAAATGGTTTTTGTTGGCCAGCTCATGGCTTGCTCCATATGGTCGGGGCCATAGTCTGCTGTTGCAAACACAAAAGACTGAAAAGCTTCAGACAATCCACCTTCAACACTCTCTCTTGCGGCAAGAGTTTCTTTAATAAGTGTCATGAATTGTTTCATTAAGCCATCACGTTTTTCTTTTAGGAGTTTGTGTCCTCTTTCGGCTGTTTTAAGTTTTCGCTTAAGCTTTAACAGCTCCATCCGTGTTGGATTAACGTTGAGTTTTTCTGCCATATTTTTATGAATAAGGACAGAGATTCTTCGCTCTGCTCAGAATGACGATTTTATCATCTTAAACGGAAAGTGAAGGATCTCGTATAACAAGAGTAGTCTTACACCTCAACAGTCTCTTTTTCTTCTTCGGTTGTTTCTTCCTTTTTAGGTAGATATTTTTCGATTTCTTCTGGCTTTACACGTTTAAGCTCACTTACTGGAAGAATATTTAATAGCTCCCATCCAAGAGAAAGTGTTTGTTCTATTGTTCGGTCTTCGTTTAAGCCTTGTTGTACGTACTCTTCTTCGAATCTGCGAGCGAATTCTACGTATTTTTTATCGACATCAGATAATGCTGCCTCTCCTAAAATAACAGCAAGTTCTCGGGCTTCTTTTCCTTGCGCGTATGCAGCAAACAATTGATTTAATACGCCGCCATGATCGCCTCGAGTTTTGCCTTCGCCAATTCCTTTGTCTTTTAATCGAGATAATGATGGTAACACATCTACACAAGGGTAAATATTTTGACGATAGAGTTCACGAGAAAGCACGATCTGGCCTTCGGTAATATAGCCGGTAAGATCTGGGATAGGGTGGGTTTTATCGTCCTCAGGCATGGTAAGAATTGGAATCTGGGTTACCGATCCATTTTTACCTTGAATACGACCAGCTCGTTCGTAAATAGTCGAAAGGTCGGTGTAGAGGTAGCCAGGGTAACCGCGACGTCCAGGGATTTCTTTTCGAGCGGCAGAGATTTCTCGTAATGCCTCGCAGTAGTTAGTAAGGTCGGTCAAGATTACTAATACATGCATGCCTTTTTCGAATGCCAAATATTCTGCGGTTGTTAATGCCATTCTGGGAAGCGTAATACGTTCGACAACCGGATCGTTTGCAATATTTCTAAAGAGTACTGCTCTGTCTATTGCACCGGTAGATTTAAATTCATTAATAAAGAATTCAGCTTCCTCGAAGGTAATTCCCATAGCTCCAAACACCACAGCAAATTGTCCTTCGGTTTCTTCGGGAGATTCTTGGGATCCTTCGCTGCGCTCAGGATGGTCCTCGCTAAGCGCTCGGACCACTTTAGCTTGCCGAGCAATCTGTGCAGCGATCTGTGCATGCGGAAGACCAGCACCAGAAAAAATAGGCAGCTTTTGTCCACGCACAAGTGTGTTAAGACCATCAATCGTCGATATTCCTGTTTGAATAAAGTCGTTTGGATAATCACGAGCATAAGGGTTTATTGGTGCACCATTAATATCTAATTTTTTTTCAGGAAGAATGTCGCCTGCATTATCAACCGGCCTACCAGCACCATCAAACACACGCCCAAGCATGTCTTCTGAAACACCAATTTCCATTCCACGGCCTAAGAACGTTGCTTTTGCAGTTGCAAGGTTAATACCGCTCATGTCTTCGAACATTTGAACAACAGCAATATCGCCGTCGAGTTCTAATACCCGACCACGTTTTATGGTACCGTCGGCAAGCTCTACATCTACCAACTCTTCGTATTTTACATCTGCAACTTTATCTACGATGAGCAGCGGGCCTGCAGCTTCTTTTAATGTCTTGTATGATTTCATATTTCAATAGCGATTATGATAATGATTCAATATCAGAGACAAGTTTTTCTAGTTCATCGAGATTGTCTTCTTTAATAAGTTTTGCTCTCGAGATGTTTTCGCGGATAGGGAGTTTTTTTATCTCATCCATTTTTTTATCAGAATCAAGCATCCGTTCTCCTGTTGCATGGAAGGTAAGAATCGATTTTAACATCCAGTACATTTTTTTAACCGATGTATACGTATCTACTTCGTCGTAAGCATTTTGTTGTAAAAAATCTTCTCGAACCGAGCGGGCAGTTTCTAACACTAACTGTTCTTTTGAAGAAAGAGCATCTATTCCAACGAGTCTCACAATTTCTTGGAGTTGAGCTTCTTGCTGGAGTAGTTCGGTCGCGTGTGCTCGCATGGTTGGCCAATCGTCACCAGCATTCTTTTTCATGTAATCTTCAACATCATCAAGATACAGCGAATAACTATTTAACCAGTTAATAGCAGGATAATGTCTTCGATAGGCGAGTGATGAGTCTAGTCCCCAGAATACTTTGGTAACACGAAGGGTGTTTTGGGTAACAGGCTCTGAAAGGTCTCCACCAGGCGGCGATACCGCTCCAATCACTGTTAAGTATCCTTTTCTGGTTTCTGCTCCAAGACATTCAACAGCTCCAGCTCTTTCGTAGAATGCTGCGGTCTTAGAACCAAGATAAGCAGGATATCCTTCTTCACCAGGCATTTCCTCGAGCCGGCCAGACATTTCACGTAATGCCTCTGCCCATCGAGAAGTAGAGTCTGCCATAAGTGCGACTTTGTATCCCATATCTCGGTAATATTCTGCAAGGGTAATTCCAGTGTATACAGAAGCTTCTCGGGCGGCTACAGGCATGTTAGATGTGTTGGCAACCAGTACGGTTCGTTTCATTAATGGTTCGCCAGATTTTACGTCTTCTAATTCTGGAAACTCCTGAAGTACTTCTGTCATTTCGTTTCCACGTTCGCCACAACCAACATAGACAATAATATCGGCATCAGACCATTTTGCGAGCTGCTGCTGCACCACGGTTTTTCCTGATCCAAAAGGCCCAGGAACACTTGCAGTTCCACCTTTTACGACCGGGAAGAATGCATCTATAACCCGCTGGCCAGTAATAAGTGGCTCGGTAGGGAGAAGTTTTCTTTTTGTTGGTCTCGGTTGCCGAATAGGCCATTTTTGATGCATTTGGATTTCTTTGTCATCTATTACTGCAATCGTGTCATCTATCGTATATTCACCGCTGCTAGAAATTTTTTCTAATTTCCCTTGAATGCCTGGAGGTACCATTATTTTATGCTCTACCACAGATGTTTCCTGAACGGTTCCTAATACATCGCCAGCCTCAACCGTGTCACCTTGTTTTGCGACAGGATTAAATTGCCATTGTTTTTCGTGGTCAAGTCCAGAGGCGTCGATGCCTCTTGCTATATAATGGCCAGCTGCTTCTACTAATGCTTTAAGCGGCCGCTGAATTCCATCGTAAATGTTGTCCATAATACCGGGTCCCAATTCTACTGCGAGTGGCTGGCCAGTAAGATAGACAGGATCACCAGGCCCGATGCCGCTGGTGTCTTCGTATACCTGAATAAACGCGGTGTCGTCTTTTAATCGAATAATTTCACCAACGAGTTTTTTAGGAGACACCCGGACAACTTCAAAGAGCTGTGCGTTTTGCATTCCCGCAGCAACAACGAGTGGACCAGATACTTTTATAATTGTTCCTTGTTTTTCCATTTCCATAGAATAGATAATTATTGCATGAGTGGATTCGCTTCCGCGGATAGTACAGACAAGTCTGTCCGTATCATCTGTGGAAGAAAATCATTAGCTATCGTTTTTAAAGAGTATGTCACTTCCAATCGCACGCTCGGTTATTTTTCGAAGGTTGCGCATGCCTTCGCCGGTAGCTCCTTGCTGAGAAGGGATGGTTATAATTGCTGGTAACGGTCGGTTAATATATTCATCGATACTACTCTGAGATTTTTTTGCCCAATCTTCGGTAATAAAGATAACGCCGTATTCGTTATTTTTTGTAATATCTTCTAACGAAGCTTTCACCTCTTCTGCAGAGCTAACCGGAAAGGGGGTAAGCCCAATGCTTTTAAAGCCAAGAATAGATTGTTGCGAGCCAATAATACCAACCTTCATATATTATGCTGTTAACGGAAGTCGTATGCGGCGTCTCATTTCTTCGCCTGGTAACCCGTTTACCTTTCCTGCCATTATTAAGTGAATATTTTCTATCGCCTTTAGGCGTGCGTACCAATACCCAAACACTACGGCTGTTCCATATACCTCTCTGCGAGCTTGGCGAATGAATGCAATCTCAGTATTTTCGAAGTCTCGTTCTAGGGTCGCTAAATCGTTATGGTCTTTGTAATTCTTTAAAGCTGTTACCAGTTCCAGCTGCTCTTTTCCAGAAATAAATTTTGTATGAACCAAATCGATAAGCCGGTCTGTAAACGGTTGTGAAGCTTCTTCTTTTGCGAGTAGTTCTATTTCTTCTTTGGTAATTTCTCCAGCTGGCAACCAGAACGATAAATCGCATTCTTGCGGTTTTTTCGTTCGAAGAGTTCTTAGAAGATATCTTACATTTACACGATCGATTTTGAATGCAACAAACTGCTTAAGAAACCGTGAGGAAGATTTCGCTGCCGTGCTTGCGAGTGTGCCAAAGTAAGCGTAGTCAACCCTATGTTCAATTGTTCGTGGGTCTGAGCTTTCTTCTGTGAGCAATCCGAGCGTGGTCGTAACGAGAGCTTTGATCGGCTGGGGGATTGCTTCTGTTATATGTGGCTCGGCTTCTTCTTCGTTGTCGTGAAGTTCTTTTAAGAGCACCCATGCTTTTGTAAGCTCCTCGCGTGAAACAAGCGAGAACACTGCATTTCTGCATTCGGAAATATCTTCCTGAAAATGCTTTTTAACAGCATGTTTAAGGTGATACGCATCTCCTTCTAAATACAGCATGGTTTTAAGAGCAGGGTCGAGTGCTGTTTTGTCGAAGAAGGTTTTTAGTCTATTTTCTTCTGAATGTAAGATTTTTTCGAACTCTTCTGGTTTTTTATATTCGGTCACCAAATCCGAGAGATCGGTGTCATACAAAACATTCAGCGCATCTTGTGGAGTTTGCGCATTTAACATCCGCTCGATTTCGTTGCTGCCAACTAATCGTTGTTCGAGTACTCGGATTAATCCTGTTTCGTATTCGTATGCCATATCTTTTTAAGCAGCTGGGTTGAATAATTCCTTTGCTACCTCGACTTCAAGATCTTGTCGTATTTCTTTTACCAAAGAAGCTATCGTAAGATCAACCGAAACGTCGGCAGAATCATAAACAATTCCAGCGAGTGTTCCGTCTTCATAAACCTTGTCGGTTCTTTTTTCTTTTTCCAGTGCTTGCTTTACGACAGCGGCATCTTGCGTACGGACATGTAAATCTCCAGCTTCTTGCGGAAGCCGTCGGAGTAATGCACTTGCCATAGATTCTGTGAATTCAGCTTCAAGCTTTTCTTGAGCCTGCAAGAAGATAGCATCAAGAATCTCTTTCTTTTTTATCGAAAGCGCTGTTTGAACTCTTCTGGTAGATTCTTTTTTTGCAGCATCTACCTTCTTTTGCGTCTTAGCTTCTAAATCCATAAAAGATTGAAGTTTGAGATCGCGCGCATTCTTAAGAGCACCTTCTATAAGGTTTTTTTCTTGTGTGTGTGCATCTGAAACAAGTGTTTCGGATTTACCGGTCGCTTGTTTTGTGATGGTTGTAAGAATTGCTTCGAGAGACATGGTTTAGACTTGAATACCTTGAATAAGAAGAATTGTTGCAAGCAATCCTAACACAGCGTAGGTTTCTACCATTGCTGCCATAATAATTCCTTTTCCTACTTCGCCTGGGTTTTTTGAAGCAATATTCATGCTTGCAATACATACCTTCGATTGGTGGATTGCAGAAAATAAACCAGCGATTGCAACGGGAAGACTTGCTACTAAGATAGTAAGCCCAGTTGCCCATGAAATTTCTGGGATATTACCAGAAAGAAGACCGAGTTTAAAGATAACCCAAAAGGTTCCAATAAACCCATAAATTCCCTGTGTAGAAGGGAGAGCCTGCAAAAGGAGAATCTTACCAAATAAACTTGGATCCTCGGTAATAACGCCAGCGCCTGCTGAGCCTGCTCGGCCAGTACCAAGAATAGATCCGATTCCGCCAAGTATAACAGCAAGTGCAGCTCCTGTTGCGGCGAGTGTAATACCTACCATATTAAAATGAAGTGTTCGCAATCTTTGGAAAAAGAAACAAGCGTTTTTCTCCCGAAAGGTGCGGTTATTAATTGTTACACTGCTGTAACGATAATTAGTATCATTACAGCGCTGCAACAATTAGCCATTGCTATCTTGTGAGTAATTAATGTAGGTCGATTTTTTGCTAAGAGGCGTAAAGGCTTTTCCTCCACCTTCCATGAATTTAGGAAAAAATTCAACAAATTGCAATCTGCCAGAGTGAATAAATGCTCCAAGTGCATTTATCGCCAAGTTAAAGGTGTGGCCACCAATAAGGATAAGAACATAAACAATGCCACCAATAACAGGGATTAAATCTCTGAAAATAGCTCCGATGGTGTTTATAATAAATGCGATAATGCCTGTTGCAAGCCCAAGTGCCATCAACCGAGAGTAAGATAAAATATCTGACACCAGCCCAATAATACCTTGCAGTACTTGAATAACTCCAACTAATGGCTTAAGCGGAATTGCTTTAACAGATCTTCCATATACAAGCACGAGTGCAAGAAGGCCTGCAAGCGATGCATATCCTAATACTGTTTTAAGTTCGGGAGCGTACATTCCTGCTGCTATCCAACCGATTGCTACTGGAATAGTAAACATCCATCCAAATCCTTCGAGTGCTCCGCCGATATCTTTATATTTTAATGCCCAGAAAGCTTTAATAATTTGGGCATACCATGCCTGTAATACCCCAACAGCAAACGCAAGCACCATAAATAGTAAGGTGTCTTCTACTGGGTTAATTGCCCAAATAGTGGTAAGAAGGTTTTTTGCGAAACCATCAGGCATTACATCTGGTGTTACGCCAAACCAGCCACCAAAAAAGGCGCCGATAATAAAGGTTAAAACACCACCGTAGGCAAGCAGCCGAAATAATTTTTGTTTGTCTCTAGGGATTTTAAATATAATAATCGCAAGCACCGATCCAACTGCCATAACAATCCCATAGCCTGCATCGGTGATACAGGTGGCAAAGAATACTATAAAGAAGGGGGCAAAGAATGGAGTTGGATCTATTTCATGGTATTGTGGCAACCCATAAATTCCCATTACGGTTTCGAATGGCTCTATAAATGGATGATTTTTAAGAGCAACCGGAGCTTTTTCTTCTTCTTCTGGTTCTATTTCTTCGCAAATAATAGAGGCGTCTACTTTTTTCATCGCCGAAGAAACTTTTTTCGTATGTTCTTCTGGTATCCAGGCTGTAACAATAGACACATATTCTGTCTGAAGAACATGCCGTCTGTTGTCTTCTTTTTCTAATTGCCAGCTAAAATAATCGAACAATGTTTTGCAGTCATCTATAGAGGTGTTTGCTAGGGTATTTAAATCTTTTTCGAGCTGTTCTTTTTCTTTATCTAATTGGTGTTGTTTTTGTGTGAGTTCTGCAAATACAGCTTGCGGATGTTCCGGAATAGTTTCTGTTGAAAGAGTTTCTATTGATTGTTCTTCGAGAAGTTTTTCGAGCGCTTTTTCTTGTTCCTTTAATACAGTAACCACCCAAAGAGGGGATGGCGAATCCGATGTTGCTGGATACATTGCACCAGCAGGAATACTATCTTCGAGTGCTTTTTGAAGTTCCGATAATGCCTCTTCAGAAATAGCTACCAGCCGAGTAGTTGTATGCTTGGTGTCTTTAGGAAAGATTGAAAGCGTCATCCATGGCGCTAAATCTTTTTGTTGCTGTTCGGTATCTTTGGATTCTTGTTTTATCTCTGCAAATCGTTTTTCTGCTTGTTCGCATTGTTTTACAATCTTGTTCCATTTTTCTTCATGCAAAATACGGGTAATATCTTGTTTCGATCGTATAAGCGGAAGCTTTTGAATTTTTTCTTTAAGCGTTTGTTTTGTAGTCGTGTAATCTTTAAGGAATTTTACAGCGAATTCAATGCTTGCTTTGTTATAGGAGGCTTTTTCAAACCCATCAGAGTGAATATCTTGATCTTTTTGCATTTCTTGAATATGAGTAACTCCAAGATCTTGTAACACATCAAAAACATCCGCTTCGAGTGATTGCGGAATTACAAGTACATGTTTTTTCATTGGCACGACACCCATTCGTCTTGTCGTTACAATGCTCACAACTTCGTGTCTTCCTGCAGAGCCAGTAAGACACTTCGCCGTTCACATTGACCTCCTCTTTCGTTAAAACGCGTGCTCGCCATTCGCCTGGCTCATGTCTGTGCACCTCGTTTTAACGAGAAGGTTGGAATAAATAAAATAATCTCCCTATTAAGAGAGAATTGATTTTTTAAGTTTTTCTGCCACAAAATCTGCTTTTTCTGCGATTTTTTTTGAGTTAATGTGGCCGACAGTTCCCAAAGCGGTATCTTTGTCCTTTAGTTCTTGTTCTTGTACTTTTTTAATCTGTTCTTTTGCTGCCTTTAAAATAGTCTCCATTTCTTCTTTCGAGATATGTTTTGCTTTCTCGAGCGCTTTCTGAGCCTCTTGGTGTGCCCGAGCAATAATATTTTCTGCTTCAACAGATCCACTGTTAATGGTGGTTTCAGCATCTTTTTCTGCCTGCAAAATTTTTGCAATATAGTCGTCTGACGAAGCCATATATATATATTAAATTGAGATTAAAGCAAGTGCTATTATACGGCTTAGAAGCCAGAGAGTCAAGGGATATTCGTAATATTCATATACTTATGTCGGTTTTTGCCAAAAGAATATTCTCTCTGGGGGAGCGCCCGAAAAGGGATATGCCCTGCTCGTCATCCTCAGCCCCGTATCAAAGTACGGGGCATGCTTTACGACTGGGGATCCATGCCTTTGTGTGTTCTTTAGCCTACTGGATTCCCGATCAAGCCGGGAATGACTGCAAAAAAATACTCTCGCTTCGTCCTTCTGCTGTCACTGTCATCCTTGCATTTTTGCTTTTCTTGCTTTGACTCTCTTATGCAGTATAATAACCGAGCTTATATAAAGGATCTATTCCACATTTAGCTATGAATTTTCTTGAAGGCCTTAACGAGGCTCAAGCGCAAGCAGTGCAGGCAAAAGATGGGCCTGTTCTTATTGTTGCTGGCGCAGGCACAGGTAAAACAACGGTTATTACACGGCGAATTGCGTGGTTATTAGAAGAAAAAAACATTCCAGGTTCCAATATTCTTTCGCTTACCTTTACCGACAAAGCTGCTGGAGAAATGGAAGAGCGTGTAAGTGAACTTATTGGCAGCGGGTATTACGATTTAGAAATTTCGACGTTTCATTCGTTTTGCGAAAAAATTGTTAGCAGGTTTGGGCTTGAAATTGGAGTCCCAACCGATGCCTTAATCTTAGACGATACAGCTCAATGGTTGCTGCTGCGAGAACATTTAGACGAATTGCCATTATTGTATTACAAACCAAAGGGGAACCAAACAAAATTTTTACGAGATATTTTGTCTCATATTAGCCGTGCGAAAGATGAGGCTGTTTCGCCTGAAGAATATATAGAATACGCAGAGAAACTTCGGTTGCAAAAAGATAAAGCAGAAGCAGGTGACAGCGATGAATACGATCGTATTTCAGAAATTGCAAATGTGTATCATGTGTATCAACAGCTGTTGTTAGATAAAGGAGCCTTGGATTTTGGAGATCTTATTTTATATGCTCTTCAAATATTACAAACAAGAAAGCGAGTACGAGAATTGTATCAAAAAACCTTTGATTATATTTTGGTAGACGAGTTTCAAGACACCAACTGGGCGCAATACGAATTAGTAAAGCTGTTGGCCGGAGAAAAAAAGAATATTATGGTTGTGGGCGACGACGATCAAGCGATTTACAAATTTAGAGGTGCATCGGTAAGCAATATAAAAGATTTTAAAAAAGATTTCCCAGAAAGTACTGATATTGTTATTACTCAAAATTATCGTTCGTCTCAAAATATTCTCGATGTTTCGTATACCTTAATACAAGAAAACAATCCCGACAGGCTTGAAGTTGAATTAACCAACGATGACGGTTCGGCTATCTCAAAAAAATTGATAGCTCATTCAACCGAACCTGGTGTAAAAGAGCATTTTCATGGAAAAACAATCCACGATGAAGTCAATTTTGTGTGCGAGACTCTGTTAAAGAGAAAAGAGCTAGGTGTTGAATGGAAAGACATGGCAATTCTAGTTCGTGCGAACGATTCTGCCGAGCCATTTTTGCTTGGATTATCCCGACTGAACATTCCGTACCAATATTGGGCAACAAAAGGGTTGTATAAAAAGCCAGTTGTTTTAGATATTCTCGCCTACGTTCGATTACTGGGGAATTATCATGAATCTCAGGGGCTTTATAGATTGCTTACTACGCCTATGTTTGGGTTGCACTATGAAGATATTTCTAAACTTCAACGCTTTCAAAAACAAAAAGCAAAAACACTGTACGAGGCATTAAAAGAATCTCAAATGATTCAATATCTTTCAGACGAAGCCCGCGAGAAAATTCAGAAGCTCATGCATTTAATAGAAAAGCATACATCGCTTACTGCTACTAAAAGCGCTGGCGAGATTATAGATGCATTTATGCAAGACAGCGGCTACATGAAGTTATTATCCGATGCTGCACAAGGGCCCGTGTCAGAAGACCAGCAGCGAGCAGTAGATGCATTGTCTTCGGTGAATGCGTTTTATCAAAGAATAGAAACGTTCGAGAAAGCGCACGACGATAGGCATATTAAACATTTTATCGACGAAATAACCTTGGAGCAGGAGTCTGGCAACAGCGGTAAAATTGAATCGGCAACCGAGGTAGAAGACGATGCTGTAAATATAATGACTATCCATGGCTCCAAAGGTTTGGAGTTTGATACGGTGTTTGTGGTAAGTATGGTAGAGCAGAGGTTTCCAACAGCAAACAGAGGCGAGCGTATTCCTCTTCCAGACGAACTTATTCACGAAACACTCCCAACAGGCGACGAACATATTCAAGAAGAGCGCCGGTTGTGTTATGTGGCATTTACGCGTGCAAAAAAAGCGTTGTATGTAACTAGCGCAGAAGATTACGGTGGCGTTCGCAAAAAAAAGCCTTCGCGATTTTTAGAAGAATCCACCATCGCTCAACCTCAGTCATTTGAATCTCCTCGTACTGCTGGCGGGGGAGCGGTTGCGTTAAATAAAATAAACCCACGTATTCCTGAAGTAAATTTTGTGCCATCTTTTTTAAGCCATTCACGGTTACAGCAATTTTCAACATGTCCATTACAATATAAGTACAAATATATATTAAACGTCCCCGATATAGAGGGGAGTCCGCATTTCTCATTCGGAAACACCATGCATGCTGTTTTGCAGAAAGCCTTTGGGGTGGTAAAAGATAGGGTCTCTCAGGTCGCTCAAACAGATTTATTTGGCAACACTATAGAGGCAGCATCTGGGCCAATCGTGTTAACCGAAAAAGAATTGCTTGAAATGTATAAAAACGCCTGGCAAGACGATTGGTATGATTCAAAGTCGCAGAAGGACGAATACTATAAAAAGGGAAGAGAAATAATAAAAAATATCGCAGATAAATATAAAGACGGTTGGCCGGTGCCTTATTCTTTAGAGCAGTCATTTAAGCTTCCGTTTCAGGCAGGGTCACGAAAGGTGTATACCTTGTGTGGGCGTATCGATAGAATCGACCCTATTACTATAGAAGGTGAAGAAGGCGTAGAGGTTATAGACTATAAAACTGGTACCCCGAAAGACGATAAAATTACGAAAGAAAATAAGCAGCAGTTATTGTTGTATCAAATGGCCGTGCAAGATGTTTTGGGTTTAAAGCCATTAAAACTTACATATTATTACCTGGAAAATGATTCTACCGTAGAGTTTTTAGGAAACAACGAAGAGATAGAAGAATTAAAAGCAGAGATATTTAAACAAATAGAAGAAATGGAAAAAAGTAATTTTTTGCCAACTCCAGGGTTTCAGTGCAGGTGGTGTCCGTTTAAAGACATTTGTGATTTTAGCCAGGCCTAGTTATTCCTGTTTTCTGCTATGCCTAGTCCTAATAGGGAATAAAGTAGGCAAAAAACACTAAGGCATGGATCCCCAGTCAAGCTGAGGATGACGGGCAGGAGACATGATGACACTTTTTTGCAGTCATTCCCGGCTTGATCGGGAATAAAGTAGGCTGAAGAACACACAAAGGCATGTTCCTCTCTGAGCGATCCTCAGGCGTAAAGCATGCCTACGGGTCTGAGGATGACAGGCAATGCGGACACCATCACGGCTCTACAGCCAGAGAGATGAGAAGTGGATTAGTCGAAAGAGTAATTTTTTTGGTATACTGTATATATGTCACTCAAACAGTACATAGGGGTCATTTTTATTGGAACACTTATCATGTGGGGTGGTTGGTTTGTAGTTGTCACCCAAATAGACCCGATTGTAGCGGGAATGATAGGTATGATGTTGTTTTATAGCACGTTTTTTCTTGCTCTCCTTGGAACATTTGCACTTATTGGTGCTTTCTATCATTTGGTGAGGCAACGAGGGAATATGGATGAAAGACATATTATTCTTTCATTTAGGCATGCTATTTGGTATTCATTGGTGGTGAATTTTACATTATATCTTCAAGCCAAAAGGTTGTTAAGCTGGACGAATCTCTTGATTTTGGTGTTATTGTTGGCTATTATTGAATTTCTTTTATTATCACGACATCGTCATACTCAATCTCGTATATGAAAAAAGAGCTTTTACAGCTATTCGAACAAGCTCGAGAAGAGTTTAAAAATACTGCGTCCTCAGATACCAAAGCCCAAGAGCAGTGGCGTTCTTTGTATTTAGGAAGAAAAGGGAAAATTTCGGAAATGGCAAAACACATGAAAGATTTAAGCTCTGCTGAAAAAAAGGAAATCGGTAAAATTTTTAATGAGGGAAAAAAAGAACTCGAGCAATTGCTTGGCGGGGAAGTAGGTGCGCAGAAAGAGGTAGCAATCGACATGACTATTCCAGGGGTAGCACCAGCTATTGGGCATGTCCACCCTATAACCCAGGTTATGGATACGGTTGTAGAATTATTTGTTGGAATGGGCTTCGATGTCGCAGAAGGCCCGGAGGTTGAATTGTCTAAATATAATTTCGATTTACTTAATATACCAAAAGACCATCCTTCCAGAGATATGTGGGATACGTTTTATGTAAACCACGGATCAAGTTCGGAAGATGTTGTTATGAGAACGCATACCTCACCGGTTCAGCTTCGGGCAATGGAAGACAAAGAACCTCCGGTTAGGTTAATCGTTCCTGGAAGAGTTTTTAGAAACGAAGCAACAGATGCCAGCCACGAGACAAATTTTTATCAAATAGAGGGCTTAGTAATAGACAAAGGTATTGGAGTCCCCGATTTAGTGGGCGTGCTACAAGCTGCGATGAAAGGGTTGTATGGAGACGATACTGAAATTCGATTACGTCCTAGCTTTTTTCCGTTTGTAGAACCTGGTTTCGAAATAGATGTAAGCTGTAAGTTATGGGAAGCAAAGACAAACGGCAAAAAATGGCTCGAAATTTTGGGAGCAGGAATGGTTCATCCGACAGTTTTAAAAAATATGGGAGTCGACCCCAATGAATATACCGGCTTTGCTTTTGGAATGGGGCTCGATCGTTTAATGATGCTGAACCATGGAGTAGATGATATTCGACTCAGTTATACTGGTGGGCTTCCTTTTGTAAGACAATTTTAAAGAGTAATCGCGAATATACAAATGTATTTCTAATATACGAATCGACTACAAATATACAGATCTAAAAGTGTTTTACAAGGTTCTATTTGTATGTTTGACCCCATTTGTATATTCGTGAATAGTAATGATATGAGACTTTCACTCGATTGGTTAAAAGAATATATTCCAACAAAGAAATCTGCAGAAGAAATTGCAGATGTATTAACATTTACCGGTACAGAGGTAGATTCAATAGAGGAATTAGGCAAAGGGTTTGGCGATATTCTTGTAGGAGAGATAACAAAACTTGACCCTCACCCAAATGCAGATCGGCTTCAGCTTGCAACCGTATCTCTTGGCCGGAAAAAAGTTTCGTTGGTATGTGGTGCAACTAATATTGCTGTCGGGCAAAAAGTTCCGGTAGTGCTTGCGGGCGTAACGCTTCCAGATGGCACTAAGATAGAAAAAACAAAAATTCGAGGCGTAGAATCTTTTGGAATGTTATGTTCACCTCAAGAATTAGGAATAGGCGAGGACCATTCTGGTATTCTTGTTTTGTCCGAAGGTGCTCGAACGGGAGCTTCTCTTAAGGAGGTGTTTTCTTTAAATGATACCGTTTTAGATTGCGATATAACGCCGAATAGATCCGATTGTTTTAGTATTGTTGGGTTAGCCAGAGAAGTTGCTGCAGCAGATCACGATGCAAAGCGAGTGGCTCATATCGATCATCAGATTCATTCAGAATCAAAGGTAACAACAGTATCAAAAGACAGAGCCCAAGAAATTGTTGCTATAGATGTAAAAGCACCAGCGCTCTGTCCGAATTATAGAGCTCGTGTTTTAAGGGGGGTACAAATAAAAGAATCACCAGATTGGTTAAAGGCTCGATTACTTGCTGTTGGTGTGAGGCCAATTAATTCTATTGTAGATAGCACCAATTATGTCATGATGGCATATGGCCAGCCCCTTCATGCATTCGATCTGTCCAAAATAAAAAAAGTAGCTGGCAAGCATACTCTTATTGTGAGAAAAGCAAAAAATAAAGAAAAGCTCGCACTGCTTGATGGCAGCACAAAAGAGCTTTCTGCTGATATGTTGGTAATAGCAGATGTAGAAGGCCCCATAGCACTTGCTGGTGTAATGGGTGGGGAAGAATCTGCTGTATCGGAAACCACGGCAAATATTGTTATAGAAAGCGCTCAATTTAATGGAACCACTGTTCGGAAGGCTGGCCAAAAATTAGGGATTCGAACAGAATCGCTTACCAGGTTTGAAAAAGGAATAGACTGGGAGATGACATCCAGGGCTCTCGATAGAGCAGCGTTGCTTATTCAAGAACTTGCAGGCGGCGAAATATTAAAAGGGCAGGTTTCTTCGAGTAATCCAAAACCTGCAATTCCTTCAATCCAACTTACTCAAAGTAAGCTTGATACGCTTTTGGGAGTGGAATTGCATAAGGATTTAGTAGAAAAAATTATTCTTTCAACCGGCTGTGCAATAAATCCATCACCAAATGGTTGGAGAGTGGTGCCTCCTCCATACCGTCAAGATTTGGTGATAGAAGAAGATCTTATAGAAGAGGTCGGGAGGTTATATGGATATAATAAACTTACTCCTCGAATGCCTGTTGCGCGTATCGCTGTTCCAGAAATAGCACCACTGTATAAACGTAAAAAATTGTTAAAGGAATTAAGTGTTCGTTCTGGGTATAACGAATTGCTTCATTACTCTTTCTATAGCGACAAACACATAAAAGCTTTGGGGTTGAGTACAAATAGCCATGTCGAACTTGCTAATCCGTTAAGTGTTGATCAGAAATATTTGCGAACATCGCTTTTACCATATTTATTAGAAACCGCAGCAAGAGAAGCAAAGCAGGCTTCGAATGTTTCCGTGTTCGAATCTGGTGCTGTGTTTAATCCAACGAAACAATCACTTCCGCTAGAAGAGAGCCATTGGGCTGCAGTAAAGATAGATACTTCAAAATCGTCAGAGCAGTTAGTGATGGAGTGTAAAGGATTGCTTGAATCGGGAGTTAACCTGTTAACTGATAGTGAAGCAATATGGGAGAAAGGTAAAAAAGAGTCTGTAATTGTTTTAAAGCACCAGAAAAAAAATATTGCTGAGGTTGGAGTTATTCAGTCGTTACCTGCGTTTAAATTAAACACTCCTGCTGCGTATATGTGGTTAAATATAAGCGCACTCGCAGAAAATGCTATTCCTATTCAGCAGTATCAAAAAATGAGTATGTACCCTGCTGTTGTAAGAGATATAACTATTACCTTTGCCGAGCAAGTTGAATTTGCTATACTTACAAAGGAGATAGAGGCGATTAATCCATTAATAGTTTCTATTGGCTATGTAGGAACATTTTCAACAAAAGAAGGAGTAAACACAACTATTCGTATTACCTATAGATCGGACAAAGAAACATTAACAAATAACGCTGTTTCGGAAATAGAGAAAGGTATTGTACAGAAAATACAAAAAAAGTTTAAAGGCATGGTTGCCTAGAAGTGTTCGACCAAAATAAATATGTATGAAATAAAAAAATTTAATTCTCTCCAATGTGCGATTATTTCAGGAGTTATTTCTGGAAGCGCGCTACTTTTGTGGGCTGTTGTTACCGTTATAGTAGACGGTGTTCGTGTGTTGGTTGGAATAGCACCTGCGATTGAATTAACTTCAGCGTACTGGATTGCACTCGCATTTAGTATTGTGGTGTTTCCGTTATTAGCCACGCTCGCAGGATCTGTTGTGGGATTTGTTTTTTCTGGGCTGTATAATATATGGGCTAAGTATGTTGGAGGAATCGAGGTTGACTTGAAATTACTCAAAAAATAACCGTTGTACGAGCGTATGTGGCAAACGGTATTGCTTCTTATTATCGGGGCTGGGGCTTTATGGAAAGGGGCAACCTATGTTGTTGACGGGTCTATTAGGTTGGCTCGTTTTTTTAATGTTTCAATGCTACTTATAGGGTTAACGATTATTGCAATCGGAACTTCTTTGCCAGAATTATGGGTAGGAATTTTTGCTGCACTAGATGGCTCTCCGGCATTGAGTTTTGGGAATATTATAGGCGCCGGGATGATGAACATGTGTGTGGTCTTAGGAATTGGGGCAATCGTGTCGCCAGTAAAAATAAAAGCTTCTACCTTGCGAGGAGAAATTCCATTTGTTTTTTTGGCGATAGCATTGGTTTGGTTGCTGGCATTAGACGGGGTGGTAGACAGGTTCGACGGAATCCTTTTGGTTATTTCGTATTGTGCTTTGTTTACTATTATTTATATACAAGCACGAAAAGAAGATGCTCATGGAAGTATTTGGCAGCGAGTAGGAACCATGGTTAAGAAGGGGAAAGAAGGCTATTTGTTTCGATCGATAATGCTTATTACTGGTGGAATAGTGCTCCTTATAGTTGGTGGGAAATTTGCTGTTAGTGGTGGCTCGGCGCTTGCAGAATCGTGGGGAGTTGCACCACTTATTATTGGTATTACGCTGGTGTCTGTTGGGACTGTTCTTCCTGAAATTATTACGGCAGTTGTTTCGTCGCGTGAGCATGTAGAGAACTTAAATGTTGGCAGTGTTATTGGCGGTATGGTGTTTAATTTTTTGTTTGTTATTGGGATTGTTAGCATTATTCGTGAAATATCGGTCTCTCAAACCTTATTATGGCGAGAGTTTCCTGTTTTAATAGCAATAGTATTGTTAGCAGTTTCGTTGCTTAGAAGTGGGGCTACACTTAGGCGCTGGGAGGGAGCAGTTCTTATTGGAGTATATGTTTTATATATTGTCTATTTACTTATTGCGACCCCAAGTATTTTTGTGTAAAAAATGAGGGTAATAGCCTTGTTTTTTAAGCTAAACATGCTAAAATAGAGTGTAGATAATGTCTCGAATAAAGACTCTTATTTTTTTTGATTATGCCAAAAGAACCAGCACCGGAAGCAGAAGAAAAAAAAGCCAAAAAAGCAACTAAAAAAACAGAATATAGTGCCGATCAAATTACTGTTTTAGAGGGATTAGACCCTGTTCGTAAGCGTCCAGGAATGTATATTGGGAATACAGCAGAGGCAGGTCTTCATCATATGATATGGGAGGTGGTCGATAACTCGATCGACGAAGCCATGGCTGGCCACTGTACCGATATAACCATCAAGCTTTTGCCAGATGGTATGGTTGAGGTTTCAGATAATGGCCGTGGAATTCCAGTAGAAAAACATAAGCAAACAGGGTTGTCGGCATTAGAAACTGTTTTAACAAAACTTCATGCAGGTGGAAAATTCGGACAAGGAGGATACAAAGTGTCTGGAGGGCTTCACGGGGTTGGTGTTAGTGTGGTAAATGCATTGTCTACCTATCTTAAGGCCGAAATTAAAAGAGACGGCTGGCTTTGGGCACAAGAGTACAAGCAAGGCGCACCAAAGGGAAAAATAAAAAAAGTTAAAAAAATTCCTAAAACCACAACCGGAACCACCATGACATTTCAGGCGGATCCGACTATTTTTACGGTTACCGAATATTCTTGGAAAACAATTATAGACCATTTACGACAGCAGGCATATTTAACCAAAGGCGTTAAAATAATTATCATCGACGAACGAGAAATTAAGGAGGTGAAAGAATCTTCAGAAGAGGGCGAAAAATCTGCAGATGTTGAATTTACGGTTGGTAAGAAAAAATATACTTTTTATTTCGAGGGTGGGATTGCTTCTTATATACGGCATCTTAACCGAAATTATTCTGCAAAACAGCTGAATATTTTTTACATGGATGCAACAGAAGACGAAGTTCAGGTAGAGGTTGCATTTCAGTATGTAGAAGAATTTAAAGAATCGGTATTTACTTTCGCAAATAATATTCACACAACAGAAGGTGGCATGCATTTAACTGGTTTTAAATCTGCTCTCACACGAAACTTAAACGCCTATGCCCGAGAGAAGGGATATTTAAAAGAAAAAGACGACAATCTTTCTGCAGAAGATGTGCGTGAAGGATTAACCTCTATTGTTAGTGTGAAAGTTCAGGAACCACAGTTCGAGGGCCAGACAAAGTCTAAACTTGGAAATGCAGAGGTGAGAGGGATTGTAGAATCGACATTCTCGGAAAAACTTTCAATGTGGTTAGAAGAAAACCCTCGAGATGGAGAAGCAGTAATAGGAAAAGCGTTGCTTGCTGCTCAAGCACGGAAAGCTGCAAAAGCTGCTCGAGAAACTGTTTTAAGAAAAGGTGCCTTAGAAGGTTTTGCTCTCCCTGGAAAACTTGCAGATTGTTCTTCCAGAGACGCTACAGTTTCGGAACTCTATATTGTTGAGGGAGACTCTGCTGGCGGTTCTACAAAACAAGGCCGCAACAGAACTTTCCAGGCAGTATTGCCGCTTCGTGGAAAAATTTTAAATGTAGAAAGAGCACGGTTAGATAAAATGCTAGCAAACAACGAAGTAAAATCGCTTGTTATTGCTTTAGGCACCAACATTGGGGAGCAATTTAATATAGAAGATTTGCGGTATCATCGAATTATTATTATGACCGATGCCGACGTCGATGGTTCGCATATTAGAACATTGCTGCTTACATTATTTTATCGTTATTTCCCAGATCTTATTATCGCAGGCCATATATACATAGCTCAGCCGCCGTTATACATGGTAGAACATGGCAAAAGTTCTGAATATGTCTACGACGATCAAGAACTTCAGAAATCCTTAAAACGATTCGGAGTAGAAGATGTTTCTTTAGTAGAGGAAGATCCATCGGCAGGTACCGAAGAAGAAGCAGCAGAAGAGGAAGAAGGTTCAGAAGAAGAGCAAACACAAACAGCTTCAAAAAAGAAGGTTCGTATACAGCGTTACAAAGGTTTAGGAGAAATGAATCCAGATCAGCTTTGGGAAACCACTATGGATCCTAAAACCCGAATTATGAAACAAGTAACAATAGAAGATGCTGCAGCGGCGGAAGAAATTTTCCAAATGCTTATGGGCATAGAAGTTGCGCCTCGAAAACGATTTATTCAAACACGTGCAAAGAAAGTAGAAAATTTAGATATATAATTAGTTACTTAATACAAAAAAACAGCTTGGCTGTTTTTTGTATTGAGTAAAATCGTGTACAATAGAGAAGAATAACAAATAACTCTATGAAAAGGTTTCTATATTTTTTTGTGCTAGCAGTAATTCTGCTTCCAAGTAACGGGATTGTTTTTGCTCAAGAGCAAGATATTATTTCGTTTGGTGTACAGTATCAGCCTCAAATTTTTTCTGGAAATGGAATTCAGGTTGAATGGGAGCGGCGATCTTTATCGGCAACTCCATCTTTAATCCTTTCGGCAGCCTGTAGTGATGGCGTTTCTATTCGAGATATGTTTGGACTAACGTGTACCTATGCTTCAGATGCTCATTCTGCTGGCATTAATGTTTCTAAAAGAACAAAGCAGTCTGGGGTGGTAGAAAATACAACTTCGGCTCCGTTAAAAATAACATTTATTTTAACGGCAGGCTCAGAGCAGTCACAAGAAGTTATCACGGTTCTTCCTGCTGGATATGAAGAAATTATCCCCAGTGGTGCTTTTGTAAAAACCGCATCCGATTCGGCTGTATATTATGTTAATGAAGATAAAACGCTGAGTGTTATCCCTCATGAGAGTGTGTATTTTTCCTATGGCTACAAAGATTTTTCTCAAGTAAAAGTAGCAACTCTTTCGGGGTTTTTAAAAACGACACCGGTTGCATTTCCTGAAGGCTCTTTGTTTAGAGGTACACAACAAAGCATAGGAGAAAAAGATGCAAGTGCAGTTTTTGTTGTAGAAGAGGGAAAGCTAAGACCTATCGTATCTTCTGAAGTTTATCAATCGATATATAGTGATCCTCAGTGGTCTCGAGTAGCTTGGATCCCAGATGATTTGCTTTCTAAATTTAATTATCCGATAGGCGAGAATTGGACAAGCTCATCTGCCCCTCCAGTAGGCACAATTCTTCAGGATGCAGAAACCTATTACCGAGTAGAAAAGGAGAACGGAGTTTATATAAAGAAAAAACTTTCAAATACAAAAGAAGAACTTACAAATAATAAAATCCCAATAGCTCAGGCACTTCAATTAAGTGTATTTGGTACTAATCTTTCAGACGGATCAGAATTAAAAAATTTTCTTGTTACACCAACTCCTGCCACTATTTCAGATACTCAGCATACGCCAATAGATTCGGTAAACAATGGCACCTTAACAATAATAGCCCCAAAAACAGATGATATATTTGGAGTTGGCTTAAGAGAAACAGTGAGGTGGCAGTTTGCTAATCTTAAAGAACCGGCTGTTAATATAAAGCTTACAAATTCGGAGAACGAAGAGTTTTCTCTTGGATCGGTTTCTGTTCTAGAGTCCGAAACAAAAGAGCAGGAAGCAACATTTGTTATAGACGTCGCACTTGGTACGTATTCACTTTCTGTATGCAATGGAGCCATGTGTGATGTTCAAGAAAATATAACAGTTACATCTAAATCCGATGCCCTTTCGGCAGATTTAAATATTAAAGACGTTACCGGCATTCAAGAGAATTATTTGCAAGATGAAGAAATTAATGTGTATTTTACACTCGACTTTAACGATCAGATTAAAGATTACGCTCCTTTTTGGGAGACGAATGTGTATGCGCAATTTAATAGTAGTGGCACGGTGATAAATAAAACATTTGGTACGTATAATGTAGATACTGGCCGTTGGGAAATACAAATACACGCGCCGGCAACATCTTCTGGGCAGATGGATTTAGAAATTGTTGGATTTTGCACAGGCAGTCCTACTCATTGTGAAGACGCAGGGACGGCAGCTGAAGCGCGGAATTCAACTCGTGTAGAAATAATTTCAACAGACCTTGTATTTGTCTCGCCTGTTTCTAATGCCCAATGGGCAAGAGGAGCAAATCATACAGTAGAATGGACAGGCGGACGAGGAGATACCTCTCTTATCTATTTAGAATCTGTAACATATCCAGGCTCCAGAATGCTTTTATCCGAAGGAAACGCATTTAATGGCGGTCATGGTTGGGATATTCTTTCAGATGCTCCTATCGGAGTTTATGAAATACTCGTAGAACTAAGAAAAGAGGGTTCGTTTTTAGAAAGCCATCGATCTGATCCGTTTTCTATCATAGGTACTGGAGCTGTTGGAATTTTTCCTGTGAAAGGAGATCAGCTTAAACATGGCCAGGGGTATTCTATTACTTGGCCGTATTGGTTTATTGGTGATTCTCAGACAACTGTAACAATTCGACTTAACAGAGATGGGACTGAATACTCGTCTTTGGTATCAAAAATCGGAAATTCAGGACTCTACGAATGGACTGTTCCATTCTCGGTAACAACAGGTCCTTCTTATAGTATTAATATATCTCCAGAAAATTCTACAAAAGGGATTATCTATACATCGGAATTCGACATTCTGCCGTAAAGGTAAGTTACAGAAAAAGCTCATTTGATGAGCTTTTTTTGATAACTTGATTTTTATGTCCCATTGTGGGATAGTATTGATGGGAATAATCCCAACTAGTTTCGTTCCTTATATGGAGTCGATCGATGGTAACTAATCACCATACAATTACGAATGAATGGCTCGTAGAACGCTATCTTGAGCATACGGAGACGGATAGAGAAGCTGCGATAGCGATTGTGATCGCAATGAATAGCGTAGGCGGCGGCCACAATATAGCAGAAGTAATCCTAAGAGTAGGACCAAGCTGCTTCGACCGTAGCAGCGTACCTACTATCTCGCAAGGAGACAGAGAGCTTCTACTACTCTTGGCTGCAGGCAAGGATCCTGAAGAAGATTCTCCTGATGTCTTGGCAAAGGCCAAGCAAGGCCTGTGTGTCGCGACCAACAATGCCCTGGCGGACTACTATAGGGCAAGCTCGGCTGCGCCAGAGAGAATAAAGTGCGTAGTCGAACCGGCGATTAGGGCGCAGTCGTCAGACGTCGACGTTGTCGCCGAGCTTAAAGCCGGCAGAGACATAGTGGCGATAATAGGCACGGCAGTCGGCAAGGCCGATGTCGAGCTTTTCCAGGAGATCGCTGCTGGTGAGGTATCGATAGAGCCTCCAAAGCGGCGTGTAATCAGCACGCGTAAGCGAGCTCTTGTGAGGCGTGATAAGCCTTCTCCGTACCAGAGACTTTCTGGTGGGCTCCTCCCACAAGCCGGTGCTCGACGAAGGGCTCGCTCGAGGGCTGTTTCCAAGGCAGAAGCAAGGAAAGCCAGACGACTGCGAGACCAGGCAGCAAACGAAAGATGGCGAGCACCTAATGGGCTCTGCCAAGCAGGCAGGAATCCTGGTGCAGGTCATGGCAAGTGGAAAGGCCACCGAAGCCCTGCTACCTTCATTACTGGCTAGACTAGCCAACTCTGCCAACTTTCGGTAGACTAAGGTCAATTAGCTCCTTAACTTAGATCTCGGTCGTCGTTCTTAGCCGATGCGGCCACCGCGATTCAATCCCAGCATCGTGCGATACAAGCGCAAATGCTGGGTCTTTTTTTGTTTAAATTTCTTGGAAAGAGGGGGTAGGGGGTGGTCTGCTCTATTTAAAAATCAGTAGGCGAGTAAGCAATAGGCACTATTTTAGCAATAAAATAAACGGCTCACGCAATGAGCCGTTTATTTATGCTTATTTTAGCCTTTTTTCGTCATTCTAAGGCAACACACCCCTTGATCCCCTCTTAATAGAGGGGAAAATATCCTCGCTGAGGAATGTATTGGCCTTCCCCTCCTATCCCCAGACACACTCTTCGAGTGGTCGGGGCAAGCAAGGAGGGGCTGGCCTGCCCCGTCCGAAGCCCATGGCGGAGTGACTGGGGGGAGGTGTTTGTTCTATTAAAACTCTGTAGGTGAATAAGTAGTAGGGCCATCTGCAGCGGTAGGAATAAAAAGCCAGTATCCACTACCAGCCAAAACCGAATCTGTCGGGCTTAAAAGCGAAAAAGATTCAGAAGTATTCGTATAGGTTACGACAGAATTGCTATACAAAGGAATTGTTTCGAATAAAGAATCTAACGCCTGAGAAGAAGTATCTAAAAAATGATACGTACCCACAAGGTTCCAACCAACAGAAAGTACTCGCGAAGGCGGCGGGGTTGGGCCAGTTGATGTTGACGAGATTTCTTTTGAGAGGGTAACAGCATTATCGTTTGTATAGTTAAGCCAATACCCATATCCAGGGGTAAGGGTTGTTAAGGAATTTAATTCCGGAGTATCTGGTCTATATACTTCCCATTCTGTGTCGTATGTCCAAATAGATTCTGTGGAATTAATAATTTCTGATAAAAATAGTTCTATACTCGGGTCGCTAAGCGTGGAAGGAATAGAAAATAAATTCCAGCCTTTAGAAAATGTTATTTCGTATTCTGTAGAAGATCCAGAAAGCTCAATAAGGTCAGTCGGCTCTTCTTGGGTAAAGGTTTCTGCTTGGGCCGGAATATCGGCCGCGTATAAAGCTTCTTCACCTAAATTCGTTTCTCCTTCTATGGTTTGAATAATATGTTCGGTCTCACTTATAATTGCTGTTCCAATATGGTAGTCCCCGGTATCGGTTCCAGTAATCGTAAGTTGGTATTCTCCAGTTTGTGGCTCTGGGATAGAAATGATTTGGACTGGATCATCTCCACCAGATGAAGTTATGGTTACATTTGGAATATCTGAAAGCATTGTTCCATCTGGAGCAGTAATATCAACAGTAACGGGCGAACCAATCCAGAATTGGAGAATTCGTTGAAATATTGTTTCTTCCTCTACAGTTGGTGGATCACCAAGTTCTAAAATATCAAAAATAAGTGGAATAGCAGTAGTAGGAAGCTCTCCGTGGGTAGATTCTATTTCATGATGAGTTATTGGGTAGTCTTCTGTATACAAATAATCGTCGAGAAGGTCTTGGTATTCTTCTTCTGTGTAGTATCCGCAAAATAATTGAGCATGTGCTGTAGGAAAACCGATTATATTTTTTATATATTGATATGCTTGGAAGATAGGGTCGGGCCGAGGTTCTAAGCACGGGTCGTCTATACGTGCGCTTACCAATGGGACGGTCCCGTCGCCTTCTAATGAATCGAGTTCTGGTGGGTTTGGGAATGGAACCCCATCTGTCCATTGGTCAGTGGTTGGGTCGTCGTCTGGAATAATGGGAATAGTATAAAGCGTTTCTTGGTTGGTGCCCGCTATAATATGTATTTCGTCTGTTTGATCTACCATTTGTTGAATATTGTCTGTTTCGTTTAATTGTTCTAAGAAAATATTACGACTTAAGGTTCCTTCGTTTTCGCTGTGGGTAGAATAGGGGATTATTTCTTGAGTTGTTGAATCTTTAAGGTAATCGTATATTGGCATGAGTTCTTTTGCTGATTGGATGTGTTGTTGGACTGATAGAAAATCATCTGTTATTTCATCATCTACAATGCGGAGGTACCACAAATAAAAATCAATTATATTTTGTAGTGCAGTACTGTAGCTATCAGGTTTTTCACCAGCTTCTTGTAAAACGTAGATATCTCCAGATCCATAATTCGGAGTGCCAAGCATAATAAATTTAGATACTTTGGGCCCAAAGCTATATTCTAAATACGATCGTGCAACTAATCCTCCCATACTGTGAGCAACAATATGCACTTTATCTGTGCTAGAATTATCAAGGGCTTCGTATATAATAGGTTCTAAATACTCTGTTGCCGAAAGAATATTACTTTGTCGCCAGTCGTAATATACAATAAATAAATCTTGATTTTGGACATAGCCATTGTTTTCTAAGCTCTCTATCAACTGATCATAATGATTTACAAATGGAACAAATCCCCAGGAATCGGTGCCTTTATTGGTCATTTGCTGCCAATTTACCGAAGCACCTATTCCGTGAAGTATGATAATAGGAGTTTTTTGTTCTTCTGCTATTAAAAAATGAAAAGGCACCAAAAGGATGCCAGTAATAATAATCGCTATTGATAGTTTTTTTACAAAAGAGTGCATATGCCGACAATGTGGGTCGTCTTTTGCGCGACTCTTTTTAGGTGTGGATGGTTTAGTAGAAAATGTGGCTCATCCCCCAGAGCACGGCAAAGATAAGCAGCACAATACCAATACTAAGATTTAAAAGCCCAACAAAGAGTTGAAAAATAAGATTTTTTGTAATTTTTGTTCCTTTAAGTAGGTTGAATCCAAAGAAAGGCCAAATAAAGAAATATAATAGTATTGAAAGAAAAACATAGACTCCACTATCAGTATATAGATCTAGCCAAGTTAAAGAGGTCAGTTTAGTAAAGATAATAAGTAAAACATACCAAATTACAATCCCAAGAGCCCAGCGCAAAAATGCGCCACGCCAATCGCCAATCCATCCTTCTTTTTTTCTTAAAATAAAGAATGGTGCAAGCATTAAAACAAGAACAACAGTTGGAATTCCAAAAGATAGTATAGAATTCATATACCTTTAGTATAGCCTATTTACAGTTTGTTTAAAATAAAAACACCGGGTCCTGTACGAGGGGACCCGGCGGTTGAGTATGCGAAGGTTCGTGCGAATGTACGGTTGGAGAGGAGTCGGCTTCTAGTCGGGAAGGAGCGGAGAGTTTCTGTGTACGTGGCGGATTTGACGGGCTCTTCCTTTGGAATATTCCTGGAAGCTCAATTCACTCGTTGGATTGTGCCAGCGGAAGACTATGTATGCCCTGTTAAGGCGCAGTCGGTATCCAACTGTAAGCCCGAAAATCCCCAGTGCTACAGAGAAGGGAAGAACTAGCTTCCAGAAGTGGATCTCTATTCCCATGCACTTGGTGAGTATGGAGATGCTTAGCATGGTTGCTGCTGCGGCTCCGTACAGAAAGCCTCCTCGTGGATTTCTCCAGAGTATTCCTCCCAGGAGAATGAATACACCCCAGTAGAGCAAGAGCAACCCCGTATTTCTCTGTAGGAAGTAAATCAGGAGTGTCCCACCACTGCAAGCGAGAAAGCCAAGTATGCAGTGGAGTTTGTTGAAGTAGGTGGTGCCGATGTGGTGGGCTTCATCGAGCGATTCTTGTGAGAAGTGAGCCATCTTTTCGGCACCGAACTGGGTTGCGTTTGCCACGATAGTGCCTTTCCTAGGACGTGGGAGAAGTGCTCGGAACGCGGACTCGGCGGAGGAGGCGTGGTTGGGTGGTTCTCAGCCGTCCGAGATCTACGGTTCGGTCAATTTGCTGAAGGCGTTCTCCTGTAGGGGCGCGTTTATCGATCGGGTGGCCTAGCACGATGAATCGGCGATTCCCTCGTATTCTGAAAGCTTGGTGCCGGCGTATTCGTGCTCCAAGGAGTATCCCTGCAACTCCTAGAACCCCTGAGCCAGAGACAAACCACAACAGATGGAGGAGGTCACCGGAGTGCCGGAAGGCGATGATTGCAGCACCGAGCAAGACGCTTGGCGCTACTGCGCAGAGAAATCCACCTCTTGGGTTACGCCAGAGAATTCCTCCAACTAAGACGAGGAGCATCCAGCTTCCGAGAAGCCAAGGGAGGAGTTCTGCGATGCGGGGAATTTGTAGATAAATACCCCACCAGAGGAAGAGTCCAAGTCCGAATTGCCCCCACTGGAAGTTAACTCTTCCGAGGTAGCTTGCCTCAGCACTGAAGGTGTCTGCATCTTCTGGGATGGGATCCCAATGTTCCTTGGCCATGCGTTTTCCTTTCCAAGGTTGGTCGGAGACTTCTTAGTTAGTCTTTAACCGAGGGTCTACGGATTATTCGAGGCTTGAGGGCGCGGATATTGCGAACCACCTTAGCTCGAGTGTGTCTGTAGGTAATGCAGTCGTCAGTCCCGCCGTTTTCTCGATAGATTTGGTACGCACGAAGGTGGCGAAGGTGGTACGTTCCTATGCCAGCTATAGTGCTCCCTGACAACGCTACAATCAGGAAGAGTGCCATACTGCTGAGAGTTGCCGCTCCTGTAGCCAGCAGGATTACCATTGTCATCACGCTGGCTACTCCAACACCAGTGGTGAAACCTGTTGTAGGGTAGCGCCAGAAAATTCCTGCTGCAATTATCATAAGCACGCAGAACACAAGAGTAACAGCTGTTGCTTCTGGTCTATCGAAAACCAGCGAGAAGTCCTGCGCCATAATGAGCAGGACAAGAATTGGGGCTGCTATAGAGAGGACCCCAAGGAAGAACCAGTTGCCACTGAATGCAACCTTCCCAAGGTAGGGCGCCTCACGAAGCATTTGAGAGGCGTCTTCAGAGGCCATCGGCTCAGTTTTAGCCATAACAGGCTCCTTTGCCATAGAAAGATCGGTCGATGCGGTAGTAAGCAGAGTTTCCTATATTATAAAGGATTTGTCAATAATGTTGTTTGACATATGGCATAATAAGGTATATAGTATGCAGGTATATCAGACGGCCCCGAAAAGGGGTTTTTAAAATACCTAAATATGGCTCAAAAAAGAAAAGGAGTAGGTTTTTTTACCTATTTGCGAGAAGCACAGCAAGAGCTTAAGAAAGTTACCTGGCCAACCAGGGAAGACCTTATTAAGAACACTATTGCTGTAATTGTAGTATCACTTATAGTAGCTGCCTTTTTAGGCGGACTCGATTATTTGTTTAACGAAGGCCTCTTTTGGGTTTTAAGTAGATAATATGGCAAAACAAAACGAAACAATAGGAAAACGTTGGTATGCTATTCATACCTATTCTGGATACGAAGAAAACGTTTCCCGTAACTTAAAACAACGTATAGAATCTTTAGACATGGAAGATAAGATTTTCGATATCTTAATTCCGATGGAAACTAAAGTTAAAATTAAGAACGGAAAACGTAA
>Ga0209249_1000928_pt1 | contig 31440 bp, 32 predicted proteins | sample SaaInlV_200m_DNA_4_FD_184653 | JGI IMG/M metagenome (GOLD analysis project Ga0209249, IMG submission 184653) | Marine microbial communities from expanding oxygen minimum zones in the Saanich Inlet - SI037_S3LV_200m_DNA (SPAdes) (version 2) | ecosystem: Environmental > Aquatic > Marine >...
CTGCTTCACGCAGTTTTATGATGATCTTTTCCGCTGAAAATATCTTTCGTTTTGCCATTGGTTCTGCCTCCTGAACGGTCCAATACTAACATTCTTGTTGGACCAGTTTTCGGGGGGCAGGTCACAACAGCCTTCGATTTATATTTTCCAGATTCGTTTTTGTTTTAGTGATAAGGAAATTTTGATAGAAAATAATCGAGGCTGCTAGAAAGGAGGCAGTCCCTGATATTAGTGTTGTCCCAGCTATATCAGTTGCTAATAGCGGCGGAGAAAAACTTGTCTCAAAAATACAGACAAGGATATTTGAAAAAATAATACTGGCAAGGGTTGTTGCGAAGATAGCAGTAATGAGTTCCCGCTTAGTGCTAATCTCTATTTTCATAACCCGATTATATATTAAACTGGAACAAAGAGCCTGTTTTGTATAAAGTTTGAAATAGTTACTCTTGTTTTAGAGTCTCCCGAAAAGCGATCAGTTTTTAAACCCTCTTCTTTCAATCAGGAACCTAATACACAACACCTTCTCAATCGGTGGTTTTGACACCCAGGGCACATCTGGTTTACGAATATAAAAGCATTTCATGGACAATCAAATTTATGGGCGCAGGCTTTCGAAGTATCCCATTCAATTTTTGCTTGTTTCGCGTATTCTTGGGAGAGCATTTTCCATTATCATACTTACTCACCCTCAATAAAATCTATTCTATTTACTAATATATTCAAAAAAGCCAACCCTTCGCTTTTTTCTCCCAATCAGGGATCCATTTTACAAAATCTTCTCGCATGGGCGGATTGTCCATCCAGGATACGTCTGGTTCACGAATATCAAAACATTCTCGCACCGTCATCAAACGTGGCACAGAAACCGATTGCGGCTTTCCGCGCCCGCTGGTCCAGTGGATACTTTTGGTTTCCTGAATTACCTTTGCCAACGCCAATGTTTGCTCAACATCGCCACGCAGATAGGTTAGAACAGCATTATGTTCTCCCTTTGCCCATAGTTCAGGTGCAAGCCCACCGTTCATTTCAGAAAGTATCTCTCCATTGGCAAGCTCAACTTCGTGAACTTTCCCAGCTATATTTGCACCTTGCAAGGCTTTGTCCAATCCCAGAAACCAGCCTTTTGCAAAAGTGACCAGAAGCATCAAATCGACGTGATTTAATGCCATTTCGCCACATTCTTCAAACATGCCGCTTTCTTGCGCCAAAAGTCTAAAGTCGAAACCACATCCGTTCCAGGTTACGAAGGTATTGCCATCAGCGGCAAACGCCATCAAATCCTTCACCAGAGTCTGGCTTTCTTCCTTCGATAAATGCGGCACGCCTTGCCAAAATCGGACTTGATCGTGGGCGACTGCCGCGCAGCTAATTCCTAGCGGTGCATGATTAAATAAATTGCCGGAAAATTCAGGCAATATTTTGGATATTTCCAGGTCAAAAGACATCAATTGCATGGCAACTCCTTTTTCGGGCTATTCTCTGCGAGGAGCGTGCTTTTGCGACGAAGCAGTCTCATCTACTTTGCGGGAGATTGCTTCACCCCGAAAAAGCATTCGGGGTTCGCAAAGACAAATTTTGGGTAATTGAATTTTAGAAAAAGAACCGAATTATAAGTTTTTATGGTCGATCCTTTTTGATGAAGATTTTTACGTCGAAATTTCAGCAATACACTCGATCTCGACCAGCGCATCCAGCGGATTTTGGCGAATGGCTATCGTCGAACGTGAAGGTGTATGTCCCTCAAAGATTCTGGCATAAACCCCGTTCATGCCCTGAAAATCGTCCATACTTTTGAGAAAAACGGTGGTTTTCACGATGTTTTGGAGGGAAAGCCCAAGTCCACTTAGAACAATGTTCAGATTTTGCAGAACGCGTTCAGTTTGCTCTTCGATCGTGGTACCGACAAGTTGCATCGTTTCAGGGTTAATGGGGGTTTGCCCGGAGCAGAAGACTAGATTTCCACTCTGGATAGCATGTGCATAGGGGCCTATGGCTGCGGGAGCACCTTCAATATTTTGGATTTTCATTATTTATTTCCTTTCTGCTCACGTCTCTGCGAGCTTCTTTTGCGAAGCAGTCTCCAAGATAATGAGGAGACTGCCGCGTCGCGAAAAGATGCTCCTCGCAGTGACATAATTCAGAGGTTATTCCTTCAAAAATTCTTCACTGGCCTCGTCTAATGCCGCGACCTGACCTTCCGTCAGCCGCCAGCCAAGTGCGCCGGCGTTTGCCTCGGCTTGTTTGGCGTTCTTCGCGCCAGGGATCGGCATCGTCCCTTTGCAGATGAGCCAATTGAGCGCAACCTGGGCATTCGATTTGCCGCCCTGATCTTGTCCGATCTGCGTCATCACCTTGAGCAGGGCGGGGAGTTTTGGGAGAATGCGTCCATAACGGCGTCCGCGCATCCCGGGTGGGGGCGAATCGACGCTATATTTACCGGTCAGCAAGCCCATCGCCAAGGGCGAATACGCAATTAATCTAACATCCAATTCTTGGCAGCGGGCGAGTAACCCATTCTTTTCCACACGTCGATCAAGGAGATGATATTCCACTTGATTGGATGCCAAAGGGATTTCGTGCCGTGCGAGGGCGGAATAGGCTTGCAGCATTTGGCTTTGATCGTAATTGGAAACGCCGACAGTACGCGTTAGCCCTTCTTTTACAGCTGTGGCGAGTTCGTTCATCCAGGTTTCGATGGACACGAGCGGGATAGGCCAGTGGATTTGGTATAGGTCTACGCTATCAAGATCGAGGCGTGCGAGGCTGCTGCGCAGCGAGCGTAGCAAGCTACTGCGAAAAATGCGCCAAGGGTAAGGCATAAATTTTGTAGCAAGTAAGACGGGCACATCGGTTTCTTTGAGAAATTCGCCGATCAGTTGCTCTGAGCGACCACGCCCATAAACTTCGGCAGTGTCGATCAGTCGGATGCCTTTTTCTAGCGAGATGTCGAAGGCACCGCGTACATCTTCATCTGAGTAGCTGCCCCCATAATTCCAGATAATGCGGTCGCCCCATGCCCATGCGCCGACCCCCATTTCTGTTGCATGTAAAAAACGAGTAGATGAGTCCATGTAATGCCTCCGGTTGAGATTTGCTCCCCATTTTACTGGCTTTTTGTTTTTTGTGGAAAAATGCTCTCCTCGCCCGTTTGTTGGAGAGGGGTGGGAGTGAAGGGGGCTGGTCAGCTATTGCAATTCAGGATAAAATCGGTGAACTAAATTTGATAAAGGAACTAATGGAACGCGAGCTACTGACCCGTTTGGGTAGTTGGCGCTCCCTGAGTTCCGGGAGGTTTTTTATGGCTCAATCCAAAGGGCGCAGGGAAATCGAGTCCCCGCTCGAATTGGCGCAACGGCTTTCGTTGCCTTTTCTCGATGACCCCTATCTGCTCACCCGTGCGTTAACTCATACATCCTATCTCAACGAAAACACCGATGTGCTGGACGATAACGAGCGTCTCGAATTTTTAGGCGATGCCGTGCTCGATTTTATCGTCGGAGCGTGGTTGTTTGAGAGTCGCCCTGAGATGCGTGAAGGCGAATTGACACGCGCACGCTCCGCTTTGGTGCGGACAGAACAATTGGCAGCTTTTGCCCGTCAGATTGATCTCGGGCGCGCCATGCGTCTGGGAAGAGGCGAGCAGCGCACAGGCGGATATAACCGCCCAGCATTGCTCTGCGGAACCTTTGAAGCCCTGATCGGCGCAATCTATATGAAAGCTGGCTTTGAAGCAGTCAATGAGTTTTTTACCCCTTTGCTGAATGCCATTGACGATCATATTCTGGACGGCGGAACACTCAATGATTTCAAAAGCCGTTTGCAGGAGTGGACTCAATCCCAAAGAATGGGGGTGCCACACTATGTTACTGTTTCTGAAACGGGACCCGACCATGCCAAGATTTTCGAGATCGAAGCCCATATTGATGGGAAAGCCTATGGCAGGGGCAGCGGACAAAGTAAAAGTGTTGCCACCCAACTTGCTGCGAAAAATACGCTTGAAATGCTGGGATTGCTCTAGCTCCCGCCAAATTTGTACTGATTACTTGTGATATTGAGATAAATAATGCCTCTACGATTAAAAGCGCTCGACCTTCAAGGATATAAAACCTTCGCTGAAAAGACGTCATTTGAATTCGCCGAAGGGATCACCGCTATCGTCGGACCAAATGGTTCTGGTAAATCGAATATTGCGGATGCGTTACGTTGGGTTCTGGGTGAACAATCCTATAGCCTGCTGCGTGCGAAAAAGACCGAAGATATGATCTTCGCTGGTTCCGAGCAACGCTCTCGCGCCGGCATGGCAACTGCTACGATCACTTTTGATAATGCCGATAATTGGCTGCCCGTCGATTTTGCTGAGGTTGCCCTAGCGCGGCGTGCTTATCGAGATAGTGGAAACGAGTATCTGCTTAACGGACAACGCGTCCGATTGAAGGATGTGAACGAGCTCCTCTCCCAATCGGGTCTTAGTGAGCGCACATATACCATTCTCGGGCAAGGACTTGTGGATGCCTCGCTTGCTCTAAAGGCGGACGACCGCCGGCGTCTCTTTGAAGAAGCTGCTGGGATCGGTCTTTATCGCGGTCGGCGTGAAGATGCACTGCGTCGCCTCGAGAAGACCGGGCGTAATCTCGAACGTGTGCTGGATGTGATGACCGAGCTTTCTCCGCTTATCCGTCGTTTGGGGCGTCAGGCAAAGCGCGCAAAGGAACATGCTCAGGTACAAGAAGATTTACAAGTTTTGCTGCGTGATTGGTATGGTTACCATTGGAATCTCGCTCAAAAAGAATTAGCACAAGCGCGCCAGGTTTTTCGCGAGCAGGATAAAAAACTACGCGAAGTTCGCGGCTCGCATGAAGCCCAGTTGAACGAAGTGACTGCGTTCCGTACGCGCATTCAGGAATTGCGTGCGCAATTGAATACCTGGCATCGTGAATCATCTGAATTGCATAATAAACGCGAAACGATCAGCCGCGAACTGGCAGTTTTGGATGAACGTCGCCGTTCATTACAAGCCAGCCAGGAAAATTTACTAACCGAGCGCGAACTGAGCCACGACGAAGAACGGATTGCGCAAGAACGCCTGGAAGCTGCTAAAACAGAATACGCCCGCTTGAAAGGTGAAGATGAGGAAGCACGCACCGAGATCAAAAAAGCGCAAAGCGCGCTTTCCAGTCGGCGTGCTGAACGTGCTGAAGCAGAGAAAGCATTGCAAGATGCTCGTCAGCAGCTAAATAGATTAGGTGGAAGACGTGCGCAATTACAGGCACATCTTGACAGCCTCGAAAATAGCATTGCGGCTCAAAAAGATAAAATAGATGCCAACGAGCGTACGCTTAACGAAGTAGAAGAGAAAGCTCTTCAGACCGAAAAAGAAGCCGAGCGTGCTCAAAAAGCACGCCAAAAAGCGGAAGAATTCCACCAGAACGCTGAGGAAGCCTTTACCGCTCAACAAGAAAAAACAGAAAAGCTCGAAAAAGATCGCCGCTCTTTACTCGCAAGCCAAGCTGAACGTGAGACTTCCCAAAGCAAACTCAAAGCCCAGTTCGAGGTTTTGGAGCAAGCGGAAGAGTCCCTCTCAGGTTATGCCGAAGGTGCGCGCTTCTTGCTCGAAGCTGCTCGAAAGTCACAACTCAAAGAATCGCGTGGTGCGTTGAGCGCGGCGTTGGATGTCCCCGCTGAGATTGAGACTGCCATCGCTGCTGCGCTGGGCGAATATATAGATGCTATTCTGCTCGCCAGCGAAGATGACGCCGAAGCCGCATTGCAATTGCTTGAGAATGAAAAAGCCGGTCGTGCCGCACTATTGCCTCTCGCCTGGCTGGCGACATCCAAGCCGCTCAAGGCTCCCAAAGATGCCGATTGCCTTGGTATCGCCTCCGAGATGCTGACTGCGCCCGATGGTTTGCAGGAAGCTGTTGATCTCCTTTTGGGGCAAACGCTGATTGTGAAGGATCGCGCTGCGGCGCGTCGTTTGCTAAAAGGAATGGATGGACGCAGCCGCGCTGTGACCCTGCGTGGAGAGATTTTCCGTGCGGATGGGTTAGTATTGGCTGGAGGTGCGAATCGCTCGGGGACGTTGAGTCGCCCTCGCCAAAGACGCGAGTTGCAAGCCGCTTTGCAGGATGTCGTTAAACGTTTGGCGGAACTCGCCAAAACGCTAACGCGCCTAACATCCGATCTGGATGCTGCAAAAGTTGAAGAATCACGTTTGGGGGAGGCAGCTCGTGCTGCCCGCACCAAACTCGAAGAAGCCCGCAAAGCCGAGCAACAAGCCACGCTGGATGCAGAATCCGCCCGCAGACAAGCGGAGTGGCAGCTTGGGCAACGGGAGCAACTCAAAACAGAGTTGACCCGTGCGGAAGCCGATAGAGAAGAATCTATTCAGGGGCGTGAAAATGTACAAGGGCAAGAAAAAGACCTTCAGGCACGCATCCGCACTTTCTCCACAAAATTGGCTGAACTCTCTTTGGATGAGTTGCAAACACAGGTCACTTATTGGCAAACGCGCGTGGCTGTTTCGGAGCGCGCCCTAAGCGATGCAGAAGCACGTCGTCGTGAACGTGAGCAAGCCCTAACACGTTTGAAGTCGGGGCAGGAAAATTTGCAACGCCGCGAGACAGAAACTGCGAGTGCTTTAGAAAATCTGGATGCTCAAAAAGAAAAATCGCGTATTGAAGAGACTGCGTTAAACGAAAACCTGACGCTTTTGCAGGAAAAACTCAAACCAGCTGAAGTTGAATTACAAGCAGCTGAGACTGAAGAGGCGGAGCGCCGCAGCCAGGAAACGGATGCCACCCGCCAAATGACGACGGCAGAACGCCAACATGGACAAATGCAGATGGATGTGACTCGTCGCCAGGAAGCGATGGAGCGCTTGCGTCAGCAAATTGAAGATGATTTTGGTTTGGTGATGTTCTCGTATGAGGAGAATGTTTCAGGCCCGATGCCCTTGCCTTTTGAGGGTATGGTGCAGCAGCTTTCTGATCTTTCTGAATTGCCCGAGGGTTTGGGCGAGCAGGTGAAGCAGGAGCGCGCTCGTTTGCGCCGCATGGGACCAGTAAACCCCGAAGCGCAGGAAGAATTTGAAAAGGAAAGCAAGCGCCATGATTTCATGGAGCAACAGATCGCTGACCTGCGTAAAGCAGAAAGCGACCTGCGCGAGGTTATCCGTGAATTGGATGAGTTGACCGAGCAAGCCTTTGTGAAGACTTTTAAAGTTGTAGCGCTGGAATTCACGAAAATTTTTATCCGTCTCTTTGGGGGTGGTTCAGCGAAATTGAGCTTGACTGATCCAGATAATTTGGTCGAAACCGGGATCGAGATCGAAGCTCGTTTGCCCGGACGCCGAGAGCAGAGCCTGGGATTACTCTCTGGTGGTGAGCGTAGTTTGACCGCGATAGCGCTTGTCTTCGCTTTACTGCGTGTTTCCCCGACGCCTGTCTGCGTGATGGACGAAGTGGACGCGATGCTTGACGAAGCGAATGTGGGGCGTTTTCGTGAGATGCTCACAGAGTTGAGCAAGGACGTGCAATTTATTGTCATCACGCATAATCGCAACACCGTTCAAGCAGCGGATGTGATCTACGGCGTCACGATGGGGCGCGATTCATCCAGCCAGATCATCAGCCTGAAGCTAGACGAAGTTAGTGATGAGATGTTGGGCGCACGGTAGTCTCCATCATTGTCTTGGGGATTGCTTCGGCGATGAAACCGCCTCGCAAAGACATATCTGATGGAAGAACCAAATAAATATTAGAAAATACACCGTCATTGCGAGGAGGGCGTCTCGTGCCCCGAAGGGGTAAGCCCGACGTGGCAATCTCCCACAAAGGTGTGGGGATTGCTTCGCTTTGCTCGCAAAGACGTGACTTTGTACAATATATAAATGATTTGCCCATGAGTAGTTAAAAGAAAAGAAAAAACGGCAGGCGTTTCGCCTGCCGTTTTTTTGTTTAGCGTGGTGCTTTTCTATTGTTGTCCGAAAAGCTCTGTTATTGTTTGTTCCAGATCAGGCTCTGTGGGGACATAATCTTGCCAAATATCAAAAGTCTCCACGTCGCTTGCTTCGCGCATGGTTGCGATCCATTCCTGGAAGACGACATCTTTCTTGTTTTGAAAAGCTGTTGCCTCAAGGGGGCGCATTTCACGCCCTAGCAATTGGATAATGTGGAAACCAAAATCAGTCTGAGTAATTTCGCTGATGTCGCCAACTTCTACCAGAGCAAAAGCCGCCTCTTCAAAAGCCGGAATCATTACACCGGTTGAGAACCAGCCTAAGTCACCATTATTGGTTGCTACACTGGGATCTTTGGAAAGTTCTTGCGCGAGTGCGCCAAAATCTTCACCCGCAAGGAGTTTCTCTTGCACAAGATTTGCCACAAGAGCTTCCTCGAGAAGAATATGACGTGCCCAGATAAATTCGCCTTCACTTGAGACATCTGCTGTCACTATATCGTAAAGCTCAAGATAATAGAGACGTGCTTCAAATAAGAAGCGGAAATCAGCCTCGCTAAGACCATAATCGGTGTAGAGTGGCAAAGTCTCGTTATAAGCCTGCTGGTAACCTTCAAAGGTATAGGGCGTGGGAGTCAAAGTTGGGATGGGAATCACAGTGGGCGCAGGTTCTTCAGTTGGGTCCACATCCGCTGCCTGGGTTGCTGTTGGGGCAGGGGTAGATGTGGGAGCTTCAGTCGCTGTTGGGGTAATGGTAACCAGCGCAAGTTGCTCGGGCGAAAGCGTTGAAACTTCCACAACCGCGGCAGTTGTTTCTGGTGCTGCGGTTGGTGTTCCATTAGGATAATATCCCAAAAATCCCTGAAGTTCCTCTTCAATACGGTCTGGCGAAATCGTAATGCCTTCTTTTTGTCCTTCCTGCCGATAGATTAACTCATAGATCATTGTCTCAAGCACATTTTGTCCAACAGCCATCGGGTTTGAAAGCTGGGCTTCAATCGGTTGGACTTGTGCGCTCACGTCCATCCCAAACGATTGTGCTAATTGAGCATATTGGATATATTGATTGATGAGACTATCGCGCTCGAGCCTGACCCGAGCTTGAAACTGACCAACAGAAATCTTTTCGCCATTGACAATGGCAACACTACGCTGCTCCTGGAGTACTGTCTGGTCGAGGTACCCATAGCCGATCAAAAGAACGATAACAAGAACAACACCGATAGCGATATTGCGGACCAAGACAGATTGCTGCCTCTCACGTTCTCTTCGGGCAACATGTTTTTTAGTAACTACTTTTTCTTTTTCTCTGAATTTGCGTTTCGACATAATTCACCTTCAAAAAAATGACGGGGCATGGGATAAACCATGCCCCGTTTTATTACGGTGGGTTTAGCGTCCCTCGTCCCAATATTTGCCTGTATAAGGCAATAATGCGATATGGCGGGCGCGTTTGATCTCGCCGGCGAGCGAACGCTGATGGCGGGCGCAGGTGCCGGTTTGGCGGCGAGGGCGGATTTTGCCATCCTCGCTGATAAGGCGGCGCAGTAAATCTGTGTTTTTATAATCGATCACCGTGTTTTTGTCGGTGCAAAACTGACAGACTTTGGGGCGCGAGTAAAAATTAGAACGCCGTTTGAACGGACGTTTAGGTGCTGGTGACATTACTGACTCCAAAATTTATAAACAATTTAGAATGGAAATTCATCTTCGTCTAGTTCGGGTGGGATTTCTTCAAAAGAGTTGTCGCTGTTTTGACCTTTGTCGCGTCGTTCGCCAAGCATGGTCATTTCGTTGGCGACCACTTCAACAGATGTACGTTGTTGATTTTCTTTGTCTTCCCAGCGTCGAATCTGGAGACGACCCTCGATATAAACCTGCTGTCCTTTGGTGAGGTATTTCTTGCAAATCTCAGCCAAATTACCCCAGGCAACGATTTTGAACCACTCAGTTTCTGAGCGACGTTCGCCATCAGAGCTATTCCAGGATCGGCTTACAGCGACAGAAAAAGTCGTCACAGGGCGTCCAGAGGGGGTATAGCGCATCTCTGGATCACGACCAAGATGACCAATGATCATTACTTTGTTCAAGCCTCGACTCATGACAAACTCCCTTTATTTTATGAAAAACCCGATAATATTAATTGACGAGAACAAGCATATAACGCATAACAGGTTCGAGGAAACGCAACTTGCGCTCCAATTCTGCTGTTGCGCTGGGAAGCATACTGGCATTCAGCAAGATATATTGACCTTCGAGCTGTTTGCGGATCAAATAAGCCATCTTGCGACGACCCCAATTATCCACACTGTCAACAACACCTTCTGATTCACCGACCCAACCTTTAATTTTATCGAGGGCATCGTTAAATGCGGTCTCGTCCAGATCAGGATGGAGAATGCAAACTAATTCGTATTTACGCATGAGGGGGGAAACCTCCTTTCCCTGGGATTGCCCCCGGTCGACACCGTCAGTGCGCCGGGAGCGGAAAGAAGCATATCGCACAGGATATACTTTTCAATTGAACGGGTGGGATTTTAGCATAAATCAGGCGTTTTGGGGAGGGTGTCTGGAGGCACGATGATTTTGGAAGAAAAAAAAAGGCTTCAGGAATTTCAACTCCCGAAGCCTTTTTTCTGCTAAATATCTGTTTAATACTGGTAAAAGCCTCTACCAGTTTTCCTGCCGAGATAACCTGCGTCCACCATTTTGCGGAGCAGGTATGCGGGGCGATATTTATCTTCGCCTAGATCTCGTTGGAGAACTTCCATGACGAAGAAAACCACATCCAAGCCGATCAGGTCAGCGAGAGCGAGCGGGCCCATCGGGTGGTTCATGCCGAGTTTCATCACCTCATCAATCGCTTCAGGGGTGCCGACATTTTCCTGCAAGGCAAAGACGGCTTCGTTGATCATTGGGCACAAAATACGATTAGAAATGAACCCCGGCGAATCATTTGCCTCGACCGCTGTTTTACCCATCGCTTCGCACACCTGGACAATGGCTTCCGTTACCTCATCAGTAGTCGCGATCCCACGAATGACTTCCACCAACTTCATCAGCGGGACAGGGTTCATGAAATGCATCCCGATCACTTTATCGGGGCGGGAGGTGGATGCGGCGATCTTGGTAATACTGATAGAGGAAGTATTCGATGCCAAAATTACGCCCTCGCGAGCTTTTTCATCTATCTCTTTGAAGATCTTGAATTTCAGTTCGGGGTTTTCTGTTGCGGCTTCGATGATCAGATCGGCATTAGCGATGGTGTCCATATTGCTGACAAAGTTAATCGCATCGGCGGCGTTTTTTTGCTCGGGGGTGATACGCCCTTTTGAGAGCAGTTTATCGGTAGATTTCTTGATGACGGCTTGTGCCTTTTCAAGGGCAGCAGGTGCAACGTCCATGCATGTGACGGTGTAGCCGAAAACGGCTACGGTTTGTGCGATCCCGTTTCCCATAGTCCCCGCGCCAACGATGAATATGTGTTTAATGGTCATTTTTGCTCTCTCCAGATTTTGATATTATTTTTGATTTGCTCAATATGCCCGGGGATATGTTCCGAATAAATCTCCAGCCACATTTCGAAAGTATAAGGCTCGTCATATTCGGGATGTTTGACCGCGTGAGTGAATATTTCTTCGGGGAGTGTTTTGAGCCACTTATAGGTGGTTAAACGGGCATATTTGATGACTTGCAAAGCGTTTTCGGGGTCGTGATCGTGGTAGTTGAGTTCATTTGCCCAAAGATCCTGATCATAACCCATGATAAATCCGCCGGGTTCCACAGCCAGCATGCGCGCACGCATGGCTGCATTCGCTTCGCTATCTGCAATGTGGATGATGATCTCGTGGACACTCCACTCGGCAGGCTCTGGCTTGAATTGCCAGGCTTCTTTGGGGATTTCGGCGAGAGTGGCAGTTAATAGATCGAAGCCACGCCCATAGAGTTCTATTTGTTCGAGACGTTCTGCTGATGTCATTTTAGTCTTCCAGTTCAATTGCCATTGCAACGGCTTCGCCGCCGCCAAGACAAAGTGCTGCTAAGCCGCGTTTAAGACCGCGATCTTTGAGCGCATAAATCAATGTGGCGACGATGCGCGCACCCGATGCACCAATGGGGTGCCCAAGCGCAATTCCGCCGCCATTGACGTTGACTTTATCCCAATCCCAGCCCTGATCGGCGAGTTCGTAGCCGTTTGCGAGACATTGCGCGGCAAAAGCTTCGTTGAGTTCGATCAGATCAACATCGTCGAAAGTCCAGCCAGCTTTGGCAAGGATTTTCGGCATTGCCTGCGCTGGAGCGGCAAAAAGACGTTTTGGCTGCACGGCAGAATGACCGTAAGAGACGATACGTGCGAGTGGTTTTAGATCGTTAGCTTCAGCATAGGCACGACTGGAAACAACAACGGCTGCTGCCCCATCATTTAGCGTGGATGCGTTTCCGGCTGTAGTTCTGCCATCTTTGCTGAAAACGGGACGTAGTTTTGAGAGACCTTCAGCCGTTGTGCCTGCACGTGGACCTTCGTCAGTGTCAAAGATGGTCACCACCCCTTTTCGTCCGAGAATTTCGACGGGGACGATCTCATCTTTGAATTTACCGGCTTCGATAGCAGCGACAGCTTTTTGCTGGCTGCCTGCTGCAAATTCATCCATTGCTTCGCGGGTGGCTTTATATTCGGTTGCGATAAAATCTGCTGCGTCGCCCATGGGCCAATCTTCGAAGGGATCCCAAAGCCCGTCATGGAGAAGAGAATCTTTCAGGTTAGCGTGACCATAGCGGAGTTCGCCCGTTCGCCCGCCGACAAGGAAGGGGGCACGGGTCATCGATTCCATCCCGCCACCGACGAAGAGCTGTCCATCTCCGGCTTTGATGGCTTGTGCACCAAACATAATTGCTTTTAGTCCTGATCCACAGACTTTATTGACGGTGGTCGCACCGACGCTTTCAGGTAAGCCTGCAAAAATGCTTGCCTGACGTGCAGGGGCTTGTCCTTCGCCAGCGGTGACGACGTTGCCCATGAAAACTTCATCAATATCGGCGGGGTTTTTGATGCCCGCTCGCTTAACAGCGGCTTTAATTGCTACCGCGCCGAGCTTGGGCGCTTCGATGCCTGCTAATGCACCTTGAAAACGTGCAATAGGTGTGCGGACTGCACTTAGAATGACAACTTCGTTTTCTTTGCTCATTGGGGTCTCCTCCAGTTGGTTAGGGTACGGTCAGAGTTTAAGAGATTTTATTCTTTCGTGCAATTGTAAATAGACCTTTTATGGAAATCAAAAAGTCATATTTCTGTTATTTTACAGGAGGATCATTGGGCTGTACAAATTTTACTTGCCATTCACTCTCTTTGATTTCTTCCAAATAGGATGCTGGTGTCATCAAATGGATCCACGTTCTGCCGGGGTGCAGGGCAATAGGGTTTTTATCAACATCTTCAAAATGTATCGGTCGCAGAAACCCATTTTTCTGCTCCCACTCTCTGTTATTCGTAGACCAATAAATTTTCATCACCTGACCATCACGGAAGAGATAGGCAAATCCACGCTGGCTCATGCTCAGGTCAATATCCAGTTGGTTGCTCCGAAAAAGATCATGCGTGGCTTGCAGAACGATCACGTTCTCGAAGATTTGTTGCCTGCCTGTGAGACGGTCTGTAGCGGGGTGGAGTTCACCCGACCCATCGGCGTTGTCGGTGAAGCGCAAATATGATTCCGAGGTCAGATCATATTTCCAGCCCGATTGGCTGTATTGATGATAAAAAACTGAGATGCTGGTGGCTGGCTGACTTTCAAGATCGGGGAGTGCTGCGTAAAAGAGATTGCCCGCATAATTGACAGGCTGATGCGCCACAAGACTCTCTTCTGCGAGTTCGCGCATATGTTCGATGGTCAACGTCGCGCTGTTGGGGTCGTAGAGATCAACGCCGAAGACGAGTTCACAAGGCTCCAGTTGAGCAAGAATATCGGCGGCTGCGCTGGCAAAAACAAGACAGCTATTCGTAAACATTTTATTGACATGGTCATACGTCAATCTCCCTGAGCGGATCGGGCCGACATACGCGTCGAGGGGCAAATACCAGGCTGGGGGCGTGCCGGTAACGACGGGGCTTGGGGTGGCAACAGGTGTTTCCAGCAGTAGCAAGCCTGCGTCCCAGGATGAATCGATAGAGTCAATCTTGAAAGGGCGCGTCCGTCCAGTTGCCGTATCCGCGTCACTATCTTGATCGTCATTTCCAATATCTGGATGAGTGAAGTCAAATGGATCGTTTTTCTCGAAATGGATCACATAATTTTCGGCTGTCTCGGGGAGATCAAAAGCATAATAGCCATTTGAATTTGTGGATGTGCTCGCGATGAGTTCGTCGTCAGCGTAAAGATGGACGCAAACTCCGCCGATGCCCATCTCCCAATCATTTTGGATGCCATCTTCATTTTCATCGAGCCAAACACGATTGCCGAGCCATCCCCCTTTGGGCTTGCTGATCGTTTCCCGCACATCACATCCGCCCGTAACGTTGGGCACACGCCGCGGATAACCTCCATAGAAAACACCCAAAAAGCGCGTAGTGGCTTCGCCGATGTAATACTCGAAAACCCAGGGCGCGAAGCCCGGCCCTGCTTGCGGACGGGCGGTGACGGGCATATTGCTGATCGAGACGAGTACGGCGGGCAGCTCCAGCAGGCTGGGGTCTTGCACGGCTCGACCTGTGAGCGGATTATAGCCAGCAGGCATTTGTTCCATTTCAGGTCCGTAGCTGGCATGCATTCGCCGCGGCTGTGGGATTGGCGTAATTGTTGCTGTAGGGGGTAGCGTGATGATCGTTGTTGTGGTGCTTGTTGGAATAGGCGTTGATGTGGGAAGCACGACAGGCGTGTTTGTTTGTAGACAGCTTGAAAGAAGAAAAATGATGATAAGGAAAGAACTTTTTCTCAACGGCATGTCTTTTTATATCATCATTCCGAATATAAAAAAAGCAGATATGCGTTGCATCTGATTTTGATGTATTGCATATCTGCTTTGCTTTTTTGCCTTGCGATCTAAGTCGTTAACCTAATATTCTCCAAACCCTGGCGGTGAATAAACGCGTAATTTCCACTGATGGGCGCTTGGCTCACTCACCTTGCTGTAAGGCGTTGCGATCACGATCCATGATTGCCCGGGGCGCAGGGCGATGGGGTTGCCCTCTAAGTCTTGAAAGGCGATCGGGCGACGCAAGCCCGTTGAGCGTTCGTAATCGGTGGCGCGCGTGCTCCAGCGAATATTATAAGATTGCCCATCACGGAAAAGATAACCCTTTCCGCGTTGCCCGATTTCCAGGTGCATATCAGCAATCCTTGGCTGAATGACTTCGTGTTCTACGAAAAGCACGATCACATTCTCAAAAGAGAGTTCGCGCCCTGTCAACTTATCGGTATCGCGAGTGAAAACCAGCTCTTTGCTGGCGTTATCGACATAGCGTGCCCAATCCTTGGTTAACGTTTCGTATATCCACTTTGTTTGATTGACCGACGAAAAGAAAATATTCAGTTGCTCGGCAGCGAAACCGCCTTCAGGCGGAATTTCAGAGAAAAGATTGCTGGCATAGTTAAAACCGCTACCTCTGTTAATTGCGTTTTTCTCTGAGATAGTTTCGAAACGCTCAATTTCTAGCATTGCGCCTGCCACTGTCTCCATATTATGCACTTGTGCGCAGGCGGGCAGATCGCCGTAGATCTGCTCTGTCGCTCCGGCGAAGATCATGCAGCTGTATTGGAAGATGTCCTGGATGTGGATATGGATTAAACGTCCAGACCGGATCGGGCCTACTTTGCCATCGGGCAAGATCGGGTCCACGTTCGGGGGCGGTGTTAGTCCTGCGTCCACGAGCAAATAATCTGCCTCGATGCTGACCAATCCACTCATCCCACTTAGAGGCTCGGCATCGCTATCAAAACGCTCGTCCCCGATATTTTGCGGAGAGAAATCCATCTCGGCGGGGGGCATAAACTCGACTTGATAACTCGCGCCCGCTTCAACATTAAAACCATAAAATCCATTCGAATCAGTACTGGTTTGCTGGATGATCTTTCCGTTTGCATCATAAAGGTTGACGCAAACCCCGCCCACGCCCGGCTCACCCGCGCTTTGGATGCCATCCCCATCTTTATCGAGCCACACTAAATTGCCGAGGCTCTCCCCGTTATGGACAAAAGGTTCCGTGCGAACTTCACAATCTCCAATAATGGGATTTTCGCTAAAAGGCATCTCACCATAAAAAACGCCAAGGAGGCGTGTAGTGCCCTCGCCGATCAGAAACTCGAAAACCCAGGGCGTAAAAGATAACCCTGATTGCGGACGTGCGCTGGCCGGGAAATGGGGAATAGAGAGCAACATGGCGGGCGCTTTCAACAACGCGGGGTCAGATGCAGGTAGCCCTGTGAGCGGATTGATCCCCTCGGGGAAATCTTCTGCATTGGGTCCATAGCTAATTGGCTCGCCCACAAGCTGCGGGGCCGGCGTAGCGGTTGCTGTGGGAACAGGGCTGGGGAATTCTTCAACAACAGCTTGCACCTGAAGTTTTGCAACCCATGTGGGGATCTGTGTTGGTATTTCTTCCTGCGTTGTTGGCCGAATACACCCCGAAAGCATTAAGATAAGGATGGTAGCGAATACGACGCCCAAATTTCTTTTCATTTAAATAAAACTCCCGTTTTTACTAACGTTAAATTATTGCCACGCTTCACAAACTCTGCGATATGTCTCTTCCAATGCTTCCGGTAGAACGCGCGTCTCTCCCAGCGATGACATAAAATTCGTATCACCAGCCCAGCGTGGTAGAACATGTAAGTGGACGTGCGGTGCGATCCCCGCGCCGGCGGCTTCGCCGATATTTGCACCAAAATTAAAGCCTTGTGGGTGGTAAATGCCGCGCAAAACGGTCATTGTTTTAGTAGCGAGCTCCATCATTTCGGCACGTGTTGCTGCATCTAAAATTTCGAGATTATTCTCATGCACAAAGGGGATGATAAGAATATGCCCGCTGGTATAAGGGTAGCGATTCATGATCACATAGGAAAATATGCCACGAAAAACAATTAAATTCTCTTCGCTATCGGGCATCTCTTGTACATTGCAAAAGACACAGCCCTCTTCTTTTTTATTTGATTGGATATATTTCATACGCCAGGGCGACCATAGATAATTCATAATAGACAGTGTAAGGGGGGTAGGTTGGATCAATAGACCGAATTGTAGCAGAAAACACTTTTTGTATGCTGTCGCTCTTTCTTCCTAAATATACATAAACGAAAGCTGAGTCTTGGGATATTCAGCTTTGCAATAAAAACTTGCAAACTCGCTTAACTTCAAGTATCCTCATTTGCGATGAAACAACCCTCCCTCTTTTCTTCCCCACGTTGGACAGTCACCAGCCTAACCGCTTACTTACGCGAGCTATTCGAATCTGATGAAATACTGCGCGATGTTTGGGTGAAAGGTGAAATCTCGAACCTTTCGCACCCGCGTTCCGGGCATATCTACTTCACGCTCAAAGATAGCGGTGCAGCAGTGCGCAGTGTCATGTGGCGCAGCAGTGCTGCTCGCCTGAATCTTGATCTGCGTGACGGCATGGAAGTCGAAGCCCACGGTTATATCAGCATATACGATGTCAGCGGACAATATCAACTTTATGCCGATGAGATCCGTCCCGTTGGGGAGGGTGCACTTTATCAGGAATTTTTGCGTCTGAAAGCCTTGCTCGAAGCCGAAGGGCTTTTTGATCCCGATGCGAAACGGCCCATTCCGAATTTGCCCAAAAAGATCGGCATCATCACCTCCGCAACAGGCGCGGCCTTGCGTGATATGCTCAATACCTTGCAACGCCGAATGCCGCTTGCGGAAGTTATTCTCGCGCCGACGATGGTGCAAGGGGATGCCGCGCCACCCAAAATTGTCGCTGCGATGGATGCACTGCTCCGCATCGCCCCTGACCTCGACGTACTCCTGCTTGGACGCGGCGGAGGCTCCATCGAAGACTTGTGGGCATTCAACGACGAGCGTGTCGTGCGCGCTGTAGCAGCATCTCCCATCCCCGTCATCTCGGGAGTTGGACACGAAACCGACTTCACCCTAACCGATTTTGCATCCGATCTGCGTGCGGCAACCCCCACTGCTGCGGCAGAGTTGGCAACGCCCATTACCGTAACAGAATTAAGCGGTGCTGCCAGTTATTACGCTGATCAGTTAAAAACTCGAATTGGCGCTGTATTAGATAGAGCCTTCATTAATTTAGATGACATCCGCCAACAACTGGGATACGCATCTCCCTTACGGCGCATCCAGCGAGATCAGCAAACCCTCGATGGGCAGATTCAGCGTCTAAATGCCGGGCAAGCCCATCGTCAAGATTTGATGCGGACAAAACTAAAAGGATTGAATCGCCGTCTCGATGCACTTAATCCCGAAGGAATTTTGGCGCGTGGCTACGCCATCGTCACCCGTAAAGATGACCATGCGGTCATTGCAAAAATCGGTGATGTGCAGGAAAATGACGAGCTGAATATCCGCGTCAAAGACGGAAGTTTTGACGTGAAAACTGTGTAGTGGAGTGATTATGACTGAGAAAAAAATTGAAAAGTTGAGCTACGAAGAAGCTTTTGCGGAATTGGAAGCGATTGTAGCAACCCTTGAAAATGAACAACAAACCCTTGAAGAATCTATGTCGCTTTTTGAGCGTGGACAGGGTTTAAGCAAACGCTGCGCTCTTTTACTCGAAGAAGCTGAATTGAAAGTTAGACAGCTTTCAGATGATGAGATTGAGGGCTAGCATGAATAGCCCTTTAGGTGTTTTTCAGAACCCCGTTTTTTTGAGCTCCGTGATCGCTTGGGGTTTAGCGCAGATCATAAAAGTACCTATGGAGTATGTGCGCACAAAAAAAATTAACTGGGCACTTTTACTCAGTTCCGGTGGGATGCCTAGTTCGCATTCTGCCCTGATGGTTGGTGCAACCTATGGTGCAGGTTTGTTCATTGGTTTTGATTCACCGGTTTTTGCGGTTGTTTTTTCAATCACAATGATCGTTATCTATGATGCAACTGGTATTCGCCGTCAGGCTGGCTTTCATGCTGAGAAAATCAATATGTTGATCGGCGAGCTGCTCGCTGGTGATTTTGAAGCCGAGAAAAAACTACGCGAGGTGCTTGGGCACACGCCTCTTGAAGCAGTAGCAGGTACATTGCTAGGATTGGTCGTCGCACAAGTCTTGTGGTTTTTATGGTAATAAGGTTAAATTCAGGTATTGTTATTCACTTTTCAAAAGGAGAAAAAAATGGAAGAATTAATTGCTATGGTTGCAGAGAAAACGGGCTTGGATGAAAAACAAGCTGAAGTTGCTGTTGAGTTGGTACTCGATTTCGTCAAAGAGAAAATGCCGCCCGCGGTAGGTGCTCAAATTGACGCTCTACTCGAAGGCAAAGGCGGACTTGGCGCGGCAGCTGATGCTCTTGGTGGATTGTTTGGCTAAGATTGATAAGCTTAAGCTTTAAAAAAATAAAAGAGCCTCCCAGTTCAAGTTGGGAGGCTCTTTTTGTGCTATAAGGAAGGGAATTATGGGTTGAGAACCTTAATGCCGCTGTCGGTGAGATGAATTTCGTGTTTGTCAGGGTTGTTGGTGCCAAAGCCGCCTTCTACGCTCCATTTACGATCTTTGCTTGTCATATACGCGAAAACGTAGTAATAGCCTTGCTGTGGGGCAGATACAGATGCGCTTTGATTCTTTTCCAACCCGGGAACGAGAATAAAGCAATCTCCATAGCCTATGCCATTGGAACCTGGGGTTAGATATAGGGATATCGGACCTGCTGTGGCTTTGGTGTCGTTCACGAAAAGTAATTTGGTTGCAGCTCCTGACCAGTTACAGATGCTGATGCCTCCTGCTTTGGTCGCTGTTGGGACGGGGGTTGCAGTAAAAAGAGGCGTTGGGGTAAAGATAGGCGTTGGGGTGAACGCAGGGGTAAAAGTTGCCGTTGGAGGCAGGGGGGTGAATGTTTGTGTGGGCATTGCTGTTTGCGTTTGTGCTGCCATTGTCCACGCCATTGAGATAGCGGTTGCTTGAATATCGTCGCCGGTTAGTTGGGGAGGGGCTTCAGCGGCAGGTGTTCCTCCACACGCACTTAGAAGAAGAGCAAGCGTGGTAAGGATGAATATAGTATTTTTCATAATATTTCTGGTACTCCTGATATTTATTTAGTGATTTTTATCTTATCTATATTAATTGCGATCGAGACAGCATTGTTCTTATGAACACCGACATAGTCGACCATTGGATCTGCACCGACATAGACGATTACAGTATAAAAACCTTCGGGAACGGAGATTTTTACTTTTGATCGACCTGGAATATCATATTCGATAATAGGCTTGTAGCCGCCTTCGGTTGAGCCGTGTAAGGAAATATACGCAGAACCCTTGGTGTTGTTGGATACACTGATCGTATAACGCGGTACTTCATCAATGGGAGGAAGGTTGATACTGATCGGCGATGTGGGCGAAGGGTAAACACTTGTTGCCGTTGCTGCCGGGGTGCTGGTTTCAGTGGGGGTGAGTGTTCCTTCAAGGGTTGCTGTCGCACTTTCAGCAGGCAGGGTGCCTTCGGGTGTTTCTGTTCCGGGTGTGCCATCAGGTGTTTCGGTAAGAGTGGCAGTAGCGGTTTCAGTTGGGGTAGATTCTTCGGTAACGGTAGCAGTTGGCTCTTCCACGAGTGTTTCTAGCGTGGGAGTGGCGAGCGCTGCAAAAGTTTGCACAGCTTGTGTGCTGGCGGCAGCATCCACTGTCGCGGCAGTGTCAACTTCTGCTACAGGAGCCTCTTGAGAGCTTGTATTCAGAAAATCAGGTACACATGCACTCAAAGTTAAGAGAAGAATAGCTCCGATAAGGATTGTTTTTTTCATGGCAGCCTCCCTTACCAAGTGAGAAATTTACTGGGAAACATCTAAAAATTGTTTAACAGTATCGCGCAACATACCTTCAGGTAATGCACCAACCTGGCGGTGAACAACTTTCCCGTTGGCAACAAAAAGCATGGTCGGTATGCCCTGAACATCATATTTCTGTGCCCACTGTGGGTCTTCATCGGTATTTACTTTAGCGATAAGAACTTTGCCTTCAAATTCTTTTGCTAATTTATCTAAAATAGGGGCAACCATGCGGCAAGGCGCACACCAGGGTGCCCAGAAATCAACCACAACGGGTAATTCAGATTCTAGAACCGTTTTTTCAAAAGCGGCATCAGTGACGTGAATAGGTTCATCAAACATAAAAGCTCCAATCTTATTCTACAGATTCTCCAGGGGAAAGAATACGATAACTCGAGTGAATTCTAACCGTTGATTTCAGCATGGCACTGACTGAGCAGTATTTATCTTCCGAAAGGGCAATGGCTTGCTCCACATCTTTCTTTTCAATATCTTCCCCCCAGATAAAATAAGTAACGTGAATATCTGTATAGACCTTGGGGTGTGTATCCGCACGTTTGCCGCTTACCTTGATCTCTACATCACTGAAGTTGACGCGTTTTTTCTTCAAAATACCAACTACGTCCACGCCGCTGCAACTTGCTAGAGAAACCAAGATCATCTGCATTGGGCGTATGTGGTCTCCGCCTAAATAGGCTTTGCCACCAGCTTCATTTTCGCCCAAGAAAATGTTGTCTTCTTGCCAGGTAACGTTCACATTTGAGACCGAGTTTGCCATAAAAAACCTCTAACCTTAAAGGATGGAAGCAGTATAACATAAATCGTTATGTTATAATCGCCCGTTATGACCGACACATTTTCACGCTGGCGGAATGGCCTCGCCAAGACTAGCAAATCAGCCTTTGGACGTGTAGCCAGCCTGCTTGGCGCCACAGAAATTAGCGTAGAAATCTGGGATGATCTGGAAGCTCTCCTTATCCAGGCGGATTTGGGCATCGAGACGACCAGCGATGTCATCGAAGCCTTGCAGGGACACGTCCGTGAGATGGGCTTGCTACGCTCCGATGAACTTAAATCTGCACTCCGCACAGAACTCCGCTCACGCCTCGGTGAACAGCAAGAAGTCTCTTTTGCAGATTCTCCCCCTAGCGTGATCCTGCTTGTGGGCGTAAACGGCTCTGGAAAGACCACTTCCGCTGCGAAACTGGGTGCGCGTTTTATTGCTGAAGGCAAAAAGGTGATCTTCGGGGCTGCCGATACATTTCGGGCAGCCGCTGTAGAACAGTTAGAAGTTTGGGGCGAGAGAATTGATGTAGATGTCATAGCAGGTCCACCGGAGAGCGATCCCGGCGCGGTAGCGTATAACACCGTCCAGGCTGGCATTGCGCGCGGCATAGATATCGCCCTGATCGACACGGCTGGTCGCCTGCATACACGCTTCAATCTGATGGAAGAATTGAAAAAAGTGGAACGCGTGGTTGGCAAAGCCCATCCCGATGCGCCCCATGCCGTCTGGCTGGTAATGGACACAACAACGGGGCAAAATGCGCTGCAACAGGCACGCGCCTTCAAAGAAGCCGTTGGTGTGACAGGTGTGATTTTGACCAAATTAGATTCGTCCGCACGCGGGGGCATGGTCTTTGCCATTCGCAATGAATTAGGCTTGCCCATCCTTTACGCGGGCTTGGGCGAAAAAGTAGAAGATTTGACAATATTTGACCCCGATGCCTTTATTGAAGGCATTTTGGCGGCATTTTAACGGAGATCAATATGCACGAGATTATGGGACGTTTAAAAGCAGCAGAAGAACTGAGCCTACAGCTTATGGAGCGTCTTTGACTTAGTTTCAAAGGAAGCGAAGTTAAAAGAATTACAAAAGGAAGTTGAAGCACCCGAGTTTTGGAATGACTCAAACCATGCGCGGCAGGTGATGAAAACCGTCACGGCTTTGCAGGATGAAAGTGATTCATGGAAAGCTTTTCAGAAGCAACTCAAGGATCTGCTGGAATTGGCTGAAATGGATGACGAAAGCTTTATGGGGGAGTTGGAAAGCGAAACCGATGCTTTGGAAAAAGACCTCGATAAACGCGCTTTTCGTACGATGCTTTCAGGAAAATATGATACCGAAGATGCGCTCCTGGCAATCCATGCCGGGGCTGGAGGCACTGATTCGCAAGATTGGGCGGCGATGTTGCAACGCATGTATTTGCGCTGGGCAGAGCGACGTGGTTTTAAGGTCGACATATTAGACTTGACTGTTGGTGAAGAAGCCGGCATAAAAAGCACAACGCTTTTGATCTCGGGGAGCTATGTCTATGGCTATCTTCGCTCAGAAAAGGGGACGCATCGCCTTGTGCGCTTGTCGCCTTTTGATACGGCACACCGCCGACATACTTCCTTCGCGTTGGTTGAAATTTTGCCACAAATTTCTGATGGAAATATCGACGTTCATATTAATCCCAAAGACCTGCGTGTGGATGTTTATAAATCATCGGGTGCTGGCGGGCAAAGTGTGCAGAAAAACTCAACAGCAGTGCGTATGACGCATATTCCAACCGGAATCGTAGTCACCTGTCAGAACGAACGCTCTCAACTGCAAAATCGTGAGAATGCGCTCAAGGTTCTGAAAGCGCGCCTTCTGGAAAAGAAAGAAGCCGAACAAAAAGAAGAGTTAGATGGTTTACGCGGCGAATATACTAAAGCAGAGTGGGGCAGCCAGATCCGTTCCTATGTTTTGCATCCTTATCAACTGGTCAAAGACCATCGCAGCGAATTTGAAATGGGCAATACTCAAGCCGTGCTGGACGGTGATCTGGACAGTTTTATGGAAGCCTACTTGAAATTATCTTCCACCTAAGAATGCTGATAGTACAATAGAAGAGTGATCGTCATCTGTGCCTGATCTCATAAAAGGAGTTTCTAATGAGAAAGATTGTCTTTTTCTTCATTTTTCTTGTTGTCCTTGCGGCTTGCAGTTCTCCCACAGAATCCTCCGAAATAAGAGTTGCGCCAGCTCAAGATACACCGGCTGCGCCGTCTTATCCAGTAGCTACGCTGGCGTTGCCGACACCCATTCCTCCATCTGTTTTTCCGCCTGACGTTGCAAGTATTGAAATTTTGAAACAATTTGGTATAGGAATCATTAGCCAGATCGCCTGGTCGCCAGATGGCAAGTTTATCGTCGCGAGCGGCTCGGCGGGGATACATTTCCATGATGCAGAAACCCTTCAGCAAATCCGCTTCATCCCCACCAACTATCTAATTACAAGTATCGCCTTTAGCCCTGATGGGAAATATCTCGTTACCGGCAGCGCGGATATTGTCTTTTCGCGGCGCGCTTATTGGCGACGTTTTAGTCCGTGGGGCAGCGAAAATAACTTTGTCCAGTTATGGGATGTGGAAAGCGGCGCTTTGTTAGCTACCCTCAAAGGGGGGAATAGCTATCTGACAACAGTTATTTTTAGCCCTGATGGCACATTCTTCGCATCAGGCAGTAATTACTCTGACGATAACGCCATCCGGATATGGGAACTTGCTTCCGTTATGGAAGGGGATTCCACCCTTTGGAAAATTTACCGAAAGCATACGCGCGGTGTCTTCCAAATTGATTTCAGCCCTGATGGCAAAACCCTGCTTTCTGGCAGCGGCGATAATTCCGCTCGCCTATGGGATATTTATGAGCAGGAGAATAATAATATCCTGATGTATCGTTCGGCAGCAAAGGTCAAAGTTTTTGCAGTTTCCTACAACCCCGTTGTCAGGGAGGATGGTACAGAGTTGGTTGCTCTCGCCGGTGCAGATTTCTTTCATAACACACCAACTGAATTACTTGAAATATGGGACGCAAACTCAGGAGAATTGATCCTGGAATTAAGTGGACACGAAAGCAGTCTTGATTCTGTCCAATTTAGCCCAGATGGACAAATTCTCGCTTCAGGTGGGAGCTATCCTGATAATACGATCCATTTATGGGACGTAGAGAGCGGCAAAATTTTGCACAGCCTTTATGGGCATCATTCTGGCGTTCGCAGCCTTGTTTTTAGCCCAGATGGAAAAACGCTCACCTCCAGTGGTTGGGACGGGCTGCTTCATCTTTGGGATGTTGAAACCGGGGAGTTGAAAGAAACGAACGCTGAATATACCAGCGTTATTCATAGCGCCGCTTTCAATCCAAGAGAGAATATCCTCGCAACAGGCGGTGATGAAGGATTTATCCGCTTGTGGAATGTTGAGAGTGGCGAAAAGCTGAAAATTTTGAATACTGAAAGCAGCCGTGTAACGAGCCTGGCTTTTGCTGGTACCCATCTCATTGCTGGGACAGATGAGCCTGATTTCGATATTCAGGTTTGGGATATTGAGACGGGAGAACGAATTCAAACCTTTATCGGGCACGAAAGTTTTTCGCAAGTGATCGCTCTCTCCCCCAGCGAAGATATCTTTGCGTCGGGTGGCTCTTTGGGAGATAATACTCTTTATGTATGGAGTATGGAAGCGGGACAAGAATTCCTGTATTCAATTGATGGACATACACGCTCGGTAAAAAGCGTTGCTTTTCGCCACGATGGAAAGTTGATCGCATCGGGAGATGGAAAAGGAACACTTCATTTGATCAACGCAGCCACTGGGGAAACGCAACATACTATTCAGGCCCATAGCTGTGCGGTTACTGCCTTGTTTTTTTCTGAGATAAAAAGAGAACTAATCTCAGGCGATTGTGGTGGCAATATACATTTTTGGAATAGTGAGAGCGGCGAACTATTACGGGAAATTTCAACAAAGAACATAGAGATCTCTCAAATTGAGTTGATTGGTGAAGAGCTGCTTGTTGGCTATCAAGATGGAAGCATCTGGTTTTGGAATTTGGAACGTTCAGAAGTAACACTTAAAGCAGAAAACATCTCAGGTACGTCTTTGCCCTTCTCTGCTGAAGGAAAGCAGCTTATTCTCCCCATGAGTGATGATGGTGGAAGAATCAACTTATGGAAAATTGAATATTAGTTCGCTCGACAAAGATCAAGAATCAAAAAAGCCCTCGTGAGAGGGCTTTTTTATTTTTCTACTGAAAGAAAACTACTTACGTTGTTCTAAAGTACGAGCGAGAATTTCATCCTGAGTTAAATCTGAATTAGCTTCAACTTTTTTCTCTGCTGCCTTTTTTCCACCTTTTTTGGCTGAATCTGCGCGATCAAGGGCTGCTTGCCAAGCCATTTCCATTGCAGTATGCTCTGGAGTTTTGGGCTCGTCATCAATCTCAGCCATCATTGCAGCAACACTTCTCGTGTTCGTACGCTTTCCACCGCGTCCACGCTTAGGACGGTCAAGGCTTTCCTCAGGTTCAGGAAGAGTGGCTTTCATGCTCAAGCGGATCTGCTTCTTGCGGCGATTGACCTCAAGAATCATCACGTCCACTTCGTCACCAACTTTTACAACCTGTGAAGGGTCCTTGATATATCCATGTGCGATCTCGCTCACATGTACCAAGCCAGGGCGCTCTGCACCGATCTCAACAAAAGCCCCGTAAGTTTCCAGGCGAACAACGCTGCCTTTAACGGTGACTTCTGGTTTCATCTCACGCCATTCCAATGTCAAAGGCTCGATCATCGTTAACTCAATACGATCCTTTTTAGCACGACGTACCCACACCTCAACCTCTTGTCCGACTTCAACAGCATCTTCAACACGAGTAAGATGTTCTTTCTGTAGTTGGGATATATGAATTACACCGGGAAGTTCCATGCCAAGATCAATAATTGCGCCACCAATCGTGATTTTAGCGATCTTTCCTTTTAACTTTGTTTTTGATTCCAACGCATTGGCTTGCGTCATCTCATTTTCAGCCATAAGCCTACTCCTTAGTCTACAAGTTTACCGACCCGTGATTATACACGTCTGATAGGGAAGCGTCAACGAAAAACGAAAATCAATTTCCAATTTTAAGGAAAGAGATTACTTTTTACATCAAGGGGCATGCTTAATGATCGTGCTATTGAAAATTTCATTGGATAAGAGCCGCCTCGCTCGGGAATTCAGGCTTGCTACCGTTTAATAAATGACTATCTGAAGACAAATATGAACCGATAACGTTAAAATCAACCCCCAGTACATATTAGGTTATCGTTGAGTAGTACATACCTAATGTGAAATAAGGGAGTGGACTTTATTTAAGATATCAGTTTTTCGAAGAACCTGCCTTTTGCTGTGGATTGCGAAACTTGGAGTGGGTATAATAGCGCAATTACTGAAGGCAGGAGTAAAAATGGATGTAAATCTTGTTCTTGTCAGTGCAATACTTTTCTTAGCTTCTTTTACACAAAGCGTATCTGGATTTGGGGTCGCACTGATCTCAATGGCTCTACTGCCATTGTTAATAAGCGTGCAATCGGCGACAGCATTGGTTGCTTTAATTGTCATCATTGTGGATATTGGTGTCTTGGCGCGTTATTATAAATCCTTGCAAGTCCGCGATGTCTGGCCATTAATCCTAGCATCCTTTCTTGGTGTGCCGTTGGGCATTTTCCTTTTGCGTTACATTGAAGAGAAAATCATGTTGATGATTTTAGGGATTGTTTTGGTCGGATATTCCATTTACGCATTAATCGGGTTTAGACTTCCTGAGTTAAAGAGAAAAGGTTGGGCTTATTTTGCAGGTTTTCTTAGCGGTTTGCTTGGCGGTGCATATAATACCAATGGCCCGCCAATTATCATTTATGGTACCTGTCGGCGCTGGCACCCCGATGTTTTTAAAGGGAACTTACAAAGTTTTTTTCTGATCAACGGTTTGATGATCGTAGCTGGACATGCGATTGGCGGTAGTTTTACTCCGGAAATTTGGCGTATGTTTTTAGTAGGTTCTCCTGGAGTTGTGTTGGGGCTATTGGTTGGAGCGAGTTTTGACAAGTGGATCAACCTAGTTGTATTTCGCAAGATTGTTCTTGCCCTGTTGCTGGTGATGGGCCTTAAAATGATGGTATGAGATTTACAAAGCGGGAAGGATTTTTTTACACAAGAAATCCTTCTCGCTCATTTGGAAGCAGATTTTTTATCTATTTTCTTTTAGCTGGTAGGGTGCGTTTTATTGAAAATATGCACTTGCGGACGTAGATCAAGCTCGTCGATGAGTGTGTTTAGTTCGGCATCTGTTAGCTGGCGCCCTTTATTAGCGTAAGCTGTTAGAGCGGCTTCCATCATATTGGTGCCAAAAGAACGCCCATTATAAGATGGTGTCGAGGTGATCACTCGCCCGGCACCACGTTCTTTGAGCAGAAGCAAGTTCTTTTCTGTGGTCGTATTCGTGATGATCGTTTTCCCCGCAATAGATTCTGGCATATATTTTCGCATAAAGAGAAAGTCGCCGGCAATCAAATCCGATTCTTGCCAATATTTTTGATATTGAGGCTCTTGCTCTGCGCCGTCGCTACCATAGTACAACATGCTCATTGGGAAATGGCTAACGATGGGGAGCATAAAACGTGCAACGCGCTTGAAGTTTTTTAGACCATAAACAGGGAGAGGGAAGCCAAGTGCGACCATAAGATCACCAAAGACAACTTTTTCTGTAACTTCGCTGGCAGCTGTCGCCAACCCGATCCGATCAACGGCCACGGGAATAAAGGCTTGCTGAAATTTTGGCAAGTCTCCGAGAGCGGGCGCAGCAAGCTCGAAGACGCGCCGTTCGAGGGTATGTTTAAGACCGCGACCATCCACAACCGGCGTTTTCTTCACGTTTTCGATCAGCTTGAGCGCAGCTCGCAGTGGGTATTCTTTTCCCTCGAGACGTAAATACATATCCACGCCGCCCATGCCAAAAGCGTCCACTTGCCCATCGAGTGCTTCATACATTTTCTTTGCTTTGGCAACATCGCCATCCAAGCCGATACGCTCTATAACGATAGTTTCGTCTTTGAACTTGATCTCTACCCTTTTGTCTCGTTTTGAGCTTCCCAAGCTAATGCTAACAGCGTACTTCATCGCGATGCTCCTTGATAGAAATTAGATTTTTAAATTCTAAGCGAAAAAAAGCTGAGTAGGTATAATGGGGCATTCTGCAATGGAGATCACATGGAAAACAGCTTTCTTTTAATTGGTGGCATCCTTTTTCTTTCGGCATTTACACAAGGGCTTTCAGGTTTTGGTGTTGCGCTGGTATCAATGGCGCTGCTGCCGGGATTAATTGGGATCAGGGAATCGATAGCTTTGGTCGCGTTAGTTGCCTTTGTTGTAGATTTGGGCGTGCTGCTGCGCTATTGGCGTTCTTTACAATTTGAAAAAGTTTTGCCCCTCATCTTGGCTTCTTTCGTTGGGGTCCCGGTTGGGATATTCCTCCTGCGTCGCGCGGACGAAGGGCTTGCCCTCGCTATATTGGGCATCCTCTTGGCTGGATATGCCCTCTACGCCCTTTCGGGCTTACGTTTACCCGAACTTAAGGGGCGTGCCTGGGCGTATGCCACAGGCTTTTTGGGCGGGCTGTTGGGTGGCGCTTATAATACGCCGGGTCCGCCCATTATTATGTATGCCAGTTGTAAAAAGTGGGAGCCAGATGTCTTTAAGGGCAATCTGCAAACCTTCTTCATTCAAAACAGTATTATTGTTCTCATTGGACATTGGTTTGGCGGCAGCTTTACGCCTGATATTTGGTCGCTTTTCGGGCGTGGTTTCCCTTATCTCTTTGCAGGACTTCTTAGCGGCTTGGCAATGGATCGCTGGATTAATCCAGAACTCTTCCGTAAAATCGTTTTGGTCTTGCTTGTGGTTATGGGTTTACGGCTAATCTTTTAATATGAGATGTGCATTGCATCTGCTCCTGGACGCGTTGCACATCATCTCTCTTTTTTGGGGAGTCAACGATATGACAAAAAAAATCAAGATCCTCCTAGCTCTTTCTTTCATCTTCAGTTGCCTTGCTATGTCAGCCATCTACTTCTCTGGTCGGCCTCTGCCTACAGAGATCAAAGAAGAACTCTACGATGGTATTACCTACAGACGAAAAGTGCATACAGAACCGCGCCTGTGGATCGCCCACATCATTACGATCGATCTGCATACAGAAGGCATTTCTTTTCTTGTTACCCCACCTGACGACAAAAAATCCGAAATGCCGCTTAACGCGCGCACAACAACGACATTTTTGAGAGACTATAATTTGCAAATTGCCGTTAATGGCGGGGAATTTTCCCCTTGGCACTCCAACTCACTATTTGATTATTATCCCCACGTTGGCGATCCTGTTATCCCAACAGGATTTACGGCCTCTCGGGGTGTGCGTTATACAGAGGGGAATCGCCCAATTTTGTATATTTCGAAGGATAATGTTGCTCAATTTGGGAAACCACATGGGAAAATCTACAACGCTATTTCAGGCAGCCATATGCTCGTCGTCGAAGGTGAACCCATCGAAGGGCTTGATTCTGAAATTCCCGCGCCGCGCACCGCCCTCGGCGTGGACTTTGGTCCCGACCGCCTCGTCATTGTCGTCGTGGATGGTCGTCAGCCCTTCTATAGTGAAGGCGCTACCCTCACCCAACTCGCGGATTTGATGATCGAGTATGGCGTCTATACAGCCATGAATATGGATGGTGGCGGATCATCCACGTTGGTGATCGAAGATGAGAATGGCAAGGCAGAAGTGCTTAACTCTCCGATTGATAGCCACATCCCCGGGCGGGAGCGACCAGTCGCCAATCACCTTGGGGTTTTTGTGGATCAGTAAAGAAAAAAAGAATGAGGCATGAACTTTTGTTGGAAAATAAAAAAGACGAGTTTGCGCTCGTCTTTTTTATGAATAGCTCTTTATGAACACATTCTCTAGCAGTCTTGATGGCCTGGATTTGCATCGCAATCGACTGGCTTTTCTTTTTTTTCTGGGGGAGGGGCAGATGCTTGGTAGTAAATATCTACACAGGCTTCTGGTGAACTAATTTTTTGCTCCTTGTACATCCCGGATGCGCTTGCGCAATTATTAATTGTCTGGTTTGCATTTCCTCCCTTGATTGTATAATATCCATTGCATTGCAATGACGCTCCTGGCTGAAGCGTAACTGCGGCATCGCAACCGCGGGATTCGTCCGGCATTGGATCTTGAACAGTCACAGAGTTGATGGGAACATTGCCGATATTGGTGACAGTGAATGTGTAGACGATCAACTCTCCAGGGTTTGTATGATTAGTCGGGCTGGCAGATTTGGTTAGGGAAAGTGCTGGCGTGCCTTCAAATACCACTTCAAAACTGTCAGAGTCTGAAGTAACTCCTCCTGCTGAAGCTGTGGCAGTATTGCGGATATTGCCAGCGGCTACATCTTCTTCGGTGGATATATAGCTTGCCGTACACTCCACACTTTCTTCCACAGCCAAATCTCCAGAAGGACAATTGACTGAAACCATATCATCAGTAATGCTAACAGAGCCTTCTGTGTCAGCATCTCCTGTGTTTTCAACCAGATAAGGTATCTTCTCAATAAATAGGGGTAAGCAAAAAGGAGGGGAGGCCTTTTAATTTTTGTAATAAGCAAGTAAACTAAGAACATGATGATGTTAGAT
>Ga0209249_1000937_pt1 | contig 31272 bp, 28 predicted proteins | sample SaaInlV_200m_DNA_4_FD_184653 | JGI IMG/M metagenome (GOLD analysis project Ga0209249, IMG submission 184653) | Marine microbial communities from expanding oxygen minimum zones in the Saanich Inlet - SI037_S3LV_200m_DNA (SPAdes) (version 2) | ecosystem: Environmental > Aquatic > Marine >...
CTTTCAATGCTAAACTTAAAGCTTTTAGAGCTGCATTAAGAGGTGTTGTGGATATTGAATTTTTCCTTTTTAGAGTTGCTAAAATTTATGCTTAAAAACAAAACCAACCCGAATTATGAAGTGAGCCGTTATTTGAGTTCCCAAATACCAGCACAGTACTAAAGAAAAAAATGCACAAAACCCATAAAAGCTTGTACATTTTCATTCCCGGATTTCGGGAAATAGTAGATTTTTTTTTCATACTCTTAAAAGTTTAGGTTAATAATTCCCCGTTTAATAAATTACCAATATGAATTGTACTTAAATTTATTCATGTTAATATTTTGATATTAAACAAGATCGGCTTAGCGACTGTTAAAAATACAAAATTTAAACCAAAAGATGACATTGGTCATAGCAAAATGCTGGAAAACAGTTTTTAAAAATCTTTGTTTTCGATTATTGATAGCTTGAGATAAGTTTTTATGAATTAAAAAATGTCAAAAAAAACGTCGGAGTGAATTTGCTAATTCAGATGTTATTAAATGGGGAAACAAATTGATGTAAAGTATTCACTGCCGAAAACAATAAATACTCCATAACCTTAATTTTGAAAACAATTATCTGCTAAATTAACTCTCTGGTTTTCAAAGAATTCTATTTGCACATTTTATGAGATATTATTTTGTATTACAATCTGTAGTTTTTTTGAAAGATAATTTCAACACTATTTTTTTATTTTATATGCCAACAGTGCATTGCCATGTCGTACATACATAATTCCATTGGCAATTACGGGGTGCGAAAAATGATGGCCAGTTCCTTGTTTTATCTTGAAAGTGCCGGTAACATCAAATTTATTTTGCTTGTAATTAATCAGGTTTACATCCCCGTTCATTCCATAACAGATAAATTTACTGTCGGCATAAATAAGGCTACCGGTTGCAACTTTTACAGAGTCTGTAACAGTACCATTTTCCACATCCAGGGCTTTTAACCAATTTCCTTTAATCGTAGTAAAGAGATTATTTTCAACTTTTACAAACCCTCCAAAATTATTTCGTATTTTTTTGTTGTACCAAACTTCTGTTATATTTTCTCCATTTTGATCTAATTCAAGCTTAACAGCACCTTTGCCTTTTTCATCGTTACCTACAAAATAGATAAAACTATCATCATAAACCGGCGTGTTACAATGTTCTCCGTCCCATTCGTATCCTTCCAGTTTGTAGGAGCCAAGTGCTTCTCCATTGCTACAATCAACTGCATAAAGATTGTGGCGTGAATGAGTAATTAGTATTTTGCGGTTTGGCAGATCTACAAAAATGGGCGAGCAGTACGAGAAAGTATCCCGAAGTGCTTCCGACGACCATACGGTTTTTCCATTAAACCTGTCGAGTGCTGCCATATTTTTTTCAACTCCGCCAGGAAAGCAATAAACATTGTTTTTATCAATTGCAACAGATTCAGCATATCCGAATTCACTTTCCCTTCCTCCTAAATCTTTAACAATGTCAACTGCCCATACTTCGTTGCCGGTTGATGTTTCGAAACAGGCAATCCTGCCCATTCCTGAAGTGCTATAAACAAGGTTATTATAAACTGTTGGAGTTGATCTTGCTCCCGGATATGTAGCTGAAAGACCAGTTCCTGTAAATTCCTTTCCATTGGGCGATTTCCAAAGTAAATTGCCTTCAAGGTCAAAGGCAAATAAAAAACTAAGACTATCCTGCTCTCCGTTAACAAAAACAATATCGTTTAAAACTGAGGGAGCGCCATATCCTTTCCCAATCCCTTCATAAACCCACAATAAATCTGGTCCATCTTCCGGCCATTCGTTTAAAATGTTGGTTTCGTTGTAAATTCCATCGCGGTCTGGTCCACGCCATTGAGAAACATTTTGTTTACAACCCGTGGTAACATTCAAAATAATAAGTACAATAACAATTAGGAACTGTGATTTTTTTATGGTTTGAAGTTTGATTTTGCCCATTTTGGATTTGATTTTTTATCGTTTAAAAGAATAATTGTTTGTTGTTATTTGTGCTTGTATTTTCCAAAGTATTACAATAATATGGCTTTATAATTTCATTTTAGATTGACAAATTCTTTATCGGATGCCATTACTATTTCTTTGTTTTTTAATTGGGAAATATTTTGTTTCGAAAACCTGAGTTGAAAGTTAAAGATTAAAATTCGAATGAAAAATATCTTTCTAAAATTTATTTGGTTTTACAGTTTTCAAGGTAATTTCATTATATCCGGATCAGCAGAAAATTAAATTAACGGTTGATTTTACAATTGTATTTTTACCATTTTTTCTTCCACAAAATATTAATTTTTTGATGGGAGCCAGACATTAAGCTTGCAATAACCTGGGTTTTTGGGAATTGTTCAAAAATAATTTTGATAAAAACAGTAATTGGAATAGACATAATTAATCCGGGTATTCCCCAAATATATCCCCAAAGCATAAGCATTACAAGCACAGTTACAACGTTAACAGAAAATGTTTTGCCCATAAAAACCGGCTCAATAACTCCACCCAAAAAAACTTGTATAGCTGTTATCGTAATTATGAAAAAGAGCAACGTGCCGGTAGGATCGAGCTCGACAAATGCAAACAGCGATAATGATAAAACCGAAATTACCGAACCAACCATTTGAACAAAGTTAATTGCAAAAGCAAATAAGCCCCAAAAAATTGGAAAACTTATGTCGAAAAACAAACAAGCGAGGCTAAACCCAATTCCGGTAAATAAACTTATTATGAATTTTACTTTTACAAATTTAATGATGTCTTTTTCAATTTTCATGAAGGTTTTAACCGATGAATATTTTTGTTTTAAGATGGTGCTGTTCAATAATTTCTGAAAATTAATTGATTCTGAAAGTAATAAAATAACAAAAAAGGCGGTCATTAAAGTCATAGTTAGTGTATCGCGAATAAAATCAAGGGTGGTGCCAAAATTTTTAAGGATATTATTTTCCTGAATGTAGTGTGTTAGAACATTCTCGCCTTGCAAACGCTCGATCCCAAAAAATTCTTCTAAAATCACAATCAGGCCTACAAGTTTTATTTCTGCTTTTTCAAAAAAAACGCCTTCTGCCGATAATATTTCATTACTTGAAAGCTGAATTAATTCACCACCCATCTTCAGGACTCCGGTAATAATGAAAATTACAATTAAAATACTTATTGGTTTTGGCACTTTTCTTTTTGTAAGCCATCTCATTAATGGTAAAAATAATAGTGCAATAAACATTGAAAGAGTAAGTGGAATAAAAATGAAGGAAAGTATTTTTAACAAATAGAAAACCAGTGGAATTACGATTATCAATAATAGCAGATTTGTTGTTCTTAAGTCTTTCATGGCACCATAAAAAATTGAATGATTCTTGTCTTCTTTTAAAGAATTCAAAGTTAGATTATTTAATTCAAAGTATTGGCTTTAAAATGGCTTGTCGGTAAATGAATGTCTGAATTAACCCACGCGACAGCATAAAAAGAATCATTCCTAACCAGAGGGAATGGTTGCCCCACAAGGGATTAAGCAGATAATACACTGGGACGAAAACCAAAAAAGTTGCTCCAATCAAGGCATTTCGCATGGCTTTCGATGCTGTTGCACCAATGTAAATCCCATCCCAGATAAACGAGGCAAAGCTGGCTGCCGGAACTAAAATTACCCAAAATAAAAAGGGTTGTGCGGCATTTATAACTTCATGTTGCGAAGTGAGTATTTTCAAAATAAAATTTACTCCGGGTAAGTAGAGTAGTGTAAAAATAATTGCGAGCCCGGTTCCCCAATAGAAAAGTAGTTTAATTACTTTCTTTAGGTTTTCGGGTTGTTTGGCCCCAACAAATTTCCCAACCAGTGCTTCGCCTGCAAAAGCAAAACCATCGATAAAAAATGAGAAAAACAGAAGTAATTGGATAAGCAATGAATTTACGGCTAAAATAGTATCGCTTTCGCTGGCCGATTTTGAGGTAAAAAATGTAAACACTGCGATGATACAAAAGGTGCGGATAAATATATCGGAGTTCACCCTAAAAAACTCTATTAGAATTTTCAGGTTTAGAATTCCTTTTTTTGAAATTCTAAATAACAGGAATTTGTAGCGTTTCAGAAACAGTAAAATTGCAATTAACAAGCCGAAGTATTGAGAAATTGCGGTTCCTAAAGCTACGCCTTCTGATTTCATTTTCAGTATAAAAACAAAAAACATACTGAGCAGAATATTAACAACATTAACTGCAATAGCAATTATCATGGGGTAGCGGGCATTTTGCATTCCGAGAAACCAGCCACTAAAAACAAACAAGCTCAATGCGGCCGGTGCCGCCCAAACCCGAATCCTGAAATATTCATTTGCCAGTGTTTCTACTTCTGAACTTCCACCAATAATTTTAAAGCTTGCCCATGCAATTGGTGATTGTAAAATTAAAATTAGCAGGCTGATAAATATAGCTACCAATATCGCCCTGACGAGAATTGTAATGCTTTCGGCCTGATTGTTTTCACCAAAAGCCTGCGCTGTAAATCCGGAAGTCCCCATGCGCAAAAAACTAAAACCCCAGTAAATGAAATTGAAAATTACTCCGCCTAATGCAATAGCACCTATGTAAATTTCCGATCCCAAATGGCCCATTAAAAAAAGGTCAACTAACCCCAAAAGTGGGATTGTAATATTGCTTACAATATTTGGAATGGCTAATTTTAGGATGGTCCGGTTCATGAATTTTATGATAAGGAAGCAAAGGTAGCAGTTTTGTTTTCCTTTTTCAGAATTATTTTGAAACTATTTTATAAATAATAAAGTACAGTTTTTTGTGTTTAAAGTGTTGTCTGATAATGGAATGTGATTTTTTCGAATTTCGAGTTGACCATTTTTTTCGAATTTATCGAAACTACCTATGAACAATAAATTAATTCAATTTGTTTTTTGTGTTGAAGATTTGGATTAATTCTAAATAGCATCTACTTTTGCTTTCGGAATAAAATACATTTAAATCTTTAAATAAAAAATATTATGGCTTTTGAATTAGTAAAATTAGGATACGATTACACAGCATTGGAACCACATATTGATGCACGGACGATGGAAATCCATCATACAAAACATCATGCGGGTTATACCAATAATTTAAATGCAGCGGTTACAGGAACAGATTTGGAGGGTAAAACTATTGAAGAAATTTTAGCCGGGGTTTCTGGTTCAACTGCTGCAGTAAGAAATAATGGAGGAGGATTTTTTAACCATAATTTGTATTGGGATGTGATTGCACCCGGGGGATCACCAAATCCGGGAGGAGTACTTCTCGATGCGATTAGCGATACATTTGGTTCTGTACAAAATTTCAAAGAGGCTTTCGTCAAAGCTGCGGTAACGCGGTTTGGATCTGGTTGGGCATGGTTGGTACTTCAAGAAAATGGACTGGCGGTTTCGTCAACGCCCAACCAGGATAATCCGTTGATGGATGTTGCTGAAATTCAGGGAACGCCAATATTGGGGATCGACGTGTGGGAGCATGCGTATTACCTGAATTACCAGAACAGACGTCCTGATTATGTGAATGCATTCTGGAATCTCGTCAACTGGGACGAAGTCGCCGGCCGGTTTAAAGGTTAGTTGATTTTTGGTTTTTTTCCCCGGGACAGAGGTCCCGGGGTTTTAAAACATTAAATTCTAACATTATGTTTAATATGATTGTCTTTCCGGTGTAATCGGAATCTAACTAAATAATTAATAACCCCTTTTATTGACAATGCAAAGCTACCTTCCCAGAAGATGTGATTTTTATTTTTGTTTTCGTACTTCAAAGGCAGGCCCTGAATATCCCAATCAATATTTTTTTCATTAAGACTTTTTTATACTATCATCTAAAATATTCAAATACAAATTTGAATTTAGAAGTTAAGAATGACACATACAATTTTAATTTCTGATTTTTTATTTACTCCGAAAAACTTTTTTTATTCTTATTCATTTTAAATTACTACTGCATTTAATCCTTTTTCAAGTAAAAATGTTTTAATTTTAGAGAAAATCAAAATCGTATTAATAACCTTTAATTTTAAAATTATGGCATTTGAACTACCAGAACTTCCTTATGCAAAAAATGCACTGGAACCCTTTATTAGCGAAAAAACTTTAGATTTTCATTATGGGAAACACCACCAGGCTTATGTAAATAATGTAAATAATCTGGCTAAGGGAACTGAATTTGAGAATGCTTCGCTTGAAGAAATAATAATGAAAACCGATGGTGGGATTTTTAATAACGGGGCACAAGTTTGGAACCACACTTTTTATTTTATGCAGTTTAACCCCGATGGTTGCGACACACCGAAGGATAATTTTAAAACAGCAATTGAAGCTAAATTTGGATCTGTTGAATCTTTTAAAGAACAATTCTCAAAGGCAGCAGTAACATTGTTTGGCTCGGGTTGGGCATGGCTTACTGTAAATGAAGAGGGTGAGCTGGAAATAGTGCAAACAAGCAATGCGGGAAATCCATTAAGAATTAACAAAAAACCTCTTCTGACATGCGATGTTTGGGAACATGCTTATTACATCGATAAGAAAAATGCACGCCCAAAATACATTGAGGATTTCTGGAAAATATTAGATTGGAAAGTGATTTCAGAGAGGTTTGCGGAATAACAGAACCAGATAAATCTGTTTATTATTTTAATTGTGTTTGCTCTGGAGACATCTGTAGATTTATCCTTTCCATTCGAATAGATATTACAAATTTTTAAAATAAAAATATGAGCGTTGAAAAAGTATTAGAGACATTACAAACAGCCGGTAAACCGTTAAAGGCCGGAGAAATTGCAGAAGCTTCGGGTTTAGAAAAAAAAGTAGTTGATAAAGCTATGAAAGTTTTAAAAAAAGAAGAGAGAATTGTTTCACCCAAGTTCTGTTATTGGGAACCGAAATGAAAAAAATAGGGTTTCGTTTAAAACGAAACCCTATTTTATATTAAAACAGTTTGTATGATTATTTCTTCCATAAAAGCTCCACCTCTTCCAATGTTTTCCCTTTGGTTTCAGGCACCATTTTCCAAACAAAAAAGAAAGAAATGATACTCATTAAACCATAAAACCAATAGGTTAAACCACCGCTGAATTCCATCATTGCAGGATAAGTTGAAGAGATAAAATAGTTGGCTGCCCATTGCGCTGCAACTGCAATTGCAATTGCTTTTCCTCTAATTTTGTTGGGAAATAATTCTGAAATCAAAACCCAGCAAATTGGTCCCCACGACATCATAAAAGACGCCGTATAAATAATAATAAATACCAATGTGCTAATTCCTATTACTTCCATAAACGACAATAATCCGATAGCAATCATTCCAATAGCCATCCCAATAGAACCAACCATTAATAATGGTTTTCTTCCCCACTTATCAACGGTAAGAATGGCTACCACGGTAAAAATCACATTTACTAATCCCATTGCAACTGTTTGCAACATCGATGCGTCTTTGGCAGCCCCCATACTTTCAAAAATACGCGGTGCGTAATAAAGTGCGACATTTATTCCAACAAATTGCTGAAATACAGATAAGAGAATTCCAATTATTATCACAATCTTCCCATAAGAAAAGAGTTTTGCTGATGATTTTTCAACACTGGCTTTTATATCCTGAAATATCTCTTTTGCACGTTCAGTACCATTTATTCGGGTTAAAATATCAATCGCCTTGTTATCCTGATTATTTAATGCCAAATAGCGTGGTGTTTCGGGAACAAAAATTAGAAAGAAGGCAAATAATCCGGCAGGGATTGCTTCCGAAGTGAACATTCTTCTCCATCCAACTGTGTTAATCCACTCTAGTGTTTGACCGTTTGCAATTCCCCAGTTCACAAAATAGACAACCAGCATTCCAAAAATAATGGCAAACTGGTTGATAGAAACCAGCCGCCCTCGAATGTCAGCAGGGGCAATTTCTCCAATATACATGGGACTTACAGCCGACGCAAGTCCTACGCCAATTCCTCCAATAATACGATAGAAATTAAACATGTACAATAAACCCATAGTAGGTTCTCCCTTTGTGAAGAAGATAAATTCGGGATTTCCTGATCCTAGTGCTGACAAAAAGAAAAGAAAAGCAGCAAGGAACAATGTTCTTTTTCTTCCAAATTTTGAAGAAAAAAGACCTGATAAAATTCCACCAATAATACAGCCAATTAATGCACTGGAGATTGTTGCTCCATGGGCAAAAGCACTTAATCCAAGACCATCTGATAAATAGGCCTGAATAGATTTGTCGGCACCTGAAATTACGGCCGTATCGTATCCAAACAGCAATCCACCAAGTGTAGCAACCAAGGTAATTCCAATAATATAAAATGAATTACGGTTTTTCATAAAGATTAAATATACCAGTTAATTAATGACTCCAACAACTCTTGTTTCCCACTAATTTGATCAGGCTCGCCAACTTCTGCAGCAATTGTTCGAAGGTCTTCCAATTTTAAATTACCGGCTTCAAATTCGGCACCTTTTCCCGTGTCAAAAGAAGCATAGCGCGTTTTTCGCATTGGCATATAAGTGGAGTCATTTAATATTTTATCAGCAATTACAAGTGAACGGGCAAAAACATCCATTCCGCCAATGTGAGAGATAAAAATATCTTCCAAATCGGTAGAATTCCGGCGGGTTTTGGCATCAAAATTAATACCTCCATTTGTAAATCCACCGGCCTGAATAATCTCCAACATCGCCTCGGTAGTTTCGTAAATATTGGTAGGAAATTCATCGGTATCCCAACCGTTTTGATAGTCTCCTTTGTTTGCATCAATTGAGCCAAGCAGTCCTGCATCTGTGGCAACACGCAAATCGTGAGCAAAAGTGTGTCCGGCCAAAGTAGCATGGTTTACTTCAATATTTAGTTTAAAATCATTTTCCAAACCATGTTCTTTAAGAAATGCAATCACTGTTTGTGAATCGTAATCGTATTGGTGTTTTGTTGGTTCCATTGGTTTTGGCTCAATAAGGAAAGTTCCGGTAAATCCTTGTTTCCGGCCATAATCACGTGCCATTGTCAAAAACTGTCCCATGTGTGCCAACTCACGTTTTGTGTCGGTGTTGTGCAAAGTCATATAACCTTCTCTGCCACCCCAGAAAACGTAGTTAGTTCCGCCAAGAGCAATAGTTGCATCGATGGCATTTTTAATTTGAACGCCCGCATTAGCTACCACATTAAAATCTGGATTTGTTGAAGCTCCGTTCATATAACGTGGGTCGGAAAATACATTTGCTGTTCCCCAGAGTAACTTAACACCCGAAGCGTTTTGCTTTACTTTGGCGTACTCCACCATTTTTGCCATTCGTTTTTCAATCTCGAAAACAGAACCGTCGCCAACAACATCGGTATCGTGAAAACAGTAATGTGGGATGTTCATTTTTGTAATGAATTCAAAAGCTGCATCCATTTTTTCTTTGGCTGCATCCATTGGGTCAGCTGCGCCAATCCATGGAAAAATTTGTGTTCCCGGACCAAATGGGTCACCGCCGGTTCCACAGAATGTGTGCCAGTATGCAACGGCAAAACGTAAATGGTCTTTCATGGTTTTTCCGGCAACAACTCTGTTTTCGTCGTACCATTTAAAAGCCATTGGGTTTTTTGATTCAGCGCCTTCGAACTTAACTTGATCGATACCTTTGAAATACTCCTTGTTTCCTTTTAATACTTCCATTTTTTTGAAATTTTATTTGTTTTGAAATCTATTTTATGTTTAACTTTTTATAAAACTATCATTGTTTTATGTTGCTAAATTTTATTTGTCACCCTGAATTTATTTCAGGGTCTGAAATCCAATAATGTTAGATCCTGAAACAAGTTTAGGATGACGTTTTAGCAAACTTTTTTAGACAACCATTAATTGATTAAATTATGAAATTGCTTTCTCAAGTTCTGTTTTCCAATTGTAATATGCATCCTGATATTCTGCAACTTTAGTTTTATCAGGTTCAATTATTTCAAGTTTTTTTAGATTCGAAAATGCTTCTGTTGAACTTGAAAAATAACCCGATCCAATTCCGGCACCTCGTGCTGCTCCAACAGAACCGTCTGTATTATACAATTCTATGGTTGCGCCAGAAATTCCGGCAAGTGTATTCCTGAAAATTGGACTGAGAAACATGTTCGCTTTACCTGCACGAATAACCGAGGCGTTAATTCCAATTCCTTTCATAATCTCCATTCCGTAATTGAATGAGAAAACAATTCCTTCCTGCGCCGCTCTCAACAAATGTCCTTTTTGGTGAATATTAAAATTTATTCCATTTAACATTGAACCGGTATTTTTATTATTGAGAACACGTTCAGCACCATTACCAAAAGGAAGAATATTCAATCCCTCAGATCCAATTGGAACGGAAGCAGCCAGCTCATTCATCTCTTCATAAGATAAATTTTCGCCAAGCATTCGCTTTAACCATGCATTTAAAATCCCGGTACCATTAATACATAACAATACTCCCAAACGAGGTTTTTCTGTGGAGTGATTTACATGTGCAAAAGTATTTACTCTCGATTGTGGGTCGTATTTAATTTCTTCGCTAACTCCGTAAACCACACCTGAAGTACCAGCTGTGGTTGCAATTTCTCCTGGATTTAAAACATTCAACGAGAGTGCATTATTTGGTTGGTCGCCAGCACGGTAACTAATTTTTGTTTTTGTTGAAAGACCAAGTTCATCAGCCATTTTTGCAGAAACTCTACCTTGAACTGCAAACGTTGGAACAATTTCAGGAATAATTTCTGATGAAAATCCATAGTTTTCAAAAAGAATATCAGCCAGTTTATTTTCTTTGAAATTCCACATAATTCCTTCCGAAAGTCCACTAACAGTTGTTTGAATTTCGTCGGTAAGTTTCATGGCAATCCAGTCGCCTGGCAACATTATTTTGTACACCCTTTCAAATAAATCCGGCTCGTTTTCTTTTACCCATTTAAGTTTCGATGCGGTAAAATTTCCCGGAGAATTTAGCATGTTTGTTAAACAACGTTGTCCCCCAATTTCGTTAAATGCATTATCGCCAAACGAAGCTGCACGACTATCGCACCAAATAATTGACGGTCGGATAACTTTTCTGTCTTTATCAATCATTACCAAACCGTGCATTTGGTACGAAATTCCAATTGAATCAATCGTATTTGGGTCAACTTTTGATTCGTTCAGAACATCGGCTAACGCTAATTTTAAATTTTTCCACCATGCTTCTGGTTCTTGTTCTGCCCAACCGGCTTTATGCGCAGTTATCTTCATTTCTTGTTTTGGGTGAAACGAAGATGCTACACAATCCCCATTTTCGCCGTCAATCAACGAGACCTTAACTGATGAACTTCCAATATCAAATCCTAATAAATACATATCTATAATTATTTTTTTGCTTCTAATTAAATCGAAGAACGTAGTTTTAAAGTAGTTGGAACTTCAAACTGAATCGGTTCTCCGGCAACAACAAACTCCGCAGCCTTTTCCCCCATCAATTTAAAGTCGGTAGAAATAACCGTTATTCCATTTTTTACATATTTTTTCATGGGTGTTTCGTTGTACGAAATCACACCAACCTCTCGCCCCGGTTCAAATCCTTTTTCAGAACATTGATCTAAAAAGTTGGCAAGAGTTCGGTCACTCACCAAAAAATACAGCCCGTTCTTTTTAATTCTAAATTTTTCTAAATCGTAAATAACAGAGTGTTTTAGATTATTTTCAACACAAAACTTCTCAAAATATTCGATAACAACTTTTGGATGATAAGTAAATGTCGGGTATAAAAAAACAAACTCATTATACTTTCTAATTTTATCCATATTCTTTTGAAAACAGTTATAAACCGAGTCGCCAAAATTTTGATAAACAGTAGATTGAGTTTTTGTTGAATGTATTTTCCAATCGATAATAAGTAACTGATCTTTCGGAATTAAATTGATTATTCCCGGCACTTTTTTATTATCAAAATTCATGATAATAAACTTGCTGTATTTGTCTAAACTCTCGGTAATAATTTTCTCAAAAACATCTATATTATAATGGTGAAAATGTAAATCGACACTAATGTTTTTTGGGAGATGCTTCAAAAATGCGCCATATAATACTTCTTTGTATGCTTTAAAAGTATCAAGAAAAAGAAATACCTTAATGCTGTTTTTAGTAACAAAATAACCTCGATTGGGAACAGATTCAACAACACCTCGTTTTTTCAATTCTGCATAAGCTTTAAAAACAGTATCGCGCGATAGCTGGCTGTCCTTCATAACTTTATTTACTGAAGGCAGCAAATCGCCCTGTTTTAATTGGTTTCGACTGATGGAGTCTATTATTGCATCAACTAACTGCTGAAATTTTAGAGTATTTGAATTTTCTTTAACTACAAGATTGAATTTATTCATATTAATACACTATCAATAAATCAGAATCTGTTCTGTTCTGTTCCGTAAATATAGCATAAAATATTTCTAATTGAAATTGTTTTAATAAAATTCAATAGACGATATGAACTGGAATTTATTTTTTGTACTCTGAAATTAAGATATCTTTGGTGACAACAAATTTTATATAAAACCAAAAATCCATTTATTATGATTCGTGACTTAATCATTAAAAACCGAAGTTATCGTCGTTTCGATTCATCAGTAAAAATTTCATTCAACCAAATAGAAAGATGGATTGAACTTGCCCGTTTTTCGGCCAGTGGCAGAAATATGCAAACCTTGAAATACGCAGTTTGTACAAGCGAAAAAATTAATGATAGAATTTTTGGTAATTTAGGTTGGGCTGGTTATTTAACCGACTGGGCAGGTCCTGAAGAAGGCGAGCGGCCTGCGGCTTATATTGCAGTTTTAAATGATAAATCATTAGACGAAAATTATTATTGCGATGATGGAATTGCAATTCAAAGTATTTTGCTGGGTGCAGTTGAAGATGGTTTTGGTGGATGTATTATCGGGACCGTCAATAAAAATAAAGTGGCTAAAGTACTTAAGCTGCCCGAAAACCTTGAAATTTTATGGATGATTGCTTTGGGCAAACCTGCTGAAAAAGTGGTGCTCGAAACATGCAAAAATAACGATATTAAATATTGGCGAGATGAAAAAGACATTCATTATGTTCCCAAACGCCCGTTGGATGAAATTATTTACAAATCGATATAATTAAAAAAGGATGGCAAAAAACCATCCTTTAACTCCTCCCTAATCAGCCCCTTATAAAAAGAGCTTTAATTATGTGATTTGCCATTTTTGGATTTTCTTTCAACCGCCTTGTGGAATAGTTAAACCAATGATTTCCAAAGGGTACATAAACACGCATTAAATGTCCCTTGTCAATAATCGACTGCCGAAGTTCAGGCGTTACCCCGTACAACATTTGAAATTCGTACCTGTTTTTAGGAACCTCATATTTTTCAATTAACCTGTAAGAATTCTCAATTAGAAATTTATCGTGGGTTGCAATGCCAACGTACATTTTGTTTTTGAACATGAACTCCAGATCTTCCAGGAAATGTGCCCTGACTTCATCATAATCGGTAAAAGCAATGTTTTGTGGTTCGATATAAATTCCTTTGCACAACCTGAAATTTATAGGATTTATTTCTGAATTTAAGTCGCTTAATTTTTTTAAGTCACTGTGTGTTCGCCGAAGGTAAGATTGCAGCACCAATCCTACATTCTTTGGAAAGTCGTGCCTGAGTTTCTCAAACATTTCCAATTCCATATCAACACACTGTGAATCTTCCATGTCGATACGTACAAAAGAATGCTTTTTAGCGGCAAGTTCAACAATTTGTCTTATGTAGTTGTAGCAAACTTCTTTGTCGATTAACAGGCCAAACATTGTAGGTTTTAGCGAAAAATTACCTTTAACACTGTCACTTGTAAATCGTTCAATTATCTCAAGGTATTGATTTTTATTTTCTTCAGCCTCTTCGAGCGATTCAATAAATTCACCAAGCAAATCAATGGTTACTTCAATGTTTTGTTCGTTAAGCAGTTTCGATGCCAAAAGTGCTTCTTCAATGGTTTCTCCGGCAATGTACCTTTTTGAAAAAACCCAAATTAATTTCTTGGGCATAAAAGGTAGGATATTTGCAATTAGCTTGTTCAACATTTTGTTCTTAAATGAAATAATTCTTTGTGAAGTGTAAAAGTACAACCTCCGGGTTGTTCATTTCAATGATGTTTATCAGCCGATAGTTATGATTTTATGCATGTTTTTTCTGAAAGTTGTTGAGTTATAAACAATTAAAAAAAGTGTTAAAAACCAGTACTGCATTCATTTGAAAAAATTATCTTTGTCGGGATTTTAAAATTTGAATTTATATAAAATTACAAAGATGAAAGGAACATCGTTAATAGTGAGTATTGTGCTTTTAGTGGCCGTGGCAGTTTTATACGTTTTACATTTTACCGATTCTGATAGTGAAGAGCATGAATCGTCGGAACCTACGACAAATAATGTGGGAACAAGTTCGTTGAGGATTGCTTATGTAAAAGCAGATTCAGTAATTTTAAATTACAATTTGTCGCAGGATTTGCACGATGATTTTACAAAAAAACAGGAAGCTTACACCTCTGAGTATGGAATAAAACGTCAAAATTTTGAAAAAGAAGCTGCTGCTTTTCAGGAAAAAGTTCAGCGCGGTGGTTTTTTAACCGAGCAACGGGCCATTCAGGAACGGGACCGCCTGGTAGGAAAAGAGCAGGAGATTGTAACGCTCGATCAGGAATTATCTACAAAACTTAACGAATTACAGGGAGCAAATAATCAGCAAATTTTGGATAGTTTAATGAGTTACCTTGAAGATTTTAATGCTGGTGATAAGTATGATTATATTTTTAACGCCGCAAATATTTTAATAGGCGACGAAGCTGACAACATTACAGCCGAAGTTTTAAAGGCATTGAACGAAAAGTATTCGGGTAAATTGGAATAAAAGAGTAAATATATTATATCGAATCCGGGGGAGACTCCGGATTTTTTTTGCTTTTAATTGTAGCTTTGTATCGAAATGTTCGCAAATAAATATTTACAAAAACAAAATAGGAAAGATTTAATTGAGCGGGTTCCTGAAAATAATTTTGGGATTTGTGTTGTAATCCCCTGTTTTCATGAACCCGATATTTTACAAACATTAAAATCGCTGAATGCGTGCAAATTGCCATCTCAAAAAGTAGAAATTATTGTTTTAATAAATCATTCTGAAATTGAGTCAGAGGAGATTAAAACATTTAATTTTAATACAAAATTGGAAGTTGACAATTGGATTCTGTATAATAAAAAGGATGGAATCCGGTTTTTTGCAGTTGGCCCTGTTGAACTGAAAAAGAAATGGGCAGGAGCCGGACTTGCACGTAAAAGTGGGATGGATGAAGCAATTCGGCGATTTAATACAATAGAAAAGCCAAATGGAATAATTGTTTCGTTAGATGCCGACACGCTGGTTTCGAAAAATTATTTTGTAGAAATTGAAAATCATTTTAAACTACATCCAAAAGATGTTGGCGCAACTATTTCTTTTCAACATCAAACAAAAGGTTTAAAAGAGAAACATTTGCAAGGAATTCAACTTTACGAAAAATACCTGGATTATTATAAAAAAGCACTTGATTTTACTGGTTATCCATTTTCTATGTTTACTGTAGGATCGGCATTTGCAGTAACTGCCGATGCTTATGTAAAACGAGGAGGGATGAATCGCAGGCAGGCGGGCGAAGACTTCTATTTTTTACAGAATTTGGTACAGGTTGGAAAGGTGGGGCAAGTTAATTCAGCTAAGGTTTTCCCGTCTGCACGATTATCGGATCGGGTACCTTTTGGAACCGGACCAATTCTTCAAAAGTGGATAAATGGGGAAGAAGATTTGACGCAAACTTATAATTTCCAGGCTTTTATTGATGTAAAAAAATTATTTGATTTGAAAGAAGAGTTTTTCAAAATTGATGAAATTGAATTCAAAAATATTATTAATAAACTACCTGATTCGGTTAGATTATTTATTCAACAAGATAATTTTTTGGTTGAACTAAACGACCTAAATAATAACTGTTCAACTTTAAAATCTTTTCAATCCCGCTTTTTTCAGAAATTTAATGCATTCAAAATTTTAAAGTTTTTGAATTTTGCACACGAAGAATTTTTCAACAAGGAAAATCTTGACGAACAGTTTACCAAACTTAATCAATCAATTAAAAATGAATAAAGTATTTAAGGTAGGTTTTGCACTTTCTGTTGTACTTCTCTTTGCAGGATTCACATCGTCGTGTCAACAAAATCAGGTGATTGAAAATGAAAAATTGCAGCTTTCAACTTCAATTCCAACCGAAGGAAATAGCTGGGTAATAAACGGTTCGGAAAGTAACAGCGAGTTAATAAAAAATGGTGGTGTAAAAAATTGGAAGGAAACGGAAACCATAATTCGAACCTATTTTAAAACCGAACAGACCGGAAATTTGAATATTGCGATTTATGCAAAAGTAGTTTCCGGTTCGTCTGAAATGAAAATTACCTGTAAAAATAGAACTGAAATTTTAACTATTGAAAATACAGATTGGGATACAATTCCGGTTGGAACTTTTCAAATTGAAAATCCCGGTTATCATTTTATTGAAATTCAGGGATTAAAAAAGTCGGGCGAATTTTTTCCGGAAATCGAAAGTATTTTAATTGGCGGCGAAGTAACAAACGGGAAGGTTTATTTCGCAAAAGACGATTTCTACTGGGGAAGGCGCGGACCGTCGGTGCATCTGAATTTTCAGGTTCCGGAAAATGCCGGCGATGCAGTTTATTTTTACAATGAAATTACTGTTCCTGAAAATAACGATGTTTTGAGTTCGTATTTTATGGCCAATGGTTTTGGACAAGGATATTTTGGAATTCAGGTCAATTCTGAAACTGAACGCAGGGTGTTATTTTCGGTTTGGAGTCCATATAAAACAGACAATCCGAATGATATTCCAGAGGATCAAAAAATTAAACTTCTGAAAAAAGGAGAGGGTGTTTATACCGGAGAATTTGGAAATGAGGGGTCGGGAGGTCAGAGTTATTATAAATTTATGTGGAAAACCGGAACAACTTACAAGTTTATATTAAAAGGAAAACCAACCGGAACGGGGGAGACTGATTTTACTGCCTGGTTTTTTGCTCCGGAAGTTAATAAGTGGAAACTGATTGCCGGTTTCAGGCGGCCAAAAACAGACACATATTTAACTCACTTGTATTCGTTCCTGGAAAATTTTCATACAGAAACTGGAAATGTAACCCGAAAAGGATTATTCTCTAATCAGTGGATTTTTGATACGAATAATGAGTGGATTGAACTCACAAAAATAAAATTTACTGCCGATGCCACTGCCCGAAAAGAATCCCGAATGGATTATTCCGGTGGAGTTGATAACGACTCCTTTTTCCTGAAAAACTGTGGCTTTTTTAGCGAAACAACTTCAATCGATTCATATTTTGAAAGACAGGGAGGAGGAAAACAACCGGTAATTGATTTTGAAGATCTGCCATAATAAATAGCCACCCAAATAAAATTCAGATGCCCTAATGTAAATGCTGAGTGGTGAGTACCACCAAAAGCTTTCTGCAGCCGCATTGTCTTTATCAAAACACCGTGTAATTTATGATCCGGCTTATTATTGAACCGATTTACAAAATGAGGTTCATGAAGACATGAAAGCTAATTTTGAAAAATACCCCAAGTCTGGGGGATGAAACTTGCTGACACAAATATCGATCATCGTAGGATACAAAATCTTATGGTATTTTTTGAAGGGCATGGCTTGGTAAAATCAATTACAAAGAATTCTGAAGATTATTCTTCCAGCGACATTGTGAGTTGGAATTTGGGAGGCGGAACAAATCACATTGGTATTGTAGTCGATAGAAAATCGGAAGATGGTAAACAAAATTTAATTGTACATAATATTGGAGTAGGACAGGTTGTTGAGGATTGTCTGTTCGAATTTCGGGTAATTGGGCACTATTTTTACAAGTAGCAGAGAGTTAAAAGAAAGCAATTATTTTCGGTTTCAACTTGGGGTCATTCTGAGAGTTCACCTAATTTATTAGGCATAATGAGATAATGACATAGATGCTGAAACAAATTTAGCATGACGACTAAACATTTAGTGCAAAAGTAAGTTAAGAACGTCACCCTGAACTTGTTTCATGGTCTAAACAAAAAATCTGTCATTGGTAAAAAATGAAAAATATTCCATCAAACATATTAACTTCCTCAATGTTTCGCTCTTGCGCCAAACCTGATTAAATCGTACCTTTAATCAGAATCAGCAACTTTAACCATGTTTCCAAAAAAACAAATCCTGTTTTTCTGTTACTTTACTACTATTATTTTTCTAAATGTCCATATTTGTTTTTCTGAAGAATTGCCCGGTTCAACAACCCTACCTCAGAATAAAGCAGTTATCGATTCCCTTTTTCATTCGTCATTTGAAATGATTGGCGTTGATAATGAAATTGCAAAGCTCTATGCCGACAAGGGTATGCAACTCATAAAAAATATAGAATATCCTGAAGCAAAAATCAAATTTTACCTGTTGAGTGGTCGTATTTATTATTTCGAAGATAACTACAAGGATGCGCATATTTTTCTCGATTCAGCCAAAATTTTGTTGGATTTGGACGAGTCCACAAAAGAACTTGCGCAGTACTACTTTTTTAAATCGTCGGTGTACTCGGTTACGGGGAGTTATCAACGTGCCTTGGAGCATTTAAAGGAATCGGCGCGTGTTCGCGAAATACTTAACGATTTGGCTGGCATTGCCTTATGCAATAATGCCATAGGCCAGGTTTATCTCAATCAAAACGATTTACAGTTTGCCGAAAGTTATTTTCAAGAGGCACTTGCCGGTAGTATCGACGCTTCCGATGAGGTGGGGCAAATAAATACCCTTATGAGTTTTGGCTTGCTGAAAGAACAACAAGATAGCCTCGAAAAAGCAACAAGCTATTTTAACCGCGCCTATGAAATTGCTCTGAAACTCCGCGATTTAAGAAGGATTGCCGCAGCCTTAAACCGCATCGGACGAAACCAGGTTTTGCGTGGATTCAATTTTGAAGCCATCGATAATCTGAAAGAAGCCGGGGATATTTATTCAAAACTCGATGAAAAATTTGGTTTGGCAAGTATCTACAATCTGTTGAGCATGGCCTACCAGGGATTACAAAACACCGAACTCGCCCTCTCGTTTGCCAATAAAGCCCACTTATTGGCTACACAAATAAACAGCGAACCATTGATTGCTGAAATTTTGCTACAACTGTCAAAACTCTATAAAGCAAATGGTCAGACTAATGAAGCCCTGGCGTGGTTCGAAAAATATGAGAAACTAAATACCCGTTTAATTTCATGGGAACACAACAAAAAAATATCGAACATCGAGTTTGAATCACAACTTCGTTCGCACGAAAAAGATATTGAAATACTAAGTCATAAAAACAGGAATACCAGGCTGAAGAATATTTTGCTCATAGTTCTTATTGTGGTTGTCGGAATTAATGCCTTTTTGCTAATTATCTCATTGAAACTAAAAAATAAAAACCTTTCACAAAAACACGAAATTCTTGAAAAAAAGAACAACGTTTTTGAAAAAGAAAAGGAGCTTCATGAAAAAGAAAGAATAATTCTTGAAAACGATTTTGAACTTCAGAACAAAAAATTGGCTTCCAAAGCCCTGGTCCTTCTTCAGTTAAACGAAACCCTAACCGATATAGGAAAACAGATTGCCCGGCTAAAAGAAAAATTGCCTTTACCAGACAAAGCAGGATTAAACGAAATCGAACATGAAATCCGGCGGGTAACACGCTCTAACATCTGGAAAGAATTTAATTTGGCTTTTAACAATGTGCACAATAGTTTTTACGATAAGCTTCTAAAAATCAGCCCCGACCTTTCTTCGACTGAAATAAAAGTAGCCGCCCTGTTAAAACTCAACCTATCTACAAAAGAAATTGCCGCCCTAACTTTCAAATCCGAAAGCGCGGTAAAATCGGTGAAACACCGTTTAAAAAACAAATTGCAGCCCCAGACCGATGAATCTTTAAATTCATTCTTGCTGAAATTGTAAACGAATCTTTTTGCAACCCCACACGAACCTTTTTGCAACTCCATAAAATGCCTAAAAATCAAGCAATTCATGTAAAATTGTATTAACATTTTTTTATAAGATGGACAAACAAATAAACAAGGAAACGGCAATTGAATTATTAATCCATCTCGAAATTCAGAATTCAGCAATAAGAAAAATTATTCAAAATATTTAAAAGGTAAAATCAAAAAAGTCTATAAATCATTCACCAAAAAATCGAAAAAAATGAAACGAATTAAAATTTTTATTTTTCTGTTTTTGATTTTCGCAGTGCCCGCATTTTCGCAGGTGTTTCAAAATTATAAAGTTGTAGTGCGCAACAGCGAGGGGGTGCTGATAAGCAATAAAACCACGACTATTAAGCTTGAAATCCAGGAGAATTCGGGATATGGCAAAACACTTTATGCCGAAATGCACCAGAGAACAACCAGCGAAAACGGAATTGCTGTTATTGATATCGGTGCCGGGGAATCGCTTTATGGCAATATAAACGACGTAAAAAACAGTAAAGCCCAACTATTCATTAAAACCTATATTGATTTGAACGACGGGATAAGTTTTATGGAAATGGGGCCATCGCAGAAAACAGAAATCCCTTATGCTTTTTATGGGGGCTGTGTGCCGCTTCGCCGTCATACAACTATAAATATGGCCAAAGTTGCTAAAATCGAGGTTACAGATTTTGACGGGAATATTTACATCCCTGTTAAAATTGGCAATCAAACCTGGCTTAAAGAAAACCTGAGAGCATCGCATTATACAGATGGAACACCAATAAACGGAGCTTTCGACTACAACAACAATCCGTCGCTTGCTGCCGAATACGGGAAATTATATACCTGGCAGGCGGCAATGCAAAATGCCCCGCCAAATAACAACCTGAAAAGTGGTATTCAGGGAGCATGCCCAACCGGTTACCACATTCCCAGCGAAAATGAATGGAAAACGCTGGTTGACAATGTGTCGGGGCGTGGGGCAGCAAGTGGCCGGAAACTTAAAATGCCAGGCACCAACCACTGGGATCTTGCCAACGGTACCAACGAAACCGGTTTTTCGGCCGTAGGTGCTGGTTTTTTGTAAAAAGAAGGCGCTTCATATGGAAATCACAAAAAACAATGTTTTTTCTGGTCAACAACCCAGGCATCGCCAACGGCAGCCCGCATTTTTATGATGTACGACAGTGGTATTGTTATGCCCAACCACAGTGCAAACAAAACTTCCGGCAGGTCGGTGCGGTGTGTGAAAGACTGAGCGCAGCGGACTCGGCGATAATGGCAGATTAATAAGCTGATGCTGATAACAAATTTCTTAAATACCTAAATATTAATAAAACAAGGAGGACAAAAAATGAAAAAAAAATTATGGCTTACAACTTTTATTGCGATTTTCTTATTTGGCACAGTTCCATTTAATTGTGTGGATGCGCAAGAAAATCCTGCGATTAAGAAAGAGGTGATTGTTCAGGGAACAACATCATGGAAAGAAGTGGGAATTAAAATCAAACCTACGGATAAAGTAGTTATTACCGCTTCGGGCAAAGTATATTTTGAGCCTTCCGGCAGCCAGTCGGGAGTTGATCCCAATGGATGGCCCAGGAATACTTATAAAACAGCCTGGCCCGAAAACTGGAATTTTTGTGACGATCCTTACCCGGAATTTGGTCATGCTGCCTTAATGGGAAAGATTGGGGAAAATAGTTTTTTAGTTGGTCAGAATAAGACAATTACAGGATTAAAAGGGGTGCTGGGCTTAGGTATTAACGATTGTACTTTAACCGGCCAGTACAGTAATTCAGGGCAATTTAAAGTGCTTATTAAAGTATATCGGAAAAAGTAGTTTGAAAGTTGCAGTACCAGTTATCGGTCATCCTTCAAAAAATATTCACAATTAAGAATAGTACAATTATGAAAACAAAAACAACAAAAACAACTCTGAAAATCCTTACAATTCTGCTCCTTTTCCTTTCCCCATTTTTCTCAATAGCACAGTTTTTGCCACCAGCGAGTGTTGATTTTTTGTCTGAATATTCCGGTGTGGATATCAGTAACCAGGAATGGTTCGGCTCCGACAAGGGGTGGGCTTTTACCGACTGGATTGGAAAACCAGAACTATGGAAAACCAACGAAGGACAGTTTAAAACCGGGAAGTTTTACAAAGGCACCATCAAAAACCCGGCCTCGCTGATAGAAATGCCCAGTGGCGAAAAACTCAAAGGCATTGTTGACAAAGGCGATTTGGCAGTAATCCGTTTTAATCCCAAAGGGGAAATGGAACTCTACTTTCCGAAACCGAAGTATAAAATGGCCCTTTTGGGCGATATAAAAACCAAAACGGTAAAATTTACTGAATTGCCTGCAAAACTTTGATATTGGATACTCACGACTAAATACTCAAAATCTAAAAACAATGACAACAAAAACAACTACCAGATCAATAATTTTTTTCTTTTTCGCTCTGTTTTTCCTTTCCCCATTTTTCTCAACAGCACAGTTTTTGCCACCGGGGCGAGCTGATTTTTTGTCTGAATATTCCGGTGTGGATATCAGTAATAAGGAATGGGTCGGCTCCGATAAAGGGTGGGCTTTTACCGACTGGATTGGGAAACCAGAACTATGGAAAACCAACGAAGGACAGTTTAAAACCGGGAAGTTTTACAAAGGCACCATTAAAAACCCGGCCTCGCTGATAGAAATGCCCGGTGGCGAAAAACTCAAAGGCATAGTTGGAAAAGGCGATTTGGCAGTAATCCGTTTCAATCCAAAAGGGGAAATGGAACTCTACTTTCCGAAACCGAAGTATAAAATGGCCCTTTTGGGCGATGCGAAAAACGAAACGATAAAGTTTAAAGAACCGCCGGTGAAATTATGAACCGCAAGCAAAGGATGGCATTCTTTCAAAACTTGATACTAAATACTTAAAATCTAAAATCAAAAAAAATGAAACTAATTGCATTTACACTTTTTGTAGTAGCGGCATTAATTTTTACCAGTTCGTGCCAAAGTAAATCGGAAAAAAGGGCCGAAAAAAACGCAGAGAAAATGATTGAACAAAGTATGGGTGGTGACGTGGATGTTAAAATCGACGACGATAAAATGGAAATAAAACACGACGACGGCACAAGCATAAAAGCCGAAGGCGGAGTAAAAAGCTGGCCAAAAGATATTCCGTCGGAAGTGCCCGAGTTTAAATTCGGAAAAATAGATTATGTACTCAAACAAGATGTGGGCGTGGCAAATAGCTGGACCATCCTTTTTATCAATACACCTGAAGAGGCCACTAAAAAGTACGAGGCCCTGTTAAAAGATAAGGGGTATGAAATGATGGTTACCACCATGTCGGCGCACGGAACCATTACGGCCAAAAAAGACGATACCATCGTACGAGTTATGACTGATGAAAAAGGTGAAACCACCTTCTCGGTTACGAAAAAGAAGTAGAATAATACATACATCGTTCATGAAATTGCAAGTTGAGAGCTTTGTGCGACAAGCTACATCTCATTACTCAATACTAAATACTCAAAAATGAAAACAAAACTTTTCACCACCATCATTTTCACTATGCTGGTATTTTTTGCCAGCCCGCTTCCCCCGCCAGGCAACAGCTGGGCACCATCTTTTGCCAATAACCTTGGTCTATTATTTAGTAACCCACCTGGTGCAGGGAGCGATTTTTCGCAAGTAACCGGAAGTGTCGATAACCCGGAGGTACTTGCTGCTTTCGGATTACGTGGCATAGCCAAAGGCAGCCAGGCTGTAGTTAACTCATTTTACCAGGTAGATTTTAAGGTTACCGAAGGCGGAAAAACATTTATGCCATCCATAATTAAAATAACGGTTGGCAACCAGTATGTTGTTATTTCTCCCCAGCGGGGCACAAAAGCACTTAAAGCCCTTGCCAAAGGCGATAAAAATGCAAAACCAGCAGGCAATGGCTGGATACCTTCATTTAGCAGTTTTACGGGCATTGATTTTAGCAACCCGCCAGCCAATGGTACTTTATACAGTACCGTAATTGGCACTGTTGAACAACCCGGGGTGTTAAAGGGTTTTGGCTTCCCCAATGTTTCGGCAGGGCAGAAAGTACAGTTTAAATACGAAGAGCCCCTTGAGCTAAAAGGCACATCCCGGGCTGTTGTCCGTATTTCAACCAGTAATTTTTATGAAGTATTTGTTGTTGAAAATGGCAGTAAGCTGGTTCCAATAACAACGTATTGGTAAAATTAGAAGCCCGGCAATGGCTCTTCCCCTCTGAAAAAGTAAAAAAGGCAACAGGTAAAAAACAAAAACAAAATTACTTAATTGCATGCCAACTTTTTATACTTGATACTCGATACTTGATACTCACTACTTATTACTAAAATCTAAAATTTAATTAAAATGAAAAAATCAATTATTTTCTTATTATTATTTATTTCGGGTTATATTTTTGCCCAACGTGATTTGCAACATCTGTCTGTAGAAGATAAAGTGCAGGAATTTTCTGTTAGTTCAATTCGTGGTTTAGAAGTTGCAGCAGACAGCCTGAACAGGATAACTACAGAAAAGATCACCGCCGACTTGTTTGAAGGTATTTCCAAATGGAAAATTTTTACCGGAATTTTCCAAACCGGGAAGATTTATAAAGGTTCACTTTCCAACCCTGATGCCCTGATAAAAGTTCCAGGTGCTGAGGAGCTTGCAGTTTCGATAAAAAAAGGCAACATTTTTATAAAAAGCGGAAACCAGGCGGTAATCTTTTTTCCTTCTCCCGATAAGATGCTAATGTTCCTTCCCAGCCAAAAGCTTAAACTCATGTTTTCAGTAGATGCAAAAAATAAACATATTCAAATGGATGATTTTTATTAAGCCTTTAACTTTATTTCCCGGGTAAACTCAAAGTCACCCGGTGGATAACACGGAGCCAATAACTATTTAACTCCATTTGCCAACATATAATAAACATCGTTCCAGCGGAGTTCTTTTTTGAATTCAGAAATTTTTGTGTCTTTATCGATAATTATAAATTCAACATCAGCTAATTCAGCAAATGTCTCAATAAATTCAGGAGTAAGAGCTAATGTAAATGCTGAGTGATGTGTACCCCCTGCATAAATCCAGGCTGCTGCTCCGTCTGCTAAATTTGGATGTGTTTTCCAGAATGCAGACGCAACAGGAAGTTTTGGCATCGATTCAAGCGGCTCGATAACATCCAGGGTATTTACAATTATCCGAAACCGGTTTCCCATATCAATTAAAGTAACATTCATTGCATCTCCGGTTGCACTTTCAAAAATTAAACGTGCCGGTGCTTCTTTGCCACCAATTCCCAAAGGATGCACCTCTAAACGAGGTTTCTTTGCTGCAATCGTCGGGCAAATTTCCAACATGTGAGCTCCTAAAACTGCTTCATTATTCGGATCTAAATGATAAGTATAATCTTCCATAAAAGAACTGCCGCCTTTCATTCCAATCGACATGGTTTTTAAAATACGAAGTAAAGCAGCTTGTTTCCAATCGCCTTCTGCTCCAAAACCATAACCGGCATCCATTAAACGTTGCGATGCCAGACCGGGCAATTGTGCAAGTCCTGTTAAGTTTTCAAAGTTGGTTGTAAATGCTTTAAAATTTCCCTCTTCCATAAATCGTTTCATGGCAATTTCGTAGCGCGCCTGAACACGAACATTTTCGTGATATTCTCCACCCGGTTTGCAATTTATTGCAACAGTGTACAATGATTCATATTCTTTATAAAGTTTGTCAACTTCCGCTTCGGAAATTTTTTCAATATATTTTACCAGGTCACCAACTCCGTACGCTCCAATTTGCCAGCCAAATTTAATTTGAGCTTCTACTTTATCTCCTTCTGTTACGGCAACTTCGCGCATATTATCGCCAAAACGTGCCACTTTTAATCCTTGCGAATCGGCCCAGCCAATTGCAGTTCGACACCAATTAGCAACTTGGTTTTGCACGTTTTCATCTTGCCAGTGGCCAACAATTACTTTGCGGTTTTTGCGCATTCTGGCATTTATAAACCCATATTCCCGCCCGCCGTGTGCACTTTGATGCAGGTTCATATAATCCATGTCAATTTCATTCCACGGAAGATCGCGATTGAATTGCGTATGCAAATGCATGTACGGTTTACTCAATGCCTTTAAACCGGCAATCCACATTTTGGCCGGCGAAAATGTGTGCATCCAGGTAATAATTCCAATACAGTTTTTATCGGAACTTGCACTGACACAGATATCTAAAATTTCATCGGGAGTTTTTACAACAGGTTTGAAAACTACTTTAATTGGTAATTTTTTTGATGCATTCAATCCGTTAACAATTGTGGCTGAGTTTTTATCCACCTGTTTTAGGGTTTCAGAACCGTATAAATGTTGGCTTCCGGTTATAAACCAGATTTCAAGATGTTCAAAATTTATCATTTTAATTGGCTTTGATTTCAGTGCTAATGTAGCAAATATTATAAAACGTAAAATTCGCCTTTAAAAATATTTTGTGTAGTGAATAATAAATATCATGAATATTGAATTACCGGATTATAGTTTATAACTTTAATCGCATTAAAAACATGATTTTAAACGAATTTTAAAATCACAAAAAATATTAATATGAACCGATTATTGTTGCCAACCCTATTTTTGACTTTAATACTTATCAACTTTTCCTGTTCTCAAAAAGAAAATCGATTTAAACCTAATGTCCTTATTATTCTAGCAGACGATATGGGTTCTACCGATTTGAATTGTTTCGGTGGAAAAGCAAATTCCCCCAATTTGGATAACCTTGCAAATAGCGGAATAAAATTCACGCAATTTTATGCACCTGCTCCCAATTGTTCGCCATCGCGTACTGGTTTACTAACTGGTAGAATGCCATCGCGGGTTGGAATGTACAATTACAGAAGTGTTAATCATTCGATGCATTTACCTGATTCAGAAATAACAATTGCCGAGATGCTAAAAAAACAGGGTTACCAAACCGCGCATTTTGGGAAATGGCATTTGAGTTGTTTGCCGCAAGACAGTAGTTTGAACCAGGCACAACCAATTGATCAGGGTTTTGATTATTCGCTTGGAACAGAAAACAATGCAATTCCTTCGCATTTAAATCCAACTAATTTTGTGCGGAACGGAGAACGAGTCCCGGAAACTGATGGTTTTTCGTGCCAATTGGTTGCCAACGAAGTGAAAACATGGTTTCAGAATTTTTATAAAAAGGGGGATCCATTTTTTATGTATGTAGCTTTTCACGAAGTTCATGCTAAAATAGCTTCGCCCGATGAGATGATTCAAAATTATCCTGGAGAAACAAAACGGGATGCAGAGTATTTTGCCAATGTTGAAAATATGGATAACGCGGCAGGTAAAATTTTGGATGAGTTAAAAAACAGGGATCTACTTGAGAATACAATTGTAATTTTTGCATCTGATAACGGTCCGTATAGAAATGGATCAGCCGGTGAATTACGTGGTTTAAAAGGCGAAGTTTACGACGGTGGAATTCGTGTTCCCGGGATTTTTTGCTGGCCCGGCAAAATTGAAGCCGGACAAATAAATGAAACACCTGCAAGTTTAGTTGATGTCCTTCCAACAATTGCCGAAATTGGTCAAATTGAATTACCATCCGACAGAAAAATTGATGGAACAAGTTTGATCCCTCTTTTTAATCAAAAAACATTTAGTAGAAAAACTCCATTAATGTGGTTTTTCTATCGCGCTTACCCAGAAATTTCAATGCGAATTGATGATTATATTTTGATTGGAAATGCATTGGACTCGGTTCCGAGAACCCACCCTACGGCAGATTTGGATATGGATTTTATAAAAAATATTCAATTGAAAGAGTTTGAATTGTACAATGTTATCGACGATCCTTCTCAACAGAAAAATCTTGCGATCACCGAATCCGAAATTTTGAATCGAATGAAACCTCAAATGATTGAACTTCTTGAAGAAATAAAAACGGAGGGACCATATTGGAAAGGTTTGTTTGAATACGAAAGTTTGCGTTCGAGATTTAAGAAGGGGTACATTCGGAAGTGATTGTATTTAAACAAGTAAGACACTGTTTAAAATATTTGAGAGCTCGAATTTGTAAACCCTAACCCAGAAAAACTGGAAAAGACAAATCTCAAAAAACAAAAAACAAATAAGTTTCAATTTTTTAAATATTCAAATTCTAAACTATTCCTTATTATGTTTCAAGCAATTTGTAATTTTGATATTGATTTTTGTGATTTATTTGTAATTTGATAATTGTTATTTGTTATTTTCTGCGAAAAAAAACACGAATATTAGAAATAAGAGACTAAAATTTGTTTGTGATTTGTTATTAGATTTTGTGACTTCCTTAATCTACAAGGTGCAGTTCGAAGTTTTCTGACATATATTCCTGATTATTGCCATTTGCATCGGAATAAATAAAATAGACCATTATTTCGGTAATTTGCTCTGAAACAGCGATGCTTTTTTCTAATCCCAACACCATAAAAGCAGTTGCAAACGCATCTGCCGTCATACAGTTTTCAGCAAGCACTGTCGCACTTAATAAACTGTGTTGTACCGGGTACCCGGTTTTTGGGTCGATTGTGTGGGCAAATTTTTTTCCGTCTTCAACATAAAAATTGCGATAATTGCCCGAGGTAGCAAGTGCATGTCCTGGAAGCTGAACTTTTGCCTGAATTTCATTCCCACCCAAAAATGCGTTTTCATCGGGTTTACTTATTCCAATCGTCCATGTTTTCCCGCGTTCGTTTTTACCCTTTGCGGCAACTTCACCGCCAATTTCAACCATGTAATTTACGCACCCTTTTTCCTTTAAAAAGCCGGCTACTAAATCGCTGGTGAAACCTTTGGCAATGGCACTCATGTCGAGTTTCATGTCTGGATTTTCCTTAGAAATTTTACTATTTTTTAATTGAATTTTTTTATATCCGGTAATTTGTATCAGGCTGTCAATAATTTCAGGAGTCATTTTTTTCTTCTCTTCCGGGCCAAATCCCCAGGCATTTACCATCGGTCCGGCAGTAATATCAAAAGCGCCATTTGTAATTTCTGAAATTTCAATTGAACGATTAAAACAGGCAATAAATTCGTCGCTTAGTTTTACCTGCTCGTTATTGTTAATTTTTGAAATTACTGATTCTGCCTCAAAAGGTGAGAAAATCAAAGTGTATTCCTGAAACTTCGCTGTAATTTCTTCCTGATGATCCACACCGTCAGGACTTTCATAAACAATGCTGTACATGGTTCCATACACAAAACCTTTGTTGTAAATGTATTTTGAAGATGATTTCTGGCAAGAATTAGATAAAATAATTAGATAAAACAATAAGAGCAATTTAGTTTTCATTTTGTATAAATTGGATTAAGGGTGAAATTAAGAAAAAGGATTAAAGTCCAGCGAATTTTTGATGTACAAAAATCAGTCGTATAATTGTGATGGAAGAGAATATTTAAATTTATGCAATATATTTTGCCATTGGATTTATCCAACGGTCTGAAGAACTAAATTCATTACCCGACTTTTTCCCTTAAAAATTCCAACTATAAAATTTCAATTTGTAACTTTAGCCAAACGAAATCAATAAAATAACTTGCCTTATGAAAATAGCATTATTGGGAACCGGCCTTATAGGTACATTTTATACCATGTCGTTACACGGGCTTCGAAGTCGTGACAAAGTTGTAACAGTTTACTCACGTTCGGAAGAGCGAGGGGCTAAATTTGCAAAAGAAAATAATATCCCAAAATGGACCACTGATTTACAGGAGGCAGTTTCCGACCCTGATGTTGATGTAGTGGTTGTTGGATTGCCAAATAATTTGCACAAAGACGCTATTTTTGCGGCTGTTGACGCCGGCAAAGCAGTTTTATGTACAAAACCTCTGGCACGAAATGCAGAAGAAGCCTGGGAGATTTTACAAAAAGTTGAAGAAGCCGGAGTTTTTCACGGATATCTGGAAGATTTGGTTTACACACCAAAACATTTGAAAGCGCACACTTCGGTTGAAAATGGTGCAATTGGAAAAGTAAACTGGGTGCGTTCGCGCGAAGCTCATCCCGGACCACACAGCGATTGGTTTTGGAATCCTGAATTATCGGGTGGGGGAGCAATTATTGATTTAGGTTGCCACTGCATTGAAATTGGACGGAGTTTTATTGGAAAAGATATTCGCCCGGTGGAAGTTGTTTGCTGGGCCGACACACAGGTAAAACCAATTGATGCTGAAGATAATGCCATTGCATTGGTCCGATACCAAAATGGTGCAATCGGGCAATTTGAGGTAAGTTGGAGTTTTCGTGGCGGAATGGAATTAAAAGATGAGGTAGCAGGAATTGATGGTTCAATAAGAATCGATAATTTTTTGCGTACCGGTTTTGAAATGTTCTCTGCTCCCGGAAGAAAAGGTTATGTTGCAGAAAAGGCAGAATTGGATTCGGGATGGTTATTTCCGGTTGGCGACGAAGTGCATGAACTGGGTTATAACGATATGTTTACCGATATGTTTAATTCCATTGAAGCAGGCAAAAAACCCACCGAAGATTTTTACGATGGTTATGTAGTAAATGCAATTATGGATGCCTGCTATAAATCGGCAAAAACAAAAAAATGGGAACCAGTTGAATTAAAAGAATGGCGTGGAAAAACGGAAGTCGAGCCACTTTCTGCATTTGTGGAATACGACAAGAATCATTGGTTGGTGAAAGAAGAACTTCTTCCAGATGGACGTAAAAAGGTGATTTTAAAAGAGAAGAACTCAGGGGAGATTTTGGAGAAAGAAGCTTAACAATAAAATTTAATTTCAGGTCTTGAAAAGTTTGGATACACAACCATTTTGGAACGGTATCCGAACAAAATAATAAGGGAATAAACGAATGTTTTGGGATACACAGCCGTTATGCATCATTAAAATAAACAATGGAAGACTCAATATTCAGAATATCGAAAAAGGAAGAAAAAAATCTATTTAAAAATGGACATGTGGTCTTTGACTCATCTGCGTTATTGAGTTTTTATGGCTATACTGAGAAAATATCCGAAGAGTATTTGGCTCTATTCTAATATAAGATAGATTTTCTTTTTACAAATATGACAATGCCGTTACTGACACTGTATCTTTTAGCTGGGTTTTCCATCCTCTTTTCGTAGGACAT
>Ga0209249_1000942_pt1 | contig 31089 bp, 31 predicted proteins | sample SaaInlV_200m_DNA_4_FD_184653 | JGI IMG/M metagenome (GOLD analysis project Ga0209249, IMG submission 184653) | Marine microbial communities from expanding oxygen minimum zones in the Saanich Inlet - SI037_S3LV_200m_DNA (SPAdes) (version 2) | ecosystem: Environmental > Aquatic > Marine >...
TAGATTTAATTTAAAAATTTAAATAAAAAAATTAAATGTATGCATGAGAAGGTCTTTTCATTGAGCCAAATTCTACTAAATATGTTAGACCATTTGATTCTTCTTTTCTAAGAGCTCTTGTTGCTTCTCTTTCTCTACCTTCTGGAATTTCTGCACAACCACAAAATTCAACTCCACCAAATGGGTCTTGTGTTATTGTGTCCCAAGTCTCTACATAATCAGCGATGTGTTCTAATGCATCTACTATTTTGCCTATTTGTTTTCCATAAAAAATAATTCTGCTTGTCATTGTATATTGTTTTTTAATAAGGTCCTATATAAAACTAAAGTAGATATAAATTTAAACTAATTGGTTTATTTTTTTAATTTTAACTTTTCTTCAACTGAAAAATTCAATTGAAAAACTCTATTTATGAAAATTAAACCTTCTTTTTCATGCCTTTGTAATCCCCTTTCATGCGAAATTTGTAATGCTATAGGATATAAACCTAAGTTATTATCATATCTTGATTCTAAATCTTTTTCAAGTAAATACTTCTTTAACATATCTAAATCTTCATCTGTACTTAAACCTCTTATTGCTTCTATACCTTCAGGATGTAAAGTATAAATATGGGCAGTTTTTTTATTGAATATCTGGGAATATATTTCTAATGAATGAGAATATAACCTGTCTCTTAAACCCCATTGAGCCCTAATATAATCTCTTCCTCTATGGATATCTAAATCTGAAAGAGTTCTTGAGCTCTTTGAAGAAGGGACTATTCTTTGTTGTTCAGGTTTTTTTGTTTTTTTTCCACCTTTTCCTAAAAAAAGATCAGAAAGAACTAATTTAAATCCTGTATTTTTTTTATCTCCAACTGACATAATAAATGCTGTTTTTATTTTATGTTTAAAACATTTTGGTTGAATTTTTATTATACTCCTGGTTAATTCTATTCGATAGATTTATATATAGGGAATTTAATTTTTTGATTATGGTAAAAAGCGGATTCGATCTTTTTGAAGAATTATTTGGTAATGGTTTTAGTAAAGATGATGTTTATTCTGGTATGCATAAGGCTATTAATCCAAGAGAAGAAGCACTTCAAAGATCTTTTGTTCAAGCTCTTGCTAGTGGAGATAAAGAATATTTAGCTAAATCTGTAAAAGATTATGAAAAAGATATGAGAGATAGCTTGAATTCTGATTTTATGAAAGCTTATGGTTTAGGTGCTTTGTTAGTTGATGAATTAGATCTTGCATATGATGCTTTGGTTAAATTTCCAAGAAAAAGAAGTGTATCTGAAGCTTTAGCTTTAATTAAATATACAAAAGAAGATTATGTTTTAGCAGCTGCTTTATTTTTAGGGTCTGATTATAGGGTTCAAACAAGTAGAGTATTACATTCATTGTCAATATATAATAGTAAGCAGAAAAATTCTGAAGATATTGGTACGCATAATTTCCTTTTATCACCTCATTTAGATAGTTTAGCTCCTGCAAATAATATTATGGGTGTTTTAAATTTTAATTCTGAAGCTTATTCAAGTGCTGTAGATTATTTTGCTAAGGCTAAAGAATTATCAGAAAGTTCTGAGAAGACATGGTTGAATTGGATGAGAGCTATGAAAGCTGATGGTTTAGAAAGTGAAATGTATCCAGAGATGCCAAGATTTTATGCTTTGACAGGATCAAGTTTAGGTTTAGAAGATTTGACTGCTGAATTAGATAAAAATAAATTAGAAATGCCTGTAGTAAAAGTTAAGAATCTTTTTGGAATTGTTAAACAATTATTAGCTTAATTATTTTTTCTTACAATAATAAATAATGCCTCTAGAGAAATTTGAAGGTGATAATTCTGCTAAGAACTCTTTTATGAACCTTGGAATAAATTTTGGTTTTTGTGGTGGTTCTAGGATCTGTCTCTTTAAAATTTTGAATCCTTGTTTTTTTAGAAAACTTTCTCCTAAATGAATTGGGAAAATATGTAAGTGGCCGTGATTAGAGAATGGATCTAATTGTAATTTTTTGTCTAAGAGAAATCTTATTTTGTTTAATATGTGGTAATCATTTGGTAAGTTAATTATTGTAATTCCTTTTTCGGATAATTTTGATTTTACATCTTGTAAGGTTTTTGAAGGGTCAGCTAAATGTTCTAATACATCTAATAATAAAATATAATCAAATTCTTCTTTGAAAGGAATATTGTTTATGTTCAAGTTTACTTGTTTGAAATTCATTTCTCTGTTTCCTACAGAATTATTTATGTCGATACCATAATATTTACAAGAAGGAATGAAATCTTGTAGTTCACCATTTGAACAACCAATATCTAAAACTTTAGAATTTTTTTTAATTACTTTGGAAACTTTTGAAAATTTGCTTTCACAGTAAACTTCTTTTTTCATAGAATAAAATTTATTTAGAGTCCTATTTAAGGTTTTTGAAAGAATTTCATTTATTTCACAATAAAGGATATAAAGAAAGTAGTTCTAAATCTCTATATGTTGAATTATTTAGATTTTCCAAAAGGAATTAGTTTGATCTATGGGGTTTCTGCAAGTGGGAAAACTACTTTATGTTCGCAATTAGTTGCAAATAATCCAGGGAAAGTTGTTTTTATTGATACTGAAAATGGGTTTAATGTCGAAAGAGTTCAAGAAATGAATCCTTTAGTAGATTTGAATAATATTATGTTGTTTAATCCTACAAGATATTCTGAACAATTTAAAATTGTAAAAAATTTAAACAAAGTAAAAAATATCTCTTTGGTTATTATTGATTCCTTTACACATTATTATAGGAAAAAATTACATGAGAAGGTTGTGATTAATCCTGCTACGATTAGAATGTTGAAAATGTTGCAAGATTTAGAAGTGCCTGTGATTTTAACTTCGCAAGTTTATAGTTATGATGGAAAAGTTACACCTGTTGGATCTGATTTGTTTAGAAGGTTTGTAAGTTATAAGATTTTTTTAGAGCTTGATAAAAATATGAATACTAAGAAATTAAAAATTGAAGATGAAAAATTAGAAGTTCCTTATATTATTGAGGCAAAAGGTTTGATTGTTTAAGCTTCTGCTTTTTTAGCTTCCATTAGTTTTTTGTATTCTTCCTTCTTCGGACATTCTGGATTTACACAAAAAGCCCAAGGTTTTTTCCCCTTCTTGATTAAAGTAACTTCAGGGAATCCACATTCTGAACATTTCTTGTTTGATGTTCTAGCTAAAAAGTATCTTGGTAAAGAAAATGCTTTTTTACAGTCTGGATAACTTGAACATGCAACAAAATAAGATTTGAATTTTGGAGTATATTTTATTTGTAAATCACCTTTACAGTCAGGACATTTCATAACAAAATTTTCTTCTTTAAGAGTTTGTTTGTATGAAGTAGAAAGTTCTTTTCCAATGTCAACTTCGTTATCTTTAAATTGAGTTAAAACCTTTTTTAAAAATTTCTCTGCATTTTTGATTGTTTTTTCTTCGGTACTTTTTCCTTCTCTAATTTTTTCCATGTCTTCTTCAAACTCTTTAGTTAAATTAGAATCTAAAATTTCAGGACAATATTTGTCAAGTACAGAAATAGCTTTCATACCTAAACCAGTTACTTCAATTGAATGTCCTCTTCGCAAATAATTTCTGTCAAATAAATGTTCAATAATTTCTGATCTTGTAGCTTTTGTACCTAAATTTCTTTTTTCAAGTTCTTTAATTATAGAAGCTGGAGTATACCTCTTAGGAGGTTGAGTTTCTTTATCGTGAATTTTTATATTTTCAACAGTTAATTCTTGTTTTTCTTCAACATTGATTTCTTGTTCTTCAAGTTTTACATAAGGTTTGTAATATTTGTGCCAGTTTTCTTCAACTGTTCTTGTACCTTTTGCAATGAATGTCTCTTTGTTAACATCAATTTCAATTTTTACAGTTTCTCTTACTGCTGCTTGAGCAAATGTAGACATGAATCTTTTTGCGATTAAATCGTAAAGTTTTGTTTCTTGTTCATCTAACTCTTTTGGAATTTCACCTGTAACATAAATAGCAGGGTGAGCAGGGTCAGTTTTTTTACCATTATTTGGTTTTAATGTTTTGAACTTTAGAACATCTTTTGCAAGTTCTTTGTATTTTTCTTGTTTTGATAATTCTTGTAAAAGTTTTTTGTATTCAATAGATTCTGGATATTGATTAGATGAAGTTCTTGGATATGAAATGTATGAATTTGAATAAAGACTTTGTGCAATTTCTAAAGTTCTCTTTGGAGAAATTCTAAATAATCTATAAACTTCAATTTGTAATGCAGTTAAATCGAATGGAAAAGGTGGTGCTTGTTTGAATTGTTTCTTTGTTATTTTGTCAATAATAGCTTTTGCATTTTCACATCTTTTATGAATTTCTTCAACAACTTTTCTGTCTAAGAATTTTCCTTCTTTGTGCCATGCGTTTAATTCCTTTGCAATTAATTCTAATTCCCAATAAGGCTCTGCAACGAAAGCATCAATTTCTTTTTCTTTTTCTGAAAGAATTTTTAATGCAGGACCTTGAACTCTTCCTGAACTTAATACTTTGAATCCACCAATTGCAGTTTTTAAAGATAAAGTTAAAGCTCTAGATAAGTTAATTCCAAAAAGCCAGTCAAGTTCGTGTCTAGTTATTCCTGCTTCAACTTGTTTTAAATCTAATTTTTTGATTCTCTCATCAAAAGATTTTCTTAAATCTTCTTTTGTTGTTGTTGAGAATTTCATTCTTTGTGCATCGTCTCTTTTACAAGTGTATTTTATAATGTTGAATCCGATTACTTCACCTTCAACATCAAAGTCACAAGCTACTACAATGTCACCTGCATCTTTTGCAAGCTTTTTGATTAAATTAAGATAAGGTTTTGTGAAAGCTGCACCTTTACTAACTTCGAATGAAGCTTTCCATTCCATTCCAAATACAGGATATTTCCAACCCTTTTTGTCCTTTTCAGCAACAGTATAAAGGTGACCAACAGCACAAGCAATTACAATGGGATTATTATTATGAGTTAGTTCATAATAAGGAATTCTTCGCATATAAGTGAGTTTTTTAGCTGTTTTATCAGCTAAAGCTTCAGCCATTTTCTTAGCTGCAGATGGTTTTTCACAAATAATTAGAGTATATTTTGACATGTTTTTTATGAATCTGGGCTTTTGTTTTTAAATGTTGTTGTTTTTTCTATATTTTGCAGTATAATGGTTGCTAATAGAAAGTTTTAAAAAGGGTGAATTAGTTTTAGATGGTATGGAAATTATTGTTCTAGAGAATGAAAAGAATGTGCTTAAGTTTGAGCTACCCGGAAGAAGTCATACAATCCCAAATTTAATAACAAAAGAATTATGGAATGATAGTGATGTTGAAGTTTCTGGATATAATGTTCTACATCCTCAAACATCTAATGCAATTATATATATTGAAACTAAGAAAAAAGATGCAAAGAAAGTTCTGTTAAGTACTATTGATGCAATTAAGAAAAAAAATGATGAGTTTATGAAGAAAGGAAAAAAATCCTTGAAGTAAAGTTTTTAAAGTTCTATTTTTATTATAATGTCTATGAGTAAATTAAAGAGTCCTGAAGGAAAAAAAAGTTCTTGGAGAAAGTTTAAATTTTATTCCAAAAAATTCTATAGGTTTGTTTTTTATGATGACTCTTTACTGTCGTGGATTGTAAATATTTTGTTAGCTTTTTTATTAGTTAAATTTTTGATCTATCCAGGTTTAGCTTTAGCTTTAGGTTCTGAATTACCACTTGTTGCAGTAATCTCTGGAAGTATGGAACATGAAGGTTTAGAATATGAACAATGGTGGGATCAAAATGAAGAATGGTATTTAGAGAATGATATTACAAATGGAGATTTTCAAGAATATATATTTGTTAATGGTTTTGATAAAGGAGATGTGATAATTTTAGGAGCCTATGATGATGCAGAAGTTGGTGATGTTTTAGTTTATAGCTCGACGAATCACCCGTATCCAATAATCCATAGAGTTACATATATAAATGAAGAAGATCTAACCTATGAGTTAAAAGGGGATAATAATGATGTTGGAGACCCTGATTTAGTTGAAAATGAACAATTGATTGGTAAAGCTTTATACCGAATACCTTATATAGGATGGGTTAAAATTTGGTTTGCAGAGTTATTTGGATTGTGAGGAGAAAAAGAAAATGTTATTTTGCCCCGAATGTGGAAGAATTATGATGCCTAAAGAAGAAGGCAAAAAAAGAATGTTGGCTTGTAATTGTGGATATTCAAAAGTTGAGAAACAAGATATTCTTATGAAAGAGAATGTTAAAGGAAAGAAAAAGCTTGAAGTTATCGATGAGAAATCTCAAGATGTTATGCCAAAGACAGATGCTGAGTGTCCAAAATGTGGTCAAGGAATTGCTTTTTTCTGGTCACAGCAAACAAGAGCAAGTGATGAAGCCGAAACTCAATTTTTTGAGTGTGTAAAGTGTAAACATAGATGGAGGGCCTATGGTTAAAAAGGAGAAATTTAAAGAGAAATTTGCTTTGTCTTTATATTTCTTATTAGTTTTATTTTTTATTATTTATAGTGTTGCTAACTTTTTCTCGTATCTGAGAGGAAATGTACATCCCATTTTAAATTCTGTTGCTTTGTTAGAAATTTTAATTTTCACTTTAGGAATAGTGTTTCTAAGGATGGCACTTTTGGGTGGAGTTGAAAAAAGAATTGTTGATTTTTTTATTGGAATCTTTTTAGTAGTTTTTGGATTGTTTCCAATTTTAGTAAATTTAGGTTTATTGAACTTTTTACCAATGAAATTAGAAATTGAGCCAAGTATTTTGCTTTTGAACTTAGTATTATTTTTCTCTAGTGTATATTTTGTAGTAGATATGTATTTTGGAAATTTCAATAAAGAATATTCTAAAGTATAGTAAAGTATAAATATAGAGAGGTTAATTGTTTGTGGTATGAAACTAACATTAGGAGAACCTAGATTGCTTAAAGAGAGTATAAGCATTATTTCTGAATTAGTAAGTGAAGTTACACTGAAAATTGATAAAGATAAAATTGAAATTATTGCTATTGATCCTGCAAGTGTTGCTATGATTGATTTCAAACTATTATCATCAGCATTTGTTGAGTATGAAGTGCCTGCACCTCAAGAGTTAGCAATTAACTTAGATCATTTTAAACAAGTGTTAAGAAGATCAAAACCAACAGATACAATTACCTTAGGATTAGATTTGGAAAAGAATAGGTTGAATATTCTGTTGCAAGGAAATAATAAGAAAACTTTCAATTTGCCTTTAATTAATATCGAAGAAGGTGAACAACAGTTACCCAATTTGGATTTTAAGACAAAAGTAAGTTTGGCATCAGATAGATTTGATGAAACAGTTGAAGATATGAGTATTGTTTCAGAATCCGTTTCTTTACATGTTCAACCTGATAAATTTATTGTTAAAGCAGAATCTAATTTGAAAGATGCAAGTGTTGAAATTCCTGGAACTGAAGAAACAGTTATTATTTTAGATTCAGATGCAGTGTCATCAAAGTATTCAATCGAATATTTGAAGAAAATTTCTAAAGCTTCTAAATTAGCAGATGTTGTGTCTTTAGAATTTGCAAATGATTATCCATTAAGAGCTGAGTATAAGTTGTTGGATAAGTTGAGACTGAGTTTTATTCTTGCTCCTAGAGTAAGTAATTAATTTTTTTTCTTTAACAAATTATATAAAGAGTAAGTAAAATTCTGAGTTTAAGATGAGAAAAGCAATTTTAGGTTTAAGTTTGGGCGCAATGTTAGCTGGATGTGATGATGGTAATACTGTTGTTTTAGCTGAAAATGAATATGAAGGTCCTGTGAGAATTAGGTTGTCTGAAGAGTTTGTTAAAATGGATGAAAATAAATGTAAATTGGAAGTTTTTGATAATGAAGGAAATCTTTTAGCTAGTTATAATTCTAAATGTTTTCCATATGATGGTTATTTAGTTACAGCTGAAGGAGTTTATGCTTTTGGTGAAAATCAATCAAAATTAAGTCCAACACATTAACTTCTTTAACAAAGTTTAAAAGTCTTTAATTTTTTAATTTCAAAGAATATGAAAGAAAAATATACAAAGTTCAAAAATAAAACTTTTGATGATCCTAGAGTTTTTGATATTATTAGAGGAATTTTATTAGGGGGATATAGGCATATGTTCTCTAGAGTAAAGAAGTATAGTGAATATGAAGATGGTGATTCTGTTTTAGAAATTGGTTGTGGTACTGGGATTTTTTCAAAGATGTTTCCTAAAGGTTATTTTGGAGTAGATTATGCGCCAGAGTTTATTGAATATGCAAAAAAGAAATATCCACACCAAAGGTTTATGTTGAAATCTGCACAAGCAGTAGATTTTCCTAGACATAGTTTTGATAAAATATTGTTGTTGAATTTTATTCATTTCTTAAGTGATAAGGATTCTAAAGTTTTGTTGGATAAATGTGCAAAGATAGCAAAGAAGTCTGTAATTATTATCGAGCCATTGAAAGATGAAAATTTGTTGACAAAATTCTTTTATTCCCAAAATAGAGGGCATAATATCAAAACAAAGGAAGAATTGATTAAAATAATTGGAGAAGAGTATGATGTCGAGAGAATGGAAGAATTTCATAGCGCATTCTATAAATTGCTTATTATAAAGGCAGTGCCCAAAGTTACATAAAGTTTATAAATTCACCAAAAGGATTTCTTCCTATGGGATATGGGAGAGTATTTATAACAGGGGGAGCTGGATTTATCGGTAGCCATGTTGTCGAAAAGTTTCTAAAAGAAGGTTCTGAAGTTACTATTTTAGTAGAGTATAATTCTAATCATAATATCGATTCTTTGAAACATTTATCTGAAGAAGATAGAAAAAAAGTTAAATTAGTTTTTGGAGATGTGAATAGTTATTCCTTTTTGAAAAATAAAATTAAAGATCATGATTTAGTTTTGCATTTAGCATCTTTGATTTCAATTCCTTACTCTTATGAAAATCCTGCTGCTTATTTTAGAACAAATGTTCAAGGTACTTGTAATGTTTTGCAAGCTGCAATGGATTCAAATGTGAAAAGAGTTTTGCATACATCAACAAGTGAAGTTTATGGAACACCAATGAGTGTGCCAATTAATGAAAAGTTTCCTTTGCAAGGACAGTCACCTTATTCAGCAAGTAAAATTGGAGCTGATAAAGTTGCAGAAAGTTTTTTCTGTTCTTTTGGTTTGCCTGTTACAACAATTAGGCCATTTAATACATATGGACCAAGACAGTCAATGAGAGCAGTTATTCCTTCAATGATTATGCAAGCTTTGTATACAGGAAAAATTAATCATGGTTATTTAGAACCTACAAGAGATTTTACTTTTGTGAAAGATATGGCTGAAGCATTTTATCAAATTGCAAATTCAACAAATACCTATGGAGAAGTTTTGAATGTTGGAACTGGAACTGAAGTTAGCATGAGAGAAGTTTTGAAAACTGTTTTAGAAGAAGCTGGAAGACCAGTTGAAGTTGTGCAAGATCCAGAAAGAATGAGACCTTCAAAAAGTGAAGTAATGAGGTTGTTAGCAGATAATAATAAAGTGAAAGAGTTAGTTGGTTGGGAGCCAAAAGTTCCATTTAATGAAGGAATAAGAAAAACTATTGAGTGGTTTAAGAATAATAAAGTAAATAATCATAATTTGAATATGTATCATAGATAAAATGAAAGCAGTAATTATGGCAGGGGGATTGGGACAGAGGTTAAGACCTATTACTAAAGTAATTCCTAAACCATTGTTACCATTAGGAGAACACTCTATTGTTGAGATTTTAATTAGATCTTTAGCAAAAGCAGGAGTTAGAGATGTTTTTCTTGCGACTAATTATAAAAGTGAATTGTTTTTTGAATATTTTTCTGAGCCAGAACAGTTTCCAGTTAATGTGAAAATTTCTAAAGAAGATACACCATTAGGTACTGCGGGTCCTTTAAGTTTATTGAAAGAAAATTTGAATGAACCTTTTTTTGTAATGAATGGAGATATTTTAACAAGTTTGGATTTTAGAAAATTGTATGATGATCATAAAGCTAGTGGAGCAGATTTAACAATAGTAACAAAAGAAATTGAAACGCCATTACAGTATGGAGTTGTAGTTTCTTCAGGAAATAAAGTTTTGAGTTTAGAAGAAAAACCAAATATAAAGTCAGAAATTAATGCAGGTATTTATGTTATTTCTCCAAGGATTTTACAGTTGATTCCGTTTAATGAATTTAAATTAATGACTGATGTTGTTAGAGATGCTGTTGCTGCAGGTTTAGAAGTTAAGAAACATGTTTTGCTTGATTATTGGTTAGATATTGGACAAATGGATAATTATAAAAAAGCTATGGGTGATGTTTCAAAAGGGTTGCATAAATTTGTAAAATGAAAATTTTAATTACTGGGGGTAAAGGATTTATTGGTAAGCATTTAGGAACTTATCTAGTTAGTCGAGGACATGAAATTCTTTTGCCTAGAGACTTAATTGAAGGTTTTGATGTTAATAATATTGGACATGTTAGAAATTTAGAGAAAGAAAAATTTGATGCTATTGTTCATTTAGCTTCTAAAGTTTCTATTGCTGATTCTTTGAATGACCCTTTGAAATATTTTAATGAAAATTTGAAAGGGGTTTTGCAAGTTTTAGATCTGGCAAGAAGAAAAAATGTTAGAGTTGTTTTTCCAAGTAGTGCTCTGTATGGAGAGATTGGTAAAAGTCCTTTGAAAGAAGAGTTTGAAGTTGATCCACCTAATCCTTATTCCATGAGTAAATATATTGGAGAACAGTTGTGTAAAAGTTATGCTAGAAATTATGGGGTGAAAGTTGTAGTATTAAGATTGTTTAATGTTTATGGTGAAGGACAAAGGTATGGTGTTCTGCCGAGAATTTTGAAAGGAATTGAAGAAAAGAAAATTGAATTTAAGTTTGGGGTTTCTAGTAAAAGAGATTTTGTTTATATCAAAGATGTTGTTAGATCTTTTGAATTAGCTTTGGAATATAGTTTTGAAGGAAAGGATTTGCCTTTTGATATTTTTAATGTAGGTACTGGAAAAAGTTATTCTGTTAAAGAGTTTTTAGATATTGTTTGTGAAAAATTAAATAAAAAACCTGAAGTTTTAATTGGAGAAGAACAAATGGGTACAGTAGATGATTCTTGTGCAGATGTTTCAAAAATTAGAAATAATCTTGGATGGGAAGCTAAGTTTAACTTAGAAGAAGGTTTAGGAGATATGTTTAATGATTAATCAAAGTATTACAATTCTTTTGCCAGTTTACAACGAAGAGCAAAATGTTAGAAAAATGGTTAAAGAATTAGATAACATTCTTGTAAATTTATTTCAAAGTTATGAGGTTCTAGTTGTGGAAAGTGGTAGTACAGATAATACTGCTAAAGTTTTAGATGATTTGAAAAATGAATATAGTTGTTTGAATGTTATTAATGAAGGTGCAAAAAATGGTTTAGGTAGCGGAATTAGAACTGGAATTAAAAAAACTGAAAGTGATATTATTGTGTATATGGATTCTGATATTCCTTTTGATTTGAATGTTTTGAATAAAGTTTTTCCTATGGATGATGAAGTTGATGTTTTAGTAGGATATAGAACAGGTACAAGGGAAACTTTTGCAAGGTGGTTTTTTTCTAAAGGGTATAATATAATGATTAAAAGTCTTTTTGGAATTAAAGTTAGGGATGTAAATTATTCTTTTAAAGTTTTGAGAAAAAAAGTCTATAAAGATTTAAATTTGATTTCTAATGGTTGGTTTATTGATGCCGAAATTCTTGCAAGAGTAACAAAAAGAAAATGTCAAATTTCTCAAGTTGGAATTCCATACAAACATAGAGAAAGTGGTGAGTCTGTTGTTAGGATTAATCATAAGTTAATATTTGGTATGTTAAAAGAGATGTGGGATTATTATAAAGATGAAAAAAATAATTGTAAATGCTGATGATTTTGGTATTTCTAAAGAAGTAAATGAAGGAATTGTAAAAGGATTTCAAGATGGAATTATTAGTAGTACTACAGTAATGGCGAATATGCCAGAGTTTGAAGAAGCTATGAACTTGGCAAAGAAAAATTCTAAGTTAGGAGTTGGAGTGCATTTGAATGTTATTGATGGTAAAGCTTTAGCAATAAAAGAAGAACTTTCACAAAAGTTTGCTGTTAAAAGTATTTTAGGTTTGGTAAAAAGAAAAACTGTAGAAGAAGAGTTAATGGCGCAAGTTGAAAAGGTTGTTAAACATATTGATCCTAGCCATTTAGATGTACATCAGCACCAAGGTGTTTTTCCTAATATAAGGGAAGCTGTTGTTAATGTGGCAAAAGAGTATAAAATAAAAAAAATAAGGTTGCCAAAAGAAAATGCTTTCTCTTTAGATGATTTCTCTCAGCTTTGGAAAAAGAAGTTAATTGATACTTTTATTCCTCAAACTAAAAGATTGTATGATAAGAATGAATTAATATATCCTGAACAGTTCTTTGGAATATTAAGTACTGGAAGTTTTAATGTGAATTATTTGGAAAGCTTTTTGAAGAAATTAAAAAAGAATGGGGAAATAATGGTGCATCCAGGTTTTTATTCTAAAGAAAGCCCTTTGAAAGGAGATTTTTTAGTTGAGTCTAAACATAAAGAATTGAATGCTTTGATTTCATTAGAAGCAAAAGAATTGTTAAAAAAATATAATGTTAAAAAAATAAGTTTTAAAGATCTTTAATTATTTTCTTCTTTTCCACTTGAAGTAGTATAAGTAAAGTCCTATAATTATAACTATGAAGAATATGTATAAGTATAATCTTGTGTTATTTGTTTCTTCTTCACCTTCAGCAGCATAAGATTTTGGAGCTTCATTTGCTATTTGACAAATTCCTTCTTCACAACCATTTACACAAGGTAATATTGTATATGAAGCAACTTCGTCAACACTACAGTAATATTCTTGTATGTTTTCACCTTCACATGTATCTTGATAAGTTTCACCATCAGAAGTTACACCACCAAACTCATATTTGTTTTTTCCATTGTCTGAATCAAAACATTCTGCAGTAGCAAAACCTGAAAGTAAAAGCAGGATTAATAATATTGAAATTATTCGCATGGAAGAATAAAAAGAGATTTCAGTTTATAAATTTATTTCTTTTTGAAAATTTTGTCTTTGAACTTGAATATATATTTTTTGATGCCTGTGTAATCTTCTTTTCCAGGAACTTTTTTTAAATGATGTTTACCAGTTGGTTGTTCATAAAATGCTACTGCCTTTAAGAATCGAGGAGATCTTCCAATTGCTCTGAAGAAACCTGTTAAATATCTTGTTCTACTTAATTTTCCTGTTGCTTCAATCTCTTTTACAATCTTTGAAGTCTCTTTTGAAATCTCTAAACTTTCATGAAAGATTAATTGTATCTCTTTTATTTCTCCAGAAATTCCTGTTAAAAAGATAAAAGGTTCTAATATTCTGAAAAATATGAAAAATGGGAAGATTGCAATTATGTCTAACCATGAAGATCTTAAGAATTTTCTTATGTTTCTTATTCTTAAATATTTGAAAACTAAATCTGCAATAAAGATTCCAATAACAATATAATCTAGGATTAGGATAGCTGTATGATATGTTTCTGCTAGGTCATGAAAAAATAATTCTATGATAATTATTGCTAGTAAAGCTATGATTGCAAACCATACAAGTTTGTCAGTTAACTTTTCTACAAAGTGATAAATCTTTTTGAACATGTTTTATTTTTAGTCTTTTTCCTTAATAAAGTTATTTATAATAACAAAAGGTTTAAAAATAATATTACATATTTGTTTAGTTAATAATGATAATAAAAAGAGGGTTGTTGATTTTTGTAGTTTTATTTCTTATAGTACCTTTTGTTTTTGCAGCTAATGGATGTTGTGGAGAAACTGTTTCTGGGAACACTTGTGTTTATACTTCTGAAGATAGTTGTGATACTCCATCATACTTTAATGAAAATGCACAATGTGAAGATACTAGTTTTTGTGGTGTTGGTTGTTGTGAAAAACCTGATGGTTTGTGTTCTGAAGGTGCGGGTGAATATTCTTGTGATGTTGTTGATGGTGAATGGAGTGGAGGAAGTTGTGATTCTTTAGATTCTTGTGAAAAAGTTTGTTGTGTTTATGGTGATTCTTATACTTACAATACAGAAAGTTATTGTGAAAATCTTTATGATCAGTATGGGGGTGATATTGATTATTATGATGTTAATTCTGAAACTGAATGTTATGAAATGGAAAGACAAAGTAATCAAGGATGTTGTGTAACAGAAGATGGTTGTGGTTATGTTAGTTTAGGTGAATGTGAAGTTGATGAAATTGATATTGATACAGGTTATGGTTTTTTTGAAAATGATTTTTGTCATGATGTTTCAAGTGATTTAGAAGAAGGTGGATATGATTCTGCTGCAATGTGTGATTGTGAATTAGATGAAGATAGTTATACTTGTGATACAAGTGGGTTGTATGTTTTAGAAGTTGATACTTGTGGTAATCAAGGAGATGTAGTTGAAGAATGTAATTATCCAAGTTCTATTTGTTCTGAAAGTTCTGGTAAAGCAGAATGTATAAGTACAAGTTGTGCAGAAACTTTTAGTTTTCCTGAAGATTCACATTTTTCTTTGTATAATAATTATAAAGTTTATTATCAGGGTGCAGAATCAGAATTTGATTTTAAAGAAATTCAATTAGGACAATCAAGAAAGAATGGTGAGACTTGGTGTATTTATGAAAGTCCAGTTGGTGGTTTTTCAGATAGGGTTGGAAGTAGACATTATGAAGCAATGTGTTATAATGGTGAAGAAATAATTAATTCCTGTGGTGAATCAAAAGATAGAGATCAAGTTTGTGTTGTAACTTATGATGAAAATATTGAAGAATTTATTGGAAGATGTGAAGATAATAATTATGATGAGTATTATACAGATAGTTTGTTAGAAGAAAATATTTATTATGATAGATTTCAAGAACCAGTAAGTGATGAATTAGGTGAAGATTTTGGTGTTTCTACAGTTGCTCCATCTGGAAGTGATTCTTGTAGTCAAGGAACAATAGATTGTAGTTTATGGTATGGTGATCAAACTGATACAAATCCAGATAAGGGTTGGGAATTATATGGGAATGCTATTTGTTTGAAGGATGATTTTGCTTTTGTTGCTGCTGATTATTGTGCTTCAAGAGGAGATTGTGGAATTGGTTTGAATGTTCTTGGTAAAGAAAGTGGAGAAAGTGGTTTGCAAATTTATGTTGATAGGGATCAAGTAACTGATGGTGGTTCTGGTCTACCTGATCCCACTTATGTTTGTCATAGTAATGATTATACTTTTCAATTAGATAATGATAAAGTTGAAGAAAGTTTAAAATGGATTTATTCTTTGAAAGATGGTTTAGTTATTGGTGAAATAATTAGTAGTGTTTCTTTTTGGGATTTAGGGTCACATGAAGAAAATGATAAATATTTTAAGAATTTTTATCCCACTATTTTACAAGCTAAGGATAGAGGTTTGTTTGCTAGTGAGATTAAAGAACTTTATGAAAGTGGTTCTGAGGAAGCTTATGGTTGTCAACAGTATGATACTAATGATATAACTGAATCTTATTTTGAAGAAAATTCAAATGAGAATTTACAAGGTGTTATTCAAGAAACTTTTTCTAGAAATTATATGATTAATCCTTGGATGTCTTTGCAGTCTTTGATAATTCATTCAACTTCTTTTTTACCCTCAAATAAAGAAGATAGCAGTGGAGATATTTGTCATGCTTCTGATCAGAGGTTTAGGAAATTAGCTTGGGGTATGGGTTTTAATCCTTCAAGTGATAAAGGAGAATCAGCAAGTGATATTTCTCAATCTCTAAGAAATTATGAAGATTATAGTGTTGATACAAGTTTAGATACTCAATATGGTGAATTGGATTTAGATCTTTATTCAAATTTAAGAAGTGCTAAGCCTTGGGTTATGGATCAGAATTCTTTATTAGCTTCTGATTTAGGAGCTAATGGTGATGGTTCTCCAAGTAAGTCTTTAACTTTTTATGTTGGTAATATTGCTGGATGTGGTGATACTAGTGAGTTTAAAGATGCTTACAAGAGTAATGATATTTTAGAAGTTAAACAAAATTTTGTTTGTTCTTCTTATGAAGCTCCAGTTGGTGGAGAAGATTGTTCTCTTTGTGATACTTTAATTTCAGAAGGTGGCTTAGTTTATGATAAGGATGGAAAAATTTATACTGGTACTTTGTGTAGCCAAGCAAGATGTGAAAGTTTAGGAGCAACATGTGCATACATTGAAGATAATAGAGAGTTAGCAATTTATGATGAGTCAAGACCTAGTTGTATTGATGGAGGAGATTGTAATCTTATTGAGAAACCTGTAAGGAGTGTAGATTTAGATTTATTAGATGAACAAAATTTTAAATATGAAAATAGTGAAAATGGAACTAAAATTTATGATTTACCTGTGATGGAAACTTTTAAGTTTGCTTTAGAAGTTGATTCTGTTGCAAATTGTAAGTTTGTAAATGAAGATGATCTTCCTGAAGATTGGGTGACAAATCCTGATTCTGTTGAATATGATACTTTAATTTCTACAGTTCCATTAAGTGGTTATACAAGTTATCATAATTTTACTTGGCATGTTGATGAAGCAGAATATACACAAAGATTTTATGTAAGTTGTAAAAATTATTGTGGTGAAGCAAATATTGATTTTTATTTAGTTGAATTTGAAACTGATGAAGGAGAAGATATTATTCCTCCAGTTATACAAACAATTTATCCTTTAGATGGAGAATTAATTAATTCACAAAGTGAAGAAGTTGAATTAAAAATTTATTTGAATGAATATGCAGATTGTAGATATTCTGAAAATGCTTATACCGATTATGATTTAATGGAAAATGATTTTACATATTGTGATAATTCTTATGGTGGTGAAAGTTCTGGTTTAGGTTATCCTGTGTGTTATACAAATATTGATTTAACAAATGAGTCAGCAAATCTTAATATTCTTTGTAAAGATACAGATGGGAATGCAATGACAGAGCCCAAACTTTGGGGTGTTACTAAAACTGAACCTTTGTTAGTTTCACAAACTGCTCCTTCCGGAGATTTATATTATAATGATGTGACAATGCAAATTTATACAACAAATGGTGGAGATAGTGGAAATTCAATTTGTTCTTTCAAAGCAGAAGGAAGTTCATATTATGTTGACATGGAAAATTCAAATACAAATTATCATGAACAAATTTTTAGTGATTTGTCAGAAGGAGAATATAGTTATTCAATAAGTTGTGAAGATGATGTTGGAAATGAAGTTGAGACTACAGTAGAGTTTAATGTTGTTGTAGATAGAAGTGCATCAGAAATTAGTGGTTTGTATTATTTAGGTACAACTTTGTATATTATTACAGATGAATCTGCTACATGTGAATATGATGATGAAAGTTTTTCATATGGCTCAGGAACTGAAACTGCTGGTTCTGCAAGTACTGATCATACTATTGCAGTAGAAAGTGGTGGAAGTTATTATATTAATTGTGAAGATGAATTTGGAAATGAAATGGATGAAGTAGTAATTAATTTAGGTTACTTTATACAAGAAGGTATATAATTCTATAAATGGGAAGTTTTATAAACAACTGTTTATTATTTTAAACATATGTTTAATGAATTGGACATTTTGAAAATATTTTTTGAAGATCCTAATAGGGAGTTTAATGTTAGGGAGGCTGCGAGGATTTTGAAAATTGCTCCAGCAACAGCTAGTAAATTTTTGAAAGAGTTTGATAGGAAAGGAGTTCTTACTGGCAGGAAAGAAAGGATGTTGTTATTGTATAAATCTAATTTAGATAGTGAGTTATACAGAGATCTAAAAGTTTTTTATAATCTTAGAAAAATAAAAGATTCTGGTTTTATTGAAGCAGTTGATAGATTTTATTTGAAACCTACAATCATATTCTTTGGATCTGCTTCTAAAGGATATGATGTAAAAGAAAGTGATTTTGATTTTGTTATAATTAGTGAAAAAAAGAAAGACTTTCCTCATCAAAAGAAATTTGAAAAAAAGTTAATGAAAAATTTTCAGATTTTTGTTGTGAAGTCTATTAAAGGTTTAAGAAATGAACATCTTGTGAATAATGTATTGAATGGAACTGTTATTCAAGGGAGGTTTGAATGGATTTAGTTGATTGTGAGAAAAAAGGTTTTGTGAGAAAAGTAAATGTTGATGAAGGTTTAGTAAAATCTTTAATTGAAATGTCAAAGTTGAAAGAAAAAGTTGTAAATGAATCTAATGTAAATGAAGAGAATGTTTCTGTTTATGTTTCATTAGCTTATGATTCTTTGAAAGAAATATTGGATTGTGTCTGTTTGATGAATGGATATAAAGTAATGTCACATGTTTGTGTTGGAGTTGTTTTGAAAAATTTGTTTAAAAATTTTAATTTTGAAGATTTTGATAGGATGAGATGGATTCGAAATAGTATAAATTATTATGGTGAAAAGGTTGAATTTGATCAAGGAAAAGAATTGATAAATAATATTTTTAAAATGAAAAAGGAACTATTTGAAAAGTTTCTTATTAAATATAAATAAGGAAATATATATAAACAAAATTAACATGAAAGAAAATATGCAAAAGAGGTTTGTAAAAGAGAAAGCTTTCTTAATGATCTTTCTAATAATTACTTTGTCTTTTACAGTTGCTAATTTTGAAGAAGTAAGTGCTGATGAAGGAAATGTTTGTTGTGAGTATACTAGTAGTGGAGATACTTGTGTTTATACAGATGAAGATAATTGTAATGGTGGTAATGCAGTAAGTACAACTTGTGAACAAACTTCTTATTGTGAAACAGGAGTTTGTGTTTCTAGTGAAGGTAAATGTTCTGATGGAGTTTCTAAAACAACTTGTGAAAGTTTAGGTTATCAATGGAATGAAGGTTCAAGTGATGATTATGCTGTTTGTCAAAAAGAATGTTGTGTGATTGCTGAATCTCAATGTTCATATACAACAGAAGATCATTGTTCATATTTAATTGAAGATTTAGAAGATATTGAATTGGATTGGAGAGATGTAGATTCTGAAGCAGCTTGTAGTAATATTTGTAGAGAAACTGATAAAGGTTGTTGTGTAGAAAGTGATGTTTGTAGTTATACAACTTATGGTTTGTGTGCAGATGCAGATATTGATTTGAATACAGGTACAGGTTTTTATGAGGGTGAATATTGTGCTGATCTTGGAGCATGTGCTTGTGTTTCTCATGATACAAAAAGATGTATAGATGAAGATGTTTATTGGTTTGATTCTTGTGGTAATCAAGAAGATGTCGCAGAAGATTGTGATTATCTTTCAAGTACTTGGTGTGGTTATGATGAAGATGAAGATGATTATGTTTGTGAAAGTATTGATTGTGAAGAAACTTTTGATGGTGTATATAATATAGAAGGTGTTGAAACTCAAAGAAATCCACATGATGAAAGAATTGGTGGAGATAGAGAACATGGAGAAAGTTGGTGTTTGTATGAAAGTCCAGCTGGTGGATATAAAGATAGACCTGGTTCTCAACATTATAGAAGCTATTGTTATTTTGGTGAAGAAATTATTGAACCTTGTTCTGATTATAGAGAAGAAGTTTGTATTCAAAGTCCATATGATGCAGGGTTTGAATTAGATACTGATTATAATTTATGGAAAGCAGCATCAATATCAAATGATTATGATGGACCATCTGGGAGTGCTTGTGTTAATTTAGTAGATAATTATTTGTTAAGTCAAGAAGTTGCAACTGTTTCAGTTGGTGGAAGTTTTTGGGCTGATACTTATGGGACTGATGTTTGTTCTGTTGCAAATGTTGATTGTGGAATGACTTATGCAAGAGATAGTAGATCTGATTCTTATTTCCAAGCTGGGTTAGGTGTGATGTGTACTTCTCCTCAATGGACAAAAACTTTGAGTGATTATTGTATGAGTGTTGGTGATTGTGGAGTTAGTTCAAATATTGCTGGTGAGTATAGTAGTTCTGGATTTTATATGGGAGCAAGTCAAAGTGTTTTAGCAAGAGAAGAAGGAGATCATTCTTCTAAGAAAGTTTATGTTGGTTATGATGAATGTGTTGATCATTTTTTTGATGGAGGAAAATATGGAAATCCATTTAAAACAGATGAAAATAAAATTGCTTCACAAGTTGAAGAAGTAAATTCTGGAGAACAAGAAGCAGTATTTTGTTTGTATGAATGTAGTGAAAAAACTGGTGGTAGTGAAAGTTGTGATTTTATTAATACAATAGAAAAAGATGAGTTTTATGATTATTATAGTTCCGGAGAAGCTGATTATTATTATAGGTCAAATGCTTTAAGTGAAGATGAAGAAATAATTTTAGGTAATGGTTTTCCAGAGTTAACTTTTGCAAAAGATTTAGGAGAAGATAGTTATGGAGTTTATGGTGGATTAATTGGAGTTTCACAAATGCAGGAAGATAATGAACTTGGTACTATAAAAACTAATTTAGGCTGGACTATTGCTTTTGGAACTATAAGTGCTGCTGGTGGTGCTGCTGCTGCAGCTTATTTGGAAGTTATGAAATTAGCAGGAAGAGAATATACTACTTATGCTGCTGCACAAGTTGCTGCAAAAGAAGCTGGTAAAGTTGCATCAAAAGAAATAATAGATGCAGCAGGAGAAAAAGCTTATGAAGCAGCAGTTCAAGCGGCTGCAAAAAAAGCATCTGAACAAGAAATACAAGGAGTTCTAAGTGCTGCTGCAACAGCAAGAACTGCATCGTCAGCTGCAGTAGTTATTGGTGGTGTTATTACAATTGTTATGGAAGCAATTGGTTGGATTGAAATTTATACTATAGAAAGTCCAATCGAAAGAATGGAAAAAAGTCAAACCTTTGCTATTAGTTCTGGTATTGCAGCAGGAATGACTGCAGTAAGTATGTATATTGCAGTAGCAACAACAGGATTAGGTCCAGCTGGTTGGATTGTTGGAGCTGTTGCTTTAGTAGTTGCTGGAGTCTCAGCAATATTATCTTCAGGAGGAGAAACAAGAGATGTAACAATAAGTTCTTTTTGTGAAGCTTGGCAAGCACCTACTGGTGGAGATTATTGTGAACTTTGTGATGTTTCAGTTTCAGAAGGTGGTTTAGCAATTGATGATGGTGAAGGAAATATTTTAAGAGGATGGGATTGTACAGAATATAAATGTAAAAGTTTAGGACAAGGTTGTGAATACATTGAAGAAAATGTTGGAAGTGAAAGAGCTAAATGTATTAGTGTTGCAGTTAATGATGTAAATCATCCAATAATTGAAGATGCTTATTTATTAGGTAATTACAAGGATTTAGATGTTGAATTTGTTGAAGATGATTATTTGAAAGTTAAAGATAAAGTTGCACCTTATACTTTCTTTGAATTTGGAATTGAGTTAGATGAAGTTAGTCAGTGTAAAATTGAATATGAAAGTTTACATGAAACTTATGAAGAAATGGATTTGTATTTCCCTGATTCTTATTTTGATTATAATCATAACCAAAGTTGGATTTTAACTCCAAATGAAGTTTATAATTTTTATGTAAGGTGTCAAGATCATAATGGAAATAATAATATTGATGCATTTGTTATACAAGTTGAAACAACTGGAGGAGATGATATTACTCCACCGACTATTGATGCTACAAGTGTAAACAATGGAGCATTTATTGCAAATGGTGTGAATGAAACTATTGTAAGTTTATTTGTTGATGAACCTGCAAATTGTAAGTGGTCTTTTAGTGATGCTGATTATAGTTTAATGGAATATTATATGAGCTGTTCAGGAATTCCAGAAACTGCAAGTTCATTATTTGAAAATGAATGTAGTGCTTTATTGAATGTAAGTTATGGGAATAATTATTATTATTTTGCTTGTGAAGATGCAGCAGGAAATGCAAACACAGAAAATTATGCTTTTACTTTAGTAGGAACTGATTCATTGAATTTAGATTATGCTTCACCTAATGGAACAATATATTATGATTATACAACAATTAGTGCAGGAACATCTGGAGGAGCATATGGAGATGGTAAAGCAGTTTGTAGTTATGGTGGAATTGAATTCTTTGAAACTAATTCCTCAGTGCACACACAAAACTTAGAAGATTTAGATGCAGGCGATTATAACTATGGAATTGTTTGTAGTGATATTGCAGGTAACACAAACTCAACAGATATTAGTTTTACAATTGCAGTAGATAGCGATGCACCTATGTTAAGTGGTTTATATTTAATTGATACAATTTTATATTACGAATTAGATGAAGACGCGACATGTGAATATTATTTTGAAGAATTTGATTATGGAGAAGGAACAAGTGTTGCAGGTTCATTTACATTAACTGAATTAAGTACTTATTATTTAATTTGTGAAGATGTGTTCGGAAATCAAGGAGAATATGTTTTGAATGTTTAACAAAAAGTTTATAAATTTACAAAGAGGATATAAAAGCTAATGAAAAAAAAAGGACAGATGACTTTGTTTATAATTTTAGGTATTGTTTTGATAATTTTAATTGGATTATATTTTGTTGGAGTTAAAACAAATATTATTCCTCCTTTGTTAACACCTAGTGATGCTAATTCTGAAATGAAAGAAATTGAAGAACATATTGAAGATTGTTTAGAAGAAGTTGGAATGAATTATCTTTATATTTTAGGACAGCAAGGTGGTTATTTGAATCCAGGTGAAGATACTTATAAAATGTTTAATGATTCTATGGTAAGTTATTTATGTTGGAATCAAGAGAATAGTCCAACTTGTACAAATAGATTAATTACTCTCGATAAAATGGAAGAACAGTTAGAAGATTCTATTGGGAAAGGTTTAGAAACTTGTATTAATGTTTATGATTATAGTAATGATGTTGAAGTAAATGAAGATTGGGAATTAGATATTACAATAAATTATTTCAATGTTGATTTTAATTTAGATTATCCTGTTAGTGTTGTTAAAGGTGAAGATGATAGTGCATCTGAAGATGAGTTTGGATATGAAGCTGATGTTGCTCTTGGAGAAATTTATGAAGTAACACAAGATATTGTAAATCAACATGCATCACTTGGTGAGTTTGATCAGTTGTTGTATATGCTTTCAAAATTAAGTAGGTATACAATTTATAAAAATAGACCTTATCCAGATGTTATTTATCAGGTTAAGTTAAGAGAAAAAGCTTATGTGTTCCAGTTCGGAATTCAAGGCGAAGAAAATGTTTGATTCTTAGAAATGTTTATATAGTTCTTTTTCTTGTTATTATTTAATTTTATGGAGGCTGATAATGAAAAAAATAATATTTTTAATTTTAGTTGTAGGGTTACTTGCTTTAGCTGGTTGTACTGTGACTACTGAAGAAACAGACGAAAGTGGTGTAGGTTTAGGTGCACCAACAATAGGTGGAAAAAGTTCTGGTTTATTTTCTAAGGTGAAAAAAGCTTTTTCAAAAAAAACTATTGATGATGGGATTACAAATCCTGCTGATGAAATTGATGATGAAGTTTTAATTCAATTAGATTCTGAGTTCGCTATTAAGTCAATAGAAATTCATGAAAATGAAGTTGCTGATATAGTTTTAATTTATTCACCTGAAGTTTCAGTAAGAGGTGCTGCTGTAGATTATAGTAGTTATCTTATTGGTGTTGAATTAGTTGGTATTGATGCAATTATGCAAGATTTTCAGACTTTTATAGATTCTTCAACTAGTGGTGCTCAATTAGGAGCTGGTGTAGGTCAATATGATTCTATGGTAGATTTTAAAAATGCAGATGGGAGTTATACAACAACTTACTATAATGATGTTTATGAAGGTCAAGAATCTGGTGATAGTTATGTTGTGAATAGAGATAGTGATGGGTACCATACTAGTGAAGGTGAAGGATATGATAATGATTTAGATGATGATGGAATAGTAAATTCTGAAGATGATGATATTGATGGTGATGGTGAAAATAATGATGTTGATGATGATGATGATAATGATGGTTATGATGATGATGAAGATGATACAGATGATGATCCTAATAATGATATTATCTGGGAATCTGAAGGTGGAACTTATTTAATGTCAGAATTGTTAGATTCAATTATGAATGAAATTAAAGATCAGTTTAATGCTGAAAGTTTTATGAGTTCATTTGAATCTACTGCAATGATGAATGAAATGATTGGAAATATGAATCAGAATGTTGGTGAAAATGTAGCAAGTAAATTTACTGATGTTGGTGAAGGTATTGGAGGAATTGGTACCTTAGGAGGACTAGGTACTGGTGGGACTTGGGCTGATGATGATGGTGATGGTGTCCCAAACACAGTTGATACTGATTCTGATGCTTCAGATGGTTTTATAGCATCAATTGAATTTGTTAGTATACAAGCTTACTAATTTTTTTATTTTTTTTCTTTTATAGAGAATATAATTCTATCTTTATACAAACTTTTATAAATCTATAAGTAATTATTTATTAAACGAGGGGTAGTAATTTGAAAAGAGGTTATTTTGTATTAGTTTGGATAATAATGTTTTTAATATTTCTAATTGGTTCTGTTAGTGCTATAGATTCTTGTTGTGAATTTACAAATGATGGTGATTGGTGTGTTTACACTGATCAAGACAATTGTGATTCAAGATATTCTTCTACTTCTACAAGCTGTGAACAAACTTCTTATTGTGCAGTTGGAACTTGTTACTCCTCAGATACTGGTTCTTGTTATGAAAATACTCCTCGGTCAACTTGTGAAGCAGAAGAAGGAACTACTTGGACTGATATTGATGCAGATGATTTAGCTCAATGTCAGAAAGGTTGTTGTTCAATTGCTGATCAAGCTTTTTTTGTAACAGAAGTTAAATGTAAAAGTGTTGGTTCACAATATGCAGATGCATCTGTAGGTTTTGATTCAAGTATTGAAACTGAGTATGCTTGTTTAGAAAGTGTTAAAAATAAAAATTTAGGTTGTTGTGTTACAGATGAAGAATATACTTTTGAAACAAGAGAAGAATGTAATGCTGATGAAGAAGAAGTTGGGACAAATTTTACAAGTACAGGATTTCATGAAGGGATGTTGTGTTCAAATGATCTGTTAAGTTCTGATTGTGCAAAACAACATCATACTGGTTGTTTTGAAGGAAAAGTTTATTGGTATGATTCTTGTGGTAATAGAGAAAATATTTATAGTTCTGATGAAAGAACTTCTTACAATAGTGGATATATTTTAGAAGAAATTGATTCTTGTGAAGCTGATGGTCCTTATGATGAAAATTGTGGGAATTGTGATTATGCAAATGGAATGATTTGTGGTGATGATGAAGATAGTGTTATGGCCGTTGGTGATTATACTTGTGTAGATTTGAATTGTTATGAAACTTATGAAAATGATGCGAGCCCTTTATCTGGCGATGATAAATTGAATGGAGAAAGTTGGTGTGTTTTTGATACTAGACCTGGTGAAGGATTAGATACAGTTGGTAGTAGACATTATAGGCATATTTGTATTAATGGTGAAGAAGTTGTTGAAAATTGTGCAGATTTTAGAGAGGAAATTTGTATTAGTGGAGTTTTGAATGAAGATGTTTTAGGTACAATGGAAGCTTTAGGTTTGAGTTCAGAAAATAATTATGTTGAAGCAGCTTGTAGAGATAATAGAGCTGATACTTGTACTTCTTGTAACTCTGAAGATTTAAGTTGGGTACAAAAGGTTGATTGTTGTGCTAATGAAGATTTAAGAGATTGCCATTGGTTAACTGGTGGAGATAGTTATGTTGAAGAGGGTGTAAGTGTAAGTAATGGAACTTGTGTTCCTCAAGTACCTCCTGGTTTACAGTTTTGGAGTGAAGATGGTGCAGAAGAAAGTGCATCTTCCTCAGAAGTTTGTAGTCAAGCTTCAAGTGAATGTAAAGTAAGTTATAGAATTGGTGGTTGGAAAAAAGTTTTTGGTGGAAAAACAAAAGTTGAGAATTGGGAATTAATTGAAGAAGCTCCAGATGGTTGTGCAAGTAAAGATTGGTTAATTAATCAAAATGTTTTGTGTAGAAGTTTAGGAGATTGCGGTGCTTATTATAATTTTGTTGGAGAAGCTGGTTTAGATGGTTTGTCAACAAATATTTATGATGAAGAATTTTTCTTTGAAGTTGAAGAATTAGAAGCAAGTGATTTAGGTGATATGGATTATTTAATGAATGTTAATGAATTAGATGAAGGAAAGTTTTGGGGATTTAATAGCCCTCAGATATTAAAAAATCCTGCGACTTATATTGCAGCTGCAACTTTTTTAATTGGTGGTGTTTCTGGATTAAGTGCTTGTGATAATGCAGAGAAAGCAAATGAAGCTGTTGATGAAGCAGAGAGTTCTTACAAAGATGCGACTAGAGATGATGATGACGATGATGATGCTAAAGAAAAAGAAAAAGAGAAAGAGAAAGCTCCTGCTTATAGTACTGGTGAAGATGGTGGTAGTGCTTTAGATAGTGCTAGTGGAGTATTAAGTAAAGGGAGAAGTGTAACAAGTTCTTTTCAAGGGCTAAGTGGTTTTAGTGACGGTGCTGAATGTTTTGTTGGTTCTGCTGTTCCTCTTTTGGGTTTGTTTAAGAAAAATAAAATTGATTATAGTGAAGAAGATAAAAGTAAATTTGAAAGTTTAAATATTGATGAAATTACTCAATATGCTTCTTTAGCAAGTAAATATGCAGGGAAAGCAAAAGCTGCTGGTACTGTTTCTAAAGTTGCAAATGTTGCTACTGTTGTTGCTATTGCATATATTGCAGTTGAATATGGTTTTGATAATGAAACAACAATGACTTATTCTTTAGATTGTAATATGTGGCAAGCTCCCAAAGGTGGAGAGAATTGTGAGTTATGTAATAGTGGAGATACTCCTTGTTCAGAATATAAATGTAGGGCTCTTGGTGCTTCTTGTGATTTAGTAAATGTTGGAACCACAAATGAAAGTTGTGTTTCACAATTTGTAAATGATGTTAATTCACCAATTATTAGTGTGCAAGAAAGTTTATTTGGAGATGAATATACTTTGAGGACTGGAGAAGAAGAAGGTAATAAAGGATTTGAAATTAATGAAAAAATTCCTGCATTTACAAATGTACAATTAGGTTTGTCAACTGATGAACCTGCACAGTGTAAATATTCTACAGATCCAAGTACAGAGTTTGAGAATATGAATAGTTTTTTTGGTTCAGATTTATACTTGTATAATCATAGTTTAATGTTCTCTTTAGGAGATGAAGTTACTGATGAAGAAATTATGGCATTGACAGAAGGGATTTATACTTTCTATGTTAGATGTTCAGATGCAAATGCAAATGCGAATGAAAGAGATTATTATATTAGGTTTACAGTAGATGATACTCCTGATTTAACTCCTCCAGAAATTGCATTTAGTTCAATTGATTCAGGATCTTACATGCCTTATGATTTAGAAGAAACAACTTTTAGTATTTATACAAATGAACCTGCAAATTGTTTATGGAATAATAATGATACTAGTTATGAATTTATGAATGGAGAAATGGATTGTGCAAATTCTGGATTCCAACAAAGTTCAGAATATTTTGGTACTTATGAATGTTCAACAACTTTAACAGGTGTTGGAGAAAATGAAATTAATAGATATTATTTTAGATGTATGGATAACTCTGGAAATATTAATGATGATAGTTATGAGTTTATAACAAAACAAACAGAAGATCCTTTAGAAATTGTTGAAGTTGGACCTGAAGGAACTGTTGGACAAGATATTAGTTTAGAAATTGAAACTGATAATGGTGCAGATAATGGTGAAGCTACTTGTAAGTTTTATTCAGAAGATGTTCCTTATGATTCAATGATAGAATTTGTTGATACAAATGGAAGTGATCATAGTCAAATTTTAGAAATGGCAGAAGGATCATATAATTATTATTTTGCTTGTATGGATGTTGCAGGAAACTTTGCATACAATAGTACTAGTTTTACAGTCGAGGTTGATAATAATGGTCCCTTGATTGAAATTATTTATGTTGATACTGCTTACTCTGTATTGTATATTGAAATGGATGAAGAATCAACTTGTGAATATGCAAGTGAATCTTTTACTTATGGTGAAGGTTCTTTGATGACAGGTGAAGAAAAAACTGGACATGAAGCGAGTTTGGAAAGTTTATATTATTACATTATTTGTCAAGATATTATTGGTAACCAAGGTAGTTATGAAATAGATTTGAGTGCTTGGGTTTAGAGTTAATTTTATAAAGTTTCTTTAGTTGTTTTATTAATATGAAGAGGGGACAAATTCTTGGTGTACCATTAGTGTTATTATTTGCATTAATTGTTGGGGCTTTAATTTTAGCTTATGGGGCAAAAGTTGCAATTGATTTAGTTGGTCAAGCAGACTATATAGATTTTTTAGATTCTATGAAAGATTTAGAAAATAATATTGCTACTTTTTCACATTATGATGAAGGCTCAGCAAAAGTTTATGAAATAAATTTACCTAATGATGTTGAAGCTGTTTGTTTTTATAATGATGGGAAAGATTTTGATTGTAGCCTCGATGGAGAAATATGTGATGAAGTGTTAGAAGGAACTTTAGATCTTTTAGTTGAAAGTAATTTTAATGTTTATGTTTATCCAAATAATGCTTTTGATCAGACTAGATTAAAAATTGAAGACTTTGAAACAGAGGCAGGAAATCCTGAATGTATTTCAAATGGTCGATCATTGATTATTACTGCTTATGAAGATTTTGTTGGGTTGACTTATTATGAATAAAAAAGCGCAAATGTCCTCACCATTTAGTTATATTTTTGCTTTAATAATTGGTGGAATAGTTTTTATGTTTTTGATTGGTTTTGCTTACAAATTTATTGCTTTGTCTGGTGCATTAAGTGCTGCTGAAACTGTTACAGCATTGAATGATGAGTTTGCTGCTTTTTCTGTTTCTGAGTCGGCAGAGAAAATAATTAATTATGGTTCCAGTTTTGATTTTACCGTTTTTGAAGGGAAGATAACAAGTGAAGGACAAAGTCAAGTAATTGGAGAAATAATTTATGCACCTTATGAAATTCAAGGGAAAGATTTGTATGTTGCAACTAGGTCCTTAGAGATGCCTTATAGGGTTGGAAATTTATTTTATCTTTCTGATGGTAGTGTGATTTATATTTTAGTTTATGATTCTAATACTGAAGAAGTTGTAGAAGAATTAACTGATTCTTATTCTGCAATTCCTAGTAATTTTCCTCGAGAAGCTTTTTCAATTACACAAGTAGCTTCAAACATTGAAGAGTTGAGTCAATTAACAGCTTCTTATGATCAAGTTAGGTTTGTATTTTTTACTTCTTATGATAATGTTATCGATGATATTCAAAGTAATTTTGTAAATTATGATATTTTAAAAGTTGAATCTTCAGACGATGAATATAATTTTGGTCAAGTTGAATATTCAGATGGAGAAGAAGTTGTTTATTTGGGATATCCAATGTTAATAGGTGCAATAGTTTCTTTTAATGCTTACAGTTATAATTATAATTTTGATTTGGTTATGGGTAAATTGTCGTCAGTAACAAATGTTTATTATGATAAGTCTAAATTTATTTCAGCAAGAAAACCTGAGTGTGATTATAATTCAATAAAAACTACTTTGAGTAATTATAAATCTTTAGCGAATCAAGAAGAAGTTTCTTATAATAGTTATTCTACAAAAATTGAACAAGTTGAAAGTGCTAATGATGGTTTAGGAGGTGATTGTCCTGAAATTTTCTAAAGGTCAAATACAAATGATGGAAACCTTAATGGTTGCTGTAGTTTTTATGGTTGTATTAATTATAGCTTTAGCATTTTATTTTAAATTTTCCTTAGATAGTATTGAAGAAAGTGGAGAAGAAGCTTGTTTAGTTTCAAATACTGTGCTTTTGGTGTCAGTAAGTTCGGTTCCTGAAATTCAATGTAGTATTAATGGTAAAACTGAAAATTGTATTGATACTTCGAAATTAATTGTGTTTGATCCAAGTAGAGTTTATGGTAGTATGTTTACAACGAATTGTGATCAAAAAGTTTATTTTGAACAAATTTATCCAGAACCAGAAAATGGAACTTGTGATCAAAATAATTATCCTGATTGTGGAATCTTTGAATTTTATGATCCTGATGTAAGTTATAGTTCGTCAATAAAAATATCAACTCCGACAAGTTTATATTTTCCTTTGACTGAAGAATATAAGTTTGGTAAGTTAGTAATAGAGGTGTTATTATGAAAAGAGGACAGTTAGAAATAATTGGATTTATGGTTATTATAATTTTACTATTGTTTAGTTTGATCTTTTATTTTAAGTTTGCAGCAAATGACTCTACAGATTTGTTGCAAGAGGCTGAAGAAAATTTAGAAGTTTCAAATTTATTAGATGCAATTAAAATGTATACTATTTGTGATGATACTCAAATGAGTGATGTAATAAAATCTTGTGTTGATGGTGGGAATGAATGTGATGAAGATGCTTGTGCCATTGTAGAAAGAGAAGTTCAACAAATAATTTCTTTGAATGGTTGGGATAATGACACATATATGTTTCATATTGGTGATATATTATATTCTCAAGGAACTTGTAAAGGTAATACTTTTGTTGATGATTACATAACTAATGGTGAAACTATAAAATTAACTTATTGTTACTGATTAGTTAAATCAATTTTTTCTTTTAATTCTTTAAAATTGTTTAGTTTTAGTTAGTTTGTTTTGTTTTCTATATTAGTAGTAAATACTAATAATCTTGATTTGTCGTCGATATTGTGAATTAAGCCTTAACTCTTTAAAATATTTGAGATTTAGTTTGTAAGTATGTTCTGAAGTCAATAAAGGTTTAAAAGAGTTCTAAATACTAATAGATTAAACTGTGTATAGATTTGCTGGGTTGGGAGGCCTGGTTAATGATTATTTTTTACACAGAGGTGTTGTATAAAAATGAAAAAAGATTTCATACGAAAGACCATCAAAAAGATGGCGGCGATTGGTACTGGTGTTGCAATGGTAGGTGCGACATTAACAGGAGCAATGGCTTT